>Ga0137375_10000092_pt1 | contig 77069 bp, 65 predicted proteins | sample SagtaG_24_FD_104936 | JGI IMG/M metagenome (GOLD analysis project Ga0137375, IMG submission 104936) | Vadose zone soil microbial communities from Sagehorn Ranch, Mendocino, California, USA - Sage1_R_113_16 metaG | ecosystem: Environmental > Terrestrial > Soil > Vadose zone | place: USA... | reverse complement strand
GGCGCTGGGGGTCGTGCTGATCGCCGTCTTCATGCAGCTCATGGACATCAGCATCGTCAACGTGGCGATCCCGTCTATCCAGCGCGACCTGGACGCCAGCTACTCGCAGGTGCAGTGGGTCCTGGCCGGCTACCAGCTCGCCTTCGCGGTGGTGCTGATCACCGGCGGGCGGCTCGGCGACATTTACGGCCGCAAGCGGCTGTTCCTGATCGGCGTGAGCGGCTTCACCATCGCCTCTGCGCTGTGCGGCTTCGCGCAGAGCCCGGTCATGCTGGTGAGCTCGCGGTTCCTCCAGGGCGCGATGGGCGCGCTGATGTTCCCGCAGGCCCTGTCGGTCACCCAGGTAGAGTTCCCGCCGCGGGAGCGCGGCGCCGCCTTCGGGATCACCGGCGCGGTCATCGGCCTTGCCACCATCTCCGGCCCGCTGCTTGGCGGGCTGCTGATCGCCGGTAATGTGCTCGGCCTCGACTGGCGGCCGATCTTCCTGGTCAACCTGCCGCTGGGCGTGCTCGCGGTGGTCGCGGCGGTGGTGCTGCTGCGCGAGTCCAGGGCCGAGGGCGCGCTGCGCCTCGACCCAGGCGGTGTGGCGATCGCCAGTGCCGCGCTGCTGATGCTGATCTACCCGTTGGTAGAGGGCCGCGACCTCGGCTGGCCGGCCTGGACCTTCCTGCTCATGGCCGCGTCGGTGCCGATGTTCGTGCTGTTTGTGCTGTACGAGCGGCGCAAGACCCGCAAGGACAACTCGCCGCTGGTGGTGCTCGACCTGTTCGGCGAGCGGGCGTTCGTGAGCGGCCTGCTGCTCAGCGCGGTGTTTTTCTCCGGGGTGGCCGCCTTCTTCCTGACCTTCTCGCTGTTTCTGCAGATCGGGCTCGGCTTCACCGCCCTGCATTCGGGGCTCACCACGATCCCGTTCTCGTTCGGCACGGCGATCGGCTCGGCGGTGTCGGTGCGGCTGGCGCCACGGCTGGGCCGCGCGATCCTGAGCCTCGGCTGCCTGCTGCTGGTCGCCGGCATGCTCGCGGTGATCGCGACGGTCAACCGCTACGGCGAAGGCATCCATTCCTGGCACCTCCTACCCGCTCTGGTGGTGTGCGGGCTCGGGCTCGGCTGCACGATCCCGCCGCTGCTCAACGTGATCCTCGCCGGCATCAGCAGCCGCAAGGCCGGCTCGGCCTCCGGTGTGCTCTCGACCACCCAGCAGGTCGGCGGCGCTCTCGGCGTGGCGATCATCGGCGTGATCTTCTTCGGGCTGCTGTCCAGCCAGGCCCAGCCCACGATCGCGGTGGTCGTTCCGCGGCTGCGCAGCCAGCTCCAGGCGGCCCACCTGCCCGCGCCGGTCGCCGGCCAGGTGATCGCCGGCTTCTCCACCTGCTTCCACGACCGGGCAAGCGCCAAGGACCCCTCGGCCACCCCGCCGATCTGCCGGCAGGCCACCTCCCAGGCCCAGGGCCAGGGCGGCCAGGCGATCGGCCAAGTGCTCCAGGCCGCCGGCGTCGACGCGCGCAAGCGCAACTTCGTCGCCTCGATCAAGGGCACCCTGTGGTACGAGGTGGCCGTCTACGGCCTGAGCTTCCTGATGGTGTTCCTGCTACCCAACGTCGGCGGCAACCACCTGCGCCAGGCGGGTGGGGCCGCGGCATAGTCGGCGGTCGCCAAAGGGTCACTGGTGGATGGTCCGCTCGTTGGGCGGTGCTCGGGCTGCTCGAGCGTGCGGCCCGGGCGGGCTCTCAAGGTCAGGCTCCTTCCCCGGTGCCGTGGTGGCTCTCGTCGGGCCGGTCGCCGGAGGGCTCCTGCTGGACCACCACCGCCATGGCGCAGCGCAGCCTGGTCCCGCCAGCGTTGCGATAGGTGTGCGGACGGTCGGCCACGAAGACGATGGCGTCGCCTGGGCCGGCCCGGTGGGGCTCGCCGTCCAGCTCAAGGGTGAGCTCGCCCTCGACGACCAGCAGGAGCTCGCGCGTGCCGGCGGGATGCGCCTCCGAGACCATGGCATCCCCTGCGTGGATGCACACGTCCCACAGCTCGACCTGGTGGCCGGTCCCGACGCCAGCCATCAGCTTGGCCAGCCCACCGGCGCGTCCGCGCCACAGCGGCACGCCGTCGCCGGCCCGCACCACCTGCGCGGACGGGGCCTCGGGCGCCTCCACAAGCGAAGCCAAGCTCACGCCGAGCGCCGTCGCCACCCGGCAGATGGTGGCGATGCTTGGGTTGGTTCGAGCCTGCTCGACCTGGACGAGCATGCCCTTGCTGACCCCCGATCGGGTGGCGAGGTCGTCGAGCGTCCAGGTCCTGCGAAGCCGCTCGGCACGCACGTTGCGCCCGACCGCCACGGTCACTTCCCGCGGGTCTGGCACGGCTCGGCCTCCTCTCGCTCCGGAGCTGGCCTGCAGCATATTGATCCGGTCGGTTCAACGCAGTGCTATTACACTACAGTGGACTAGAAGATCATTGTAGTGAACCAGAGTGAGGGAGGGAGCTGGCACGTGACGTTCGCGATCACCTTGGGTCTTGGCGCCAGCCTGTGCTGGGGCACGGCCGACTTCTTCGGCGGCATGCAGTCGCGTCGCCTGCCGGCCCTGGCGGTCGCGCTGTGGAGCCAGCTCGCCGGCGGGCTGCTGGTGCTGGCGGCCGTGCTCGCCCGAGGGGAGGCGCCCTCCCTGCGCTCCCTCGCGTTTGGCGCCATCGCGGGAGTGTTCGGGGGCAGCGCCCTGCTCGCCTTCTACCGCGCGCTGGCCGAGGGAGCGATGTCGGTGGTCGCGCCGATCTCCGCCTGCGCCGGCGTGCTCCCCGTGGCCGCTGCCTTCGTCCGCGGCACGCCCCCGACCAGCCTCGAGATCGCCGGCATCGCCGCGGCGCTCGCCGGGATCGTGCTCGTGTCCCGGACGACCGCCGCCAACCAGCACCCGGGTGGCCGCCCTGGCGTGGTCGTGGCCTTGGCGCTGTACGCAGCCCTGGGCATCGGCATGTACCTGGTGCTGGTCCACGCCGCCGCCGAGGGACCGGCCGGGTCGCCGCTGTGGGCCGTCACCTCCGGACGCGCCGGCTCGCTCGCGGTCCTGCTGGCGATCGCCGCTGGGGGGCGCTCGCGGCCGCCATGGCCGGGCCTTCGCCTGCCGCTGCTGGTGCTGGTCGGCGTCCTGGACACCTCGGCCAACCTGCTGTTCGCCGATGCCTCGACCCGCGGCAACCTCGGAGTGGTCGGCGTGCTCAGCTCGCTGTACCCGGTCGTGACGGTGGTGCTGGCCCGCCTGGTCCTGGCCGAGCGCCTCTCCTGGAGCCAGAGCGCCGGCGTGGTCATGGCGCTCCTCGGCGTCGGGCTGCTCGCCACCGGGTAACACACTGCGCGTGTGGCTCCCGGCCAGGGTTGGGCTGGTGCGCATGACCCGCGGCACTGGTCGTGCCGCCCGATCCCACACGCCGCGATCGGCGCCGAGCTGCCCGAGGCCCTGCGCGCCCAGCTCGACGTGCCGCGCTTCGACAGGCAGGATCCCAACGGCGCCGGAGATGGAGGCGCGCGTGGTGCCCGCGATCGAGCAGCGCTTGGCGGTCGCGATCACGGTTTCCGGAGGGCCACGAGGTCATGTGAATGGGCCGGTCACACGTCAATCCCTACTGGACCGGCGCACTGCGCAACAACGAGGGCCGCGCGGGCGTCGTGTCCAGGCGCCGCGGTCAGGTCCTTCGGTACTGCCGGACAGCCAGTGGGATGAATACCACGAGGATCCCGATTGTCCAGGCGAGCGATTGCCAGAGCCAGTGGTGGACAGGCCCGCCCTGGGTCAGCGCGCGGACGGCGTTGACGGTGACGCTGACGGGCTGGACATTGGCGAAGGCCTGGAGCCAGCCCGGCATCGATTGGACCGGCACGAAGGCCGAACTGGCGAACACCAACGGGAACATGGGAATGAACCCCGCGATCTGTGCTGTCTCGGGGTCCTTCACCAGCAGGCCGATGGTGGCGAACATCCATGAGAACGCGTACCCGAAGGCCAGTACCAGCAGCAGGGCTGCCACCCCGGAGGCGAACCCGCCGTGGAAGCGGAACCCGACCGCGACGCCGACGGTGACCATGAGCGCTGTCACGACGACGTTACGGCCCAGGTCGGCGAAGGTCCGGCCGGCGAGCACGGCCGAGCGGGCCATCGGCAGTGAGCGGAACCGGTCGATGATGCCGCCTTTGAGGTCCTGCGCGAGGCCGACGGCGGCGGCGGCGCCTCCGAACAGGGTGGTCTGCACGAAGATCCCTGGGATCAGGTAGTCGACGTAGCTGATGCCCGGGATGGGGATGGCGCCACCGAAGACATAGCGAAACAGCAGGACGAACATCACCGGCTGGATGCTGGAGAACACCAGCAACTGCGGCGTGCGCAGGATCCGCAGCAGGTTCCGCTTGGTGATGGCCGCGATGTCGCCCAGCGCAATGGTCGGGGTCATCGAGGGGCCAACCGCGGGTCGGCCCCTCGACGTGACAGTGGGGGCGGTCATGCTGACCTCCTGGAGCGGCGGGACCCGTCGGCGTCCACCGCCTGGGCGGGGGCAACGCTCGGTCGCTGCCCGGTCAACGACAGGAAGACGTCGTCCAGCGAGGGTCGCCGCAGACCGAGGTCGTCCAGCCCGATACCGGCGTCGTCCAGACCACGGGCCGCCGCCACCAGCGTCGCCGCGCCGCCCTTGGCCGGAACCGTGACCCGACGCTGGTCCGGGTCGCTCTGGGGCTGACCCTGGCCGAGCCCGGCGAGGATGGCGGCAGCCTTCTGCAGTTGCGCCAGGTCGGTAACCCGCAGCTCGAGCACGTCACCGCCCATCTGATCCTTGAGCTCGTCCGAGGTACCCTCGGCGATCACCCGGCCCAGGTCGATCACCACGATCCGGTGGGCGAGCCGGTCAGCCTCCTCCAGGTACTGCGTGGTCAACAGCACGGTCGTGCCGTCGGCGACCAGATCCTCGATGAACTGCCACAGCTCCATCCGCGAACGGGGGTCGAGCCCGCTGGTGGGCTCGTCCAGGATGAGCACCGGCGGCTGGCCGACCAGGCTGGCGCCCAAGTCCAGGCGCCGCCGCATCCCGCCGGAGTAGGTCCTCACCAGCCGGTCGGCGGCTTCCGTCAGCAAGAACCGCTCCAGCACCTGCTCGGCTCGCGTCCGCCGTTCCGTCCGATCGAGGTGGTAGAGGCGTCCGACGAGCTCCAGGTTTTCCCGCCCAGTGAGCATCTCGTCGACGGCGGCGTACTGGCCAGCGAGCCCGATCACCGACCGCAGCGCAGCCGCATCCCTCACCGCGTCGAGCCCGGCGACCCGTGCCCGCCCCTGGTCGGGCGACAACAGCGTGGTCAGGATTCGCACCAGCGTGGTCTTGCCAGCACCGTTCGGGCCGAGCAAGCCGAGCACGCGTCCCGCCTCAGCCTGGAGGTCCACATCGACCAGGGCCTTGACCGACCCGAACGCCTTGCTCACGCCCTCGACCTCAATCATGGTCTCCATGGCCATAAACCTACACTCCTGCGTGGACACGAGGGCACTCACCACATCGATACTCATGAACCGGACATCACGGCTTGACCCCGGAACCTCTGATGCGGGCCGCCCCAAAGACCCCAGTTAGCGGAGCACAGCGAGCACGCAGCGCCTGATGACCTACGAACCCACCAGCGACCGATTCGTGCGCCTTGGCGTGCAGTTCTCCGACGGCCGCAAAGCAACCAATCTGCACCGCCCACGCACTCCTCGTGGGATGTCTCCCCCGTAGGTTGGCGAGCGGCCAGGCAGTGGTGAAGCATCCCGAGTCGTCGCCGATCTCGGGGGAGCACGCGGGCGCCGGTGCGCTCTCCCAGGGCGGGGAAGCTGGTGATGAGCTGGTCGTCGGGGTGGCTTTTGGGGATTGACGCGGTTTCGGCGGAGCCCTAAGAAGACAGTGAGAGGTCCGTGAGAGGCGCCTGGGTGATCATTGCCCGCGCGTGGGAAGGAGCCCTGATGAGGAGCCGATCCCCGATCGCCGCCATAGCCGCCCTGATCCTGACCCTGGTGCTGGCCGCGCCCGCCCGCTCGATGGCCGATGTCCGGGTAGCGTCCTGCGACCCGATGCAGACGCCGCCGAGCTTCCGAGGCGAGGTGCCCACCGCCGAGCAGGTGCTTGGCTTCGCGCTCGGCTCCCGGGAGGTCACCGCAGCCGAGTCGGACGCATACGTCGATGCCGTCGACGCCGCCAGCGCGCGTGTCGTCAGTGGCACGCTGGGCACGACTCCGCAAGGGCGGCCGATCCGGTACACGCTCGTCGGAAGGCCGGAGAACGTCACACCCGAAGGGCTGGCGGATATCCAGGAGGCGGCGCGCACGCTGCGTGACCCGGCCACGAGCGACCAGCAGGCAGCGGACATCGCTCGCCGCTCACCCGCCGTCCTGTGGCTCATGGGGAACGTGCACGGCGGCGAGGAGAGTCCGACCGACGCGGAGCTGCGGGTCCTCTACGAGCTTGCCGACCGCGATGATTGCGCCGCGCGGCAGATCCTCGACAACGTGCTTGTCGGGATCATCCCGACGCAGAATCCGGACGGCCGTGAGGCGAACACTCGCCAGAACTCGTACGGGTTCGACATGAACCGCGACTGGTTCGCCCGCACCCAGCGGGAGACCGACACCAAGCTCGAGCTCCTGCGCCAGTACCCGGGAGTTCTCTACGTCGACGCACACGAGATGGGCGGGAACCACTACTTCTTCCCACCCACCGCCGACCCGACCTACCACGAGGTCACGGCCGCGTCGATGGACTGGCAGGACAACCTCTACGGTGGAGCGCTCGCCGCCGAGTTCGACCGCCAGCACATCCAGTACTTTACGGACAAGGTGTTCGATTTCTTTGCCATGGTCTACGGCGACATCGTTCCGGCAACCGGATTCGGCGGGGCCGGCATGACGTTCGAAAAGGCGAACTTCGACCCGATCGCCCAGCGGACCTACGAGCACTACGTGACCCACTGGGTCTCCGTCTCGCAGGCCGCGCTGAACAAGGCCAGCATCCTGCGTCGCTGGCACGACGAGTGGACAGAGGCGTACCGGCAGGGGGTGGACGGCCAGCTCGAGCCCAACGAGGTGAACGACAAGGGCAATACCGTCCAGCTGCCCGTCCCCACCGAGCCCGTCCGCCATTACTTTTTCCGCGCCGACGACCCGAGCAAGGTGAACCAGGTGCAAGCGCTGGTGCGGCGGCTACAGCGCATGGACGTCGAGGTCCATCGCCTCACGGCTCCGCTCACAGTGCCCGACTTCCGCGCCTACGGCCGGCCGGAGGCGGCCACCACCCTTCCGGTCGGCACGTACTGGATCCCGATGGCCCAGCGGCAGAAGCACTGGATCCAGTCCATGCTCAACGAGGACACCTACGTTCCCTTCCCCTACTTCTACGACGTGAGCGGCTGGAGCAACCCGCTGCTCTTCAACGTCAGCGGCGGTCGCTCCGGCGCCGCGCTCGACCCGGTCGCCGAGCCCGTGCCGCTGTTGCCCGAGCCGCCAGCTCCGGCGCTGCCGTCGCCGGCGCCCTCGGTCGCCCTCTATCAGATGTCGTCGGGGACCTCGGCGTTCGAGTCGGCGGGTTGGCTCCGCTACCTGCTCGAGCAGGTCTGGCATCTGCCCTACCAGCGCGTGACCTCGTCCCAGATCGCAGGCGGAGCGCTGGCCGGCGTGGACGTGCTGCTGGTGCCGAATGGGGTGTCGACCGTCGCCTCGAACGCGCTTGGGCCCGCCGGGCGGCGCGCGCTGGTCGACTGGGTGAACCGCGGCGGGCGCTACGTCGGCTGGCGTGGCGGGGCGGACCTCGCCGCTCGCCTCGGCATCACAACGGCGCTTCTGAGTGAGCCGAAGTCGGACATCGCCGGCACGCTGATCCGGGTCCTGACGGACGAGTCGAGCCCGCTCGCCGCCGATGTCGGTCCGTTCAACTGGGTCTTCTACGACTACGACGTCGTCATGCGGGCTTCGGACCCAAGCCACGTCGCGCTGCGCTACCCGGCAGCGGCGAGCGCCGACTTCTTCGTCTCCGGCTTCGCCCGCGGCGAGGAGGAACTGGGAGGGACGGCGGCCGTGATCGACGAGCCGGTCGGCGCGGGCAGCGTCATTCTCTCTTCGACTGACCCGAACTTCCGCGCCTGGACCGTCGGGATGCAGAAGGTGCTCTGGAATGCGGTGTTCGGGCCGGACGCGTTCGCCGGCGTCGCCGCCCGTGCCGGGTCGGCCGCGCGTGCCGGGTCGGAGAAGGCGGCCCGCTCCGCCGCGGCGTCGATCGCCGCACTCGAGTCGCCGCTGCGCATCAGCGTCGGCTCAACAAGCGCTGATGCGGTCAGGGCGCTGCTTGGCCGCTACGGCGCCACGTACACGGTGCGGCAGACCGGTTCCAAGACCACCTTCCTGGTCGCCAACCCGGGCGGGCTCACCGGAGACGACCACCCGTTCGCAGCTGCGCTCGCAGGCGACCTCGCCGCGGCGGGAGTGCGCGTGCTGGCCTTCAAGGCGCCCTAGTCGGGACTCGACAGGCCGCCGCCCTCGGAGCCGGGGGCGGCGGCCTCGTCGGCCAGGATCAGCCTCGTGGGAGCGCGCTTCCGCGCCGGGCGAGCGGCCTCCCCGGGGGTGTAACCGTTCGCCGTTCAGCGGACATCTTCAGTACATGAGATCAACTTCGGTGGAGACGGAGGCGCGAGGCCGCTTTGAGCGGCTCTTTTCGGACCACTACGGGGAGCTGTTGCGCTTCGCCCAACGCCGTGTCGGGATCGACGCCGCCGGCGATGTCGTCGCGGAGACCTTCCTCATCGCCTGGCGCCGGCTGCCCGAGATCTCCCCGCAACACGCCAGGGCCTGGCTGTATGCGACCGCGCGGAACGTGATCGCCAACGAGCTGCGGGCCAGGCAGCGCAGGGACAGACTCGGCCAGCACACCCGCGATGACATCGCCGCCGATCGCACGGTCGCGGGTGACCACGCCACGGTGATCGCCGAGCGGATACGGGTACGCGGGGTGCTGGAATCACTGTCGCAGACGGACCAGGAAGTATTGCGCCTGACCGAATGGGAACGGCTCGACCTGTCCGAGGTCGCTGCCGTGCTGGGCTGCTCACGCACCGCCGCCAAGGTACGGCTGCACCGCGCCCGGCGACGGTTCGCCCACCGCCTGGCGGCAGCTGACTCCCTCGACCTCGAAGGCGACGAGCGACTCGCGTCCCCGCGGCCTCCGCTACCGGAAGGACAGGTGACCACATGACCACGACCCTCGACACCGCACTGTCCCGGCTACGAAACGCCGACCCGGCCGCCGCGACGCCGGTCGACCTCCCGGGGACGGACCCGCACGCGCTGGCGATGCTGACCCAGATCCTGGGCTCGGCCGGCGACCACAGCCTGGCCCAGCCCAACCGGACCCGCCACCGTCGCGGACGCCGTCTGGCGATTGCCGGGGCCCTCGTCGCCGCGATGGCGGTGACCGCGGTAGCCGGCGTCGTCGCGATGCCCTGGTCGGACGGCCAGGTGTCCTCGGCCGCCTACGCCGTCACCAGGAACGCGGACGGCACCGTGGACGTGACTGTTCGCTGGCGCCAGCTGCATGACCCGGACGCCCTCAATGCGCAGCTGCGGCAGGCCGGAGTCCGCGCCGCCGTGATGCTGTACTCGGCGCCTGGGCAGTGCCGCACCCCCGTCCGGTCCGACCCGGCCTATTCGACCTTGCATTTCGACATGCGCCAGCATCCGGAGTTGGCGAACGACCCCCACGCCTTGGCCGCCTACCTACGCTCCCAGGCCCCGTGGATCGACCATGCCCAGCAGTCCGGCGAGCCCGACGATGGCTCGGTGTTCACCATCCACCCCGACGCGATACCAAGTGGTGACCAGCTGCTGATCCTGCCGCGCTGGGATCGTACGCAAGGCGCCACCACCGACGACACGCTGGAGCTGCGCTGGCTGATCGTCCCGACGTTGCCGCAATGCGTGCCAGGACCCGAGGACTCGATCATGACCACGAACGGCATCGAACCTCGTTGACCCGTCCATGCTCGTGGGCGACCTGGATCGCCGGCGTGACGGAAGTCATGAACGCGGCCAATGAGCCGGGCGGGTGATCGATGGCGGCAACTCGGTGCGGAGATCGCCTCTGGCTGAGTCGACCTGGGACTGGGTGAGGAAGATGCTCCCGGTCAGGTCGGCTCCGCCGAGATCGGCGCCTCTGAAGTCGGCCCCGATGACATCGGCCATTCTCAGGTCAGCGCCTCTGAGGTCGGCTCCGAGAAGATAAGCCCCTCGCAGGTTGGCGCCCCTCAGGTCCGCGTCCTGGAGGTTGGCCCCGATGAGGTCGGCTCCTCTGCGGTCGATGTTCCGGTGCCGGGCCCTGGCGCGCGCAAATTCGCTCGCGCGGAGGAGGAGGGAATTGGCGTCCCGCCGGACGGTTGTCATGTCCAGCTCCACGAGCGCGTCAGGACCGAGATTGGTCAGGCGTTCGGTCTCGTCGAGAGCGAGGCGAAGCTCATCGTGCAGCGAGCGGGCAGGTGGCAACGCCAGCGCCTCGCTCAGGTACCAGAGCAGTTCGTGGAGCTGCCGCATGATCGTGAACGCCTGGAACATCCGCTGTGCGATTCCCGGCGCACGTCGCCAGTCCTGCCCACCGAAAGTGACCTGGGCGACCTTTTGCCCCGCGCCGAAGCAGTCGTAAACGGCACACCCGGGGAAGCCCTTCTGCCTGAGGCGGTCGTGAATGCCGCAGCGGAAGTCCGGTCGCAGATTGGGACACGGCCGCCCGGCGGCCTTGTCGATGGCGAAATCCGCTGAGGCGGAAAACGCCGGGACGACACAGCACAGCCCAAAGCAGCGTTCGCAGTCGGCTCGCAGGCTCGAGCGGCGTCCGTCGGGGAGCGGCATGGGTTCACCCCACGTCGCGCGCGGCCAGCCTGTACGGGCCGCCGTCGATGCCCCATGCCAGGATCCGCCGCGGACGGACGCGTATCCATGCGGGATTGAACCGGAACCCGGCGCCGAGGCGCCTGCCGACCTCCTCGCCACCGTCGGCGTGCGTCTCCGCCCGCCCGCGGATCTCGATGCCGCGCGGCGTCCACGGGTCGACGGCCGCGAGGTCGTCGACGACCAACGCCACGTCCGGCCGGCGCCGCGCGTCGCGGAACTTCTTGCTCGCGGCCATGTCACCGGAACCGCCGATCACGACGGTCTCGGTCTCGGGGTCGTAGAAGATCCCCACCGGCATGACGTGCGGCCTGCCGTCGGGGCCGACCGTCGCCAAGCGACCGAGCGGCTGGCTGTTCAGATATTCGACTTCGGCATCGGTGAAGGTGCTCATCGTCTCCCCTTCGCAGTCACAGGAGTCCCGCCCGGACCGGCGCGGGGTCATTCCTCCATGCCGGTGAAGTACCCCATGCGCTGCTCGTCCATGATCTGCCATTCGAACGGTGAGGGAAGTGGCTCGGGTTCGCCATCCAGCACCTGCTCGAGGGAGTGGCCGATGAACTGGTGCACCGACAGCCGGCCCGTGAGGTGTCTGACCTGTTGCGCGTACGCGACGTACAGGAAGTCCAGCGGAGCTCCGTCGCGCCACCGGACCCGCGCCTCAACGGAATGGGGTTGGAGCCGCGGCTGGCCCGGGGAGCGCGGGATCTGATCTTGCGGAACGAGCTCGTTTCCCGGCTCCACGCTTGGCGCTTCCGGGTCGCCCAGGAGCGCCGCGACCCACTCGGCGTCGTCGTACCAGGCACTGATCGTGGCCAGCCTGCTCAACCGGGCATCGTGCGGCAGTTTGCCTTCGGTGTTGAGCATCCACCAGGCCGCGGTCCGTGCCTCGCGGTAGGCGATCACGGCGTGATGTCGCGACGCCGGGTTGTCCCCGAGCACAGCGAAGACGACCGCGAGCAGCAGGCGGGCATCCGCCCGGCTCGGAGACTCGGCCTGCTGCAAGGGAATCGCGTCGTGGAGCTTGTCGGCCGCGAGCTGGAGGGACCGGCGCGCCTGCTCGGGATGCCGACCCGGGATCGCCGCGTCGCGGAGGTGCATGATGGCTGATTGCCAGGGGGCGTCGGCCAGTCGCTGCACATTGCCCTCGAGCTTCCGCAAGATCGTCAGCTGCTCGTCCTGAATCTTGAGCAGATCGGACACGACGGCCTCGACAGCCACACCGGAGAACGGGACGACACTGGCTGCCGCCTGGCCGGCGACCTTGGCCACGACGGTGCGTACGTCCATAGCTCGGCTCCTCGCTCCGCCGGCGCGGGCCGGCCGGCCAAAACAGCAGCCCGATCGTGAGCCGCCGCGGAGCGTGCCGCAAGGCTTGTCGACCTGCCGTAGGATGGCTTGCCCTTGCGGTCATCGCTGGTGACGCCCGGAATGGGTGGCATGCGGTTGCTCGTGAGTATTCGTGCCGGGTAGCACTCCGCAAAGCTGCCCAGCCAGCGGTTGCAGAACGTCTGCTCTGCTTGTGACACTTGTGCGGCGTCTGCCGAAGGGAGATTCCGCAACATGAGCTCAAGCCTGACCAGCGTGCTGGCTGACCCGGGCCGGCTCGCTGCCCTGCGCCAGACCAACATGCTCGACAGTCCGACCGAGGCGGTGTTCGACCGGCTGGTCCGGCTGGCCGCCCGCGTGGAGGGCACGCCGATCGCCCTGATGTCGCTGATGGATCGGGACCGCCAGTTCTTCAAGGCGTCCTTCGGCGTGCCCGAGCCGTGGGCCTCGACCAGGGAGACGCCCGTCTCGCAGTCGATCTGCCGGCACCTGGTGACGACCCGGCAACCGCTGGTCATCAGCGACGTCCGCTGGGACCCGCTTGGCAGCGACAACCGGTTCATGGCCGAGCTCGGGGCGGTCGCCTACCTCGGCGTCCCGTTGGTCGCCTCGTCGGGCCACGTCCTGGGATCGCTCTGCGTCGCCGATCGGCGACCGCGGGACTGGACGGAGGACGACGTAACGAGCCTCACCGACCTGGCCGGGTTGGCGATGGACGAGATCGAGCTGCGGAGCGGCCTCCACGCCCACACGCTGGCCGACCCCGCACTGGCCCAGCAGAGCCAGCACCTGTGGGCCGCGCTGGAGGCGGTCCCCGACGCGGTGGTGATCAGCACCACCGACCTCGACCGCCAGGGCCCGCGGATCGTCCACGCCAACAGGGCGTTCTGCGAGCTCACCGGCTATCCGGTCGAGGAGCTGGTCGGCGGCTCGCTGCGCATCGTGCAGTGTCCAGAAGCGGCCGCCTCCGTGTACCAGGCGATCAGCGCCTGGCTGGAGTCAGGGACGCCCTGGACCAGGGAGACGGTCAGCTACCGCAAGGACGGCACGGAGTACGTCGCGCGCTGGCAGGTGGCGCCGCTGTACGACGAGGGCGGCCAGATCACGCAATGGGTCTCGACCCAGCAGGACGTGGGCTCGCATCGCATGCTCGAGCAGCGGCTGGCCGACGTCGAGGCGGGCTTCCAGGCACTGCTGGAGCGCCTGCCCGCGGTCGTCTACACCATCAGCCCGTGGTCACCGAATCCGTTCACCTACATCAGCCCGCAGATCGAGGCGCTGCTCGGCGAGCGCGCGGCGGATTGCATCGGGATCCCGGACCTCTGGGACAGGTGGGTGCACCCAGACGACGCCGGGTGGGTCAAGGCCGAGTGCGAGCGGACCAACGAGACCGGTGAGCCGTTCCTCGGCGAGTACCGGATATGCACCCGTGGCGGCGAGGTGCGCTGGGTCCGCGACGAGGCGGTGCTGGTCCGGGATGCTGCCGGAAAGCCGCTGTTCTGGCAGGGAATCCTGACCGACGTCACCGCGACCCGCCAGACGGCGAGCCGCCTCGCGGAGGCGCTGGAACGCGAGCAGGACGTGGCGGAGCAACTCGCCGCCGCCCTGGAGCGAGAGCGCGCCGCGGCTGAGCACCTGCGCGCCGTGGACGAGATGAAGACCACCTTCCTCCAGGCGGTCTCTCACGACCTCCGTACCCCGCTGACGTCGGTTCTCGGCATCGCGCTCACGCTGGAGCGGGGCTCGGACGGCCTGCGAGCCGATGACGTCAGCGATCTGATCCGGCGGCTCTCCACCAACGCTCGCAAGCTCGACCGGCTCCTTTCCGACCTGCTCGACCTGGACCGGCTCGCGAGGGGCACCCTCACACCCCGGCGCCAGATGGTCGACCTCGGTGCGCTCACCCGCCGCAGTGTGGAGGAGGCCGCCGTCTCGGACGAGCACCCTGTGGTGGCGGACGTGGCGCCACTGCACATCGCGGTGGACGGGCCCAAGGTGGAACGGATCGTCGAGAACCTCGTCGTCAATGCGGCCAGGCACACCGCGGCCGGCACCACCATCTGGGTCAGGGTCCATGCCGTGGCCGACGGCGCCCTGCTCGTCGTGGAGGACGAGGGGGCGGGCGTTCCGATGCAGTTCCGCGAGCAGATCTTCAAGCCCTTCCATCAGGGGCGCCCCGTCGCCCCGCACGCATCCGGATCGGGAATCGGCCTCGCGCTGGTCGCCCAGTTCGCCAACCTCCACGGCGGTCGAGCCTGGGTCGAGGACCGCCCTGGCGGAGGCGCCTCCTTCCGGGTCTTCCTTCCGGGCAGGCCCGTCACGGACACGCAGGCCGCCGGCGCGTAATGGTGATCGTCCCCGGCGGTAGGGGCAGTCGAGCAGGCTGATCAGGACCGGCAATGCCGGTTCGGAGAAGCGCCCGTACCCGGCCTGGCTCTCAGGTGGGGCGGCACTCGACGACCAGGGCGCCGGATGCCTGCCGCGGGGCGGCCGTAACCTCCAGGCCGGCGGCACGCGCCAGGTCCTCGAACTCGGAGAGGGTGCTGCTCCTGCCCCCGGCCAGGACCATCTCGATGACCAGGTGTCTCGAGACCTCATCGGCGGTCACCCCGCCGAGGACCACGACGCGGCCGCTGGGCCGAGCCGCCTCGGCGCAGCGGCGCAGGATCTCGGTGGTCTCCCGGTCGGGCCAGTCGTTGAGGACCTTCCGCAGTAGGTAGACGTCGGCGCCCGCCGGCAGCGGGTCGAAGAAGCTCTGGCCGACCGTGGTCACCCGGTCGGCGACGCCGGCGGCCTGGAAGACCTCGGCCGATCGGGCCACGGTCGCCGGGAAGTCGACCAGGGTCCCCCGCACGTGGGGACGGGCGCGGAGGATCTCCGCCAGCATCGCCCCGGTCCCGCCGCCGACGTCGACGACCGTGCGGACCGGCTCCCAGCCGCCGCTGATCGGGATGTCCGGATCGGGCCTGCCATGGCCCGCCAGGCCCATGAGGGCGTCGAAGCTCGCCGCGACGTCGGGATGGGCGGCCAGGTCCTCCCAGAACGGCAGCCCGAAGGCCTCGGCGTACCCGGGGGCGCCTGTCCGGACATAGGTCAGCAGTGTTCCCCACGCAGAGGCCATCCGCCCGCCGATGCCATCCAGGCTGAGGAACCGCGAGGCGTCCAGCAGCTCCCTGGCGGTGTCGTTCAGGGCGAACCGCCCTGGCGACGACTCCTCGAAGACGCCCTTTCCCACCAGGTGCCCGAGCACGTCGTGCAGGGCCTCGGCGTCGCAGCCGGCCGCCCTGGCGAGCTCGCCCACGTCGGCGATGCCGGCGGCGACGCGCTCCGCGATCCGCAAGGTGGCGACCACCCGGATGCACCACGGGGTGCACAGATCGCTGAGCGCTTCGAGGTCCGCGCCCGCCCGCGCCGGCTCGTCCGCAGCTGATGGCATCTCGGTCAGCTCCCCAACGGCCTGGTTCTGGGACTTCGGACGAAGGCCGCCCGCGCGCACCTCGCCGGCCGCTGGCGAGAGCTCGAAGGCGCGGGCATTGCGAAAGAACGCCTCCTTCGCGAAGGTGACGTGGTCGGCGCTCATGTCATCTTCATTCGTGTCTGTCTGGCTCGTTCAGCATATTTTGAACCACGGCCGGCGTGCAGGCTCGGGTGGGCGTGGGGACGCTGGGGACCCGCCGGTGCATGGTCCCTTCGACGCGGTCGTCGCCCGCCACCTGCTGTGGACGCTGGCGGCCCCCGCATGGGGCGCTGCGTCGTTGGGTCGGGCTGATCCGCGAGCGCGGCCGGCTGCTCCTGGTCGAGGGACGCCGGCACGACGCCGCCGGCACTTCCCCGGAACTGACCGGCGCCGTGACGCACTCGTAACGATGGCGGGACGCCCGCGGAGGATGCTCAGGGCGGCGGAGTCAGCCGGTACCCGGAGCTGAGAGAGGACGGTGGGCGATGCGCCAGGGCATGCGGAGCGGAGAGCCGGCGCCCGAATCCAGCGGCGTGACCCTGAGTTCGACGCTCAGCCCCCGGGGCGGGCTGAGCTGGCGCGGGCTCGCGCGGATCGCCGCGGCGGGGGACCTGGTGGTGCTCGCGGCGGTCGGGATCGGGCGGGGCGACATGGAGGCGGTGGCGGTCGCGGCGCTCCTGGCGGTCGCGGCGCTCCTGGCGGGGTGGCGGCGCGGGCTGGTCGGCCTGGTGATGCTGGCGCTGCTGTTCATCGACGTGGCGGCGTTCATGCTGCCCGCCGCGGTCAGCAACGCTCGTGCCGGTGAGGCGCTCGGCGGCGTCGCGCTGCCGGCATCGCTGGCGGTGATGGCGCTGGTGGGCCTGGTCGCCGTGGTCGCGGCCCTGGCGGCAGCCCGGCGTGGCCGGACCGCCGCGGGCCGGACCGCCGCGACCGGCCGTGCCGCCGCGACCGGCCGTGCCGCCGCGACCGGCCGTGCCGCCGCGACCGGCCGTGCCGCCGCCTATCGGGGCGAGGTAACCGCGCTTGGCCAGAGGACGCCCCACGGCCGGGGGCCTGTCGTCGTGGCGGCGGGCGCGGCGGCGCTGCTGATCGCGGCGCTCGGGGTCGTGGGTGTGGCGGGGCCGTCACGAGCCACCGCGACCGAGGGTTCCCAGCCGCTCGCCCTCCAGGCGGCAGGCACCGCGTTCTCGAGCACCTCGCTCGAGGCGCGCCCGGGACGAGTGACGGTGTCGCTGGCAAACCGCGACCTCTTCTGGCACACCTTCACGATCGAGCAGCTCGGCGCGAACGTCGACGTGCCGGTCGGTGGCACGCGCAGCGTCACCTTCACCGTGGCGCCCGGCACGTACGCGTTCGTCTGCACCATCCCGGGCCACGCCAGCGCCGGCATGCGCGGCACCCTGATGGTCCGCTGAGGGGTGTGAGCGTGCCAACTCGGCCTGGAGGGCTGTGGCAGCGGCCCGCCCGGCCCGCCCGGTCCGTCCGCCGGCCCGCGAGGCCCCCGGGTTGATCCCCAGGGGCCTCGCGCGAATCGCACAGTCCGCCTGCACAGCGCTATCCCTCTCAAGGCGGCAACAACGAAGACAACGAAGGCCGGGGCCCCGCCAGGGCCGCCCGGGGCGCGGTCCGGTACCGTGCGGCCCTCGGACCGCTGATATCGCGGAGCAGTGGACTGGTAGGGTTGGCGGCAGTGACGAGACGGGGTGCCTCCCGGTTGCTTCGCGCGACGGGGCCACTGCGAGTTCGCGCGGGCGGGACCCGGACGTTCGGGATGATCGCCTGCGTGCTGGCGCTCGCTTTGGTCGGCGCGTGTAGCAGCTCGCCCGCCCGACGTGGCCCGAGCTCCGAACCCGGCACGACAGGGAGGCCCGCCAGCACCTCCAAGCCGCACACCACCACGCGGGAGGCGCCGATGCAGCCACCGGTCGACCTGCGCGTCATCCCTGCGCCGGCGTCCGCGTGGGGTTCCGGCGGCGCGGGGTTCGCGCTCGCCAGGTCCACGCGGATCCTGATACCGCGGGGATCGCCGGCGGTCGCCCGCGTGGGCGCCTATCTGGCAGCCGTGCTGCGCCGCTCGACCGGCTACCCGCTGCCAGTCGCCAGCGTCGGGGGTCCGGGCGAGGGCAGCGGCATCCTGCTGGAGATCACCCGAGACGGCCAGCTCGGCGACGAGGGCTACGAGCTGGAGGCGACCGGAGCCACGGTGATCCTACGGGCCCACGGTCCGGACGGCCTGTTCCGGGGAGTCCAGACCCTGCGGCAGCTCCTGCCCGCCCGGATCGAGGCCTCCACGATCCAGCGCGGCCCCTGGCGCGTTCCGGCCGTGCGGATCGTGGACCGTCCCAGGTTCGCCTGGCGCGGCGCCGCCCTCGACGTCGCCAGGCATTTCTTCACCGTGGACGAGGTGAAGCGCTACATCGATCTCATCTCGCTCTACAAGCTGAACGTCCTGCACCTGCATCTGACCGACGACCAGGGGTGGCGGATCGCCGTCGATCGGTGGCCCAGGCTCGGCACGCATGGGGGGAGCACCCAGGTGGGCGGCGGGCGCGGCGGCTACTACACCAAGCGGGACTACCGGAGCATCGTCAGGTACGCGCAGGACCGCTACATCACCGTCGTGCCCGAGGTCGACGTGCCCGGGCACACCAATGCCGCGCTCTCTTCCTATCCCGAGCTGAACTGCGACGACCGCGCGCCCGACCTGTACACCGGGCTCGGCGTCGGCTTCACCTCACTGTGCCTGGACAAGGCGGTGACCTACCGGTTCCTGGACGACGTGATCGGCGAGCTCGCCGCGCTGACTCCCGGTCCCTACCTGCACATCGGCGGCGACGAGGCGCAGACCGTCCCCGGCGATCGCTACGTCGCCTTCGTCGAGCGGGTTCAGCGGATCGTGGAGGCGCATGGCAAGCGCGCCGTCGGCTGGCAGGAAACCGCCAAGGCCAAGCTGGAGCCCTCCTCGGTGGTGCAGTACTGGGACACCCGCGGCGGCATCGACATGGTCCGGAAGGCGGCGGAGCGGGGGAGCAAGCTGGTGCTTTCGCCGGCGTCCAAGGTGTACCTGGACATGAAGTACGACTCCGGCACCAGGCTCGGGCTCGAGTGGGCCGGGCACGTCGAGGTGCGCGACGCCTACGACTGGGACCCGGCGACGCTGCTCCAGGGGATCGGCGAGAAGGACGTGCTCGGAGTGGAGGCGCAGCTGTGGAGCGAGACGCTCCGCAGCGTCGGCGACATGGAGTTCATGGCCTTCCCGAGGCTGCCTGGCATCGCGGAGGTTGGCTGGTCGCCGGCGTCGTCACGGCGCTGGGGCGACTACCGGCGCCGCCTGGCGGCGCAGGGGCCGCGTTGGTCGGCCATGGCGGTCAACTACCACCGCTCGCCTCAGGTCCCCTGGCCGGGCTGAGCGGTCTGCCTGAAATTCCGCACGTAGCCTGGGCGCATAGTATGCCGCGGCACCGATCGATTCCAGGCGTCCTGGGCTCTGGCGAGTACGTCGGGTGATCCAGGCGTGGCGGCAGACGGGCCGGGGTGAGCCACCAGGACCGTGACCGGTTCCCCTCTATGCGTGACCGCCGTTCCCCTGCGCCGAAACCGCGATTTCATGCTGCTCCAGATCGGGCAGCTGCTCTCCAACGCCGGCACGCAGTCGACGTCGATCGCCTACCCGCTGCTCGTGCTGGCAGTGACCCATTCGCCCGCGAAAGCGGGTATCGTCTCGTTCGCGCGGTCATTGTTCTGGGCGAGCGGCAGGGGCTGTCGGGCGGCGAGGTCGGCGCGCTGGTCGCGGCCTTCGGCGCCTGTCTGCTGCTCGGCTCGCTGGTGGCTCCGCTGGTCCGCCGGCTCCTCCCGGTTCGCGGCGTGCTGCTGCTGGAGCTGTGGACGTGGCTTGGCTGTGCGCTGTTCCTGGTGTGGCCGAACGTCTACGCGCTGACCGTCGGCATCCTGCCCACGGCTCTGGCGATCCCGTCGACCGACTCGGTCGTCACCGGCTACCGGATCGCGATGACGCCCGACCGGCTGCTCGGACGTGCTGAGTCCATGCGGAGCACGATCTCGCTGCTGATCGCGCCGCTGGGACCGCTGGCCGCCGGGGTACTGCTCGGCGCCGTGTCGGCGCGTGCCACGATCGCCCTGTTCGCCGCTTTCGGACTCGTGCTGGCCATGTGGGGCACGCTGAGCCCGTCGATCCGCGCGGCGCCGAGCCTCGACGAGCTCGAGGACCTCCCCCCAGGCGGAACTTTCACAGCAACCACCAGCACGGCATCCTCGGGCTGACGATCGGCCACGCTCGGGCGGACCCGCGGCTGGCCGACAACTCGACTTTGACCTTGCAAGGCCGTGGCCGCCAGGTCCATGCCCTACGGGCACGTGCGGAACTTCAGGCAGGCCGCTCAGCGCGGCGGCGGCTCAGCCGGCCCGGCGGTCGGGACCGGACTCCAGCTCGTCACGCACGAAGCAGCCGGCCAGGTGGTCGTTGACCACGCCGCAGGCCTGCATCATCGCGTAGACGGTGGTCGCGCCGACCATGCGGAACCCGCGCCGCTTCAGCTCGACCGCGAGCGCGACCGACTCGGGAATCGTGGGCGCCACCTCGCCGGCGCGTCCGGGAGCGGGGCGCGGCGCCGGCGCGTGCGCCCAGACCAGGCGCTCCAGCGTGGTGTCGCCGAGCCCCAGCATCGCCCGTGCGTTGGCGATGGTCGCCTCGATCTTGCGGCGGCTCCGGACGATGGTGGCGTCCTCGAGCAGCCGCTGCACGTCGGCCTCGCCGAAGGCGGCGACCTTCTCCGGCTCGAAGGCCGCGAAGGCGCGGCGGAACGCCTCACGCTTGCGCAGGATCGTGTACCAGGACAGCCCGGCCTGGAAGCCTTCCAGGCAGAGCTTCTCGAACAGCCGCACGTCGTCGTGGACCGGCCGGCCCCACTCGAGGTCGTGGTAGGCGAGATAGTCCGGCTGGCTCCCCGCCCACGGGCAGCGGAGGCGCCCGTCGGCGCCGCTGGCGAGGTCGGTGGCTCCCATGGGCCGCACGCTATCACCCCGGGCGGACAGTCCAGCCGTCCCGCCCTCGGCCGGCCGCTCGTGCAAGGGCTGTGGAAACTCAGGGGCGGCCTTGCGGGCGTTGCGGTAAGGTGCTCGCCAGGACAAGGTCGAGCGCCGGGGGCCGCGGAGGTGACCGGCCCGGTGCCGACGACAGCGCATCAATCAGGGAGATCCAGCCAATGGCGCGAGGTGAGCACGCTCCAGCGGCGGCCGTGGACTCGAAGGAGCATGCCGAACGCCTGCACCGGCTGCGGCACAGCTCCGCGCACATCATGGCGCAGGCCGTTCGCGAGCGGTTCCAGCGGGAGGGCGGCGAGGTCAGCCTCGGGGTCGGCCCGGCCACGGCCGACGGCTTCTACTACGACTTCCTGCTGCCGCGCACGCTGAGCGACGACGACCTCGGCTGGATCGAGCAGCGCATGCGCGAGATCATCGCCGGCGGCTATCCCTTCGTGATGCATGAGCTCTCAGCGGACGACGCCAAGCGGCGCTTCGCCGACGAGCCCTTCAAGCTCGAGCTGATCGAGGGCATCGAGGCGGGCAACGTCGATGACAACGGCGAGCCGTTGCCGCCGGACGAGGCGACCGCGCTGACCGTCTACCAGCACGACGGCTTCGTCGATCTGTGCCGGGGCCCGCACGTCGAGCGGACCAGCGACGTCGACCCGCGCGCGCTCAAGCTGCTCGGCGTGGCCGGCGCCTACTGGCGGGGCGACGAGCAGCGCCCCATGCTCCAGCGGATCTACGGCACCGCCTGGGAGACCCCGGAGGATCTCGAGCGGTTCCTGTGGCGCCGCGAGGAGGCGGAGCGTCGCGACCACCGCAAGCTCGGGCGCGAGCTGGAGCTGTTCCACCTCGACCCCACCGCTCCGGGCATGCCGTACTGGCTCCCCAAGGGCCTGAAGATCCTCAACGTGCTGCTCGACTTCTGGCGCAGGGACCACGAGGAGCGCGGTTATCAGGAGATCTCCTCGCCGCTGGTCAACGACAAGTCGCTGTGGGTGACCTCGGGGCACTGGGACCACTACAAGGACAACATGTTCATCATCCCGGTGGACGAGAACACCACCTACGCGCTCAAGCCGATGAACTGTCCCAACGCGCACGTGGTCTACAACCTCAAGGTGCGCAGCTACCGGGACCTGCCGCTGCGGCTGTCCGACTGCGACATCCTGCATCGCTACGAGCGCTCCGGGACCCTGCACGGCCTGCTGCGCGTCCGTCGCATGCAGCAGGACGACGCGCACATCTTCGTCACGCCCGACCAGATCGGCGACGAGTACGCCCGCATCTTCGAGATCTGCGACCGGTACTACTCGATCTTCGGGCTGCGCTACGAGCTGCGGCTCGGTACCCGGCCCGACGACTACATCGGCGACATCGAGACCTGGGACAAGGCCGAGAGCACCCTGAAGTCGATCATGAACGACCGCGTCGGCCCGGGCCGCTACACCATCGAAGAGGGCGACGGCGCCTTCTACGGGCCCAAGGTCGACATCCTGATGTACGACGCCCTCGGCCGGCAGTGGCAGATGGGCACCATCCAGCTCGACGTGCAGCTCCCCGGCCGCTTCGGGTGCACCTACACCGACAGCGACGGGCAGAAGAAGACACCCGTGGTGATCCACAGGGTGATCTACGGGAGCCTGGAGCGCTTCCTCGGGATCCTGATCGAGCACACGGCCGGGGCGTTCCCGCTGTGGATCTCGCCGGTCCAGGTCAAAGCGATCCCGGTACGGCTGGAGCAGAGCGGCTATGCCGAAGAGGTCGCCGCCACCCTGCGGTCGGGCGGCTTCCGCGTCGAGGTCGACCACGAGGACACCGCGCTCTCCGCCAAGATCCGCCGCGCCCAGCTCGAGAAGGTCCCGGTCATGCTCGTGCTCGGCCAGCGTGAGGTCGACCAGCAACTGGTCAGCCCGCGGCTGCGCACCGGCGAGAACCTCGGCGCCATGCCGCTCGAGAAGCTCTCCGAGCTGTTGCGCCACACCGTCGACTCCAAGGCCCTCGACCTCCAGGACCTGGCCCGCGCCGCCGCCTCCTGACCGACACCGCCGGGTCACGTCGGCTGACCGACAGCCGCGGGGTGACGCGGCTGACCGACAGCCGCCGGGTGATGCGGGGCGGCCCGGCGACGTCCGTGACCGCGCGGCCGGCCGGTCCAGCCGCCCGACTACCAGCTGGCCCAGCCCGCTCGCTTGAGGACGCCGGCGAGGCGGCGGGCGAGGGCGTCGACCGAGAAGTGCTGGACGGCGAGGTCGTGGTTGCGGTCGAGCAGCTCGGGGTCGGGATGCTCGAGCCACTCCCGCAGTGGGGTGGGGTCGTCGCTGGGGAACCATTGAAAGCCGAAGGCCGCGAGCTCGTCGACGATCGGGAACCGGCCGACGGCCAGCGGTTTGCGGTATTGGGCTGACTCGATCAGCGGCAGGCCGAAGCCCTCCCAGCTGGAGGGGAACACCACCGCATCCGCGGCCTCGTAGGCGTCGGCGATGTCAAGGCTTGCGGGGATGCCACGCACGACGTCGCAGGCGGCGGCGGCGAGCACCCGCTCCAGCTCGGGGCCATAGCCATCCTCGGCCGGCCCGGTGAGCCAGTAGGTCGCCCCCAGCGCGTCGGCGAGCCGGATCCCGGCCGGCACGTTCTTGCGGGCGATCGCGCGGGTCGGCTGCACGAGCAGGAGCTTGCCGTGGGCCAGGCCCAGCACGCCGCGGGCGCGCTCGCGGTCGCCTGCCGCGGCCGGCAGGACGCCGTTGTAGACGGTCGTCCCTTCGATGCCGCGCTCGCTGAGCTGACGGCGGCTCATCTCGTTGATGGTCACATGCGCCCAGCCGGGGTCGTCGGGGGGCCACGGCCCGAGGTCCTCGAATCCTTTGCGCTGCCACGGGAAGTCGTGATGGTGCAGGATCGCGCGGCGGCCGCGCAGGCAGCCGGCCACCACCCTGGCCGCGCCGCGGTTCAGCGGCAGCGAGCAGAGGTTCTCGACAACCACCAGGCCGGCGCCCTTGAAGGCAGCGTCCAGGTCGCTGGCGAGCGGCGGGATCCTCGCATCCAGTGCCAGCCCCGGCACCAGGCAGTCGGCGTCGCCCTCGCCGGCGACCGTGCGCACCTCGAAGCCCAGGCGCTCGAACGCCAGCATCCACGCGGCGGCGGCCACGGAGACGCCGTCGGGCTCGCCCAGGCGGGCGGACACGAAGCAGACGGTCGGGTCGCTCATGGCGAGCAGGGATGTTGCGCGGATCCGGGGCGCTGGCTGTGAATGGCCGTGGGCTTCACGGCGCGTACAACGTGACGGTCATGTTGACGTTCATACATGAGAACCGGCCGAGCCCGCCACACCCCGCACCATTCAGGAACTCGAACCGGCCCGAGCTGAGCTTGTGCCGGACGTTTAGAGTATTCATCGGAGGCGTGCCAGCGTCTGGCCGTCGCCGGTGGTGGGAGCCCGTGAGGGCGAAGGCGAGCGGAGGCGTGGTTGGGCCCAACCGGCAACGATCGCGGAGACCCGGTGCCGCGCGACGGCCGCGGGCCGCCCGATGGCCCGGCGGGGCTCGGCGGCACCTGGCGCGTGCTCGCCACCGCCCCGTGGCGGCGGGCGCCCCTGTTGCTGCGCCGGCAGCCCGCGGTGCTGTCGGCCGTCCTGCTGGCGGGCCTGATCCTCGGCGCGGCCAGCGCCGCGGTACCGCTGTTCGAGTCGTCGGTGGCCAGCGCGGCCAATGCCAAACAGATCGCGCAGCGTTGCCCCGCGACCGTCGGCTACTCACTGACCACGGCCGGTACGCTCTCCGGCCGGATCGGCGACAACGACGCGCCCGGCGCGCGGGGCCTGGACGCGACGGCCCTGCTGGACCGGCGCCAGGCGGTCGTGGAACAGGCGGGCGCGCGCGTCCCGCACCTCGGCGCCCCGTTGCTGACGATCACCGGGATGCCGCTGACGATGAGCCGCCCCGGCGGCCAGAGCAGGTCCGCCAACGGACGCCTGCTGTACCGGGAGGGCTTCGCCGATCACATCCAGAAGCTCCAGGTGGCGGGCGGCGGCGGCTTGTGGCTGGCGAGCGAGACCGCGGGGTTCGCTGGCATCCGGGCCGGTGGCCGGGTCGAGCTGCTGCTCAACGACCGCCGGGTCACCGCCAGAGTGGCCGGGATCTACAAGGATCTCAACCGCCTGCCGGTGACGGACTTCTGGTGCTCGCAGCGCTCGCTCATCTACCCGCCCGGCTTCGACGGCGAGATCCCGCCGCCGCCGATCCTGGGCGACCGCGAGACCATGGCCGCCCTCGACCGTGGGCTCCGCCAGGACCGGCTGATCTTCACCTGGGAGCTGCCGCTGCGGGGCAGCCTCACCCTCCCGCAGAGCCTGCAGACCGCCGGCAGCCTCGGCGGCCTGCGCTCGGCGCTTGGCACCGGCCCCGGCGCCGTATTCCGCCTGCGCAGCGGGCAGGAGCGGTTCGCCAATGAGCCCGGGCTGCTCACGGTGCGCAGCGAGCTGCCGTTCGTGGCGCAGCGCTCGGGCGGCATCATGGCGGCCGTGCGCGGCGCCATCGTCCCGGTGTCCACCGCCGGCCTGGCCGTGGCGCTGCTGCTGGTGGCCGCCGCCGGCAGCTACTGGGTGGACCGGCGCCGGCGCGAGGTCGCCCTGCTGGTCACCAAGGGCATCAGCCCGGCGGCGATCGCGCTCAAGGCGGGGCTGGAGATGGCCCTGCCGGCGGCGGCCGGCGCGCTGTCGGGCTGGGGGCTGGCGATCGTGCTGGTCCGGGCCTTCGGGCCGAGCGAGCTGCTGGACGCCTCGGCGCCGCGGGCCGCGCTGGCGCGCGACGGGATCGCGCTGGCGGGCGGGGTGCTGCTGCTTGGAGCGGTGGCGGCGCTGCGGGTACGGGCGCAGACCGAGCAAGGGATCGGGCTGCGCTCCGGCCTGCTCGCGAAGGTGCCCTTTGAGCTCGGGGTGCTGGCGCTGGCGGCGCTGGCGTTCAAGCGCCTCCAGGCGCACCGCCCGCCGGTGGCCAGCGGCACCACGGTGCCGAGCATCGACCTGCTGCTGCTGGCCTTCCCGCTGCTGTTCCTGACGGGCATGGTGGGCCTGGGCGTGCGGGCGCTCGCGCCCCCGACCAGGCGGCTGCGCACGGCGGGGGAGCGCTGGCCGCACGCCGTCTACCTGGCCGCGCGGCGGCTGTCGAGCTCGTCAGGGCTGGCGCTGCTGCTGCTCGCCGCGGCGGCCCTGTCCGTCGGCGTGCTGGTGTACGCGGCCACGCTGACGCTGTCGGTGCGCTCCACGCTGGACGCCAAGGCCCGGACGTTCCTCGGCAGCGACATCTCGATGCTGCTGCTCGACGACGTGGCACCGCCGCCGGGACTGCGCGCCACCACCGTTGCGCGAATGGACCGGGTGGACGTGGGCGGCGCCCCGGTCGACGTGCTGGCCATCGACCCCTCCAGCTTCGGGCGCGCCGCCTTCTGGGACTCGAGCTTCGCCTCCGCGCCGCTCGACTCGCTGCTGGCCGCGGTCGGCCGGGTCCGGCCCGGGGAGCCCGCTCCCACGCTCGCCCTCGGCCGCCTCCCGAGCCAGGGCTCGATCTCGTTCATCCAGCCGACCGGCAGGTCCGTAGAGGTCCGCTACCAGGTGGCCGGCCAGGTGCGGACCTTCCCAGGCACCACCCACGGCAATCCCACGCTGGTGGTGGACCGGCGCGCGCTCGGCGACCTGTCCGGGGTGGCCGAGTACCGCCTGTGGGCGCGCGGCGACCTGGCGACGGCGCAGGCGGCGGTGCAGCGGGCCGGCATCGCGACCGGCATCGCCAGTGTCGCCGACGACGTCCTGGAGGTCACCAGCTTCCTGGCGATCTCGTGGACCTTCGGGTTCCTGCAGTCGTTCGGCGTGCTGACCGGGCTGATCACCATCGGCGGGCTGCTGCTGTACCTGGAGACCAGGCAGCGCGCGCGCAAGGCGACCTATGTCCTGATCCGGCGGATGGGCCTGTCGCGGGCGGCGCACCGCCTGTCGGTGCTGGTCGAGGTCGGCGCCACCCTGGTCGGCGGGTGCGCCCTGGGGATGGCGCTGTCGCTGGTGGCTGCCCGGCTGGTGTACCCGCGGCTGGACGCGCTCCCGGACGTGTCGCCGTCGCCGCTGCTGCGCACCCCGGTCGCGGCGCTGGCGGCCACTGGCTCGACGGCCCTGCTGGCGGCGGGGCTCGGCGCCTGGACGGCGCAGCGCTCGGCCGACCGCACCAACGCGGCGGAGGTGATGCGGCTTGCCGAATGAGGTCAGCGTCTCCTGCCGCGGCCTGGTCAAGGAGTACCGCACGGCGGTCGGCACCGTCCTGGCGCTAAACCGGATCGACGCCGACTTCCCGGCCGGTCAGGTCACCGTGGTGGTGGGCCCCTCGGGGGCCGGCAAGTCGTCGCTGCTGCGCATCCTCGCCTGCGTCGACCGCCCGACCGCGGGCTCGGTACGCATCGGCGGGCTGGAGGTCTCGCGGCTGGGCGCCAGGGCCCGCCGCCGGGTGCGGCGCCGCCTGGTCGGCTACGTGTTCCAGCAGCCCGGGGACAACCTCCTGCCGTACCTGGACGCCAGGGGCCACCTGGAGCTGGCCGTCCGCCTGCGTGGCGGCGCGGCGCCCGGCGAGCCGGAGCGGCTGCTGGACGCGCTCGGTCTGGCTCACCGCGCCGACTTCCGGCCGGAGCAGCTCTCCGGCGGCGAGCAGCAGCGCCTGGCGTTCGCGGCCGCGGTGATCGGCGGGCCGGCGCTGGTGGTGGCCGATGAGCCCACCGCCGAGCTGGACCACCGGGCGGGGGAGCGGCTCATGGAGGCGATCGGGAGCCTGCGGGCCGGGGGCACCGGCTTCCTGGTCTCCTCCCACGACCAGGCGGTGGTCCGCCTGGCCGACCGGGTACTCCGGGTCCACGACGGCCACGTCGTCAAGGAGGTGGCGTGATGGTCGAGCCTGGAGAGCACTGGTCACGGACCCACGGCGCGCGCCATCGCGGCGAGCTGCCGTCGCAGGCGATCGAGGCGCGGCACCGATCCATGACCGGCGCTCTGGTCGAGGTCGACGGCGTCTCCAAGCGCTATCGGCGCGGCGCCGAGCAGGTGCACGCGCTACGGAGGGTCGGCTTCGCCCTCTACCCTGGCGAACTGGTCGCGCTGGTGGGCCCGTCGGGGTCGGGCAAGAGCTCGCTGCTCGGGGTACTGTGCGGCTGGGACCTGCCCGACGAGGGCAAGCTGGTGTGGTCGACCGCGTTCGGCGCTGGCGACGGCTCGGGCCTGACCTGGTCCGAGCTGGCCGTGGTGCCGCAGGCGCTCGGCCTGGTCGAGGAGCTGTCGGTGCGCGAGAACGTGGCCCTGCCCGTGCGGCTGGCGTCGCGGCCAGGCCGCCGCCCGCCGCGCCGCTCCGCCGCCCGCGCCGCCGCCGACCGGGCCGCCGGCATCGGCGGCGGCGCCGCCCGCGCCGAGGAGCTGCTGGAAGCCTTCGGGCTGGGTGCGCTGGCCGACCGCTCGCCCCGCGAGACCTCGCTCGGGCAGCAGCAGCGGGCGGCGGTCGCCCGCGCGCTGGTGCTGGAACCGCGGCTGGTGCTGGCCGACGAGCCGTCGGCCCACCAGGACTCCACCTGGGTCCAGGACGTGTTCTCGCAGCTCCGGATGGGCGCGCAGGCCGGCGCGGCGTGTCTGGTGGCCACCCACGACCCTGACGCGCTCCAGTTCGCCGACCGCATCCTGGCGCTGGAGGACGGCCGGCTGACCGAGGTGGACACGTGAGGATCGTCCGCTGCGCGACCGCGGACGGCGCGCGGGTCGGCTATCTGGACGGCGAGCTGGTCGTGCCGGTCGCCGCCGATGACGGGCGGGGCGACCTGGAGGCGGTGCTGGACCTGGCCATGGCCGCCGCCGGCGGGCGGGGCAGGGCGCCCGCGCCGATCGGCGACCCCTTCCCGCTGGAGGGCGCCCGGCTGCTGGCGCCGGTGGAGGCGCCGCCCTCGGTGCGGGACTTCTATGCCTTCGAGCAACACGTCCGCACCGCCAGGGCGCGGCGCGGGCTGGAGATGCACCGCGACTGGTACGAGCTGCCGGTGTTCTACTTCTCCAACCCGGCGGCGATCGTCGGGCCGGGCGACCCGGTGGCGGCTCCGCCGCGCTCCGCCGAGCTGGACTACGAGCTGGAGGTCGCCTGCGTGCTCGGAGCGGACGCCAGGGACGTCGCTGTCGAGGACGCCGACCGGCTGGTCGCGGGCTTCACGATCATGAACGACTGGACAGCCCGCGACCTGCAACGCAGGGAGATGCGGCTGTCGATGGGGCCGGTCAAGGGCAAGGACTTCGCCACCTCGCTGGGCCCGTGCCTGGTGACCACGGACGAGTTCGCGCCCCAGGGCCTGCGGGTGGTCCCGCCCGCCGCCATGGTCGCGCGCGTCAACGGCATCGAGTACACGCGCTCGGACCTGGACACCCTGTGGTGGAGCTTCGCGGAGATGCTCGCCTACGCCGCGGAGTCGGCCCCGCTGCGCCGCGGCGACGTGCTCGGCTCCGGCACCTGCGGCACCGGCTGCATCATGGAGCTGGCGCTGGTCCACGGTGACGCCAAATACCCCTATCTCGCGCCCGGCGATCAGGTCGAGCTGGAGGTGGACGGCCTCGGCGTGCTGTCCAACCCCGTGGTCGCGGGCGACGCGCCCGCCTTCCAGCCCGACCCACAGCGCGCCCGTCCCCGACTGGCCCAGTGAGGAGCCCACGCGCCATGCCCAGTGACCGAAGCTCGCGCCTCGTCGTCGCCGCGGAGCGCATCCGCGCGGCCGTGCCGGACGTGCCCGACGACGCAAGGACCGCCGCCGACCCGGAGACCGGCGAGCGGTGGGACCGCGGCCAGGTGCTCGCCCACGTCGCCGAGATCCTGCCCTACTGGAGGGAGCAGGCCGAGCTCGTGGTCGAGCGGGGCGGCGGGGTGCCGTTCGGTCGGGTCAAGTCCAACCCGGAGCGCATCGCGGCCATCGAGCGGGACCGCCGTGTCGACACCGCCGAGCTGCTGCGGCGCACGGACCAGGGCCTCCAGGGCGTGCTCGCCCTGCTGGACCGGCTCGACGAGGCGGCCCTGCAGCGGACCGGCACGCACGAGCGCCTCGGCGAGATGAACGTCGCCGCGATCATCGACCGCTTTCTGGTCGAGCACCTGGAAGAGCACGCCGAGCAACTTCAGGAGGAACTGGAGAGCTGATCCATGTGAGGGGGCTCGCTTCCCTCAGCCCCCCAACATCAACGTCATCCGGGTGGCGGGCCGGGCGCCCGCCCGGCCCGCTGGCCGCGCGGGTTGCGGCCGGGTGCTCGCCAGGCGTACCAAGATCACATGAGCAACCAGCTTGTCTACGACGTGACCGAGGCGGACTTCGAGACCAGGGTCGTGCAGCGGTCCTACCAGGTCCCGGTGGTGATCGACTTCTGGGCGGCCTGGTGCGCGCCCTGCCGGGCGCTCGGCCCGATGCTGGAGCGGGCCGTGGAGGCCCGCGGTGGAGCCGTGGAGCTCGCGCGCATCGACGTCGACCAGTCCCCGCAGCTCGCCGCCGCCTTCGGCGTGCAGGGCATCCCCGCGGTCAAGGCGGTCCAGGACGGCCGCCTGGTCGACGAGTTCGTCGGCGCGCAGCCCCAGAACGTGGTCGAGCAGTTCGTCGACGGGCTGCTGCCGAGCCAGGCCGACGTCGCCGCCGCCGAGGCGGCCGGCCTGGACCCGGCGCAGGCCGAGACGCGCTACCGCGAGATCCTCGCCAGCGACCCCGACAACGTGCCGGCCCGCGTCGGCCTCGCGAATCTGCTGCTCGATCGGGGCGAAGCGGCCGATACAGTCGAAACGCTTCGACCGGTCGAGCACGACCCCGGGGCGGTCCAGCCGCTGGCCCGCGCACGCCTGGCGCTGGAGTCCGCCGATCCGAGCGCGGACTTCGGCAAGGCCGCCGGTCGCGCGCTCGACGGCCAGCCCGAGGAGGCCCTGTCCGAGCTGCTGGCGGTGGTGCGCGAGGGGCCGGGGGAGCGCCGCAACCGGGCGCGCGAGCTCATGCTCGACGTCTTCCGCGTCCTCGGCGACGACCACCCCCTGGCCCGCCGCTACCGCAAGGACCTGACCAGCGCGCTGTTCTGATCGACGATCAGTACCTGAGGCAGGCCTTGTAGGCCTGGAAGGAGTCGCGCCGTCGCGGCGCGCACGACTCGTAGGACTGGCCGTGATAGGTGGCGCCCTGGTACGTCTCGAAGGCGTCACCCTGGTCGGTCTTGTAGCGCGGCCGGTGGCTCTGCGCGGCCTTGGGAGAGCCCTCCGGGCAGGGCCGGCTCATCACTTCGTCTCGGCCGCACCCGGTGGCCGCCGCCGACGATCCTGAGCCCGCCGGGTCCGAGCCCCCTCGGCTGGCCTGGCCGGAGCTGGCCGCACATCCCCCGAGCAGCACCGCCACAGTGAGCGCCGCGGCGGCAACGCGGCCGACTGAGACAAGCCGCACGCGATCCACAAGAGCAAGCAACGATACCTCCCACCGTGTCGTCGTTGCCTTCCTGCTGTGTGTAGACAGACTACACGCCGACCCTGACAGTGGCAGGCCGCTCAAATCGCGTTGCCCGCAATCTGGCCGCGCAGGTAGGCTGCCCGGATCAGGGCGAATTCCAGGTCGAGGAGATGCCAACCGTGGCCAGCCAGGCCGTGCTCACCCCCCAGGGGAAGGACTTTCCCCAGTGGTTCCAGGACGTCGTCGCTCGTGCCGAACTGGCCGAGAACGGCCCTGCCCGGGGCAGCATGGTCATCCGACCGTGGGGCTACGCGATCTGGGAGCTGATGCAGGCGGACATGGACCGCCGCATCAAGGCCACCGGCGCGCAGAACGCCTACTTCCCCCTGTTCATCCCCATGAGCTTCCTCGAGAGGGAAGCTCAGCACGTCGAGGGCTTCTCGCCAGAGCTGGCGGTGGTGACGCACGGCGGCGGCCAGGAGCTGGCCGAGCCGCTGGTCGTGCGGCCCACCTCCGAGACGGTGATCAACGCCTCCTTCGCCAAATGGATCCAGGGCTACCGCGACCTGCCGATGCTCATCAACCAGTGGGCCAACGTGGTCCGCTGGGAGATGCGCCCCCGCATCCTCCTGCGGACCTCCGAGTTCCTGTGGCAGGAGGGCCATACCGCCCACGCCACCTACGAGGAGGCGCAGGCCGAGACCCTGCAGATGCTGGAGGTCTACCGCGCCTTCATGGAGGAGACCCTGGGCGTGGCGGTGGTGACCGGCGAGAAGTCCCCGAGGGAGCGCTTCGCCGGCGCCGACCGCACCTACACCTGCGAGGGGCTCATGGCTGACGGCAAGGCCCTCCAGATGGGCACCAGCCACAACCTCGGCCACAACTTCGCCCGCGCCTTCGACATCACCTACCTGTCGGCCCAGGGCACCCGCGAGCACGTCGCCACCACGTCATGGGGCACGTCCATGCGCATGCTCGGAGGGGTCATCATGGTTCACGGGGACGACCGGGGCCTGCGGCTGCCTCCCGCGATCGCGCCGCATCAGGTCGTGCTGCTGGCGCTCGCCGAGGGCGAGCCCTCCCGTCTGGTGGACAAGCTGGCCGCCGAACTGCGCGCCGAGGGCGTGCGCGCCCACGTGGACAACCGGCTCTACCTGTCGTTCGGGCGCCGCTCGGTGGATTGGGAACTGAAGGGGGTGCCCGTTCGCATCGAGCTCGGCGAGCGCGAGCTGGCCGCCGGCCGGGCGACGCTGGTGCGCCGAGACACCCGCTCCAAGCGGCCGGAGCCGGTCGACACGGTCGTCCGCGCCGCCAGGGAGCTGCTGGACGAGCAGCAGCGGACCTTGCACGACGAGTCCCTGCGGTTCCGCGCCGATCACACCTACGCGGTGTCCAGCCTCGGGGAGCTCCGCGAGCGCGTCGGTGGCGGCGGCTTCTTCCGGTTGGCGTGGTGCGGCTCGGAGGCCTGCGAGGAGGCGCTCGGCGAGGGGACCGGTGCCTCGATCCGCGCGATCGTCGGCGAGGAGCCTCCCGCGCCAACCTGCCTGGTGGAGGGTGCGCCCGCCCACCACGCCGTGCTGGTCGCAAGGGCGTACTGAACCCGCCGTCCGCGCGGGTGGACCGTCTCGACGAGATCTGCGTGCTTCCCGGAATTGTTACCGGGCCTCGGCCTTGAGCCGGGCGAGGTGGTGTTTACTGTCGAACGCACGGGGCACTCGTCGAGCGCCCCCAAACAGAGTTCAGGACCAGCAAACGACATGCGGGTAACTTTTCTCGGACAAGCCGGCCTGTACATCGAGACCGACCACGGGACGATCCTCTGTGACCCGTGGTTCAACCCGGCCTTCTTCGCCTCCTGGTTCCCCTTTCCCAGCAACGAGGACGTGAACGTCGAAGCGATCTCCCGCCCCGACTACCTCTATGTGTCGCACCTGCACCACGACCATTTCGACCCCGAGTTCCTGCGCGACCACGTCGACAAGGACGCGGTCGTGCTGCTGCCTGAATACCCGATCAACCATCTCGAACAGGAGCTTGGCGAGATCGGCTTCCACCGCTTCGTGAAGACGCGCAGCGCCGAGCCGGTCGAGCTGGACGGCCTGCGGATCATGGTGGTGGCCCTGGTGGCGCCCACGGACGGGCCGATCGGCGACTCCGGCCTGGCCGTGGACGACGGCAGGACCAGGCTCTTCAACCAGAACGACTCGCGCCCGATCGACCTCGAGCCGCTGCGTGCCTTTGGCCACTTCGACGCGCATTTCCTCCAGTTCTCGGGTGCGATCTGGTACCCGATGGTCTACGACTTCCCGCCGCGGATGAAGCAGACGCTGGGGCGCAAGAAGCGGCAGAACGAGATGGCGCGGGCCAAGCGCTACGCCGAGGAGGTCGGCGCCTCCTACATCTTTCCCTCCGCCGGCCCGCCGTGCTTCCTGGACCCGGAGCTGTTCGACCTGAACGACTTCGACCGCGACCCCTCCAACATCTTCCCTGACCAGACGGTGTTCCTCGAGTACCTGCGAGGGCACGGGATGGAGTCCGGCCGGCTGCTGCTGCCCGGCTCGGTGGCCGCGCTCGACGACGGCGGCTGCGAGGTCCGCCACCCGACCCCCGACGCGGTCGAGCGGGTCTTCTCCGACAAGCGCGCCTACCTGGAGGCTTACCAGGCCCGCAAGCTGCCCGAGATCCAGCGTCGCAAGGCGACCTGGGCCAGGGGACAGGTCGACGACCTGGTCGCCGAGCTCAAGCGCTGGTGGGAGCCACTGCTCGCCCAGGCCGACCTGACCTGCGAGGGCATCAACGGGCGGGTGCTGCTCGAGGTGGCCGACCGGCGGCGTGGCGACGAGCAGATCGTGATCGACTACCTCGACCGCCGCGTGGACGCCTGGAAGGGCGAGCCCTACCGCTACCGCTTCCGCATCGACCGGGCCTTGGTGGAGACCTGCGTCCTCCGCCACGAAGAGGACTGGGTGAACGAGCTGTTCCTGTCCTGCCGCTTCGAGACGTCCCGTGAGGGCCCCTACAACGAGTACGTCTACAACTGGTTCAAGGCTCTGTCGCCGGAGCGGCTGCAGTACGCCGAGGGCTGGTACGCCGAGCAGGCGCCGGTGCAGGAGCTGATCCAGATGAACGGCTACATGGTCCAGCGGCGCTGCCCGCACCTGAAGGCGGACCTGGCGCAGTTCGGCGACGTCGAGGACGGCGTCCTGACCTGCCGGATGCACGGCTGGCAGTTCGACCTGGCCACCGGACGCTGCCTCACCTCCGACGACCGGCGCCTCCACTCCATCCCGGCATCGTCCGCGGACCAGGCCGGACAGGGGGCGCAGAGGTCGGGGTGACGAACGCGATAGGGTAGGGGAGCCGGCAACGCCAACTTCCATCAGCGAGGATCCTTGGACGCGCCCCTTGACCAGCAGCGAATGCTCCTCGAGCTGCAGGCCCACGACTCGGCCATCGACCGCCTGAACCACCAGCGCGCGTCGTTGCCCGAGCACGCCCGCCTGGAGCGGCTGGCCACCAACCTGGCCGCGATCGACCAGCTCGTCGCCGAGCGTCAGGGCGAGCTGGCCACGGTGAGCCGCGAGCAGGCCCGGCTCGAGGACGAGGTCGAGATGGTCCGCCGCAAGGCGGAGACCGAGGAGGCCCGCGCCATCTCGGGCAGGGTCACCAGCCCCAAGGAGCTCACCGCGATCCAGGAGGAGGTGGCCTCCCTGCACCGGCGCCAGGCGGCCCTCGAAGACGACCTGCTGGAGCGCATGGAGCGCCGGGAGACCCTGGACGCCGAGCTGGCGGAGCTGTCCAGCCGCCGCGAGGGCGCCACCGCGGACCACGCGGAGTTGGCCGAGTCGCGCGACGCGGCCCAGGCCGACATCGACCGGGAGCTGGAGGTGCAGCGGTCCGCCCGCAAGCTGCTGGAGCCCAAGGTGTCGGCGGAGCTGCTCAAGCTGTACGAGCAGATCCGCGCCAGGCAGGGGGGCATCGGCGCCGGCGCGCTGGTCGGCAACGCCTGCCAGGGGTGCCGCACCGCGCTCTCGCGGGTCGACGTGAGCGCCCTGCGCGCGCTGCCGCCGGAGCGGGTCAAGCGCTGCGAGCACTGCCGCAGGATCCTGGTGGTCGAGTGAGACCGAGGGACGACGTGGACGAGGTCGTGGTGTGGAGCGACGGTGGGGCCCGGGGCAACCCGGGCCCGGCGGGTTACGGCGTGGTGGTGACCGATCGGGAGGGCACCGTGCTCGCCGAGCTGTCCGAAGGCATCGGCTGGGCGACCAACAACGTCGCCGAGTACCAGGGTGTGATCGCCGGGCTGCGGCAGGCCGGGTCCCTGGGTGCCACCAGGGTGGTGGTCCGCGCAGACTCGCTGCTGGTGGTCAACCAGCAGCTCGGCCGCTGGAAGGTCAGGAACGAGGGGCTTCAGCCCCTGGCGGCGGAGGCGCGCCGGCTCGCCCGGGCCTTCGAGCGCGTGACCTGGCAGCACGTGCCCCGCGAGCGCAACCGCCGCGCCGACGCGCTCGCCAACCGGGCCATGGACGACCAGGGAAGGATCAGGCCCGCGGGTCCGGGTCGGGTGGACGGTCGTCCAGCTCCGGGCGCCCCCAGGTGACCCTGGTCGAGGACTCGGAGCCCGGGCCCACGACGGTGACCCGCGCGCGGCGCGAGGCTCGCCGCCGTGCCAGCGCCGGCACCCAGCGCCGGGCGAGCGCCCGGCTCGCGGGGAAGAGCAGCACCAGACCGAGCAGGTCGGTCAGGAACCCGGGCACCAGCAGCAGCGCTCCGGCGACCAGGATCATCGCGCCGTCGGCGACCTCCCTGGTGGGGACCCGACCCTCGGTCATGGCGAGCTGGAAGCGCCGCCAGGCGGCCAGCCCCTGGCGCTTGGCCAGCCAGGCGCCGCTGACGCTGAACACCAGCAGCAGGAGCAGCGTAGCGAGCACGCCGATGCTCTTGCCGACCGCCAGGATCACCGCCAGCTCCGCGAGCGGGACCAGAATGAACAGAATCACGAGCACCGCGATCACGACACCTCGTTCGATACAGAGCCTCTCCAGACCAGTATGCTCCTGGTTCCCCGGCAGCGTGAGCGGCTTGGAGCGTCGCCCGGGAGCTGGCAGAATGAGCCTGTGGGGGAGTCGGACGGGCGGTCGCGGTCCCGCTCCTGGGGATCGAGGAAAGTCCGGCCTCCGCAGGGCAGGGTGCTGGCCAACGGCCAGTCGGGGTGACCCGCAGGAAAGTGCCACAGAGAGCAGACCGCCGCCGGGTACCTGCCGGCGGTAAGGGTGAAACGGTGCGGTAAGAGCGCACCAGCGGCCGGGTGACCGGTCGGCTTGGCAAACCCCACCCGGAGCAAGGCCAAATAGAGGGCGTACCGGTCGCCTCGCGACCGGAGGAGACCGGCCCGGTCGAGCCCTCTGGTGGGCCGCACGAGGCCGGCGGCAACGCCGGTCCGAGATGGATGATCGCCTCGCCGCGCAACGCGGTCAGACAGAAGCCGGCTTACAGCCCGACTCCCCCGCTATCCTTCCGTCCGCCCGCAATCCTTCACTGTTGGCAGGAGCGCAATGGACCTTCCCGACAACCCGCTGGTCTCGCCCGCGGTTCGCATCACCATCCTTCTCCGACTCGTCTCCGAGGGGTTCGAGGACGCCTTCTCCAGCCGCCCGGCATGGCTGGAGCTGCCCGGCGTCGACCTCGTCGAGCTGCGCCAGGCGGTCGGGCCAGAGAGGGTCGAGCAGCTCACCCGGACCGTCGGCCTGCGCGAGGGCGAGAGCTACCAGGCCGGCGGCGCTCCCGGCACGGTGGCCCTCTCCGAGGCCGCGCACAAAGGCGTGCTCGCGCTGATGGGCCTGTCGGCGATGCCGCCCGACGTGCAGGTCGAGGAGACCGAGGACGGGCCGCGCTTCCAGGTGCCCGAGGACTGGTTCATCAGCGAGCCCGCCGGCCGGGTGGACTGATCGGCCGGTGATCGGCTTCTGCCTGGCGGCCGGCGCGGGGCGTCGCCTGGCACCGCTCACGGCGACCACACCCAAGCCCCTACTGGCGCCCGCCGGCCGCCCGCTGATCGACCTCGCCTGCGACGCGCTGCTCAAGGCGGGCGCCGAGCGGGTGGTGGTCAACCTGCACCACGGCGCTGAGGCGATCGCGGCACATCTCGACGGCCGTGCGGGCGTGCGGGCGGTGCGCGAGCCCGTGCTGCTCGGCACCGGCGGCGCCCTGGTCGGCGCACGGCGGGCCGGCCTGCTCGGCGCCGGGAGCGGCGACCCGACCGTGGTGGTGACCTGCGCGGACCACGTCGTCGAACCGGGAGACCTGGAGATGCTCGCCACCTCGCTGGAGCGCTCCGGCGCGCCGGTGGCCATCGGTCTGGGTCGCGGGCGGTCGCTACCGACCTTCCGGCTGGATGGAGAGCTGGCGGTGGCGGACCCGGACGGGGGTTGGACCGCGACGGGGGTGTTCGCGCTGCGCGCCGGCATCCTGGACGCCGTGCCACCCGGCTACTCGACGATGGTCGAGTCCCTGCTGGAGCCGTGCTGGCGGCGGGATGAGCTGGTGGGCGTGCCATTCGGGGGCGCCTGGGCCGACGCGGGCACGCTCGGCCGCTTCCTCGACGTCTCCGCCGGCCTGCTGGCCGGACGCTGGCCCTACCCGCTGCCGCCGGGCTCGCTGCGGCGCGACGCCCGCGGTGGCCCGGTCTTCGTGGCGGCCGGCGCCAGGCTCGACCCCGGCGCGATCGTCGCGGGTCCGCTGGTGCTCGACACCGGCGCCAGCGCGGGCGAGGCGGCGGTGCTCACCCGCTCGGTGCTCAGCGCGGGCGCGACCGTCGGCGGTGGCGCTCGCGTGACCGGGAGCGTGCTCGGCCCCGGCGCCGAGCTCGCGGCGGGCGAGGCCGCCGTGGCGGCGCTGCTGCCCGGAACGCCGTGCCGGGCCCGGCCCGGCGCCGGCCGGATCGGGTAGCCTCGCCTGCGACGGAACTGGACGAAGGAGGCGCGTGTGGCGGATCAGCTCACAGTCGGCCTGCTCGGCGGGACGGGCCCGCAGGGGAGGGGGCTCGCCCTGCGCCTGGCCAGCGCCGGCCACCAGGTCCTGCTCGGCTCCCGCAGCGCCGAGCGCGCCGCCTCGGTGGTGGCCGAGCTGCTCGGCGCACGCGACCTGCCCATCAAGGGCGTCGCCAATGCCGAGGCGGCCGCCGCGGCCGACGTGGTCTTCCTGGTCTTCCCGTTCGAGGGGCAGGCCGCCGTGCTGCCCGAGCTGGCTGAGGCCATCGGCGACAAGCTGGTGGTGGACGTGATCAACCCGCTCGGCTGGGACGAGCGCGGCGCCTTCCTGCTGGACGTCCCGGAGGGCAGCGCCGCCGAGCAGGCGCAGGCACTGCTGCCGCGCGCGCGGGTGGTGTCCGCCTTCCACCACGCCCCCCCGAGGCTGCTCGTTGACCTGGAGCGGGAGTGCGACACCGACGTGCTGGTGGCCGGCGACGACCCGGCGGCCCGGGCCACGGTGATCGAGCTGGCCGACCAGATCCCGGGGTGCCGCGGGATCGACGCCGGCCCGCTGCGACTCTCGCGCCAGCTGGAGGGCTTCACCGCGGTGGTGGTGGCCGTCAACCGGCGCTACAAGATCAACGCGGGCGTGCGCATCACGCGGCTGAGCGAGGAGAAGCGCCAGCGGCTGGCGCCGCGCCCCTCGGGGACCGGAAGGGGGGCGGCATCGTGACCCGGATCTACACCCGCGGCGGCGACGACGGCACCACCGGCCTGCTCTACGGCGGGCGGGTCGACAAGTCCGACGCGCGCACGGAGAGCTACGGGGCGGTCGACGAGGCGGTCGCGGCGCTCGGCATGGCCAGAGCTGTGATCGCCGACCGCGCCCTGGCCGATCTGGTGCTGCGGCTCCAGCGCGAGCTGTTCGTGGTGGGCTCGGAGCTGTCCACGGACACGCGCAACGCGCACAAGCTGCGCCCGGGGGTGACCAAGGTGACGGCCGGCATGGTCGACGCGCTGGAGGAGCTGATCGACGAGTACACGGCGCGGGCCAGCATGCCGCAGGACTTCGTCGTCCCCGGCGAGACCCAGGGCTCGGCCTTCCTGGACGTGGCGCGCACGATCGTGCGGCGATCGGAGCGGCGCACGGTCGCGCTGGAGCGCGCCGGCGGCCTCACCGACCGCGAGGCGGTCCGCTACCTCAACCGGCTCGCCGACCTGGTGTTCGTGCTGGCCCGCTACGAAGAAGGGGACTTCCACACCCTGCGGGCGTGAAGGCCGGTGGCGCGCACCGTGGTGGACGCGATCGGGCGGCGGGTGGCGCTGCCCGAGCGGGTGGATCGCGTGGTCAGCCTGGTGCCCTCGCTCACGGAATGGCTGGTGGTCGCGGGCGTGGGCGACCGGTTGGTGGGCGTGACCAACTGGTGCGTGGAGCCGGCCGGGGTCACGGACCGGCTGCCGAAGGTCCGCGGGACCAAGAACCCCGACCTGGCCGCGGTCCGCGCGCTCCGGCCCGACCTGGTGGTGGCCAACGCCGAGGAGAACCGCCGGATCGACGTGGAGCGGCTGGAGACCGCCGGCGTGGCGGTCTACGTGACCTCGCCGGTGACCGTCGCCGGCGCGGTGGAGGAGCTGCGGGCGCTGGCCGCGGCCGTCGGGGCGTTGCCGCGGGCGGCGGCGATCGACGCGAGCCTCCGCGCATGCATCGCGCCGGCCGCCGCCGGGCGGCGACCGGGGGCGGGCGGCGGCCGGCGCTATGCCTGCGCGATCTGGCGCGACCCGTGGATGTGGGTCGGGGAGGGGACCTACGCGGCCGACCTGCTCCGGCTCGCCGGCGGCGTCCCGGTGGTGGCCGCCGCGCGGTACCCCAAGCTGGACCCCGAGGAGGTGGCCGCGCTGCGCCCCGAGGTGGTGCTGCTGCCGTCCGAGCCGTACCCTTTCGGTCCGGCCGACGCGCGGGAGGTGGTCGCCTGGTCCGGCGTCCGCGCCGTGCTCGTCGACGGGCGGGCCCTGACCTGGTACGGGCCGCGCATCCCCGCGGCGATCGGCTCGCTGGCGGAGCAGTTGCGCGAGACGGCATGATCGAAATCTTGCGCGCAACCGTCCGGAGCACTATCCTTCGGGCCGTACTTTAGGTCGCCCTAAATAGGTCGCCCTAAATGTGCTGGCCTGTCGAGGAACCGTGCAGAGAAGGGATCCCGGTGCTCCCAACCTTCGTCATCGCCCTGCGTGAGGGCGTCGAGGCCTCGCTCATCGTCGGCATCGTCGCCGCGTTCCTCGGTCAGCAGGGCCGGCGGGACGCGCTCCGCTGGGTATGGATCGGCGTCGGGCTGGCCACCGCCCTGTGCCTGGCGGTGGGCATCGCCCTGCGCCTGCTGGGCCAGAATCTCCCCGAGGCGCAGCAGGAAGGGCTCGAGGCCAGCATCGCGCTGGTCGCGGTCGGGATGGTCACCTACATGATCGTGTGGATGCGCCGGCACTCGCGGGCCATCAAGCGCATGCTCGAGGGCGAGGTCGCCGAGGCGCTCGCCAACGGGTCCGTCCTCGCCCTGGTGGGGATGGCGTTCTTCGCCGTGCTGCGGGAAGGCTTCGAGACGGCCGTGTTCCTGCTGGCGGTGTTCGAGAGCTCCAGCAACCCGGGCGCCGCCTCGCTGGGCGCGATCCTGGGGCTGGTGGTCGCCGCGGTGCTCGGCTACCTGCTCTACAAGGGCGGCCTGCGCATCAACCTGAGCCGCTTCTTCCGCGTCACCGGCGCCGTGCTGGCGCTGGTCGCGGCGGGGCTGGTCGCCTCGGCGCTGCACGTCGCGCACGAGGCGGCCTGGTTCGACGTCCTGCAGGCCAAGGCGATGGACCTGAGCTGGCTGGTCGCGCCGGGCTCCGTCCGCGCGGCGCTGCTGACCGGCATGCTCGGTCTGCGGCCGGAGCCCACGGTCGGCGAGACGCTCGGCTGGCTGCTGTATCTGGTGCCGGTCGGCCTGTACGTGCTCTGGCCCGATCGCTGGCGCGCCGCTCCGCGCCGGCGAGCCGCCTCTGTCACGACTGTGGAGGGCACTTCCCGGTGACGACCCCCACCACGGGCCGCACGGCCGTTCGGGAACTGGCTACGTACCGTACAATTGGTTGACAGACGCTCGATACTCGCCAACTCGCTCAGGCGATCGACGCGTTGGCGCAGCCCCTCTCCCCGGGTCTGCGCCCAAGCTCGTGGGGAACTGAGTTGGGTGGTCCCCGATCGCTCCAAGGAGCAACCAGGCAGTGACCGAAGAGCATCGTCCGGAGGACCCAGCCGACCAAGCTGACAACAGCGGCTCAGGCGCGCGCCTGAGCCGGCGGCGGCTGCTCACCGGCATCGGCGCCGGCGGCGCCGCGCTCGGGCTCGGTGGTGGTGCGTACGCCCTCGGGTACGAGCTCGGTCAGCCCCCGTCGCCCCGGCCGGACCTGGCCACGCAGCCGGTCCCGTTCTACGGCGAGCACCAGGCCGGGATCATCACCCCCCAGCAGGACCGGCTCCACTTCGCGGCCTTCGACGTGACCGCCACCGCGCGAGACGAACTGGCCGTGCTCATGCGGCTGTGGACGCGCGCGGCGGCGCGCATGTGCAACGGCGACCCGGCCGTGCCCGACGGGCTGGATCCGGTGACGCCCCCGCCCGACACCGGCGAGGCGGTGGGGCTGCCTCCCTCGCGGCTCACCATCACCTTCGGGTTCGGGCCGAGCCTGTTCGGCAGGCCCGGCTCGGGCGACCGCTTCGGGATCGCCGTCAAGCGGCCTCCCGAGCTGGAGGACCTGCCGCCATTTCCCCGCGACCAGCTCGAGCCGGGGCGCAGCGGCGGCGACATCGGGGTGCAGGCCTGTGCCGACGACCCGCAGGTGGCCTTCCACGCGATCCGCAACCTTGCGCGCATCGGCCGGGGCAGGGCCGTGCTCCGCTGGTCCCAACTCGGCTTCGGGCGGACCTCCTCGACCAGCAACACCCAGGAGACGCCCCGCAATCTCCAGGGCTTCAAGGACGGCACCAACAACATCAAGGCCGAGGACACCGACCTTCTCGACGAGCACGTCTGGGTCCCACGGGACGACTCGCAGGAGTGGATCCGCGGCGGCACCTACATGGTGGTCCGGCGCATCCGCATCCTGATCGAGGTCTGGGACCGCGCCACGCTCAGGGAGCAGGAAGCGACCATCGGGCGCCAGCGCGCCAGCGGTGCGCCGATCGGTGGCAAGGACGAGTTCGACATCCTCGACTTCACCACCCGTCGCCCCGACGGCAAGCCGGTCATCCCCTCGGAGTCCCACGTCCGCCTGGCCGCGCCGGACCTCAACGGCGGTGCCATGCTGCTGCGCCGCGGCTACTCGTTCTCCGACTCGCTCGACCGTCTGGGCCAGCTCGACGCCGGGCTGTTCTTCGCCTGCTTCCAGCGGAACCCGCGCCGGCAGTTCGTGGCGATCCAGCGCAACCTCGGCTCGCGCGACGCGCTGAACAAGTACATCCGGCACACCGGCAGCGCCCTGTTCGCCTGCCCCGGTGGCGTCCAGCCCGGCCGCTACGTGGGCGAGCCGCTGCTCGACTGAGACGCATCGCGCCCCGCTCAACGAATCGAGCGGGGCGCGTTGATGCGGGAGCGCTACTGCTTCATCAGCTCGACGTCCACCTCGAGGCGGATGTTTTTGGAGAGCACGAACCCGCCCGTCTCCAGCGGGGCGTTCCAGGACAGCCCCCAGTCGTCGCGGTTGACCTCCGTCGACGCGGAGAAGGCCGCACGCTGGCCGCCCCAGGGGTCCTGGGTGGCGCCGTGGAACTCGAGGTCCCAGGTGACCGGGCGGGTGACGTCGAGGATGGTCAGCTCGCCGTCGAGCTCCCAGCGGTTGTCCTCGTCCAGCGGCCGGACGGCGGTCGAGCGGAAAGTGATCTTCGGGTGCTTCTCGACGTCGAAGAAGTCGGGCGAGCGCAGGTGGCCGTCACGCCGGTCGTCCCGGGTGGTCACGCTGTTGACGTCGAGCTCGGCCTGGACCGCGGACTGCTCGGGCTGCTCGGCGATCTGGACGGTGGCGGTGAACTCGGTGAAGCGGCCGCGCACCTTGGCCATCAGGTGCCGGGCGACGAACTCGAACGACGAATGCGTTGGATCCGGGACCCAGGTCCCCGCGACCGGGATGGTGCGGCCCTCGACCTGGCGAGCCGCGACTGCGGCTTCGGTCATGGATGGCTCCTCTCTGGAAGCGAAGCGGTTGACAGTTCAAAAGTTGAACGTACAACTACTTACCACGAGCGCGCGGCTGTCCGCAAATGGCCGGGAGAAAGGCCGGGGCCGGCCCGGCCAGATGGGCCCGAGCCGGCCGCCGCGGGTCGGAATGGCTCGTCAGTGGTATTCGTGCTCGGCGGCGGGATAGTGGCCCTCGGCCACGTCCTTGGCGAAGCGCTGCGCCGCCTCGGCCACCAACGAGCGCAGGTCGGCGTAGCGCTTGACGAAGCGCGGGGTGGGATCGGGAGTGAGCCCGAGCAGGTCAGTGATCACCAGCACCTGCCCGTCGCAGTGCGGGCCGGCGCCGATGCCGATGGTGGGGATGTCGAGGGCCTCGGTGACGCGCCTGCCGAGGTCCGCGGGGATGGCTTCGAGAACGACCGAGAAACAGCCGGCCTCCTGGAGGGCGAGCGCGTCGGCGAGCAGCACCTCACCCTGCTCCCCGCGGCCCTGTACCCGGAAGCCGCCGAACGCGTTGAAGGACTGGGGCGTGAGGCCGAGGTGGCCCATGACCGGGACGCCGGCGTCGGTGATGCGGCGCACCGCCTCCGCCGATCGCCTGCCGCCCTCCAGCTTGACCGCGTTGGCGCCGACCTTGACCAGTCGCGCCGCGTTGCGCATGGCCTCCTCCGCGGAGGCCTGGTAGGAGCCGAAGGGAAGGTCGCCGACGACCATGGGGTTGGAGGCGCCGCGCGCGACGGCGGCCGTGAAGACCACCGCATCCTCCATGGTCACCGGGATGGTGGAGTCGTAGCCGAGGACGTTGTTGCCGAGCGAGTCGCCGACGAGCAGCAGCGGGACGCCCGCCTCGTCGAGCACCCGGGCGGTCAGCGCGTCGTAGGCGGTGAGCATGACGAACCGCTCTCCGCGCGCCTTCCACGCGGCCAGGTCGTGCACGGTGACCGGCATTGCGGCCCTCCTTGATTGGCGCCTTGAAGCCCTGGAGAGCGCCGGTCATGCATCGGTGCCGCGCCTCGGTCGGCTCGCGGCACCAGACGGCCGCGGCGGCGCGCACGGCGGGTACGTGACCGACGCTCTTTACGGGTCTTCTGGACATGGCCAGTTTGCCACGCGAGCGGTGCGGCCATGCCTGCCAAGTTCTGGTACGATCGTACCAACGGAACCCGGCGGCGAGGCACTGACCCTTTGACCTCGGAGCGGATGGGCGGCGAGCCGGTGGGCCGGCGGCGGGAGCTCACCGCGCGCGGCGAGCGCCGGCTGGAGGCGCTGGTCGACGCGGCGGCGGCCCTGCTCGAGGAGGGGGGCTTCGCCGCCGTCAGCCATCGCGCCGTGGCGAAGCGCGCCGGGTTGCCGCTGGCCGCGACCACCTACTACTTCTCCTCGCTCGACGAGCTGGTCGAGCGTGCGCTCGGGCGCGTGGCCCGGCGCCACCTGGACCACGCCCGCGTGCTGGCGAGCTCGTTCCCGCCTGTGGCCCCAGGTTCCCGGGTGCAGCCTGAGGAACTGGCGTCGAGGCTGATCGCTCTGGTCACCGGCACGCGGGAGCCCTCCGTCCAGGCCGGCATGCTGCCGTTCCCCGAGCGCTGCATCCAGGCCGGGAGGAGGCCGCGGCTGCGGCCACCGGTCGGCGCCTGGAACGCGGAGCTCGCCGGGCTGATCGCCTCCGAGCTGGAGCGCTGCGGCTATCCCCACCAGGGCGACCTGCCGCGTGTGCTGATGGCCGCGGTCGACGGGGTGGTCATCGACGTGCTCGGCTCCGGCGTCCGCGATGCCCCGGCAACGGCCACGGCCGCCCTTGCCGGCCTCCTCACCCGGCTGCGGGCCGGATGAGCCGGGGCCGGTCGCGCGGTGAGGCCCGCAGCGCCGGTCAGTCCGGCTGGGCGGCCAGGTCGGTCTCGGCGACCGGACCCGGGCGCGGCACCGCGGCCGTGTGGAGGTCCTGCCGGGCGTCGTAGCGGCGCAGGGCGGGCAGGGCGAGCCCGACCACGGCGACGCCGCCCACGCACAGCAGCCCGCCGGAGACCACCGAGGCGGGCACGCCGAAGGCGCTGGCCAGCAGGCCGGCCTCGACGTTGCCGAGCAACGGCCCCGCCATGTAGGAGAGCATCTCGATGCCGGCCAGGCGGCCGCGCAGCTCGTCCGGGACGCTCTGGTTCCACATGGTCGAGCGGAACATCACGCTCACCATGTCGGCCGCGCCGGCGGCCGCCAGCATCGCCAGCGCCAGCCACAGCGGCGCCGCCAGCCCGAAGCCCACGATGGCCACGCCCCAGACCGCCGCGGCCACCAGGATGGCCAGGCCGTGGCGGTGCACCCTTCCGATCCAGCCGCTGGCCGCGCTGACCAGCAGCGCCCCCGCTGCGGGCGCCGCGTACAGCAGCCCCACCGTGCGCGCGCCACCGAAGCGGGCGGCGATCGCGGGGAACAGCGCCATCGGCATGCCGAACACCATCGCCACGATGTCGACCACGTAGGTGCCGAGCAGGTCCTGGCGGCCGCGCGCGTAGCGCAAACCCTCGGCGATCGACCGCAGGCTCGGCCGATCGGCGTCCGGGGGCGGCGGCACCGCCCGCAGCAGGCCGAGCGCCAGCAGCGACACGGCGAAGGTGCCCATGTCGACCGCGTAGGCGGTCGGCAGGCCAGCGCCGGCGATCAGCAGGCCCGCGAGCGCGGGGCCGGCGAGCTGGGCGACGTTGAACCGCAGCGACTGCAACGCGGCCGCGCCGGGCAACTCGTCCTTGGAGACCAGCCGGGGCACCAGTGCCTCGAGCGAAGGCCGCTGCAGGCCGTCCAGCGCCGCCATCAGGCCGGCGGCGCAGTACAGCACCCACGGCCGCGGGTGGTCGGCCAGGGCGTTGGCCGCCAGGCCGGCGGCGCTGAGCATCAGGCCGGCCTCGGTCGCCCTGACCATCATGCGGCGGTCCAGCGCGTCCGCGAGCGCGCCCCCGACCAGGGCGGTCAGCACCAGCGGCACGAGCTCGGCGAGGCCCAGCAGCCCCACGGCCAGCGGCGAGCGGGTGAGCTGAAAGACCTGGTAGGGGATGGCGACGTAGGTCACCATCGAGCCCACGTACGTGACCGTCTGGCCGACGTAGAGCAGCCGGAACTCCCGGTGCCGCAGCGGCCTGGTGTCGACCACCACGGCACGCAGCCAGCGGCGCCGCGGCGACCGCGAGCTGCCGCCGCCAGAGATTGCTCGGTTCACGAGCCTCGATGATCCCGGCGGCGGCGGCGCCGGTCCAGCCAATTACCGGCGGACCCGGCGGCGGTCGAGGCCGACCGCCAGGGCCTGACCTCGGGGCTGCTCAACGCGGCTGCCCAGGTGGGCACGGCGGTGGGCCTGGCGGTGCTGGTGACGGTCGCGGCGGCGCGGCGACGAGCTGTCCGCTGGCCGCGCCGGCGCGGCCAGCGGCCCTGGTCGGCGGGTTCCGGTGGGCGTTCGTGGGGGCCGCCGCGCACGCCGCTGCGGCGGCACCCGCAGCTCAGTGGGCGGGGTGTGGGAAGCCGTGGAAGCGGTTGGTGATCGGCAGGCGGCGGTCCTTGCCGAAGGAGCGGCCGGTCACCTTGGGGCCTGGCGGCGCCTGTCGGCGCTTGTACTCGGCGCCGTCGACCATCCGCACGACCCGCTCGACGATGGCTCGGTCGAAGCCCCCGGCGACGATCTCCTCGGCGCTGGCGTCGTCCTCGATGTAGCGGTCCAGGATCGGGTCCAGGACCTCGTAGGGCGGCAGCGAGTCGGTGTCCAGCTGGCCGGGACGCAGCTCCGCCGACGGCGGCTTGTCCAGCACCGCCTGCGGGATCACCACGCCAAGCTCGTTGCGCCAGCGAGCCAGCCGGTACACCAGGGTCTTCGGCAGGTCGCGGATGACCGCGAACCCTCCGGCCATGTCGCCGTACAACGTGCAGTAGCCGACGGCCAGCTCCGACTTGTTGCCGGTGGTGAGTACCAGGTGGCCGAACTTGTTGGACAGGCTCATGAGCAGCGTCCCGCGTGCCCGCGCCTGGATGTTCTCCTCGGCGATGCCCGGCTCGGTGCCGGCGAAGGGCTGCTTGAGCGCGGCCAGGAACCCATCGACCGGCTCGTGGATCGGCAGGGTGAGCAGCTCGATGCCGAGGTTGTCGGCCAGTTTGCGCGCGTCGCCCAGGCTTTCGGGCGAGGAGTGCTCCGACGGCATGGCCACCCCGTTGACCCGCTGGCGGCCGAGCGCGTCGGTGGCGATGGTCGCCACCAGGCTCGAGTCGATCCCGCCGGACAGCCCGATCAGCACCCGCTCGAAGCCGTTCTTGCGGACATAGTCCCGGGTGGCGATCACCAGCGCCCGGTAGATCTCCTCATCGACGCTCTGGGCTCGCGCCATCCGTGGCGGGAGCGGCGGCCCTGGATCGGCCAGCGTCTTGGTGACCCGCACCGTCCGGACCGCGAGCTCAGGGTGCGGGTCAGCCGCCGGCGTCCGCCGCGGCCGGTCCGACAGGCGGGCGGTGGCGCCCTCCTCGATCGGCAGGTCGACCAGCAGCAGCTCCTCCTCGAAGGCGGCGGCACGCGCCCGCAGGCGGCCCTGCGGGTCCAGGTAGGTGCTCTGGCCCTCGAACACCAGCTCGTCCTGGCCGCCGACCTGGTTCACCCACACCAGGTGGACGCCGTGGTCGGCCGCCCGGGTGGCCAGCATGGGACCGAGCCGCTCGCTCTTGCCGAGCCGGTACGGAGAGCCATTGAGGCTCACCACCACGTCGGCGCCGGCGGCGGCCGCGGTTGGCAGCGGGCCCCAGGGGAACCACAGGTCCTCGCAGATGGTGATCGCCACCCGCGCGATGCCGAAAGAGGCCAGCAGCACCTCGTTCCCGGGGACGAAGTATCGCTCCTCGTCGAACACCCCGTAGTTGGGCAGCAGCACCTTGTGGTAGACGGCGAGGACTTGACCGTCCCGGCACAGCGCCGCGGCGTTGGCGGGGCCGGCATGGGTCGAGTCGACGAACCCGATCACCGCGGCGGCCTCGCCGGTCGCGACGGCCACCCGGCGCACGCCGTCGCGGCTGGCCGCCAGGAACCCGGGCTTGAACACCAGGTCCTCCGGCGGGTAGCCGGTGATCGCCAGCTCCGGGAAGACCACCAGGTGCGCGCCCCGCCCGGCGGCCTCGCGGTAGGCGTCGAGGACCCGGTCGACGTTGCCGTCGACGTCCCCGACCACCGGATCGATCTGGGCTCCGGCCAGCCGCAAACGCTCCACCGGTCCACCATAGCAGCGCTATCCACAACCCCGGCGAAGGTGCTGCCCGGCCAGTCCCAAGGCAGGTAGCATGGCCGCCCGATCCCGACGAGGCCTGGCGGAACATGGACAAGCAACGCGAGTACGTCCTGCGGATGGTCGAGGAGCGCGACATCCGCTTCATCCGGCTCTGGTTCACGGACGTGCTGGGGTTCCTGAAGTCGTTTGCGATCACGCCAGCCGAGCTCGAGGACGCGTTCGAGCAGGGCATGATCTTCGACGGCTCGGCGATCGAGGGCTACGCGCGGGTGCAGGAAGCCGACATGGTGGCCAAGCCGGACCCGAGCACCTTCCAGGTGCTGCCGGGGCGGCCCGACGCCGGCGGTGTCGCCAGGATGTTCTGCGACGTGCTCACCACCGAGGGCGAGCCGTTCGACGGCGACCCGCGCTGGGTGCTGCGCCGCAACCTGGAGCATGCCGCCCGGCTGGGCTTCACCGTCTACGTCCAGCCCGAGATGGAGTTCTTCCTGTTCGCCGGCGCCGACGGCGCGCGGCCGCTGGACTCCGGCTCGTTCTTCGACCAGACCGCGCTGGACCTGTCCCAGGACTTCCGCCAGGTCGCCATCGACATGCTGGAGCACATGGGCATCTCGGTGATGCAGTCCCACCACGAGATCGCCCCCAGCCAGCACGAGATCGACCTCCGCGAGGCCGACGCCCTGGCGATGGCCGACAGCATCATGACCTCCCGGCTGGTGGTCAAGGAGGCCGCCCTGGAGCGGGGCCTCCACGCCACCTTCATGCCCAAGCCCTCCCAGGAGCTGGAGGGCTCGGGCATGGACACGCACCTGTCGCTGTACGAGGGCGACCGCAACGCCTTCCACGACCCCGGGCAGGAGGCCAACCTCTCCAAGACCGCCCGCTGCTTCATCGCCGGGCTGCTCGTGCACGCGCCCGAGTACACGGCCGTCACCAACCAGTGGATCAACTCCTACAAGCGGTTGGTCCCCGGGTTCGACGCGCCCACCTACATCTGCTGGGCGCAGCGCAACCGCTCGGCGATGGTGCGGGTCGGCGGCTACCGCTCCGACCGCGTCGACGTCGAGGTGCGCCTGCCCGACCCCGCCGGCAACCCCTACCTGGCGTTCGCGGTGCTGCTGGCCGCCGGCATGAAGGGCATCGAGGAGGAGTACGTGCTTCCCCCGGAGGCAGGCGACAACCTCTACGACATGACCGAAACCGAGCGGCGCGCCGCCGGCATCAGCCGCCTTCCGGTCGACCTGCACGAGGCGCTGGTGGCGATGGAGGGGTCCGAGCTGGTCGCGGAGGCCCTCGGCGAGCACGTCTTCGAGTACTTCCTGCGCAACAAGCGGCGTGACTGGGAGGCGTACCAGCGCTACGTGTCCCCGTTCGAGCGCGAGCGCTATCTTCCGCTGCTGTAGGCGGGGCTCGGCATGGTGGCGACCCTGGTCCGGCTCGGGTTCGAGGACCCCGAAGCGGTCGCGGGCGAGCTGGGGGCGCTCGGCATCTGGCCGCCGCGGCCGGGTGTCAACGGCACCCGCCTTCTGGAGGAGCTGGCCGGCAGCGCCAACCCCACCCTGGCCGCCAGGGCGCTGGCGGCCATCGCCGCCGCCTCACCGGATCCCAGCGCTTTCGCCGCCGAGCTACGGCGCCGCCCCGCCCTGCGCCGCCGGCTGATCGCGGTGGTCGCGGCCAGCCGCTCGCTCGGCCGCTGGCTGGCCGCTCACCCGGACGAGGTCGAGCGCCTGGCCGACGGCCGCGGCCTGGCCACCCCACGTCCCCGCGCGGAGCTGGTCCGCCAGGCCCGGGCGGCGGCGCAGGAGGAGCCGGAGGGGTCTGGAAAGCCCCGGCGACCGGGCCATCGGGGTGTCGAGGCGGGCTGGGGAGCCCTGCGGCGCTTCAGGCGCCGCGAGCTGCTGCGCATCGCCGTGCGCGACCTGGACGGCGGGGCGCCGGTGGACAGCGTCGGCGCCGAGCTGGCCAACCTCGCCGACGCCTGCCTTCAGGCCGCCCTGGAGCTGGCCACGCGCGCGCTGGCGGCACCGGGCGACCCGCCCGTCAGCCTGGCCGTCATGGCCATGGGCAAGCTGGGCGGCCGCGAGCTGAACTACGTCTCCGACATCGACGTCCTGTTCTGCCACGAGCCGGTCGCCGGCGCGGACGCCGAGCTGGCCGGCAAGCTCGCCGCCGCGATCGCCCGCGAGCTGATCGCCGGCCTGGGCGGCCCCAACCCCGAGGGCCCGGGGTTCCAGGTCGACGCCAACCTGCGGCCCGAGGGGCGCAATGGGCCGCTTACCAGGACGCTCGGCAGCTACCTGGCGTACTGGCACCGGTGGGTGGAGCCGTGGGAGCTACAGGCCCTGATCAAGGTCCGCCCGGCCGCCGGGGACCGGCGCCTGGGGGAGCGCTTCGTGGCGGAGGCCGCCAGGCGCGTCTACCCCGAGCGCTTCGACCCGGCGACCGTCGCCGCGGTCCGCCACATGAAAGCCAGGGTCGAGTCCTCTCGAGCCGCCCGCGCCGGCGGCGAGCTCCAGGTCAAGCTCGGCCCCGGCGGGCTGCGCGACATCGAGTTCGCCGTCCAGCTTCTGCAACTCGTGCACGGCCGCCACGACCCAGGGTTGCGCTCCGGCACCACCCTGATGGCGCTGGAGCGGCTCACCGCCGCGGGCTTCGTGGGCCGCGCGGACGCCGCGCAGCTCGCCGACGCCTACCGCTTCCTGCGCACGGTCGAGCACCGCCTCCAGCTCGCTGACGAGCGTCGCACCCACACCATCCCGGCCGGCGCGGCCGAGCGCAGCTGGCTCGCCCGCACCATGCGCTATCCCGAGGGTCCGGAGGAGAGCGCGCTGGAGCGCTTCGAGGCCGACCGGCGCCGCCATGCCGTCACCGTACGTGGCATCCACGAGAAGCTCTTCTACCGGCCCCTGCTGGAGGTCTTCGGCGCCGTCCCCTCCGGGCTGGACCCGTCCAACGCCGCCGAGCGGCTGGCCGCGCTGGGCTTCGCCAACCCGGACCGCGCCATGGCGCACCTGCGCGCCCTGACCGCGGGCCTCCGGCGGCGGGCGACCCTGCTGCGGGCCATGCTGCCCGTGATGCTCACCTGGCTGGCGGACACGCCCGACCCCGACGGCGGCCTGGCCGCGCTGCGGGTGGTCGCCGAGCGGCTCGGCCACCGTGACGCGTTCTTCGGCACGCTGCGGGACAACCCCACCGTCGCCGAGCTCGTCTGCACCGTTCTCGGCACCTCGCGGCTGCTCGGTGACCTGCTCGCCAGGCACCCGGAGCTGCTCACCGCCATGGCGCACGAGGGCGGCCCCGGGCCCGCCCGCGACCCGGCCGAGCTCCGCGAGGAGGCGATGTCGGTCATCGCGCATCACGAGGCGCCAGCGGCGGCCTTCGATGCGCTGCGTCGCTTCCGCCGGCGCGAGCTGCTGCGCGTGGCCGTGCGGGACCTGGCCGGCGGGGTTGCGGTGGAACAGGTCGGCGCCGAGCTGACCGCCGTGGCCGAGGCCTGCCTGGAGGCGGCGCTGGAGGTCGCCGTGCGGGCGGTCGCGCCAGAAGAGCCGGGGCTCGAGCTGGCCGTGCTCGGCCTGGGCAAGCTCGGCGGGTCGGAGCTGAACTACATGTCCGACATCGACGTCATAGTCTGCCATGCGCCGGTCGGCGGCATGCCGGCGGAGCGGGCGGCATGGCTCGCCGAGAGCGTGGTGCGCGAGCTGGTCGCCGGGCTCGGGGCGGTCACCCCGGAGGGCACCGCCTTCCGGGTCGACCTCGGCCTGCGCCCGGAGGGCCGCAACGGGCCGCTGTCGCGCACCCTCCCCAGCTATGTCGCCTACTGGGACCGCTGGGCGGAGCCCTGGGAGCTGCAGGCGATGATCCGGCTGCGCCCGGTGGCCGGCAGCCGCGAGCTGGGGGAGCGCTTCCACTCCGAGGCCGCCCGCCGCGTCTACCCGGAGCGGCACGCGCCCGAGACGGTCGCGGCCGTGCGCCGCGTCAAGGCCAGGGTCGAGTCCGAGCGGCTGCCCGCCGGCGCCGACCCGCGGCTGCACCTGAAGCTCGGGCCCGGCGGGCTGGCCGACGTCGAGTGGACCGTGCAGCTCCTCCAGCTCCAGCTCGGCGGCACCCATTCGGAGGTGCGGTCGCCCGGCACGCTGCCGGCGATCGAGGCGCTGGCGGCCGCCGGCGCGCTCACGCGAGTGGAGGCCGCCTGGCTGGCCGATGCCTACCGGCTCTGCCTGCGCCTCCGCAACCTCGGGTACCTGGTGACCGGCCGTCCGGCGGACTCGCTGCCGACCGACCCGCTGGCGCTGGAGCGGCTCGCCGAGGCGATGGGGGAGCCCGTCGGCGGCCGGCAGCGGCTGCTGGAGGCCTATCGGCGCGCCACCCGCCGCGCCCGCCGGGTGGTGATGACCCACTTCTGGGGCGAGCGGGGGTAGCACCCGGCGCGGCCCGGCCGGATACTCTTGATGCGGCTCAAGTCCCTGCCAGTCCCTCTCAGGGCCCCGATGAAATCGAGCGTGGGAGCAGCGCACCAAATGGATCGACCCATCGTCGTCGCCGACCGGATCGTCACCGCCAGCGCCGTGGTCGCCCTGGAGTCCAGTGTCCTGGCCCAGGGCCTGCCATCGCCCGCCAATCTCGAATCCGCCGAGGCCCAGTCCGTTGCCGTGTCCAAGTCCGGCGCCGAGCCGGCCGTGGTCGGGGTCATCGGGGGCCGCATCGTGGTCGGCGCCGACGCCGACCAGATGCAGGCGCTCGCCTCGCGCCGCGCGACCTGGAAGGTCACCGTCCGTGACCTGCCCTACGTCGTGACGCGCAAGCTGGACGGCGCCACCACCGTGTCGGCCACGGTGTTCGCCGCCGAGCTCGTGGGCATCGAGGTGATGGCCACCGGCGGGATCGGCGGGATCCACTTCGGCACCGGGGACGTGTCCGCCGACCTGCCCCAGCTCGCCCGTTCCAGGTCGGTGGTGGTTTGCTCGGGGCCCAAGCACGTGGCCGATGCGGCCGCCACCCTGGAATGGCTCGAGACCTGGGGGGTGCTGATGGTCGGCTACCGCACCGACCGCCTGCCCGGGTTCCTGGCGCGCGGCAGGCTGCCGCTGGAGCACGTCGTCAACAACGTCGGGGAGGTGGTCGAGCTGCTGCGGGTGCGGCGCGCGCTGGAGTCCACCGGCGCGCTGGTGCTGGTCCAGAACCCTCCGGCCGCGGCGGCGATGGACCCCGACGAGCTGGCCGAGCTGTCGGCCGAGGGCGCCGCCGCGGCACGCAACGCCGGCGTGGTCGGCAAGGCGCGGACGCCGTTCGAGCTGGATTGGCTGCACCGGCGCACCGGCGGGCGCAGCCTGGCCGCCAACCTCGCCCTGCTGGAGGCCAACGCCGGCCTGGCCGGCGAGGTGGCCTCGGCCCTGGCGCTCGGCTGAGTCGCACCGAGAAGGGAGGGTGGCGGCGCACCCTCCCTTCTGGTCGTCATCGGTCAGTTCTTGTCGCTGCCATGTGCGCCAGATGTGCACCAGATGCCAGTTGGGGCGCCAGGAGGATCACCCTGACAGGGTGATCCATCGTCCACCGCTTCGGGAGATCACCCCCGATATGAGATCTGGCCGTTGTTGGACGGCGGATCTCACCCCATGCGGGTGATGACCGCCGCGGCCCCGGGTGGGAGGGTCTACCGATGGTGCCGACCCGCACTCACGGGCTCTTCCCGCGCCTCGAGGTCGAGATCACGACAAATGCCAGGGAGCGACGCCGATGGATCGTTACCCCCCAATCGCCGACCATGGCCTGATCGGCGACCTGCATACCGCCGCGCTGGTCACTACCGACGGCACCATCGACTGGCTGTGCTTTCCCCGCTTCGACGCTCCCAGCGTGTTCGCGTGCCTGCTCGACCATGACAAGGGCGGCCGCTTCCGGATCGCGCCGGAGGGCGAGGACTATGTTGCCAGGCAGCTGTACTTCCCTGACACCGCCATCCTCATCACCCGGTTCATGACCCCTGGTGGGGTCGGGGAGGTCATCGACTTCATGCCCATCCCCGAGGGGCGGCAGGCGACCGATCATCACCGGCTGGTCCGAGTGGTGCGATGCGTGCGCGGGGAGCTGCGGTTTGTGATGGAATGCGCCCCGCGGTTCGACTACGGACGTCAGGCCCACGAACTGGAGCTCACCGACCAGGGCGCGGTCTTCCGGTCACCGACACTCCAACTGACGCTGCACGGCTCGGGGCAAGGAGCGATGCGGCGCGACGGTGACGACGTCCACGCCGCCCTCACGGTGCGTGCCGGGCAGATCGGCGGGCTGATGCTGGAGTCGGCCGCCCAGGGGCCGCCAAGGACCCTGGAACCCGACGAGCTCATGGCCATGTTCACCCAGACCGCGGGATTCTGGCGTGGGTGGCTGGCCGGGTCGACCTACCGGGGCCGCTGGCGCGAGATGGTGGCCCGCTCGGCGATCACTCTCAAGCTGATGACCTACGCTCCCACCGGCGCGCTGGTCGCGGCGCCCACCGCCGCTCTGCCCGAGATTGTGGGCGGGGAGCGGAACTGGGACTACCGCTACACCTGGATTCGCGACGCGTCCTTCTCGGTCCACGCGCTGCTGGGACTGGGCTTCACCGAGGAGGCCCGCGCCTTTTTGAGCTGGCTGAACGATCGCGCCAGCGAGCTGGCCGGCGAGGCGTCTGGGCCGCTGAAGATCATGTACCGGATCGACGGCTCCTCCGACCTGAGCGAGGAGACCCTCGACCACCTGGAGGGCTACGCCGGCTCCGAGCCCGTGCGGATTGGCAACGGCGCTGCCGACCAGCTCCAGCTCGACATCTACGGCGAGATGCTGGACTCCATATGGCTCTCCGACCGGCATGCGATCCGGGTCGGGCACCCGGGCTGGACCAAGCTCAGCCAGCTCGCGGACTGGGTGTGCGAGCACTGGGACCAGCCCGATGAGGGCATCTGGGAGACCCGGGGCGGCCGCCAGAACTTCACCTACGGCCGCCTGATGTGCTGGGTCGCCCTGGACCGCATGGTGCGCCTGGCCCGCGAGCACGGCCGACCGGCCGACCTGGCCCGGTGGATCGGCCAGCGCGACGCGCTCTACCGGCAGATCATCGATCACGGCTGGAACCCCGAGCGCCGCGCCTTCACCCAGCACGACAAGACCGACGTCCTGGATGCCTCGTTGCTGATGATGCCGCTGATGCGCTTCGTCGTCCCGACGGACCCGATGTGGCTCTCCACGCTGGACGCCATGGAGTCCGAGCTGGTCTCCGACAGCCTGGTGTACCGCTACGACCCCAGCGCTTCACCGGACGGGCTGCGCGGCCACGAGGGCACCTTCTCGATCTGCACCTTCTGGTACGTCGACGCGCTGGCCCGCTCTGGCCGGCTCGAGCAGGCGCGGTTGGTCTTCGAGAAGATGTTCACCTACGCCAACCACGTCGGCCTGTACGCTGAGGAGATCGGGCTGACCGGCGAGCAGCTCGGCAACTTCCCACAGGCGTTCACCCACTTGTCGCTGATCAACGCCGCCATCAACCTCGACTATCAGCTGGACCACGGGGCCGGCATGGACCCGGTCTGGCGCGAGGTCGCCGGCGCGCCGGCATGAGCCCGCCCAGGACCGTCATGCGCTCATAGCGCTGCTCTCCGCTCGGGCCGCTTGAACTCGTCATCGCTGATGATGCCCTTGTCCTTCAGCGCGGCAGGATCGCGACGAAGAGGATCCATCTGGCCTTCGCCCACCCGGGCACCGGCGTGCGGTCAGTGCAGCAGTACTTCGAGCAGGATGATGGCCACGCCGAGGACGCCGTTGATCACACCTCCAAGCACCGCCAGCGGCCATGATCGTCCGAACCTACGTCCTACGTCGATGCCCCATCCGACGAGTTGAGCCACGCCGTTCCACAACGCAAGGCGCACCGCAAGCCCCTCGCCGAGCAGGCCAAGCGCACCCAGCAGCAGGAAGAGAACGGACAGGGCCGGCGCCGCAAGCATCGACAGCTCCCGGGCCACGATGGCGGGAAGGACGTTCAGGTCGAGCTTGGCTTCACTCAGCCCGTGGGCCAGGACCTCGGCGTACACGTGCGCGATCCAGAAGATCAGCAGGGTGGCGACGGTGGCGACGAAGATGAGCCCTGGGCGCTTGTCATGAGCGCTGGCCGCGATCACCGCGGTGGCGACGATCGTGCCGTAGATAGCGCCGCGGGGATTGTCGGCTATCATCGCCAGCCGACGCACCGGGTGTCCCTCCTGCCGAGTTTGACGTGCGGGGCGACGGCTCTGGTTGGCGGTCGGGGCGCGTCTATAGGCCTTCTTCGGCAACGAGGCTCCCAGCGTTGACGGCCGCACCCCTCTTCCGCCGTGCCCGAGGCCGCGACGACCCTCCAGGAGACTCACCCGTATCGGGTGAGGCCCGCTTACCAGTCACTGCGGATAATGACCGAGTCGCCGATGGCATCGTTCCAACCCAGGGGGTTGCGATGGTCGTCCCAAGCCAGAGAGATCATCCGATGGCGGAACACGGACCGACGATCGGACGCGGGGCGACCAGCAACGGCTGGGGCTTGGTGATCTTCGCCAGCGTGATGATGATCCTGCTCGGCATCTTCCACGTGCTGGCGGGCCTGACCGCCATCTTGAAGGACCAGTTCTTCGTGTTCACGCCGAACAACTACCTGATCTCGTTCGACGTGACAGGCTGGGGGTGGATCCACCTTATCGGCGGGGCGATCGTGGCGTTGGCGGGCTTCTTTGTGTTCGCCGGCGCCGCATGGGCCCGAGCGATCGGCATCCTCCTGGCCATGCTGAGCGCGATCGCCAACTTCCTGTTCATTCCGTACTACCCGTTCTGGGCACTGCTGATGATCTCGCTGGACGTCTTCGTGATCTGGGCCCTGGCCGTCCACCGGCGGAAGGTGGTGGCGTAGCGACAGGTCCCAACCTCGACCCTCACGCTCACCTCCGCTCCCCCTGACAGGCATTCGCTGGCCGCAGGTACGCCAGATGTGCGCCAGGGCGGGCAGTGAGCCACTGTCCGCCCTGGTCAGAGCCGTTGTGCGTCTAGATGTCGTAATACAGGTGGAACTCCCACGGGTGCGGGCGCAGGCGGACCGCATCGACCTCGCGCTCACGCTTGTAGCCGATCCAGGTCTCGACCACGTCGGGGGTGAAGACGTCGCCTTCGAGCATGAAGGCGTGATCCTTCTCCAGCGCGTCGAGCGCCTCGTCCAGCGAGCCGGGGACCTGCGGCACGGCGGCGAGCTCCTCGGGCGGCAGGTCGTAGAGGTCCTTGTCGAGCGGGCCGAACGGCTCGATCTTGTTGCGGACCCCGTCGAGGCCGGCCATCAGCATGGCCGCGAACGCCAGGTAGGGGTTGCAGGACGGGTCGGGGACCCGGAACTCGACCCGCTTGGCCCTTGGGCTGCGCGAGTACAGCGGGATGCGGCAGGCGGCCGAGCGGTTGCGCTGCGAGTACACCAGGTTGACCGGCGCCTCGTAGCCGGGCACCAGCCGCCGGTAGCTGTTGGTGGTCGGGTTGGTCAGCGCGGTCAGCGCGGGCGCGTGCGTCAGCAGGCCGCCGATGTACCAGCGGGCGGTGTCCGACAGCCCGGCGTAGCCCGACTCGTCGTAGAACAGCGGCTCCCCGCCGGTCCACAGGCTCTGGTGGGTGTGCATGCCCGAGCCGTTGTCCTCGAAGATCGGCTTGGGCATGAAGGTGACCGTCTTGCCGGCGCGCCGCGCGACGTTCTTGGCGATGTACTTGTAGAGCATCACCTTGTCGGCCATCCGCAGCAGGGTGTCGAAGCGCATGTCGATCTCGGCCTGCCCGGCGGTGCCGACCTCGTGGTGGTGCACCTCGATCTCGATGCCCGCCCTGATCATCTCCAGGACCATCTCGCTGCGCAGGTCCTGGTAGTGATCGGTGGGCGCGACCGGGAAGTAGCCTTCCTTGTAGCGGGGCTTGTAGCCGAGGTTGCGGCCGCCCTCCTCGGCGCCCGAATTCCAGGCGCCCTCGATGGCGTCGACGAAGTGGTAGGCGGAGTACTGGTTCTGGTCGAAGCGCACGGAGTCGAAGATGTAGAACTCGCACTCCGGGCCCCAGTAGGAGGTCTCGGCGACGCCGCTGCCGGCGAGGTAAGCCTCGGCCTTGCGCGCGATGTGGCGCGGGTCGCGAGTGTACGGCTCACCGGTGACCGGGTCACCGACGAAGCAGTTCAGGACCAGGGTGGGGTGCTGCGAGAACGGGTCGAGCACCGCGGTGGCCGGGTCGGGGAACAGGAGCATGTCGGACTCCTGGATCTCCTGGAAACCCCGGATCGATGAGCCGTCGAACCCGAAGCCGTCCTCGAACGACTCCTCGGTCAGCTCCGAGGTGGGCACCGAGAAGTGCTGCGTCAGCCCAGGCAGGTCCGCGAACCGCAGGTCGATGATCTGGACCCCGTGGTCCCTGACCAAGCTGAGAACGTCGCCGACCGAATCCGTCACGCGGGATGCCTCCTTCGTCTTCGGGGGATCACCCCGGAGCTTGCCGAGGTTGTGGTCGACGCTAGCAACGGGGCTTTGCCGACCGGTTGCCGAAGTGTTTCGCGGCCGTTAACGAGCCCGAGCCTACGAGGCCTTCCGCAGCTTTGCCAGCACCGTGGCCCTGATCGCCTCTGGCGGCGCCTGGAGCGCGCGCAGCGCGCCCGCGGCCGGCTCGTCCGCCGCCCGGGTCAGCCCGAGCAACAGGTGCTCGCTGCCGATCGAGTCGTGGCGCAGCGCGACCGCCTCTCGCAGTCCCAGCTCGAGTGCCTTTTTCGCCTGCTTGGTGAACGGGAGGTGACCGCACCGCCGCGCGGCGCCGCGGTCGAGCGCACCGGCGCCGAAGGACTCCTCGACGCGGCGGCGGATGGCCTCCAGGTCGATGCCGATGCTCCGCAACGCCTCGGCCTCGGCGGGGCCGAGGCGTCCTGGGCCGCGCTTGGCCGCCAGCTGCCGCTCGACCCCCTCGGCGGTGACGCCCAGGTCGGACAGGGCCGAGGCGGCCAGGCCCTCCTCCTCGGCGAGCAGGCCGAGCAGCAGGTGCTCGACGCCGATGTGATCGTCGCCCATGCGCCTGGCCGCCCCCTGGGCCTGGACCACCGTCTCCCGGGCGGGCTTGGTGAATCGCTCGAACACTGGATCCCCCTTCGTCTCAGCGGCCACCCATGCGGCGCGCGTGCTTCTTGTGGACGGCCTGCCTGGAAACACCGAGCGCCGCCGCGATCTCCTGCCACGACCAGTCGTTCATCCTGGCCTTCTCGACCTGGAGCGCCTCGAGCTGCTCGAGGAGCTGGCGCAGCGCGGCCACCGCCCGCAGCCCGACGCTCGGGTCGGTGCTGTCCACTGCCTTGGCGAGTTCGGTTGCTTCAGTCATGGCGTCATCTTAGGTTGACAAACGGAATACTGTCAATAGAAGTTGACAAGAGACGCCGTCGGGAAGCCGGCCGCCGCGCGGGCTCGGCGAGCCCGGGACGGGCACCGCCAGAGCCCGGCTCGATGCCGTCGCGACGAGTCGGTGATCTCGCCGGCGCCAGCTATGCTTCGGCGGCCTCGGTGGTGGGGAGGCCGGCGGCATCGGCGGCCAGCGCCCACTGGGGGAGGGTGCCGTGCTGCTTGGCGTAGGCGGCCCGGTGCATCTGGCCGGCGTGGTAGCTGGAGCGCACCAGGGCGCCGGACTCGACGTGGGTGAAGCCCAGCGACAACCCCGTCTGTCGCAGCTCCTCGAACTCCCGCGGCTCGACGAAGCGCTGAAGGTTCAGGTGCTGCCTGGTCGGCTGCAGGTACTGGGTGACGGTCAGCAGCTCGACGCCGACCTCGCGCAGGTGGCGCATGGTCTCTTCGACCTCGGAGCGCTCCTCGCCCATGCCGAGGATCAGGTTGGACTTGGTGGCGTGACCGGCCGGGAGCCAGGCGCGCGCCCGGGCGAGTAGCTCCAGGCTGCCCGCGTAGGTGAAGCCGGGACGGATGCGCTTGTAGAGGCGCGGCACGGTCTCGATATTGTGCCCGAGCACGTCGGGCAGCACGTCGGTGACCTGGCGGAGCGCCTGGGGCTTGCTGTGGAAGTCGGGGATCAGCACCTCGATGCCGCAGGTGGGCACCAGCTCGCGCACCTGGCGGACCGACTCGGCGAACAGCCAGGCGCCGCCGTCGTCGAGATCGTCGCGGGCGACGCCGGTGATCACCGCGAAGTTGAGGCCCATGCGGGCGACCGCGTGCGCGACGCGCCGGGGCTCGTCGGTGTCGTAACCCTGCGGCTTGCCGCTGGCGATCTGGCAGAAGGGGCAGGCGCGGGTGCAGTGCTCTCCGCCGATCAGGAAGGTGGCCTCGCGTGCCTCCCAGCACTCGAAGATGTTGGGGCAGCCGGCCTCCTCGCAAACGGTGTGCAGTTCGGCTCCGCGCATCAGCCCCTTGAGCTCGCGGTAGTTCGGGCCGTAGGAGGCGCGAACCTTGAGCCAAGGAGGCTTGCGGGCGAAGGTCGCCTCGGTCGGGGGCGGTGCTGGGGTACGCGGCAGCACCGACAGGGTCCGCACGCCTGGCGGGATGATCGGCTCAGAGTCTGGCATTGGCGTCGCTCTCCGCTGGTTCGGCTTCGAGCCCCAGGGTAGCGAGGTCGACCAAGCTCGGCGTGCGCTCCAGCCGCTCGGCGAGGCGTCGCTCGACCAGCGGGAGGGTCTCGTCGACGGTGACCGTCCGGCCGAGCAGGCTGGACAGCGAGCAGGCGGCCTTGTCCGGCATCCCGCAGGGGATGATCGCGTTGAATCGCGACAGGTCGGTCGAGCAGTTCAGGGCGAAGCCGTGGCTGGTGACGTCGCGCGACACGCGCATGCCGATCGCCACCAGCTTGGCGTCGCCCACCCAGACGCCCGTGAGCGTGCCGAACTCGCCGCGGGCCTGCAGGCCCAGGTCGGCGGCCACGTCCACCAGTGCATCCTCGACCCGGGCGATGAACGGCCAGACCCCCTTGGTGCGGTCGAGCCTGGTGATCGGGTAGCCCACCAGCTGTCCGGGCCCGTGATAGGTCGCCTGGCCGCCGCGCTCGGTGCGGACCACCTCGGCGCCCAGCGCGCGCAGCCACTCCTCGCTGGCGAGCACGTCGCCGTCGCTGCCGCGCTTGCCGATGGTGTAGACGTGCGGGTGCTCCAGCAGCAGCACGGTGTCGGGGATCTCGTCGGCCACGCGCCGCTCGACCAGCTCGCGCTGCCACGCCCAGGCGAGGCGGTAGGGGACCCGCCCGGCGCGGACCAGCCACAGCGGCGACCTGCCGGAGCCCATCAGGACAGTCCCAGGTCGTTGGAGAAGTCGGCCTCCTCCAGGACCTCCTTGACCTTGACCAGGAAGCGCGCCGCGTCGGCGCCGTCGATGATCCGGTGGTCGTAGGTCAGCACCGCGTACATCATGTGCCGCACGGCCACCACCTCGCCGAGGTTGGGGTCGTCGACCACCACTGGCCGCCGGACGATCGCCGGGGTGGCGAAGATGGCCGCGTTGGGCTGGTTGATGATGGGCGTGTCCCACACCGCGCCCCGGCTGCCGGTGTTGGTCACGGTGATGGTGGAGCCGGACAGCTCGTCGGGGCCGATCTTGCCGTCGCGGGTGCGGCCGGCGACGTCGGCGATGGCTTTGGCCAGCCCGGCCAGGTTGAGCGTGTCGGCGTGCTTGATCACCGGCACGAACAGTCCCTTGGGCGTGTCGACCGCGACCCCGAGGTTGACGTCCTTGTAGAGGTGCAGGTTGCCCTCGGCGTCCATGGCGGAGTTGACGTTCGGGTACTGCCTGACCGCGGCGATCATGGCCTGCACGCAGAACGGCAGCGGCGAGAGCGACACGCCCTCGCGCTGCTTGAAGGCGTCCTTGGTCCGCTCGCGGAGGCGCATGACCCTGGTCATGTCCACCTCGACCGCCGCGGTGAGCTGGGCGCTGACCTGGAGCGAGGTGACCATGCGCTCGGCGATCAGGCGGCGCGTCCGAGTGGCCTTGACGACCTCCTCGCGTACCCCGGTCGGCAGCGGCACGGCGACCTGGAGGCCGGGCGAGCCCTCAGGTCTGGCCGCCGCCGGTGCGGGCGTGCGTCCGGCCGGGGCCTCCGCCTCCTTCGGCGCGGGGCGAGCCTCCGCGGGCGCCTCGGCGGCTGGCTCCGGCCGCGGGCCGCGCCGCTCCAGGTAGGCCTCCACGTCCTCGCGGCGGACGCGGCCACCCGCGCCGCTACCGCGGATCTGGCTGAGGTCGATACGGTGCTCCCTGGCGAGCCGCCGGACCAGCGGCGACACCACCATGCCCTCGGGGACGCCGACCCGCCCGCCGCCGTCGCCGGCGGCCGGCCCCGTCGGTCGCTCCCCGGCCGCGGGGCGCCCTGCGGACTCGGCCGGACGCTCGGCGGGCTGAGCGGCCCGCTGCCCGCCGTCCGCCGCCGCGGCCTGCCTCGGCGGCTCGCTCGGTTGCGGCTGCCGCGGCTGCTGGCGCGCGGGCCTGGCGCCGCCCCCGGCTCCGGTGGCGATCTCCACCAGCTCGGAGCCGACCTCAACGGTCTGGTCCTCCTGGACCTTGATCGACCCGACCACGCCGGCGACCGGGGAGGGGACCTCGGTGTCGACCTTGTCGGTGGAGACCTCGAACAGGGGCTCGTCGGCCTGGACCCGGTCGCCCTCCTGCTTGAGCCAGCGGGTGATCGTGCCCTCGGTGATCGATTCGCCCAGCTCCGGCATGCGGACCGTGACCGTCTCGCCGCCCCCGTCGGGCGCCTCCCCGCCGTCGTCGGCCGATGCCTCGGCAGCCTCGGGCTCCTGGTCCCCGACCTCGGCGGGCGCCTCGGCGGGAGCCCCAACCTCGGCGGGAGCCTCGCCCTCGGCGGGAGCCCCAACCTCGGCGGGAGCCTCGGCTTCGGCGGGCGCCTCGGCCTCGGCGGGAGCTCCGGCCTCGGCGGGAGCTCCGGCCTCGGCGGGCGCCTCGCCCTCGCCCTCGGCGGGCGCCTCGCCCTCGGCTTCGGCGGGAGCTCCGGCCTCGGCGGGCGCCTCGCCCTCGCCCTCGGCGGGCGCCTCGGCCTCGGCGGGAGCCTCGCCCTCGGCCTCGGGTTCCGCGGCCGCCGCCTGGCCGTCGCCGCTCCTGGCGCCGGCCGGCTCGATCTCCGCCAGCTCGGTGCCGACGGCGACGGTCTCGTCCTCGTGGACCTTGATCGAGGTGAGCACGCCGGCGACCGGGGAGGGGACCTCGGTGTCGACCTTGTCGGTGGAGACCTCGAAGAGGGGTTCGTCGGCCTGGACCTGGTCGCCCTCCTGCTTGAGCCAGCGGGTGATCGTGCCCTCGGTGATCGACTCACCGAGCTCCGGCATCTTGATCGGTTTGGCCATCGCGCTCGTCGCTCCCTCTACCTGCCGCCGTCTCGCCCGTCGCCGGGTCGCCAAACGTTCAGCCCTGGTGCAGCGGGCGACCCGCCAGCGTCAGGTATGCCTCGCCGACCGCCTCCGACAGCGTCGGGTGCGGGTGGATGAACTGCGCGACGTCGGCCGGCAGCGCCTCCCAGTTGTAGACCAGCATCGCCTCCGCGATCAGCTCGGTCACCCGGGCGCCGATCAGGTGCACGCCCAGCACCGGGCCGTCCTTGGCGGCGACCAGCTTCACGATCCCGCCCAGCCCGTACATCATGCCGCGAGCCACCCCGTTGAAGGGGAACCGGTTGGTAATGACCTCGTCGCCGCGCTCGCGCGCCTGCTTCTCAGTCAACCCCACGCTGGCCACCTCGGGGCTGCAGTAGGTGACCCTGGGGACGCCGGTGTAGTCGATCGGGGGCGACGCCTGGCCCGCCGCAAGCTCCGCGACCAGCATGCCCTCGGCGAAGGAGGCGTGGGCCAGCGCCAGCGACGGGGGCGGCAGCAGGTCGCCGACCGCGTAGACGCCGCCGGCGGCGGTCTCCAGCGTGTCCCAGTTGGCCGGCACCACGTAGCCGCGGTCGAGCTGGACGCCGATCTCCTGGTAGCCGAGCCCGTCGGTCACCGGCCCGCGGCCGGTGGCCACCAGCAGCAGCTCGGCCGAGACATCGCTGGTCTTGCCCTGGTTGGTGACGGTCACGGTGACCTCGTCGTCGCCGACCTTGGCGTCCTCCAGCTTGGTGTCGACCATCACGTTGATGCCGCGGCGGCGGAACGCGCGGGCGAGCTCGCGCTGGATGTCCTCGTCCTCCAGCGGCACCAGGCCAGGGAGGATCTCGACGACGGTCACCTCGGCGCCCATCGAACGCCAGAACGACGCGAACTCGACACCGACCGCGCCGGCGCCCAGCACAATCACCGACTTGGGCAGGTAGTCCAGTGCCAGCGCGTCGTCCGAGGTGATGACCCTGCGCCCGTCGATCTCCAGCCCCGGCAGGGACTTGGGCGTCGAGCCGGAGGCCAGCACCAGCGCGCGCTCGGCGGTGAGCTGGCCGAACCCCTCGACGTCCACCTGCCGGGGCCCGGTCACCCTGCCCGTGGCCGAGATGATCTCGACCTTCAGCTTCTTGAGGTGGCTCTCGAGGCCCTTGAAGTTCTTGGTGACGACGTCCTCACGGTTGGCCACGGTCGCGGAGTAGTCGATCGACTCGATCGCGGCCTTTATACCCCAGCGCTCCGCCGCCTCGCGGACGCCGTCGGCCAGCTCGCCGGCGTGCAGCAGCGCCTTGGTCGGAATGCAGCCTCGATGCAGGCAGGTCCCGCCCACCTTGTCCTTCTCCACGAGGGCGACCGTCAGGCCGAGACCAGCGCCTCGCAGCGCGGCCGAGTACCCTCCGGTGCCGCCTCCCAGGATCACCAGGTCGTAGGAGTTCGAGGGCATGTCGTCGGCTCCTTTTGATTCCAGGCTTACCGGGCGCAGTCTAGCCTTGGGGTTGCTGGACGGCCATGGACGGGATGCCCTGCCGCCGGAAGGGCAAACGATGGTGCCGATTTGGGGCATCGATGGTCCCGGAGAGTTACCGTACGGTACGCTCGGTCCTCTGGTCGGGCGGTTCGCGCCACCCGGCCGGCCCTCTAGCGTCGCAGTAAGGGAGGACTGCCTCGATGGAGGTCTCTGAGATCATGAGCAAGGACCTCGTCACCGTCGGTCCCGAATACAACGTGGCCGACGTTGCGAGCCTGATGCGCTCCAGGAGGATAGGGTCGGTGATCGTCCTGGAGGACGACCGGGTCCTCGGCATCCTCACGGAGCGGGATATCCTCGGCGTGGTCGGCTCCGGGGAGGACCCCAAGAACGTGGCAGCTCACGAGGCCCTCACCGATGACGTGATCACCATCGGGCCCGACGCTCCCGTGGAGGTGGCGGCCGGAGAGATGGTCCGCGCGGGGGTCAGGCACCTGCCGGTCATCTCCGAGCAGGGCCTGATCGGCATCGTCTCCATGCGGGACCTGGTGCGCTGGAGCGTCCGGGGTGTGGCGGAGTCCACCGACCTGCCCCATATCGAGCTCTCCAAGCAGGTCCTCTCTATCGTCCACAAGGCAGGCAAGTGAGCTTTCTCGACGCATTCCGGATCCGCCGCACCCGCGGCAGCCGGGTGGCATCGATGGATCGCGAGGCCACGCCGGACGACCTCGACGCCCTCCGCTCGTTCGCGCGCACGCGCACGGGCGTGGAGTTCTTCGTGGAGCCCGAGACGATGGTCACCGACACCACAGCGGTGGCCGTCGCCACCGACGGGGAGTGGACCCGGCGGCGCGTCGGCTCCCCCAAGGTGATCCAGCGAGTCGCCCGCGAGCTGGGCCTGCCCGTCTACGACGTGCAGATCGTCGGCTACCCGGAGCGGATGCGGGCCTACAACGCCAGGATGAAGGCGGAGGGTCGCGTCGACCGCCGGCTCCAGAGCGAGGGCGCGCCGCCGGTGCGCACCTCGCGCCCGCCGCCGAGGACCCCGCGCCCCCCGCGCGCCGACACGCCGCCCACGCCGCCGCCCAAGGAGAGCGAGTGACCCACGCTGCCGCGGAGGAGCGCAAGCGCTCCCCCCTGGATGCCGTCCACCGGCGCCTCGGGGCCAAGATGGGCCCGTTCGCCGGCTGGGAGATGCCCATCGAGTACGCGGGCACGCTGAGCGAGCACCGCGCCGTCCGCGAGGCCGTCGGCGTCTTCGACCTCACCCACCTCGGCAAGGTCGAGGTCCACGGCCCGAACGCCCGCGCCACGCTGCAGCACGCGCTCTCGGGCGACCTCGACCGCCTCGACGGCCCTGGCGCGGCCCAGTACACCCTCTGCCTGACCGAGGACGGCACGATCGTCGACGACCTGATCGTGTACTGGACCGCGGAGGGCTACCTGCTGGTCCCCAACGCCGCCAACTGGCCGAAGGTGGCCGGGGCGGTGCGCGCCTCCGCGGAGGCGCTGGAGGCGTCGGGACACGGCGCCGACGTCGAGGTCGTGCCCCGCCCGGACGTCGCGGTGCTGGCGGTGCAGGGACCGCGCGCGCCCGAGCTGCTCGGCGGCCTGTTCCCCGCCGAGGTCGCGGGCACGGAGTACATGCACGCCGCGTCCGTCACCTACGCGGGCGAGTCGCTGCGGCTGGCCCGCACTGGCTACACCGGCGAGCGCGGCTACGAGCTGCTGGTCCCCGGTGACCTCGCGGCCAAGCTCTGGGACGAGCTGTTCGAGCGCGGCGAGCCACTGGGCGCCGCGCCGGCGGGCCTCGGGGCTCGTGACACCCTGCGGCTGGAGATGGGCTACCCGCTGCACGGCAACGACATCTCCACCCAGACAGACCCGTTCGAGGCCCGGCTCGGCTGGGCGGTCGCCATGGGCAAGCCGGACTTCCGCGGCCGCGACGCGCTGGCGCGACGCAAGGCGGCGGGGACGCGGCGTCTGCTGGTCGGGCTGGTCGCGACCGATCGGCTGATCCCGCGGCACGGCATGGCCGTGCTCGACGGTGACCAGCGGGTCGGCGAGGTGACCAGCGGCACCTTCTCGCCGACCCTGCGGCATGGCATCGCGCTGGCGTACGTCGAGCGCGAGCGGACCGAGCCAGGGACCGAGCTCGTGGTCGACGTCCGCGGGAGGCGCGGCGCAGTGCGCGTGACCAGGCCGCCATTCGTCGGCTCCTCGCCCAAGGACGCTCCGTCCGCCGGCCTTGGCTGACGGGCTCAGGGCACCTCGGTGGTGGCCTCCGGGTCCAGCTCGTAGCGCTTGATCGCGTCGGCGACCAGTTCCGGCTTCACATCGCCCGCCATGGCCAGCTCCTGGAGCACGGCGACCGCGATGTTCTCGGCGTCGATCTTGAAGTGGCGCCGCAGGGCCGCCCGGGTGTCCGAGCGGCCGAACCCGTCGGTCCCGAGGATCGAGTAGGGGCGCGGCACCCAGCGGGAGATCTGGTCGGGGACCGCCCGCATGAAATCGGTCACCGCCACGACCGGCCCGTCCACCTCGGCGAAGGTGCGGTTGACCAGCGGCACCCGCTGCTCCTCCGTCGGGTGCAGGCGGTTCCACTCCTCGCACTCCAGGGCCTCCTGCCGCAGCCGCTGCCAGCCCGGGGCGCTCCACACGTCGGCGGCGACGTCGAAGTCGGCGGCCAGCAGCTCGCTGGCGCGCAGCGCGGCGGGCATGGCGCTGCCGCTGGCGACCACCTGCGCCTGGTGGGCGTGAGCACCGGGGACCGCGCGGTAGCGGTACAGGCCCTGGACGATCAGCTGCTCGTCGAGGCTCTCCGGGATTGCCGGCTGCACGGACGGCTCGTTGTAGACCGTGAGGTAGTAGAAGACGTCCTCGGCCCGCTCGCCGTACATGCGCTCCAGCGCGTCCTTCACGATCACCGGGATCTCGAACGCGAACGATGGGTCATAGGCCACGCACGCCGGATTGGTGCCGGCCAGCAGCAGCGAATGGCCGTCCTGGTGCTGGAGCCCTTCGCCGTTCAGGGTGGTCCGTCCGGCGGTGGCGCCGATCAGGAAGCCCTTGCAGCGCTGGTCGGCAGCGCTCCAGGCCAGGTCGCCGGTGCGCTGGAAGCCGAACATCGAATAGAAGACGTACACGGGGATCATCGGCTCGCCGAAGGTGGCGTAGCTCGACCCCGCCGCGTGGAACTCGCTCATCGAGCCGGCCTCGGTGATCCCCTCGTGCATGATCTGGCCGCGCTCGTGCTCTTTGTACGACAGCACCAGGTCGCGGTCCACGGCGTCGTAGTTCATGCCCTTGACCGAGTAGATCTTCAGCTGGGGGAACAGCGAGTCCATGCCGAAGGTCCGCGCCTCGTCCGGGATGATCGGCACGATCCGCTTGCCGACCTCGCCATGGCGCAGCAGGTCCTTGATCAGCCGCACCAGCGCCATGGTGGTGGCCACCTCCTGGCGCCCGGAGCCCTGCTTGAGCCTCGAGTAGGACTCGTCGCCGGGAAGCTCCAGCGGCTTGGCGCGCACCACCCGCCTCGGCACCGGGCCGCCCAACTCGCCGCGCCGGTCCATCAGGTAGCGATGCAGGTCGGAGTCCTCCGGCGGGCGGTAGTAGGGCGGGTAGCCGGCCGCCAGGTCCTCGTCGGGGATGTCCAGGCCGAGGCGGTCGCGGAAGCTGTTCAGCGTCCCGCGCACGAACTTCTTCATCTGGTGGGTCGCGTTGCGCGCCTCGAACTCGCGTCCCAGCCCGCGACCCTTGATCGTCTGGGCCATCACCACCGTGGGCTGGCCCTTGTGCGTCACGGCCGCCTGGTAGGCGGCGTGGACCTTGCGGAGATCGTGGCCGCCCCGGTCCAGCGACAGCCGCACGACCTCCTCGTCAGAGAGATCGCCGATCAGCTCGCGCAGAGGGTCGGAGCCGAACAGGTGCTCGCGGACATAGGCGGCGTCGGACGCGGCCAGGGTCTGGAGCTCGCCGTCGGGCGTCGAGTTGAGCTTGGCCACCAGCGCGCCGGACCTGTCGCGCTCCAGCAGCGGGTCCCACAGCCCGCCCCACAGCACCTTGATCACGTTCCAGCCGGCTCCCCGGAAGACCGACTCCAGCTCCTGGATGATCTTGCCGTTGCCCCGGACCGGGCCGTCCAGGCGCTGGAGGTTGCAGTTGATGACGAAGACGAGGTTGTCCAGCTCGTCGCGGGAGGCGACGCTGAGCGCGCCGAGCGCCTCGGGCTCGTCCATCTCGCCGTCGCCGAGGAAGGCCCAGACCCGCGAGCCGCTGGTGTCGACGATGCCGCGCCGGGCCAGGTACTTGTTGAACCGCGCCTGGTATATGGCGTTGATCGCGCCGAGCCCCATCGACACGGTCGGGAACTCCCAGAACTCCGGCATGAGCCGCGGGTGCGGGTAGGACGAGAGCCCGCCCGGCTGGGCCTCTTGGCGGAAGCGGTCGAGCTGCCCCTCGGTGAGCCGTCCTTCGAGGAACGCACGCGCGTACACGCCGGGGGAGGAGTGGCCCTGGAAGTAGATCTGGTCGCCGGCACCGGCGTCCCTGCCCCGGAAGAAATGGTTGAACCCGACCTCGAACAGCTCGGCGGCCGACGCGTACGAGGCCATGTGCCCGCCGAGCGACAGCTCGGGCTTGTTCGCACGGGACACGATCGCCGCCGCGTTCCAGCGCACGATCGACAGCAGCCGCCGCTCGAGCTCCTCGTCGCCCGGGAACGGGGGCTCCGCGGAAGCGGGGATGGTGTTGACGTAGTCCGTCGAGGTCAGCGCCGGCAGGCCGACGTCCAGCGCACCAGCGTGCTCGAGCACCCGTCGAAGCAGGAAGCGGGCCCGGTGCGGACCCTCGCGCTGGACAACGTCGCTCAGGGAGTCCAGCCAATCGCCGGTCTCCTGGGGGTCCGGGTCGGGTACCTGGTCGAGGGTCCGTCCCGTGGTGACGTCGCTGTGGTCACTCACCGTCCTGCTCCCGGGCTTGGGGTTGTCGCCGTGTTCCTCTCACCTTAGTCGCGCCGGTCCGCTCGTCCCACCCTCTGCATACCCGCGCCCGGCCCGACCGAGGCGCCAGCCTACGCGCTTCCCCGTCCCTTATGACCTGGCACCCCTTCGCCTATCCGACGGCTTTCCACCTCTGTCCAACTCGTCTTCTTCGGGCGCTTCGCGAGTCACGTCCCCGGGCGCCGCGGGCGAGGCGCACGGGGTGGCGGGCTGGTCGAGCTCGACGAGTTCTGGGACGGCCTGGAAGCGCAGGCGGCGACCGGCGCGCTCCAGCGTGTGGAGGGCCGGCCCTCCCACCGTCAGGAGCACGGCGGCGTTGCCGACCGCGCCGGTCAGGTCCCAGGGCAGCGCGGTGGCCAGATGGAAGGCGACAAAGCGGCCGATGGTGGCGCCCAGCCCGATGCCCGGCTCGAAGCCCAGTGGGCCCTCCACGGCCAACGGCCAGAACCAGAGGTCCATGACCAGGTCGTAGACGACCGCGGCGGCGATTCCGTAAGCGGCCAGCGCCAGCACCTCGGCGCGTCCGCCCCGCGGGACCGGCTCCAGCAGCCCGACCCCGAGCCCGACCCAGCCGGCGGCCAGCATCTGGAACGGGAGCCACGGCCCCACCCCTCCCGTCACCAGCGCCGAGCAGGCCAGCGTGAAGGAGCCGAGCAGGAACCCGAAGGTCGGCCCGTAGGCGCGGGCGGACACGATCAGCAGGAACCACAGCGCGTTGAACCCGGCCACCCCGCCGGGCAGCCGCAGCACCGAGTTGAGTGCGGCCAGCACCGCCAGCACCGCCACGGTCTTGGCGGTCAGGCGGCCGGCTGCGTGCTCCACCGCCACGATCACCAGCAGCAACGCCACCAGCACCGCGAACAGCCAGGGCGCGTCGGCGGCGTGCGCGCTGTCCGGACCGGCACGCCTGGCGCCGTACAGCAGGGGCCAGGCGAACCCGGCGAGTCCGATCATGCTGGTCACCGCGAGCACCAGCCGGCCGCGCGCGCCGACCGACCCAAGCGCCCGCTGCGCCGTCCGCGCGCTCATGCCGTGGCCTCCAGGGCCTCACGGACCTCCGCCACCGTCAGCCAGGGGCCGCCGAGCACCCGCGCGACCTGTGGTGAGAACACCGCGGACTCCGACAAGACCTGGTCGACGGGACCGCTGGCCACGAGCTCGCCCTCGGCGAGCAGGGCCACCCGGTCGGCGATCCTGGCGGCGAGCTCGACGTCGTGGGTGGCCAGCACCACGGCGCCGCCGGCCGCACGCCTGCCGGCGAGCAGCTCGACCAGTCGCTGCTTGGACGGCGCGTCCAGCCCTCTGGTCGGCTCGTCGAGCAGGAGCAGCCGGGGGCCGGCGACCAGCACCGCGGCCAGCGCCACCAGCAGGCGCTGGCCGGCGGAGAGGTCCCGGGGGTGGCGCTCCTGGAGGTCCTGGAGGCCGAGGTCCTCCAGGGTGGCGGCCACCGCCGACCGCGGCAGGCGGTGGTTGCGGGCGGTGAAGGCCACCTCGCGCTCCACCGTCTCGGCGAACAGCGCGGCGCCGGGGTCCTGCGGGACGAAGCCGGCCTCCAGGGCCAGCTCGGAGGTGCGTCGCCCCGCGACCGGACGGCCGCCGAGGCGCACGCGCCCGCCGCTTGCCGGTGTCAGGCCCATCGACGCGCGCAGCAGGGTGGTCTTGCCGGCGCCGTTGCGGCCCATCAGCGCGACCACCTCGCCACCGGCGACCTCCAGGTCCACGCCGCGCAGCGCCTCACGCCCGGGATAGGCGACCCGCAGCCCGTGGATCTCCAGGAGCGGCCGGCCGTGCGCCCGCCGCCGCGCGGGGGCCGGCGCGGGGCGAAGCCGCTGCCGCAGCGGGCCGGCCTGCCGCCGCGCCTCGCGCACGGTCAGCGGCAAGGGCGCCCAGCCCGCCAGGCGGCCGAGCGCGGTCACCGGCGGAGCCAGCGGCGAGTCGCCGAGCACCTCGCGCGGCGGGCCGTCGCCGACCAGCCGCCCCGCCTCCATGCGGAGCACGCGGTCGGCGAAGCCGGCGACCCGTTCCAGGCGGTGCTCGGCCAGCACCACGGTGAGGCCGAGCTCGTGGACCAGCCGCTCCAGCGCCCCCAGCACCTCCTCGGCTCCCTGCGGGTCGAGCTGGCTGGTGGGCTCGTCGAGCAGGAGCACGCTCGGCTGCGCGGCCAGCACCGCGGCGATCGCGACCCGCTGGCGCTCGCCGCCCGACAGCGAGGCGAGCTGGCGCTCGCGCAGCGGCGCCAGGTGGAGCAGGTCGAGGACCTCCTCGAGGCGGCGGCGCATCACCGCTGGCGGAAGCTCCAGGTTCTCCATGGCGAAGGCGATCTCGTCGCTGGTGGCCTCAGCCACCGACTGCGCCTCGGGGTCCTGGAACACCAGCCCCACCACGTCGGCGAGGTCGCGGGGCTGGGTCGTGCGGGTGTCGCGGCCGGCGACCTGGACGCGCCCGGCGAAGGTGCCGCCGGAGAAGTGGGGCACCAGGCCGTTCAGGCAGCGCAGCAGCGTCGACTTGCCCGAACCGGAGGCGCCGACCACCAGGACCAGCTCGCCCTCGCCGATGTGCAGGTCGACGTCGCGGAGCGCGGGTCCGCCGGAGCCCGGGTAGGCGAAGCTCAGCCGCTCGACGCGGATCATCGCGGACTCCCCGCAGCCACCGGCGCCGCCAGGCCGAACAGAGCCAGGGCCGGCAGCCACGCGAAGCCGGGCGCGCCGAGATGGGCGGCCCCGGTCCAGCCCAGGTCCCCGCTGCCGGCCAGCCTGGCGGCCAGCACGATCCCGAGCGCCGCCACGGCCGCCGTCGCGACCGCGCTGTCCGATCGCCGCCAGCGCTCCTGGCGATGGCGGGTGCGGCCGCTGCGCCGGCTGCCGGCGGCGGCCGCAGCGGCCACCACCACCGCGCCGGCGCCGAGCAGCGCGCGGGCGCTCCAGGCGGCGTTGCCCGCCAGCAGGGCGAAGGCCCCGAGCAGGGCGGCGATCAGGCCGGCGAGCCCGAGCAGGGCCGCGCCGCGCCCCTGGCCGGCGCCCGGGCGGTGGCGGCCGTAGCCGCGGGCCTCCATCGCCTCGGCCAGCGTGAGCGCCCGCTCCAGCCCGCCGGCCAGCAGCGGCAGCAGCAGCGGCCCGAGGTCGCGGAGGCGACGCAGGCGGTGCCCCCGCAGTCGTTGCGCCTCCAGGGTCCGGTTGAGACCGATCACCGTCTGGGGCACGAACGCCAGCGCCACGGTGACCACCAGGCCCGCCTCGAAGAGGAAGCCAGGGACCAGCCGCAGCAGCCGCGACGGGCTGACGCAGGCGTTGAAGGCGCCGAACGCCGCCACCAGCAGGAGCACGGTCAGGCCGTTGCGGAAGCCGCCCGCCAGGGCGCCGGCCGACACGGGGCCGCCGAGGGCGGCGACCCCGCCCGGCAGGCGCACCTGCGGGAGCCGGAACAGCACCGGCGGTGCGGCGTCGCCTCCCGCGGCGGCAAGGACCGTCCGCAGCACCAGCACGACCACGCCGAGCCGGAGGAACAGCGGGAAGGCCCGTGCCCACGGCGCGTCGGCGTGCCCGGCCAGGTAGACGGCGGTGAGCACGCCGAGCAGCGGGAGCTGGTAGACGGGGTTGCCGAGCGCGCCGGCGACACCGGCGGCGCCGACCAGCCAGACCAGCCAGGCGAGCGGGTGCAGGGGAGCCAGGCCTCGGCTCTCGGTCATGCCTGGTGCCGCCTCCGCCAGGCCAGCGCCACCAGCCCCAGGGCCGCCAGCAGCGCGGCGCCGCCGCCGATCAGGCTCACCCAGCCCGCGCCGCCGGCGCCGGAGCGCGTCGTGCGGTCGGCCCCGCCGGCCGCGGTGGCGGCGCCCGCCTCCCCGCCGCCGCCTGCCGCGCCGCCGCCCGCCGCGCCACCGCTGCCCGCGGCGCTCGCGCCGGCGGCCGGGCCGTTGGGCGCGCACGCGTCCGCGAAGGTGAGCGCGGGCGGGCGGCGGTGGCTGGACTCGTCAGGACCTTCGCTCCAGACCCACGCCTGCACCGAGCCGTCGCGGACCGTGCTGGTGGCGGCGCCGGCGCCCGACCAGGTCCAGCCGCCGCGACCGTCGCCGATCCAGTAGCCCCAGAACCGCGGGTACTGCGCGAAGCAATCGCCGCCGGCGGGGCCGGTGCCGGCCAGCCGGCACAGCGCCCCGCCGTCCCAGCGCTGCTCCAGTCCGGAGGCCTCGACCAACTCCTTGCCGCTGACCGCCGGCTGGCCGAGCCGCACGCACAGCCGGCGCACGGTCTGCCCGACCTCCACGATCAGCGCCGCCCTCAGGCCGGGCCCGGCGGCCGACGCGGGCGTGCTCGGCCCCGCGACGGCGACCAGCAGCACGGCCAGCGCCCCCGCCAGCGGCGCCAGCCGAGCGCGCCGCGACCGGCTCATGACCGGCGGCGGGTGATCAGCACGCCCAGGCCGGCGGCGAGCACCGCCACGCCGACCAGGGTCGCCAGCACGATCTGGAAGGTGTGATTCGACTCGACCGACAGCTTGGGCGCCGCCGGCCGCTCGACCGGCAGGCTCCTGCCGGCCAGGCCCACCAGCGCCTGCGCGGTGGCCAGCTGGTCGGCGGTCCCGGCCTGGACCTTGGTCGGGTCGAAGGCGAACCCGCCCGCCGGCACCTGTAGCCGCAGTAGCGCGTCACGCGGGGTCACCCCGTTCCTGGCCTTGCCCTGCTGGTCGATGCCGAGCGCGCCCAGCGCCGACAGGACCAGGCCGGTCGAGTTTGCGTCCATCGACTTGATGTCCTTGCTGCGCTTGTCATAGCCCCACCCGGCGGAATCGAACTGCTGGCCGTCGAGGAAGCCGACGCCCCGGCGCGCGGCGGGGGAGTCGGCACGGCCCGACCTGGCCAGCGCCATCAGCACCACCGCGGTGGTGTTGGTGTCCGATGGCTGGCCTTTGGCGAATGCCCAGCCGCCGTCGGTCTGCTGCCTGCCCGCCAGGCCGTCGAGGATCGTCGCCGGCACGTCCCTGCCGCCGCCGCGCAGCGCCAGTACGGCGAGCGCGACGTCGAAGTCGCCGGCGGTACCACTGAAGGTGCCGCCGCCGGCGGCCTGCTCGATGGTAGTGAGGAGAGCGCCGGCGGCGACGCCGGCGCTCTCCAGCGCCAGCGCGAGCTTCGCGGCCGCGCCAGGGCCCTTCTTGGCGTAGGAGGCCGCCACGCTCGAGTCCCGCAGCCACGTCATGGTGGCCTGCGCCGGGCTGGATCCCGCGGCCACCTCCCCCATGACAGCGTTGGAGGTGAGGTCCACGGGGTTGAAGGTGCCGTCGTTGAACGAACCGTCCGGTTTGCGCTGCTGGTCGAGCCATTGGCGCGCGCGGTCGGCGCTGGAGTCGCTCTGCGCGGTGGCCGGGGCCACCAGCACCAGCACCAGCCCCAGCAGCAGCGCGAGCGCACCGATCAGCCTGATGCGGCCGCCCATGATGGTTCTCCTCCCCCCGGGCTCTCGAAGACGCGGGACCCTCGATGAGGGTCGTACCGGCGTCGGGCGCCGCCCGGGCTCCCGCCCCTTGAAACGCGAAGGTCTGCGGAGCAACGCGGGGCGGGCATCCTGGCTCGGCGGCCAGCCACGATCCGAGCGGCACGCGCCTGCGTCCCAGGCGCGCCTCGGCGCACGGCCGACCGACCTACAGTTGCGCGACAGCGCCGGACTCTGACCGGCTTCCCCCTTCACTGCCTCCCGGCATCCGGGCCGGTGGGAGGCACCCCTGCGTCGATCAGATGCAGTGTAGCCGGAAATACCATCACGAGCGGAAGCATGGTGCAAAGCACGCACCTGTCTTCTTGTGCGGGGCCGTGCGCCGGGGTAGGTTGGCGGTTTCGCCGTGAAGGATGCCGTGGTCCAGGGGGAGGTGGTGCCTACAGGCCGCTTGCCAATTCGCCGATGAACGGCCAGGAGAATGTCCCACAGGCGGGGCCTACCAGCACCAGCGGAGGTGGCAGCAGTGGCAGACGCCAACCGCGGAGTCGTCTATCTCGGGCCGGGCAAAGTCGAGGTACAGGATCTCGAGTATCCGAAGTTCGAGCTGGAGGAGCAGGAGCACCGCCCGCTCCAGCACGGCGTGATCCTACGGGTGATCGCCACCAACATCTGTGGTTCCGACCAGCACATGGTGCGCGGCCGCACCACCGCCCCGCCCGGCCAGACGCTGGGCCACGAGATCACCGGCGAGGTCGCCGAGGTTGGCCGCGACGTCGAGTTCATCAAGCAGGGCGACCTCGTGAGCGTGCCGTTCAACATCGCCTGCGGCCGCTGCCGCAACTGCAAGGAGGGCAACACCGGCGTCTGCGAGAACGTCAACCCCGCCCGCGCCGGCGCCGCCTACGGTTACGTCGACATGGGCGGCTGGAAAGGTGGCCAGGCCAGGTACGTCACCGTGCCGTACGCCGACTGGAACCTGCTGAAGTTCCCAGACCGCGACCAGGCGATGGAGAAGATCCTCGATCTGGCGATGCTGTCGGACATCTTCCCGACCGGCTACCACGGCGCCTACACCGCCGGGGTGACCACCGGCTCCACCGTCTACGTCGCCGGCGCCGGCCCGGTCGGGCTGGCATGCGCGACCTCCTGCTTCCTGCTCGGCGCCGCCG
>Ga0137375_10000079_pt1 | contig 82703 bp, 67 predicted proteins | sample SagtaG_24_FD_104936 | JGI IMG/M metagenome (GOLD analysis project Ga0137375, IMG submission 104936) | Vadose zone soil microbial communities from Sagehorn Ranch, Mendocino, California, USA - Sage1_R_113_16 metaG | ecosystem: Environmental > Terrestrial > Soil > Vadose zone | place: USA... | reverse complement strand
GTTCTCGAGCGCCGCCAGGGTCACCACCGCCGTGCCGTGCTGGTCGTCGTGGAAGACGGGGATGTCGAGCTCGCCGCGCAGCCGCTCCTCGACCTCGAAGCAGGCCGGCGCGGCGATGTCCTCGAGGTTGATGCCCCCGAAGCCGGGCGCGATCGCCGTGGCAACCCGGACGACGTCGTCCACGCCGCGGGCGTTGATGCAGATCGGGTAGGCGTCGATGTCGGCGAACTCCTTGAACAGCATCGCCTTGCCCTCCATGACCGGGAGGGCGGCCTCGGGCCCGATGGCGCCGAGGCCCAGCACGGCGGTGCCGTCGGTGAGCACCGCGACCGAGTTCCCCTTGATCGTCAGGTCCCAGACCCGCTCGCGGTTGGCCGCGATGGCCTGCGACACCCGCCCGACCCCCGGGGTGTAGGCCACCGACAGGTCGTCCGGCGACTTGAGGGGCAGGCGCGAGACGATGGCGATCTTGCCCCCGCGATGGGCCAGGAAGGTGCGGTCGCCGACGTCGAGGACCCGGATGCCGTCCACAGCGCCGGCGGTCTCGATGACCTGCTGGGCGTGGGCCTCGTTGCGGCAGGTGACCACGAGCTCCCGCACGACCCTGCTGCCGAACTGCCCGACCAGGTCGATCGTGCCGATGTCGGCGCCGGCCTCGCCGATGGCGGTCGTGACCCGGCCAAGCGTGCCCGGGGCGCTCGCCAGCTCGAGTCGCAGGACGAGCACGTACCCGGTCGAGGGCCCGCTCCCTCCCATCGGCAACTCCCGGGTGGCGTGGCTTTCCGTATGACGAAAACATCCTTTTGCTGTTTGGCAGCGTAGCCTTGGTGCTATTGGTCGTCAAGGACGCGGACCGCGCGTGCCAGCAGCTCCTCCTCGCGTTCACCTTCCACCAGGCGGAACCGGTACGAGCTAAAATGCGGCATGTGATCGGCTCCACAAGAGGAGCGACGTGCCAGGGACCAGGCAGGACAAGGGCCTCTTGGAGGCCCAGCAGCGGGGCACCGACGGCGTGCAGTCGGTCGAGCGGGCGCTCGAGCTGCTCGAGGCGCTCGCCGACCCGGGCGAGGCGATGGGCGTCACCGAGCTCGGGCGGGCGACCGGCCTACCGTTCGCCACCATCCACCGCCTGCTCGGCACCCTGGTCGCACGCGGCTACGTCCGCCAGGACCCGGCCTCGCACAAGTACACCCTCGGCTTCCGCCTGATCAACCTCGGCGACTCGGCCACCAGGCACTTCGGGACCTGGGTCCGCCCCTACCTGACCGAGCTGATGGAGGTCAGCGGGGAGACCGCCAACCTGGCCGTGCTCGAGGGCGACCACATCGCCTACGCGGCCCAGGTGCCGTCCAGGCACCACCGGGTCCGCATGTTCACCGAGGTCGGCAGGCGGGTCCCGCCCCACAGCAGCGCGGTCGGCAAGGTGGTGCTCGCCTTCCGCCCGCGGGCGGAGGTCGAGGCGCTGCTGGCGCGGACCGGGCTGTCCCGGCGGACACCGCGAACCATCACCGACCTGGACCGGTTCCTTGCCGAGCTGGAGGCGGTGACCCGCCAGGGCTATGCGATCGACAGCGGCGAGGAGGAGATCGGCGTGCGCTGCCTGGCCGTCCCGGTCTTCGGTGTGGGGGGCTCGGTCGCCGCGATGTCGGTGTCGGCACCCGAGGGCCGCCTGGGGCCGCGGGACTGCGACCGCATCCTCTCGGAGATGCTGCGGATCTCGGCCGCCGTCACCGGCGCGTTCCTCGCATCGAGGTAGCGGCGACCCCGACAAAGTTACAGGCAGGACTTCTGAGCTGCTGCTTAGGGCTTGCCAGCCAACAACTTGGTCGCTCCACCGCCGGAACACCTGAGGTAAGCAGCATTCCACCTGGCCAGGTTATTTGGCAGCGGGCCCTTAGCTCTTCCAGGCGCTACTGTCCGGCGCCGCGCAACGGGACGGTCGTCAGCTGCTTCGGCAGCGCGTGCGCCGGCGCGGCGGCCAGGCAGCTGAGCAGCGTGACGGTGAGGAGAGCGCGCTCCGTCGCACGTGATCACCTCACCCGATCGCGGCGCGGCAGGCGCGCGCGTGCTCGCCGTACCGCTTGAGGGAATCGGACAGCCGCTGGTCGCGGATCTTGGCCACCAGGTAGGAGATGGCGGCGTCGGCGTCGTCCATGGCGTCGGCGCAGGCCTGGGGCGGGGGCGCCGGCTCGGGGGCGGCCGTCGAGGGCGGCGGGGCCGGCGAGGTGGTTGCCGCCGGCGCCGCCGCGAGGCTGGCCCGGCCGTCGATGAGGGTCGTGCCGACGAGCGCGCCGACCACGAACAGCGCCAGCGCCGCGACGGTCGCCAGCACGACCCGCAGCACGCCCCGGCGGCCGGGAGCCTCGCGCGGCTCCGGGGTGGCCTGAAGCCGGTCGAGGATGACCGGACGGCGGTCGGCAGCGCGGTCGACGGTGGTGCCGACCGTGCCGAGCTTGGCCAGCTCGTCGCTGCTGGGCAGGGCGGGGACGGGCGGTGGGTCCCAGAGCGGCTGGTCCGTCGAGAGCCGCTCGGGCGCCCTGGTGCCCGGCGTCTCCGCTGCGGCCTCGGTTGCCGGCGTCGCCGGTGCGTCCGGCGTCGCCGGTGCGTCCGGCGTCCCCGCTGCGGCCTCGGGAGCTGGCGTCGCCCGGGCGCCCGGCGTCTGCGCTGCGGCGTCGGCCGCCGGTGTCGCCTGGGCGTCTGGCGCCGGTCGGTCGGGGGCGCCTTCCCGTTGCCCGTTGCCGGCAGCGGCGGGGATGGCGGCCGGGCCGAGCGGCTCGACCCCGGTCGGCCGGGCCAGGCCGAGCGGTCGCAGCCGAGCCTGGCGGCGCGCCTCGGCCGCCTGTTCGGCCGAGAGCCTGTCCGGCTCGAGGCCGGCGACCAGCTCGGCCGCCTCGAACGGCCGGACGACCACGCGCCGGGCCGGGTCGGGCGGCCAGCCGGCCACCTCGTCGCGGTGGTCCACCGGCACCACCAACTGGCCCGGGTACCGCTCGCGGACCTGGTCGCACACTGCCTTGCGGGCCTCGGCAGGCAGGTCGACCACGACCGCGTCGACCTCCCGGCCGTCGTGGTCGGCCACGGCGGCCGGGGACTCGACCACGGTGAGCCGGTCCACCTCGCCGAGTGCCGTGGCCAGGTCGCTGACCAGCTCCGGGTCCTGGCAGATCATCATCACGTGGAGGCCCAACGGACCACCTCCCCCCCGATCGCCACGGCCCTCGCCGGATGGCGCGCTGACCCTGCCCCACGCCGGCCGAGGGCTCCGCGACGAGCGGGGCAAGCTCCAACCTCGACGCATGGGCTTAGCCCGAGACGCATGGGCTTAGCCCGAGACGCATGGGCTTAGCCCGAGACGCCCGAGTGTAAACCCTCCTTCCAGATCTCGCGGTCCCAGACGAAAACCCTTAACAGCAGTAATCGGTCGAATAGCCTCCCGTCTCGGCTGCTCGCGCCCAGGGCCTTGCATTCTCGAAGGTCCCGCTGCCTGGCCGGGTACACGCGGGTGGCCAGGCTGACAACGACGTTCGGTGCATTCCCCAGGTCACCTTCGGGTAGGCTCATGGGGAGGCTCCGCCGGCCGTCGTGTGGCGCCACGGAGCCGAGCACCGCTGAGAGGAGCTTGGCCTGTCACGAGTGTCGAAGCAGGCGCCAGGCCCAGGCCAGGCGGCCGCCGACGGGCCGGCGCAGCCTTCCGGGAACAGCGTCCGACCCAGGGGCGGGGAGCGGCTCACCCCGGTCGAGCTGCGGGCCTGGCGCGGGTTCCTGTGGACCCACGCGAGCGTCATCCGCCAGCTCGACGCGGAGCTGCAGCTCAGGCACCAGCTCTCCCTGACCTCCTACGAGGTCCTGCTCTACCTCTACCAGGCGCCAGGGCGCCGCCTGCGCATGTCCGAGCTGGCCGACTCGGTCCTGCTCAGCCTGAGCGGCATCACCCGCCTGGTCGACCGCCTGACCCGGGCCGGGCTGGTGGTGCGCGAGCCGTGCCTGGACGACCGGCGCGGGTTCTTCGCGGTCCTGACCGACCAGGGCCGCAGCCGCTTCCGCGAGGCCGCCCGCACCCACCTGGCCGGCATCCGGGCCCACTTCCTGTCCGCCTACGGCGACGCCGACGTCGAGACCCTGGCCGAGCTGTGGACGCGCATCCCGCTCGGGCTCGGCCAGCCCGGCCACCCGGCGGCCTGGGACCCCACCACCGGCCGCCCGCCGCGCCGGGTTCCCGGTCAGCCGCCGGCTGGTGCCGGCGGCAACGCGAAGTCGTAGCCGCTGGTGAAGAAGGGCCGGTCGATCCCGCGCGCGGCGGTCTCGCCGGCGCTGTCGTGCTCGGCGAGGGCCACGCTCCCGGGTTCCTGGGTCAGCGGGGCCGGTGCGCACCCATCAGCTCGGCCCGGGCGCGCTGGAGGTCGCGCTCGTGCTTGAGGAGCAGGTGCAGGGTGTCGTCGATGGTGGCCTGGTCCAGGCTGGTCCGGTCGAGGTGGAGGAGCGTGCGCGCCCAGTCGATGGTCTCCGAGATCGACGGCGCCTTCTTCAGCTCGAGCTGGCGGATGGCACGGACCACCTCGGCGATCCGGGTGGCCAGGAGCTCGTCGATCTCGGGCACCCGAGCCCGCACGATCTCGCGCTCCCGCTCCATGGCCGGGTAGTCGATGTGGAGGTACAGGCAGCGCCGCCGGAGCGCCTCGGACAGCTCCCTGGTCGCGTTGGAGGTGAGCACGATGAGCGGGCGCTGGGTGCCGGTCACGGTGCCGAGCTCGGGGATGGAGACCTGGAAGTCGGAGAGCACCTCGAGCAGCAGGGCCTCGGTCTCCACCTCCACCCGGTCGACCTCGTCGATCAGCAGCACGACCGGGTCGGTGGCCCGGATCGCCTCGAGCAGCGGCCGGGTGAGCAGGAACGGCTCAGAGAAGATGTCGGCCTCGACCTCAGCCCAGCTCGCGTCGTGGGCGCGGTCGGCCTGGATGCGCAGCAGCTGCTTCTTGTAGTTCCACTCGTAGAGCGCCTTGGACTCGTCGAGGCCCTCGTAGCACTGCAGCCGGATGAGCCGGGCGCCGGTGGCGGCGGCCAGCGCCTTGGCCAGCTCGGTCTTGCCCACGCCGGCCGGCCCCTCGGCCAGGATCGGCTTCTCCAGCCGGTCGGCCAGGAACACGACGCTGGCGATCATCGGGTTGGGCAGGTAGGAGACGGCGCGCAGGCGCTCGGTCACCTCGTCGATGCTGGCGAACCGGGCCGCCATGTCAGCCCCCTCCTGGCGGTGGTCCGCCCGCCGACCCGGTCTTGCACCCGGCCAGGGCGCCGCTCAGGGAGAGGGCGGCGCCGGAGAGCCCGGCCAGCCGCAGGAACCGGCGCCGGTCGAGCTCGGCCACCAGCAACGGCTGCCGCAGGTGCAACGGGCTGTTCTCGCTCACGAGGGCCTCCTTGGACCTCTCAACGGCCCACCTGCATGATCCGGCCGCACGGCCAGGGCCGCGCTCAGCGGCCCGCTGTGTCCAGCTCAACGACCCACCTGCATGATCTGGCCGCACCGCGTCCCCCTGGCGGTACCCACCCCCACGTGCGCGCGCATCCTACGACCCGGCCGCCGTGGGCCGGACGCCCGCCCAGGCGTCGGCCAGGAGCCCCCGCAGCTCGTCCCGGCCGGCGGGGCGGGGCGCCGCTGCGACCCGGTCGGCGCACAGCTCGGCGGCCCGGTCCAGGTCCGCGTCGTCCAGCCCGAGCTCGCGCAGGCCCGCCGGGGCGCCGAGGCGGCGGGCGAGGTCGTAGCAGCCGGTGGCGGCGTCGCTGGCCCCGAGGGCGTCGGCCACCTTGGCCATCTCGCCCGGGACCGCTGCGGACACGAAGCGGACCGCGTGGGGGAGCACGGCCGTGTGGGTGCCGGCGTGGTCGAGGCCGAAGGCGCCTCCGAGGACGTGGCAGACCTGGTGGTGCAGGGCGGTGCCGGCCACGGCCAGGGCCGTGCCGGCCAGCCAGGCCCCGAGCAGCGCCTGCCCGCGGCCTTCCAGGTCCTCCGGCTCGGCCACGGCCATGGGCAGCCCGCGGGCCAGGGCGCGGACGCCTTCAAGGGCCAGCGCCGAGGTGGCCGGGTTGGCACCCGGCGCGTACAGCGCCTCCACGCAATGAGCCAGGGCGTTCATCCCGCTCGGCCCGGTGAGCGTGGCCGGCAGCGACACGGTCAGGGCCGGGTCGTAGACGACCACCGCGGGCAGCACCCGCGGGTCGCGGCCGGTCTGCTTGCGCCCGTCGCTGGTGAGCCCCCAGATGGGGGTCATCTCCGAGCCGGCGTAGTTGGTCGGCACTGCCACGATCGGCAGCGGGTGCGCAAGGGCGACCGCCTTGGCCAGCCCGGTCGCCGAGCCGCCGCCGACCGAGACCAGGCAGTCGGCGGCCAGCTCACGGGCGAGCGCACGCGCGGCCCCGGCGGTGGCGACGGGCACGTGCTGGCGCACCTCTGTGAAGCTGCCCACGACCAGGCCGCCGAGCCGCTCGGCGGGGCCCTCGACCGCGCGCTTGCTGCCGACCAGGAGCACCCGGGAGGCGCCCAGGCGGTCGGCCTCCTCGTCCAGCCGGTCGGCGGCCCCGGCGCCGAAGACGACCCGGCCCGGCAGCGCCTCGTAGGTGAAGGGCCTCATCGGCCGCCGCGCGGGTACCAGGGCGGCAGCTCCGCGTCGACGTTGACCCACACCGACTTCGGCTCGGTGTAGCCGTGCATCGCCTCGAAGCCCATCTCGCGGCCGTAGCCGGAGTCGCCCACGCCGCCGAACGGCGAGCCGGGGCTCACCCGCTTGTAGCTGTTGACCCAGACCATGCCGCCGCGGACGCCCCGGGCGACCCTGTGGGCGCGGGCCAGGTCGCGCGTCCACAGCCCGCCGCCGAGCCCGTAGGCCACGCCGTTGGCAAGCTCGAGCGCTTCCGCCTCGGTGGTGAACGTGGTCACGGTGCAGAACGGCCCGAAGACCTCCTCGCGGTTGACCCGGGCGCCCGGGTCGGCCCGCACCACGGTGGGTTCCACGTAGCAGCCCTTCGCGAAGACCTCGCCGTCGGGCGCGCGCCCACCGGTGAGGACCTCGCCGCCCTCGTCGATCGCGACCTTGACGTAGGCGAGCACCCGGTCGCGGTGCTCGGGGGAGGTGAGCGGCCCCATCTCGGTGGCCGGGTCGAGCGGGGCGCCGAGCCGGATCGAGCGGGCCAGGGCGAGGAAGCGCTCGACGAACTCGTCGGCCACGGCCTCGTGGAGCAGCAGCCGGGAGCCGGCGATGCAGGCCTGGCCCTGGTTGTGGAAGATCGCGAAGGCCGAGCCGTTCACGGCGGCGGGCAGGTTGGCGTCGTCGAACACGATGTTGGCGCCCTTGCCGCCGAGCTCGAGCTGGAGCCGGGCCAGGTTCCCGGCCGAGGCGGCCACGATCCGCCGGCCGACCTCGGTCGAGCCGGTGAACGAGACCTTCTGGACGCCCGGATGGGCGGCCAGGTACGCCCCGGCGGTGTGCCCGAAGCCGGGGAGCACGTTGACCACGCCGGGCGGGAAGCCGACCTCGGCGGCCAGCTCGGCAACGCGCAGCGACGACAGCGGGGTCAGCTCGGCTGGCTTCATGACCACGGTGTTGCCCGCGGCCAGGGCCGGCCCCATCTTCCAGCTCGTGAACATCAGCGGGAAGTTCCAGGGCACGATCTGGCCGACGACCCCGACCGGCTGGCGCAGGACGTAGTTGAGGAAGCCGCGCTCGACCGGCACCACGCTGCCCTCGAACTTGTCGGCCATGCCACCGAAGTAGCGGAAGGTGGCGGCGGTGCGGGGCACGTCGAGCATGGTGGCGTCGCGGACCGGGTGGCCGGTGTCGGTCGACTCCAGCTGGGCCAGCGCGTCGCCTGCCGCCTCGATCGCGTCGGCCAGCCGCAGCAGCAGCCGTCCCCGCTCGGCCGCGGCCAGCCCGCTCCAGGCCGGGAAGGCGGCCCGGGCCGCGTCCACCGCCCGGTCGACGTCGGCCGCCCTGGCCTCGGCCACCCGGGCCAGCAGGGAGCCGTCGTGCGGGCTGGTGACCTCGAAGGTGGCCCCCTCGGCGCCGTCGGTGAACTCCCCGCCGATGAACAGCTTGTCCTGGACGCGCACGAGACTGCCCTCCGGGGGAGGTGGTCACGGTGGCCGGCCGCCCGGGCCGGGGCGGCCGGCCGTCACTCCGACGGGCTAAGCACCTGCTCAGAAGTCCTGTCCGTACTTGACGGGGAAGGCCCTGGTCGCCGACCCGGGTTACGGGCAGGACTTCTGGTGACCTGCCTAGAAGTCGACCGGGTTGGTGGGCAGCTTGCCGCTCGAGATGAGGCCGGGCAGGTCGCTGTCGGCGTTCTCCCACACCAGCAGCATCGACCGCTTGGGGGAGTACCCCTGGTGGCGGATGTCGGCCGGCATGGCGGCGACGTCGCCCGCCTTCATCGTCACCTTGGACCTGACCGTGCCCGAGTCGCGGTCCTCGACGTCCCAGTGGATCTGGTCGGAGAGCTGCACGAACCACTCCACGCGGTCGTTGCCGTGGATGATCGGCAGGATGTACTCCTCGGTGGTCGGGCAGAACAGCGAGTCCTTGCAGACCGAGACCACCGACGGGTTCCAGGTCACGTCCGACCGGGACAGGTAGGCGAACAGGTTGAACGCCGCGACCTCGTTCTCGAACCCGGGCTCGGCGGTGATCTCCGGCTCGTCCTGCGGCACGTCGAGGAAGTGCCGGTTGATCCGGTGGCCGGTGTCGTCGCTGCGGAGCTGCTCGTCACCTGGGACGGCGACCATGCGCTGGGCGGCGACCCGGTGGCGGGTGATGGCCGGACGGTTGTCGCCGTTCTTGGGGCCGAAGGCGCTGCCGGTCTCGTCGGGGCTGGCGAAGGGGTCGAACGTCTGGTTGGTCCAGTCGTCCAGCATCGCCTTGAAGGTCTCGCGGATCAGCGGGGTGGGCATGTTCTCGAGGTGGTCGAGCTCGGCCTTGCGCCAGCCGTCGTTGTACCGGCCGGCGAACAGGTCCACGGTGCCGTAGTGGTTGACGGTGCCCACGACCCCGTCGAAGTTGACGATGCCGTAGAAGAAGTCCCAGGCCACGTCGCGCTGCAGCGCCTTGAGGAAGGCGTCGGCGCTCATCACGTGCTTGCCCGTGGGCCACTCGACGTACACGAAGTACTCGTCGCGGGTGAAGGAGAACTCCCCGAGCCGGAACGTCCGGTAGCCGTGCTCGTTGGGCTCGGTCGACTGGACGGTGGCCTCGGTCTCGATGGTCGCCACGTGCAAACCTCCTGGTGCCTGGGCTGCGCCCTACTGCTTGGTGCCGCCTGCGGCGGCGGTCGACTCCTCCCTGACGGATTCGTCCGCGTCCTTTGCGGACGAATCCGTCAGGTCTGACAAATCTCGGCCCACTTGTAGACGGTGTCGCGGCCCTCGATGGTCTGGAGGAGGATGACGCCGGGCTGGTCGGCCCGGAACCGGTAGGCGGCGCCGCTGGGGAGCAGGGCCATGTGGCCCCGGCGGGCGACGATCGTGCCCATGCGGGGGCCGTCAGGCTCGCCGTCCAGGGCGACCGAGCCCCCCTGCCCGGCGGGGGCCTGCCGGGCGTCGCCCAGCTTGGCCAGCTCGACGGTGACCTCGCCGTCCATCACCAGCGCGAACTCGTCGTGGGAGCAGGTGCGCCATTCCGAGGTGCCCTCGGCCCGGATCGCCTCGAGCACGTACTGCCGGTTCTTGCCGACCGCCACCTTCTCATAGGGCCCGGACCGGGAGGCGACCTCGTAGACGTTGGAGAAGGCGTAGTGCCGGGCGTCGTCGTCGATGACCTCGACCCGGCCTTTCTCGTAGCTGTCCAGGGAGCCGAGCTTCGTCGAGTACCGGGTCAACCTGGCCACTCCTTCCTACCCACGCAGCCCTTGTCTGCGCAATTCTGCACCGATCCCGAGGCTATCGACAGTGGTGTGCGCGGAGCGTACAGTTGTGCGCCTACTGCACATACTGGGCGGAGATACTTGCAATGTCAAGCGCTGACGACCGCAACTTCATCCGCTCGCTGGAGCGCGGCCTCGCGGTGCTGCAGGTGTTCTCGCGCGAGCACCCGTCGCTCACCCTGAGCGAGACAGCTGTCCGGGCCGGCGTCACCCGTGCCACGGCCCGCCGGATCCTGCTCACCCTCGAGCGGCTCGGCTTCGTGCGCTCGGACGACCGGCGCTTCTCGCTCACCCCCCGCGTCCTGCGCCTCGGCTACGCCTACCTGTCGTCCCTGGGGCTGTGGCAGCTCGCCGAGCCCTACATGGAGCAGCTCGCCGACCTGACCCACGAGTCGTGCTCGGCGGCCACGCTGGACGGCACCAGCCTGGTCTACGTGGCCCGGGTGCCGGCCAGGCGGGTCATGGCGATCTCGCTCAGCGTCGGGTCGCGCCTGCCCGCCTACCCGACCTCGATGGGCCGGGTGCTGCTGGCCGACCTGGCTCCGGCCGAGCTGGACGACTACTTCCGCCTGGCCACCCTGGAGCAGCTCACCCCGGGCACGGTCACCGACGAGGCCCGCCTCCGCCAGGTGCTGGACCGGGTCCGCCAGCAGGGCTTCGCCCTGGTCGACCAGGAGCTCGAGGACGGGGTGCGGTCGATCGCCGCGCCCGTCCGGGGCCGGGACGGCCGCGCCCTGGCCGCCCTCAACGTCTCCGGCCACGCCGGTCGGGTGACCGTCGAGCAGCTCCGCGAGGAGTTCCTGCCCCACCTGCTCCGGGCCGCCAAGCTGATCGGCGACGAGGCAGCCCGCCGCTGACGGGCGTGGGTGGGCGACCGCGGCGGCGCGGCGCGCCATCCGGCTTGTTCACGACTTCTTGCGCACTTGCAGGCGGAAGTGGCCAACGGGTAGGTTTCGGCCCAGCCCCCCATATGCCCATCCTGTTGCAGGCATTCTGGGCGTTGCGGCATGTCGGCACTCGAGAGACCCGACCCGACCGAAGGCATGCGTGGGCAGCGAGTCCGGTCGTACGTCCGCTGCGACGAAGGAAGGCACATGCTGGCGAACCTTCCGATCAGGTCCAAGCTGACCGCCATCCTGGTCGTGCCGATGCTCGTCCTCACCATGCTCACCGTGGTCCAGATCAGGTCGATCGTCACCAGGGGCGACCAGGCCGACCGGGTCAACCGGCTGACCGTCCTCGCCGTGGAGCTGTCCGCGTTCGTCCACGAGCTGCAGCGGGAGCGCGGCCTCTCGGCCGGCTCCATGGCCGCCAACGCCGGCGACGAGAGCATGACCGCCCAGCGGGCCCTGGTGACCCGGCGGCTGCGCGACTTCACCGGCGATGCCGCGGCGCTGGACGTCGAGGGCTTCGACCCAAGCCTGCGCCAGCGGATCCGGGCGGCCCAGGTGCAGCTCGCCAAGCTCGGCACCCAGCGTCAGGCGATCGACGACCGCCGGGGCACGACAGTGGACGGGACGTTCAAGTACTACTCGGGCGCGATCGCCAGCCTGCTCGAGATCGAGGGCGCCATCACCGCGGCGACCGAGGACAGCGAGGTCCTGCGCAGCGCGTCAGCGTTCACCGCGCTCGCCCGGGCCAAGGAGGCCGCCGCCCAGGAGCGCGACCTCGTCAACGCCGTGCTCCCGGTCGGGCGCTTCGGGCCGAAGCAGTACGGGCAGCTCGTGTCCGTGATCGGTTCGGGGGAGACCTGGATCGCCCAGTTCCAGAGCTCCGCCACCGCCCCCCAGCGCGGGTTCTACCGGCGCACGGTGGCCGGCCTGGACGTCCAGCGGGCCACCGGGTACCGCAACGCCGTCCTCGAGCACGGCACCGGCGGCCAGATCGCCGACGACCTGTCCGGCGGGAGCGTGGTGACCGCCGGCGACAACGCCGAGGAGATCGCCAGGCGGGACGCGGAGAACTGGTACCTCGTCATGACCGCCAAGATCGACCTGCTGCGGCAGGTGGAGTCCAGGCTCGCCGCCGACCTGGCAGCGGCGAGCGCAGCCTCGAAGTCCTCGGCCTCCCGGCAAACCGCGGTGTCCAGCGTGGTCCTGCTGCTCGCCCTGGCCCTCACCCTCGGTATCTCGCTGCTCATCGCGCACTCGATGGTCGGGCCGCTCCGACGCCTGCGGCGCACCGCCATCGACGTGGCCGAGCACCGGCTCCCTGGCGCGGTCGAGCGGCTGCAACGGGGCGAGCGCGTCGACGTGGCGGCCGAGACGGCTCCGGTCGGGATCGCCTCGCGGGACGAGATCGGGCAGGTCGCCGAGGCGTTCGACTCGGTGCACCGGGTCGCCGTCCAGTTCGCCACCGACCAGGCGGCGCTGCGCAAGAGCGTCGGCGACACCTTCCTGAACCTGGCCAGGCGCAGCCAGGCCCTGATCCACCGCCAGCTCAAGCTGATCGACCGCCTGGAGCGGAAGACGGCCGACCCCGACGAGCTGGAGGAGCTGTTCCATCTCGACCATCTGGCCACCCGCATGCGCCGCAACGCCGAGGACCTGATCGTGCTCTCGGGGGCAAGGCCTGCCCGGCGCTGGGGCCGCCCGGTCCCCCTCAACGACGTCGTCCGGGGCGCGATCGCCGAGGTGGAGGACTACACCCGGGTCACCCTGCTGCCGGTCGCTGGCGTGGCCCTGGTCGGCCAGGCCGTCGGCGACGTCATCCACCTGCTCGCCGAGTTGATCGAGAACGCGACCGCGTTCTCCCCGCCCCACGCCAAGGTGCACGTCGCCGGGCAGCAGGCGGCCACCGGCTACGTGGTCGAGATCGAGGACCGCGGCATCGGCATGTCCGACGCCGAGCTCGTCGAGGCCAACGAGCGCCTGTCCAGCCCGCCGACCATGGACCTCGCGCTCAGCCAGCGCCTCGGGCTGTTCGTGGTCGCCCGCCTGGCGGAGCACCACGACATCAAGGTGCAGCTCCGTCATTCGTGGTACGGCGGGGTGACCGCGCTGGTGGGGCTGCCCGAGGCGCTGATCGCCGATTCCTCCCGGACCCCGGAGGCCGTGTCCGGCAGGCGCCTGGCGGAGCTGGCTGCTCCGGCCCCCGGGCAGGGCGACGCCCAGGCGCCGGCCAACGGCCTGCCGATCTTCGAGGCGGCGAGGTCCGACTGGTTCGCGGACAGCGCAGGCGGCGAGCTGGTGCACATGCCCCTACGCCGTCTTGACGCGGCCGACGGCAGCATCCGGCGCCCGCCGGCCAGGCGGCCCGACGACCTCCCGGCGGACACCCCGCTGCGCGCGGCCGGCGGCCGCGGGTCGCGCCCGCCCGACGAGCCATCGCTCCTGTCGTCCGACGTGCTGCTGCCGCTGCTCGGGGAGGACCAGACGCCCCGGCGCCGCCCCGCCCCGGGCCCGGCGGGCACGGAACGCTCCACCCCGACCGCCCGACGCCCCCCGGGCGTCCCGACCCCGTCCCAGGACGCCCCGCAGCTCTCGGCGCCCGGCCCGACCCTGGTACCCGGTGGCAACCCGGGGCCCGCGGTGGCCCCGGGGCCCGCGGTGGGCCCGGGGCCCGCGGTGGGCCCGGGGCCCGCGGTGGGCCCGGGGCCCGCGGTGGCCGAGGAGCCGGAGCCTCTGTTGCCCGGGGGCCCGGAGCCCGTGGCGGCCGTGTCCCAGGCCGTGACCGGTGCGGGGCTGCCTCGCCGGATCCCGCAGGCCAGCCTCGCGCCCGGTATCGTCGCCACCGGGCCGGTGACCGACCCGGGCGCGGGAGGCGGCGGCGCGCCCCCGCGCCGCACCCCGGACGACATCCGGGCGCTGCTGTCGAGCTACCGCTCGAACGTCGAGCGCGGGCGCCACGAGGCCTCGACCGACGCCTTCTGGTCCTCGGGGGAGGACGATGACCAAGCCAAGTAGGGAGGCACAGAACCTCAGCTGGCTGATGACCAACTTCGTCGAGCGGGTGGTCGGCACCCTTCACACCCTCCTGGTGTCGGCCGACGGGCTGCCGCTGGCCATGTCCGACGGGCTCGACCGCGTCCGGGCCGACCAGCTCTCGGCGGTCGTGTCCGGCCTGTCGAGCCTGGCCGACGGGGCCGCCCGCAACTTCGGCGGCGGCGCCGTCACCCAGACCGTCGTGGAGATGGAGAAAGGCTTCCTGTTCGTGATGGCCGTCAGCGACGGGTCGTGCCTTGCCGTGCTGGCCCCGGCGGACTGCGACGTCGGGCTGATCGGCTACGAGATGGCGCTGCTGGTGACTCGGGCAGGAGACGTGCTCACCCCGGCCGTGCGCGCCGAGCTGCAGGCCTCGCTCCCGCGATGAGCGGAAGGATCGGCTGGCATGAGCACCGAGGACTGGTACGACGACGATCCGGTCGTCCGCCCGTACGCGATGACCGGCGGGCGCACGCGCCCGACCCACGCCGACCTGGAGATGGAGTCGCTGGTCTCGACCACGTCGGCGGGTGAGGCGTCCGCCCAGATCCTCGACTTCGAGCAGCAGTCGATCGCCTTCCTCTGCCGGGACGTGCTCAGCGTGGCCGAGGTCTCGGCCCGGCTCGACCTCCCCCTCGGCGTCGCACGGGTGCTCGTCAGCGACATGGCCGAGGAGGGCCTGCTGATCGTCCACCGCCCCGCCGATCCCGAAGACCGCCCGGACCTGGCCCTGCTCGAGCGGGTGCTGTACGGGCTCAAGGCGATGTAGCGCGCGGGTCGGGCGGCAGCGTCGCCGTCGAGCCCTGTGGGCTGGTCCGCTCCGGGCCAGCCGGTCAGCGGTGACGAGGGCGCCCGCCCCAGCCGACCGGTGGGGCGGGGGCGGGGGAGCGGGGGGTGTTGGGCGCGAGCTGCGCCACCGTGCCGATCGTCATCGCGGTCACCTGGGCGATCACGTCGTGCACGTCGAGGGAGTTCGGCAGCAGGCAGCGCAGGTCGGTGACGCCGGCATGGGCCAGCTCGATGACACGGTCGTGGCAGCGCTCGAGGGTGCCGAAGACGGCCACCTCCTCAGGCGGCCCGAGCCCGGCGAACGTGGGCTCGGCCTCCCAGCGGGCGTGCGCCTCGGCGGTGGTGCGCCCGACCGAGACGGGCAGGCGGGCGGCGACGCCCAGGGTGGCTGGGTCCCGCCCGGCGCCGAGGCAGGCCTGGCGGGCCGCTGCGGCGGCGGCCAGGACCTGCTCGAAGGCCACGGCGGCGCCGTCAGCGTCCCGGCCGGGAAGGAGCAGGTCGTCGGCCACCCCGGCGGCCCAAGCGAGCTGCTCGGGCCCTGCCACCTCGACCGAGAGCGTGGGCCGTGTGGCCGGGCCGGTGCGCACCGCGGCCGAGAGGGAGCTCGCGCCGGCGTCCAGCCCGGTCGGCACCGCCGTCCGGGCCAGGGCGTCCAGGTACGCCTCGACGTACGCGGCGAGATCGCCTCCGCGAAGGCACAGCTCGAGGCGGTCACCAACGGCGGCGCCGAGGGCGGCGGCCATCGCCGCCAGCGTGGCGGGCGGGCGCCGGCCGGCGTCGAGCAGCGCGCCGACCCGGGCCCGGCCGGTCGCGGGTGCGAGCAGGGCCAGGGTGGTCCACGCCTCGAGGCGGAGCGTAGGCTCGGGCGCGTCCTCGAGCCAGAGGGCGGCGATGCCGACCCGGTCGCACATCTTGGCCACCTCGGTGAGCCGGCCGGGCGGGTTCCTCGTGTCGAGGACGACGCCGAGGCGGACCAGGCGCCCGGGTGGCGGCGCCGTTGGCCGAGCGTCGGGCATACGCTATCCTCTTTCGCCAGCAGTGTTCGCTAAGCGCATGTTTGTACGTATAGCGTACACGGAGCGTGCCACGTGGCCGGAATGGTTGCAAGCGCAAGGTCCGCGCCTGACGGGGCCGCGCGCTCGCTCGAGACCTCGCTCCTCGAGTTCTTCCACCGCCTCCGGGAGGCCCGCGTGCCGGTGTCCATGGTCGAGGTGCTCGACGCCATCGCCGCGCTCGGTCACGTGGACCTGGCAGACCGTGCCCAGTTCCGGGCCGCGCTGGCCATGACCCTGGTCAAGCGGGCCGAGGACCGGCAAGCGTTCGAGGTGCTGTTCGACGTCTGCTTCCCGCTCACCCCAGGCTCGGGCGCCGCCGGGCAGGCCGGCCCGGGCGGGAGCCCGCCCGGGCCCACTCCGGCCTGGCCCGCCGAGGGGGCCGGGTCGTCCCCGCCGCCCTCGACCGACCTGCTCGAGGCCCTGCTCGACGCGCTGCGTCACGACGACCAGGCCGCCCTGCGCACGCTCGCCGGCCTGGCCGTCGACCGCTACGCCGGGCTGGACGCGCAGCCGGACGCGTCCGAGCGGTACTACCTGTACCGGGTCCTGCGCCAGGTCGAGCTGTACCGGCTGCTCCAGCTCGCGCTGGCCGCCGAGGACGACGCGGAGGGAGGCGGCCCCCAGGGCCGCGAGGAGCTCGGCCGGCGCATCGACGACTTCCGCCGCATGCTGGCCGAGCAGGTCCGCCACCGGCTGGCGGTCCGGGTCGGCACCGAGCAGGTGGCCGAGCTCTACCGGGACCGGCAGCTCGACGACCTCGACTTCCTGGGCGCCACCTTCACCCAGCTCGGCGAGCTGCGCCAGGCCGTCCGCCCGCTCGCCCGCAGGCTCGCCGCCCGGGTGGCCCAGAAGCGCCGGCTCAGGCGCCGGGGCCGGCTCGACGTGCGGCGGACCGTGCGACGGTCGTTGTCATCGGGCGGCGTGCCGGTGAACCCCGCGTTCCGGGCCGTGCACGCGTCAAAGCCGGACCTGTGGGTGCTGGCCGACGTGTCCGGCTCGGTGGTCGAGTTCGCCAAGTTCACGCTGTCGCTGCTGCACGCCATGAACCAGGAGTTCGCGCGGATGCGGTCGTTCGCCTTCGTGGACGGCGTCGACGAGGTCACCGGGCTGCTCGACGACAGCGACCAGGCCGTCGACCTGCGCAACGCCTTCGCCAGGGCGCGGGTGGTGTGGGCGGACGGCCACTCCGACTACGGCAACGTCTTCGAGCGGTTCGCCGAGCGCTACGGGCCCGACCTCGACGCCCGCAGCACGCTGATCGTCATGGGCGACGCCCGCGGCAACTACCGCGACCCCGGGCTCGAGGCGCTCGGGGGCCTGCGCGCCAAGGCACGCCGGCTGTACTGGCTCAACCCCGAGCCCCGCTCGGAGTGGGACGCCACCGACTCGGTGATGAGCCTGTACGCGCCGCTCTGCGACCGCGTCTTCGAGGTGCGCAACCTGCGCCAGCTCACCGCCTGCGTCTACGAGATCACCTGACGTGGGCCGGGCGTCCCGCCTGCGGCTGCTGACCCGCTTCCGGCTGCCGATCGTGCTGCTCGTGGTGGCGGTCGCCTACGGCGTGGCCGGCTACCGCCTCCTCGAAGGCTGGAGCCTGCTCGACGCCCTCTACATGACCGTCATCACCCTGGCAGCGGTGGGCTTCCAGGAGGTGCATCCACTCGGCCCGGAGGGCAGGATCTTCACCATCTCGCTGATCGCGCTGGGGGTGGTGGCGCTGTTCTTCACCCTGCAGGCCGCGACCGAGCTGGTCGCGTCCGGCCAGCTCGTCCGATCGCTGAGGAGGAGGCGTATGGACACCCGCATCGACCGGCTCAACCGGCACTACGTGATCTGCGCCTTTGGGCGCGTCGGGCGGTCGGTGGCCGAGGAGCTGGCCCGCCAAGGGCTCCCGTTCATCGTCGTCGAGCAGGACCACACGATGGCCGCCGCACTGGAGGAGCGGGGCGTGCCCTACCTGCTGGCCGACCCGACCAGCGAGGAGGTGCTGCGCCGGGCCGGGGTGGAGCGGGCGGTCGGGCTGATGTGCGCGGTCGACTCCGACGCCGTCAACGTCTACATCACCCTTACTGCGCGCGCCCTCAACCCCGACCTCACGATCGTGGCCCGGGCCGCCAACCCCGACTCCGTCGACAAGCTCACCCGGGCCGGCGCCGACCAGGTGGTCTCGCCCTACGTGCTGTCAGGGCACCGCATGGCGTTCCTCGCCCAGCACCCCGCCGTGGTCGACTTCCTCGACCTCGTGCGCATCGCCCCCGACCTCAAGCTCGAGGAGATGGTGGTGCGGCCGGGGTCGGGGCTGGACGGGGCCACCACCGGCGCCGCCGGCGCCGCGCACCGCGGCGCCACCATTCTCGCGGTCAAGCGGCCTGGGGCGGAGCCGATCGCGTTCCCGGAGCCGGACGTGCGGCTGGCAGCAGGCGACCTGGTCGTCGCCCTCGGCCCGCTGGACGCGCTGGACGCCATGGGTCGGTAGCGCCGGCCGGACAGCTGCCTGGCGGGCAGGCTCGACAGCCCATCGGCAGAAGTCGGGATTTGCACCAGGGCGGTTATGTGGTATGGTTCTTGCCCGGTTCGGGCATCCCGAGACAGTTGCGCCAGTTCGTGGACGCGGTCGCGGGGCGCCGAGCCGCTTTTCTCGTTCTGGCCGCCGCCGAGGGCGGCTGTGGCCCCCGCGCCACCCCCCGGGTTCTCCTCCCGGAGCCCGGGGGGGTGGCAGCGGAGGCGTCCGATGCGGACGGCCCGCCAGGGGTCGGGTAGGCCTGCACGGCCGCAGCAGCGGGCAGGCGGATCTCCGGGGTTGCCCCCCGGGCGCACCCCGGCCCTCCCCCCGAGCAGGCCGGGGTGCGCCATGGGTAGCGTGGCCGGTTCAGGTCACCGTTCGCACCAGTCCAGATCACGAGGGCACAACGCCGCGTAACAGGTTGGCGTCGGTGGCGCTGCACGGCGAGCTGTCCCGCCTGTTGAACCACCGATGAGTTTTCCCGCTGGCGCTCGTCTGAACAGGTGGGTCCGTCTATCAAGGGCGGAGGGACCAAGGGGAGATCATGGCAAAGGTTACGGTGGCCCTGACGGTGTCCCTGGACGGCTACATCGCCGGGCCGAACGACGGCAACGAGCTGCCCCTGGGCGAGGGCGGTGCGGCGCTGTTCGAGTGGTACTTCAATGGCGACACCCCCAGCAGGTACTACGACCGGTTCAAGCTTTCGAAGAGCAGCGCGGAGGTCTTCGACGCCGGGATCGACTCCTGTGGCGCGGTCTCCTCGAACCGCTCCGCCAGCCAGTCGTGATCGTCCACCGTTACCTTCCTCCGTCGCCATCCGTCATAGCATCGACGAGCCAGACCCAGCCGGTGTAACACAACGAGTGTGAGGAGCGCTTCATGACGTCAGGTTTCCGAACGGTCATCTATCCCGTAAAGGACCTAGCTCAAGCGAAGACGCTGTACGGCAGGCTCCTGGGCGTAGCGCCCTCCATGGACGAGGCGTACTACGTCCAGTTCGATGTCGCAGACCAGAACGTAGGTCTCGATCCCAATGGCCACAGCAAGGGCATGACAGGGCCTGTCGGCTACTGGCACGTTGACGACATCAAGGAGAGTCTCAAGCTGCTCCTCGACGCTGGCGCAGAGGTGCAGCAAGCGATCAGCGATGTCGGTGGGGGCAAGCTGATCGCATCTGTGAGAGACGCAGACGGCAACATCACCGGACTCATCCAGTCACCGTGATTGCCCGTCGTCAGGGGGCGGCGGTGGGACGCACTGCGCCGATGTAGTCGCCTCGCAGGGCGGGCTCGATCCGGATGACCGCGCCGCTGCGCGGGGCGTCGATCATGTTGCCCGCGCCGATGTAGATGCCGACGTGGTGGATGGTGGCCGGGTCGCCGAGGTCGTAGGCGTAGAAGACCAGGTCCCCGGGGAGCAGGTCGGCCGGGTTGCCCACCCGGGCGCCGGCGTACCACTGCTCGCGTGAGGTCCGCGGGAGCTGCACCCCCCCTGCCTGGTAGGCCCGCAGCGTCAGGCCCGAGCAGTCGAAGGTGCCTCCCTCGCCGGTGGCGCCCCACACGTAGGGCTGGCCGAGCTGGCTGTAGGCGAAGGCGACGGCGCGCTCGACCCCGGGCCCGGACGGCAGGCCCGCCGGGCCGCCGGCGGCATACCCCGAGGCGACCGCCAGGATCTCGCTCACGTACCAGTCGGCGTGGTTGTAGGCGAAGATGGCGCGTGTGAGGTCGGCGCTCTGGGCGCCGCCGTTGGCGCACAGGTACCCGGCGGCCGAGAAGATCGCGTCGGCCGGGTCGTACACGTTGGCGATGCCGTCGCCGTCGCCGTCCATGCCGTAGGAGAGGTCGGGCGGGACCTGGCGGACGGGGAGGCCACCCCAGGTGTTGCCTGCCTTGCCGCCGATCCCGAACTGCATCGGGCCGGCCGCACCGGCGAAGTTCGTCCCCGACTGCACCCCGGGCAGGCCCGAGCGGCCGTGGTTGGTCTCCTTCTTGCCGATGGCCGCCAGCACCTGCCAGGGCAGGCCGGGGCAGGTGTCGGCGGCTGCCTGGTAGATGGTGAGGTACCCGGCCGGGATGTCGGCCATGGCGCCCGCGCTCGGCCCGCTCCCGCCGATGATCCGGGTGGCCAGGCCGACCACGAGCAGGCTCACGACGAGCAGCATGGCGAGGGGGGCGCCAATCGCGAGCTTCTTCATCGGCTGCCTCGTTCCGGGGCCGCCAGAGCGCGGACGCGCAGGCGAACGGGGGATTTCTCCGGTATATCGACGCGAGGGCCCGCCCCTCGCGGGGGCTTCAGTGCTATTTTGGTTCCTCGGGATGGTTGAGAGGATACCGTCTGCTGGACCCCCGATCCAGCGCCCGGCTCGCCCCACCGGGCTGGTCCGAGACCCTGTCCAGGAGGAACACGTAGACGAAGCGAGGGCAGGCAGCCCGCAGGCCGACTGCGACGGCTGTCGCCCGACACGTCCCTGGTACCCCCATTGAAATCCGATTCACTTGCTTTTGCGCCACTGCGGAGCAGTGTAACCTTTGGTGCTACTGACATTGACGGTTGGGGGCATCGCGGACCACCGGTCACACCACTTTGCCAGCGAAATCTGACCCACGTTGCAACACGGAAGACACCGCAACTCGAGGGGCTCCCAGGGAGGGTTGGACGTGGCCCAGCAGTCGGGATCCTCCCCCGGCGGGGGGAGCCAGGAGGAAGCCCTGGTGCCCTTGGGCCTCCTCGGCGACGACGCGGCCAAGCCGGCCGAGGCGGCCGAGGCGGCCAGGACAGGCGCGCCTGAGCAGCGGCGCCCAGTGCCCGACGCGCCCCGCTCCCGGCCCCCGTACCGGCCCGACCGGGTACCGCCCAGCCGCGCCCGGCGCCGCCCCGGCGGGTTCGTCCCCGGCCAGCCCCAGCACTCGACCTCGGCCGACTTCACCGCCGAGCGGTACCTGCGCGGGCAGTCGCGGGCGCCCCGCGACGGCTGGCGCCGGGCGGTGTACTGGCTCACCGGCGGCCGCATCAACTTCGGCCCCAGCCCGGCCGAGCTGCGCGAACGCGAGCTGATCGCCAGGGCCAAGGCGCCGGTGGCCGGCTGCCGGTCGATCGCGGTCATCAGCCGCAAGGGCGGGGTGGGCAAGACCACCACCACGCTGATGCTCGGCCACACCTACGCGAGCCTGCGCGGCGACCGGGTGGTGGCCCTGGACGGCAACCCCGACGCCGGGTCGCTGGGCTACCGGGTCCGGCGCGAGACCGCCGCCACCATCACCAACCTGCTCGCCGACGAGGCTGAGATCGTCCGCTACTCCGACATCCGTGCCTACACCTCGCAGGCGCCGACGCGCCTGGAGGTGGTCGCCTCCGACGACGACCCCAGGATCACCAAGGCGCTCGGCGAGGAGGACTACCGCCGCGCCATCGCCCTGCTGGAGCGGCACTTCAACCTGATCTGCCTGGACACCGGCACCGGGGTGCTGGAGTCGGCCACCAAGGGGATCCTGCAGCTCGCCGACCAGATCGTGGTGGTGATGGCGCCGAGCCTGGACTCGGCCCGGGCGGCCAGCTCCACGCTTGACTGGCTCAACGAGAACGGCCACGCCGAGCTGGTCCAGGGCGCGGTCGCGGTGGTCAACGCCGTCCAGCCCGAGGGCCCGGTCGAGGTCGGCAAGATCCAGGAGCACTTCGCCGGGCGCTGCCGGGCCGTGGTCCAGGTGCCATGGGACCCGCACCTCAGCGCCGGGGCGGAGACCCAGGTCGACCGGCTGCGGCCCCAGACCCGCCACGCCTACCTGGAAGTGGCCGCCGCCGTCGCAGACGGGTTCACGGCATGAGCACCCACCATGCACATCGCACCGGGAGACCGCCCGCCGGGGATCCCGGCACCGTGGTTCACCAGGGAGGGACTTGAACATGAGCGCGCTCGACCACGTCACCGCCGCCGCCACCATCGTCGCGCAGAAAGTGAACTTCACCCCAGACTTCTCGGCGATCCCGGGCGCCGGTCCCTTCCAGAAGGTGATCGACGGCATCGGCGCCTTCGCGCTGCTGCTGTCGCTGGTCGGCATCGTGATCGGCGGTGCCATGTGGGGCGTCGGGTCGCTCAGCTCGAACTTCCACCAAGCCGCCGTCGGCAAGCGCGCCACGCTCTACTCGATCGTCGGCGCGGTCATCGTCGGCGCCGCCGCGGCCCTGGTGAACTGGGCGTTCTCGCTGGGACAGACCGCCTGACCATCCGCAGCAGGGCACAGGGTGGTCAGGAGGAGGGCCGCCCAGCCCGAGCGACCCTGCGGGAACTGCACGGCGAGGAGAGGAGCAGCGTCCGGTGGCGGTGACAGAGCAGTCGCGCGCCAGGGTGGTCTACCGGCCCCCCGACCAGCGCAGCGCCATGCCCGCCGGAGGGGTGGGCCGCCTCTGGGTGCTCGCGCTCGTGGCCGCGGTGTTCGCCGGCGGGATGTTCTTCGGCCGCGCCACCACCAGGCCGGCGGCCACCCAGGGCCCCGCGGCCACGAGCGCGCCTGCCACGGCCGCGCCGGCCACCGGAGCCACCGGCACCCCCGCGGTGACGGCCGGGACGCTCACGGCCAACCCGGCCGCGTCCCCCAAGGCCGGCCCGCGCCAGGTCCTCGACGGGGTGGGAGTGGGCTGGGCCCACTCCCGTGAGGGCGCCCTGGCCGCCGCGACCAGCTACGCCGTGGTCCTCTCGGGCGACCTGGTGTTCGACACCGTGCGCCGGCGCAGGGCCGTGGCCGTGCTCGCCGCCCCCGAGGCCCGGGCCGAGATGCAGCGGGCCTGGGACAGCGCCGTGCCCGTGCTCCGCAAGGCCCTCCGCCTGCCGGCCAGCGGCCCGGTCGCCGACAAGGTGGTCCTGGTCACGGCGCCGCTCCGCTACTTCATCGAGCGCTACGATGAGGCCACCGCCCGCGTCTCGATCTGGACGACGGCGCTCGCCGGGTCGACCACCGGGATCCCGGTCCAGGTGGGGTGGGGCGTGACCACGATCGACCTGAGGTGGGTCGGCGGCGACTGGAAGGAGGTCCGGGCCACGACCCGGGCCGCGCCGACCCCGCTCGCCCTCGACACCGAGGTGCCGTCTGCCGCAGCCACGTTCGTCCAACACACCCAGAAGTTCAAGGAGTACGACTATGCACCAGGATCGTAGGCGCGCCCGGGGCCGCTGGCTCCTGGTGCCCGCAGCTGTGCTCGCCCTGCTGCTGGTGGCCGCGCCCGCGGCCCTGGCCCAGACGCCCCCGGGCCCGCCGGGCCAGCCCGCCGACACGGGCAAGCCGCCGGACCAGTGCGACCAGATCACCAACCAGGTGCTGCAGAACATCTGCAAGACGGGCACCAACCCGGTCGGGGCGGCCGGGGGCGCGATCGGCCAGGCCGCCGGCAACCTCGCCGCCACCGCCGGCGACAGCGCGCTGCGCAGCTTCACCAACGCGGTCGCCTCGGCCGGCAAGTGGTTCCTCGAGAAGGTCGGCGGCCTGATCAACAACACCACCTCGCCCGACGTGATCAACGCCGGCTGGTTCGTGTCCCAGTACCGCATCATGCTGGCGCTCGCGGTCATCGTCGCGCTGCCGTTCCTGCTGGTGTCGGTCGCCCAGTCGGTGGTGCGAGCCGACGGCATGCAGGCGATCCGCTCCGCCTTCGTGTACCTGCCCGTCGCCGCGGTCTTCTCGTTCGTGGGCCCGGCCCTCGCCCAACTGCTGATCAACGCGAGTGACTGGATGAGCTCGGTCGTCGGCCACAACGCGGCCCAGAACGCCGACAAGTTCATGCACGACGCCGGCGGCTGGCTGGGCGCGCTCGGCGCGGGCACGGTCAACCCGGTCGCGCCGGTGTTCGGCGTGCTGCTGGCCGCGATCATCGTGGTGGTCGGGGCCATCTCGATCTGGCTGGAGCTGCTGCTGCGCGACGCCGCCATCTACATCTCCGTGCTGTTCCTGCCGATCGGGTTCGCAGCCATGGTCTGGCCGGCCGGCTGGCGCTGGTGCAAGCGGCTGATCGAGTTCCTCATCGCGATCATCTTCGCCAAGGTCTTCATCGTCGCCATCATCAACCTGGCCGCTGCCGGCCTGGCCAGGGGCGGCCTGGCCGACAAGTTCGAGGGCGTGCTCGCCGGCGGCGCGCTGCTGCTGATGGCCGCGTTCACCCCGATCGCGCTGCTCAAGCTCATCCCCCTGGCCGAGGCGGCGGTGGTGACCGCCGGCCACCAGCGGGCCGCCCTGCGCCAGGCGAGCGCGGGCGCGACGGCGTTCACCGGCTCCTCGATGGTCACCCAGATGATCCAGTCCCGCTTCCGGGCCGGCTCCGGGGGCGCCTCGGCCGGCGCGGCAAGCTGGGGCAGCCCAGCCACTGCCGCGGTCGCGGCCGGCTCGGCCGCGGTGACGGCCGCCCGCAACCGGGCCGAGTCGGGCTTCGCCGCCTTCGGCCCGGCCAGCGCCGGTGGGAGCACCAGCGCCGGTGGCAACGGTGTACCGTCGTCCTCCGGTGGCCCCACCGGTGGCGTCCGCGGCGCCGCCACCAGGCCGCTGAAGCCCGGCGGGCCGGCGACGGAAGGAACGAGCGCGGATGCGTAACCCGCCCGAGGTCCGCTACCGCTTCGGGCCCCTGGAGCGCAGGGGCCTGATCGGCAGCCTCCGGCCCGGGCAACTGCTGATCCTCGGAACGGCTGTGCTCCTGACGATCATGGTCGTGCAGGCGCTCAAGAGCGGGGCCGGCCTTGGCATCGGCACCCTGCTCCTCGCCGGCGGCGGGCTCGCCAGCTTCGTGCCCGTCGGCGGCCGCACCTTCAACGAGTGGATCCCGGTCATGGCCAGCTTCCTCGGCCGCCGCCTGAGCGGCCGGCACCGCTACCGGTCGGGCGCGCCCGAGGCGGGCACCCGCTTCAAGGCCGGCGACGTCCCGGTCAGCCTCCCCGACTCCATCGGCAAGGTGGAGCTGATCGCGTTCCCGTTCCGCGGCGTGGAGCTGGGCGTGATCGCCGACCGTGCCCACGGCACCTACACCGCCACCATCCAGGCCCGGGCGCGCTCGTTCGTGCTGCTCGACCCGGCCGACAAGGCCAGCCGGCTGGCCGGCTGGGCCGGGGTCATCGCCGGGCTGGCCCGGGAGGGCAGCCCGATCAGCCGGGTGCAGTGGATCGAGCGCACCGTGCCCGACGACCGCAACGGCCTCGGCCGCTACCTGCGCGAGGCCATGGACCCCGCCATCGGCCTGGACGCCGCGCCGCTGCAGAGCTACCTGCGCCTCACCCAGGCCGCCGGCCCGGTCACCGAGCAGCACGAGCTCTTCGTGGTCGTCCAGGTCAACGCGAGCAAGGCCGCGCGCGCGGTCAAGCAGGCGGGCGGCAAGGACACCGGCGCCTGCGTGGTGCTCGCCCGCGAGCTGGAGACCATGGCCCGCCGCCTCGAGGGCGCCGAGATCGAGGTCCTGCACGCGCTCGGGCCCCGCCGGCTGGCCGCCACGATCCGGCTCGCCTTCGACCCCAAGGGGCGCTCCAGCCTGGCCCGCCTGGCCACCGTCGACCCCACCCGCGAGGAGGGGGTCAGCGCCCGCAACGCCTGGCCGCGGAGCACCGAGGCGCACTGGTCGTACTACCAGACCAACGACGTGGTGCACAGCACCTACTGGATCGCGGAGTGGCCCCGGCTGGACGTCGGGCCCGACTTCCTGGCCCCGTTGCTGGTGCAGACCCGCTCGATGCGCACGGTGTCGGTCACCATGGAGCCCGTGCCGCCGCTCAAGGCCATGCGCGCGGTCGGCTTCGCCAAGACCGCCGACTACGCCGATGAGGAGCTGCGCCAGAAGCTCGGCTTCCTGGGCACCGCCAAGCGCCGCAACCAGAGCGAGGCGGTGGCCCGCCGCGAGCAGGAGCTGGCCGACGGCCACGCCGACGTCCGCTTCTCCGGCTGGATCACCGTGACCGCCGACAGCCTCGACGCCCTCGCCGAAGCCTCCGGCGAGATCGAGCACGCCGCCGGCCAGTCCCGCCTCGAGCTCCAGCGCTGCGACGGCGAACAAGAGATCGCGTTCACGTACACGCTTCCCCTGGGCCGAGGGCTGAAGTGAGGATCAAGCCTCGCCGGCCGGCGCACCGGGTCACCACGGCCCACCTCCAGGCAGCATACCCCTTCATCTCCGAGGGCGGACTTGGCAGCCGCGGCGTGTACATCGGGCGGGATGTTTTTGGGGGAAGTTTCTGCTACGACGCGTGGACGCTCTATGGCAAGGAGATCACCGGCCCAAACATGCTCGTCATCGGGCAGATCGGGTACGCGAAGTCAAGTTTGGTCAAGAGCTTCCTATGGAGACAGATGCTGTTCGGGCGTACCGCCTGGGTCGTCGACCCGAAGGGGGAGTACGACCAGCTGGCGGCGGTGTGCGGGGTGAAGCCGATCCGGTTCGTGAGCGGGGGGCACATCCGGCTGAACCCGTTGGACCCGATGATCGGGGGGGACGCGCAGCTCGCGCTGCTGCGGTCGATCTCGGGGGTGATGCTCGGGCGGAACCTCCGGCCGGAGGAGGACGCCTGCCTGGAGCGGGCCCACGACGAGGCGGTCATCGAGGCCTCCAGGCGCAGCGCCCAGCCGACCGTGCCGCAGGTGGTCAACCGGCTGCTGGAACCCTCAGACGCGACCGCCCACGAGCTGCGGACCTCGCCGGCGCGGCTGGCCGAGGACGGCCGCCAGATCGCGCTCGCGCTGCGGCGCATGGGCGCCGGCGACCTGCGCGGCATGTTCGACGGGCCCACCTCGCGGGGGCTCGACCTTTCCGGCCGGCTGGTGGTGTTCAACCTGCGCGAGGTCAAGGACGAGGCCCGCCCGATCCTGATGGCCTGCACGGCAGCCTGGCTGCAGGGCTCCTGGGCGCGCGACGACGGCGTGAAGCGCATCGTCGTGCTCGACGAGGCCTGGGTGGTGCTCCGCCACCTGGCCATCGCCCGCTGGCTGCGGGAGAGCTGGAAGCTGGCCCGCCAGTACGGCGTACAGAACATCGCGGTCATGCACCGGCTCTCGGACCTCACCGCGGCCGGTGACTCAGGCTCGGAGCAGGTGCAGCTGGCCAAGGGGCTGCTCGAGGACTCCGAGACCCGGGTGATCTACCGCCAGTCCCCGGGTGAGGTCGAGCAGGCCCGCGAGCTGCTCGGGCTGACCCAGACCGAGGTGGACCAGATCCCCACCCTGGAGCGGGGCGAGGCGTTGTGGCGGGTGGGCCGCCGCTCGTTCATCGTCCAGCACCGCCTCGACCCCGTGCTCGAACGTGAGATCGTCGACACCGACGCCAACATGGGGATCGCCTCGGGCGCCCCGAATGGCTGGACCGGCCTGCCTGCGCCGGAGGCGGTAGAGCCGGCCTCATGAGCGCCAAGAAGGTCGTGAAGCGGGAAGGCCCGCTGGACCAGGCGCTGCTGCTCGGCATCTCGATCGCGCTCGGCGCGGGGGCCGTGCTCTGGCTCACCGGGGAGGTCGCCGGCTGGCTGTACGGGCACCGCTGGCCCAGCGTCTCCATCAGCGAGATGGGGCCGGTGCTCGTCAACCTCGTCCGCCACCCCGGCGACCCGGTGGCGGCCTTCCCGCCGCAGGCCAGGAGCCTGCTGCCCGGCCCGGTCGCCTTCTACTTCGTCTCCGGGCTGCTGCTCCTGCTGCTCATCGGCTTGCTGATGCTCTTCAACCGGGTGCTACGGGCCCTGCGCCGGCGGCTCGGCAAGGTGATCGTGGTGCCCAGCCCGGCCGCGGCCGCCGCCAAGGCCCAGCAGCCCGCCTGGGCCCGCCCGCAGGTGTTCCGCGACCTCTACGTGCGGGAGCCGATGCCCGGGCGGGTCACGCTGGGGCGGGTCAACGGCCGGCCGGTCGCGGCCGAGCCGCTGCAGTCGGTGATCGCGCTCGGCCCCACCCAGAGCCAGAAGACGGCCGGGCTGGCGGTGCCGGCCGTGTTCGAGTGGGACGGGCCGGTCCTGGCCGCCTCGATCAAGTCCGACCTGGTCGACAACACCGTCGACCAGCGCTGGCAGCGGGGCGAGGTCTACCTCTACGACCCGACCGGGATCACCGGGCTGGACCAGAGCTCCTGGTCGCCGCTTGGCCGCTGCGGGACCTGGCACGGCGCCTACCGGACCGCCCTGTCACTGGCGAGCGCGGGCGCGCCGCAGGCCCAGGCCACCTTGCAAGAGCTCGACCTGCACCACAACATGGCGCCCACGCTGCTCGCCCCGCTGCTCCACGCGGCCGCCATCTCGGGACGGAGCATGGCCGACGTGGTCCGCTGGGTGCAGCGGCTGGAGCGGGCCGAGGTCCGCCAGGAGGTGACCGCCGCCCTCAACCTGGCCGAGGAGCCGGCCGCCCAGGACGCGATCCAGTCGGTGTGGAACCTGGGCGAGAACCGCAGCCAGGTGTACGCGAACGTGCTCGCCGCGGTGGTGGCCTACGCCGACCCTGCGGTCAAGGAGGCGGTGCCCGCCACCCAGCTCACCGCCGAGCGCCTGCTCGACGGCGGCGCGAACACCGCCTACGTGTGCGCGGCAGCCCACGAGCAGCGCCGGCTCGGCCCGCTGTTCGTCGCGCTGCTCCAGGAGGTCATCGACCTGGCCTACGAGCGGTCGAGCGCCACCGGGGCGCCGCTCCACCCGCCCCTGCTGGTCGTGCTCGACGATGCCGCCGTGTCCGCGGCCCTGCCCCAGCTCGACATGCTCGCCGCGACCGGGGCGAGCCACGGCGTCCAGCTCCTGACCACCTTCCGGGACCTGACCCAGATCCATTCCCGCTACGCCGACCGGGCCGAGGCGGTCTTCGCCAACCACCGGGCCAAGATCCTGCTGAGCGGCATCACCGACCAGCGCACGCTCGGGCTGCTCTCCCACCTGCTGGAGGACGAGACGCTGAGGCAGGTCGCGTCGGCCGCCGCCACCGACGGGGAGAAGAAGACCGACGTCGTGGCGCGGTCCAAGCCGGGCGCTTCGCCGGCGGAGGCGCTGCGCCGGATCCACCCGGGCCAGGGCGTGCTGCTCTACGGGCACATGCCCCCGGCCTTCCTCACCCTGCGCCCGTGGTTCCGGGACCGCAAGATGGCCTTGCGGGCGCGGGCCTCCTCGGGCGACCGCGGGGGCAGGGTCGGCGGGGGCATCATCCGCCACGGGTTGTGATATTTTCACGCCTGGTAGGGCACGCTGCTGGCCACGCATCGACTGGCCACAGTCCTCGTTCCATGTGGGGGGAGCTCGCTCTGGCGGCAGTCGTCGCCCGTCGTTTGGTCGCGGCGCGGGGAGCTGGCCACAGTCCTCTGTCCATGTGGGGGGAGCTCGCTCCCCCCACGGCCCCCCAAGAGCGGCTGTGCCATGGTCCTGGTGAGGGGCGGATTCGGCCTTGGTCAGCGGCGGGCGCGCTCGACGGCGTGCAGGGCGAGGTCGGCGAGCTGGGCCACCGCCGTGGGGAAGGCCTGGTAGTCGGTGTTGTCGGCCCCGTAGGCGCCAGCCGCGAAGCGGGCGTACACCCCCTCGAGGATGACCGCGAGCTTCCAGTAGCCGAACGCCACGAAGTAGTCGAGCTCGTCCACGGGGCGCCCGGACGCGCCGGCGTAGGCGGCGACCAGCTCGGCCCGGGAGGCGAACCCGGGCAGGCGGGTGGGCGCGGTGCCGAGCGGGAGGGTCTCGTCGGCCGGCTCGCTCCAGTAGACGAGCAGCAGCCCCACGTCGGCCAGGGGCTCGCCGAGGGTGCACAGCTCCCAGTCGAGCACGGCCCGGACCTGGCCGGCAGGGGAGAGGACGGCGTTGTCGAGCCGGTAGTCGCCGTGCACGATGGCGGCCGGGCTGGTCTCCGCGGGCACGTCCGCGGCCAGCCGCCGGTGCACCTCATCGATGATGGGCAGGTCGCGGGTTCTTGACTGCTCCCACTGCCGCTGCCAGCGCCGGAGCTGGCGCTCCGCGTAGCCGCCGGGCCGGCCGAGCTGGTCGAGCCCGACCGCGGCCGGGTCGACCCGGTGCAGGGCGACCAGGGCCTCGACGAGCGACAGGCTCGCCGCCCGGCGCTCCCGCGGGCCGAACGCGACCTCGACGGTGGCCTCGTCCCTGGGCACGATGCCGTCGACGTGCTCCATGACGTAGAACGGCGCCCCGTTGACCGACTCGTCGGTGCAGAGCCCGTGGGTGAGCGGCACGGGCACCTCGGTCGGGCCGAGGGCGGTGATGATGCGGTGCTCGCGCCCCATGTCGTGGGCGGAGGGCAGCACGCCGGACAAGGGCGGTCGCCGCAGCACCCAGGACGACCCGGCCTGGTCGGTCACCCGGTAGGTCAGGTTGGAGTGGCCCCCGCTGATCTGCGCGAACCCGAGCGGCGGGCGCGCCTCGGGAACCTGCTCGGCGAACCAGCCCGTGACGGCGTCGGCGCGGATGCCAGGCGGGCCGGAGGGCGAGGGAGCGGCCGGCCCGCCGCCGGCCGCCTCCACCGGCACCGCAGGGTCGCCGCCGCCGCTCATCCCCGGGCGCTCCCCTCCCGCTTGGCGGCGTCCTGCACCGCGCGGGCCACGGCCGGGGACACGCCACGGTCGAACACGCTGGGCACGATGTAGTCGGGCCGCAGCTCGTCGTCGGTGACCATCCCGGCGATGGCCTCGGCGGCGGCCACCTCCATGGCCTCGGTGATCTGGCGCGCACCGGCGTCCAGGGCCCCCCGGAACACCCCGGGGAACGCGAGCACGTTGTTGATCTGGTTGGGCTCGTCGCTGCGGCCGGTGGCGACCACCGCGGCGTGGCGGCGCGCGCCGGCCGGGTCGACCTCGGGGACCGGGTTGGCCAGCGCGAACACGATCGCGCCGGGCGCCATGGTGGCGACGTCGTCGGGGGTGAGCAGGTCAGGGGCGCTCACGCCGACGAACACGTCCGCGCCGGCGAGCGCGTCGCGCAGGCTGCCGCGCAGGCCGCGCGGGTTGGTGTGCTCGGCCACCCACCGCTTGCTCGAGTCGAGCCCCTCCCGGTCAGGGTGCAGGAGCCCCTGCCGGTCGCAGGCGACGATCTCGCTCGCGCCCTCGGCCTGGAGGATCTTGATGATCGCCACCCCGGCCGCGCCCGCCCCCGACAGCACCAGCCGCACCTCGCCGAGCTGCTTGCCCACCACCCGCAGGGCGTTGATGAGGCCGGCCAGGACCACGATGGCGGTGCCGTGCTGGTCGTCGTGGAACACCGGGATGTCGAGGGTCTCGCGCAGGCGGCGCTCGACCTCGAAGCAACGCGGCGCGGCGATGTCCTCCAGGTTCACCCCGCCGTAGCCGGGCGCGAGCAGCTGCACGGTGCGCACGATCTCGTCGGTGTCCTGGGTGTCCAGGCAGACCGGCCAGGCGTCGACCCCGCCGAACTGCTTGAACAGCACCGCCTTGCCCTCCATGACCGGCATGGCCGCGGCCGGGCCGAGGTTGCCGAGGCCCAGCACGGCCGAGCCGTCGGTGACCACCGCGACGGTGTTGCGCTTGATGGTGAGCTTGCGGGCGTCGGCCGGGTTGGCGGCGACGGCGAGGCACACCCGGGCCACGCCGGGGGTGTAGGCCATGGACAGGTCGTCGCGCGTGCGCAGGGGGACCTTGGAGGTGACCTCGAGCTTGCCGCCGAGGTGCAGCAGGAAGGTCCGGTCGTTGAAGCTGTCGTTTATACTCATCAATGGCACCCTCGTTCCAATCGCACTTCCTTGTGTGTGAGGGGGACATCATGGCACGAAAGGATGAGCACCCGGCCAAGGGCTGGGCCGCAACCTTCGGGCGGGTCTCGGTCGCGATGCCTCACCCTCCCAGACCTGGAAAAGGCCATCAAGGTTGTCGTCAACCGCGAGATTGAAAGCCCTGATCGTCCCGGCGCTCGACCGGCTGTCGCGGCGGGGGATGCGCCATGTCGGGGAGATGCTCGACGCGGTTGAGGCCGCCGGAGGCCGGATCATCTTCGGCAAGGAGCACCTGGACAGCGGCAATCCAGGCAGCCGCGCCATCATCGCGTTCTTGGCGGAGCAAGCCCGTGCCGAGTCCGCGTCGATCGCCTGGCGCGTCGAGCAGTGGCAGGAAGGTTGCCGGCTGAAGGGCAAGTGGACCGGCAAGCGGCCATACGGCTTTCGGGTCATCGACGGCCGGCTCGTCCGGCATCCTGACGAAGCCCCTGTCGTCCGCCGGATCGTCTCCGACTTCCTCAACGGAGCATCCCTCGTACAGATCGCGAGAGACCTGAACGATGCGGACATCCCCTCCTCTGGCGCGGCCAAGGCCGCTGATATGCGTGCTCAGGGGCGTGAGTCGAGGACTCGGCTCGGGGTTACCTGGGCCAAAGAGACCGTCCGCGTCGTCCTCATCAACCCGGCACTTATTGGGTGGCGTGCGCACAACGGCCAAGTGGTGCTCGACCCGGATGGAGAGCCGGTCAGCTTCGGCGAGAGCATCATCACGCCGGGCGAACGGGCACGGGTTCTTGCCGCGTTGCAGCGGCGTACGACCACCGTGCGCAACAGTTCCAATCCGGGTCGGGTTGGCAGTAGGACCGGTGGTGGTCGTCCCGGGAAATACTTGCTCAGTGGGCTGGCTCGATGCGAGTCCTGCACGCTGGGCCTGGTAGGGTTTCTTGCTCCCGGGCGGAAGTACGCGGCCTACCGCTGTGTCAGTCTCAATGCTGGCATGCGCTGCCCGGCACACGTCTACATCAAGGCTCCCGAAGCCGAAGCGGAGGTTCAGCGTCAGCTCATGACCCGGCAAGCCGGGCAGGGCTGGCCTGGGCGAAGTGAGGCTGGTGATCGCGTAGACAGGCACGGTCCGCCACCGCCGGGTCGACGGGTCGCGGATCCAATCCCCCGGTCGCTCACGCTCCATCGCCGCTATATGCGACATGCTCAACCGGGACGGTTGGAGCGGTGATCGCAAAGGGGATGGTCACGAGCAGGAGCGCGAGCAGCGTGGCACCAAATACGACGAGCAGAGCGCGATCTCCAGGAATGACGCCGAAAAAGAGGGCGAAGATGGCCGCCCCGCCGCCGATCCACCCCGCAAGGAGCGCAGCGCCAAACCGGCGCGGTGTCGCCAGCGCCGCGCACACCGGCACGACGAGCGCCATGGCGACCACCCAGATCAGCGCAACCCCGAACAGGCCGTACGTCACGCCGCCAGACACGGTCTTGAAGCCATCAGACAGCGCCCTCTGGTACTGGAAGAACGCCACCGCCCCGGCAACCCCGAGGAGGACGAGAAGCCATGGAGCCACGCCCGCAGGAGGTCGAGGCACGACCCGAACCTCGGCGGCCCCTACCATCGCGAGGCCGGCAAGGCAGGCCGCCAAGATCAGGATCACAGAAGCGACGGAACTGAGCCAAAGGCCAGCATCGATATTGGTATCCAGGCTGATCCGCCAGCCAGCGACAGCGGTCTCCAGGAGTGCCTGGTTTGGGGCGGCCACGGCGCCCAGCAGGAGCCCTGCGCCGAACACCCGTCCCGGGCCGATCAGCCGCCCCGGGTACGGTGCGAGCATGCAGGCACCCGCGCTCAGTGTTACGGCAGCTACGAGGAGCACATACCACATGGTGCCGGGCAACGATCCCAGGCGGAAGTTCGCCCGGTAGGCCGGGAACAGGCTGACGATCAGCAGCGCCGCGCCCACAACGGCCAGGCCGCCGGCCACCGCAAGAAGCCGATCGCCACGTCTCCGGGCCGCCGCCTGGTCGCCGGCGCGAGCGCGCTGGGCGCGGCGAGTGTCCCGCGCCATCGACCCAGGGGTGCCCAGTTGACGCCCCCCGCCTATCCCTGCCACCGCCGCATTGTCGTCCGCAGTGTCGTCTGCCGGCTCAGCATCCGCAGGCCTCTCCGGCGCACCGAGGGTAGCCGCTGTGTCCACTGGCCCTTCGGCCTCCTCCAACGCCGCCGCGGCAAGCGCGGCGACGCGGCGGCTGTCGTCAAGCAACGCCTCAAGCGCCTCCCGCGCCGCCAAGGCCACCACAGGGTGCCGGCCGCGCAGCAGGCGACTCAAGTCCATCACACTCGCGGCACGGACCGAGGCAAGCGGATGCGCCATCGCCTCCTGCAGTTCCGACGGCAGCCATGGCGGCTGACCTGCCGGGCCGGGCTGGGCCTCGGCGTGCGCATCAGCGTCCTCGGCCAGGATCGCAGCAAGCGCGTCGGTGAACGCCCTGCAGGTCTGGTAGCGGTCGTCGGGCACCTTCGCCAACGCCCGGGCCACAACCTCGTCGAAGCTCGCAGGGAGGTCAGGCCGGTGGACTGTGATCGACGGGATCTCGCCGACTAGATGCGCCCACAGCACCGCCCGGTCGTCGTCGTGCTTGTAGGGCGGCACGCCAGCCAGGCACTGGTAGGCGACACAACCCAGCGCGTACACATCGGCGCGGCCATCCACCGGCTTGCCCTCGATCTGCTCGGGCGCGGCGTAGTCGAGCGTGCCGACAAACTGGCCGGTGGCCGTCAGTCCCGAGGCCGATGAGGACCACTTGGTGATGCCGAAGTCGGTCAGGTACACGTGGTCGGGGTCGTCGGGGCCGGCACCGGGGCCGGGGCCGAGCAGGATGTTGGCCGGCTTGACGTCGCGGTGCACCAGCCCCTGGGCGTGGGCGGCGTCCAGCGCCCCGGCCACCTGAGCGAGGATCGCCAGCGTCCGCGCCGGGTCGAGGCGATCCACGCGCTTGAGCAGTGCCCGTAGGTCGGTGCCGGCGACAAAGCGCATGGCGATGTACAGCAGCCCCTCGGCCTCGCCAGCGTCGTAGATCGGGATGATGTTGGGATGGTCGATCGCCGCCGCCAGCCGCGACTCGCGGATAAACCGCTGCTGGAAGTGCTCGTCCTCGGCCAGGTCGGGGGCGAGCAGCTTCAGGGCCACCTTGCGGCTCAACCGCAGGTGCTCGGCCAGGTAGACCATAGCCATCCCACCACGGCCGATGAGCGACTCGACACGGTAGCTGGCCAGTTCGCGACCAGGAGTCAGGTATGCCTGCATCACGCCTTCTTCACCCTATGCTGGGGCACTTCTAGCACGTCCACAACGCTGGCGCCATGGGCAGCAGTCAGACGTTGGCCGTCGGGTGCCAGCGCAGCGGGCGCGTTCAGCCGATGGGCAGCAGCAGGAATGGGGCTGATGGAGGGGCAGGCACGGTCTTTCGGACTCGTCATGGGCCTCGACAACCCGCATGATCGCTGGGAGCCGTGCCCGTGCTACATCCCGCCTGGCCCACTCACCCGACCATCACCAACGAGACAAGCTCGCACTATGCCGAGGCCTGGCGCCCAGCTCCTCCATCGCGGACCCAGCAAGGACAGCTACTTGAGGCCACGTCGGCTATCAGGCCGTTCGTGCTCTCCGGTCAGGCGGCGTTCGCGAGAAAGTGTAGAAACGACAGGTTGCGGTCGCTGGTCTTGTGGACGTGGGCGCCGTCGACCACCTCGACCGCGCGGGTGATGGCCTCGGCGTGCGCGGCGTCTGCGGCGTTGCAGGTGAGGTCGACGACCAGCAGCTCGGGATGGGACTCCACGATGTCGACAGCGACCACGCTGCCTGCCGCCTCCCCGACCGCGGTGGTGATCTGGCCGATGCCGCGCGGGTCGGCCCCGAGGTGCACGCGGATCGTGATCGAGTACGACGCGCTTGGAACTCCCATGTGACGCTCGGCTCCTTCCAGGACCTCGGGGGCGGCCGAAGCCTACTACCCTTCCGGGCGGTAACGGGCCCTGTCTGCCTTCGGGTACCGTAGGTGTCCGGTATCCGGACCAGAGGTGAGCGCCGTGCTCCTTGCGCAGGTGGAGGCGTTTCTCGAGGTGATGCGGCTCGGTAGCGTCAGCCGGGCCGCGGACGCGCTGTTCGTCAGCCAGCCGACCCTGACCGCCCGGCTCAAGAACCTCGAGGCCGAGCTGGGCGAGGCGCTGTTCGTGCGGACCGGGCGGGGCGTCAAGCCGACCGAGGCGGGGCTGGCCTTCCGGCCCCACGCCGAGCGCGCCCTGCGGTCGCTGCGCGAGGGGCAGGCGGTGATCGCCGAGCTGCAGCGCGGTGAGGCGGGCGTGCTGGTGGTCGGGGCCGCCCCGGCGGCGAGCACCTACGTGCTGCCGGCCCTGCTGCGGCGCTTCACGGCCCGCGCCCCGGAGGTGCAGCTCGTGGTCCGGACCGGCCACTCCGAGGAGGTCCTGCAGATGGTCCTGCAGGACGAGGTCCATGTCGGCCTGGTCCGCTCCATGCACCACCCGGACGTGGAGAGCGTCCCGGTGTACGAGGACGAGCTGGTGCTGGTGGTGCCCGCCCTCCACCGGTTCGCCGACGGCGGCGGCGTGGGCATCGAGGACATGGGCAGCGAGCCGCTCATCCTGTTCGACCGCACCTCGAGCTACCACGAGCTGACCAACGCCCTGTTCAGGCAGGCCGGGGTGCTGCCCCGTAGCGTCATGGAGCTGGACAACATCGAGGCGGCCAAGAAGATGGTCGAGCAGGGGCTCGGCATCGCCCTGCTGCCCGAGGTCGCGGTGACGGCGGAGGTGGCGGCCGGCACGCTGGCCCAGGTCCCGCTGGAGGGCACCAGCCCGGTGCGCCGGCATATCGTGGCCGTGCGGCGCCGGAGCGCGGGGCCGGCGCCGGCCGTGGTCCGGCGCTTCCTCACGGCGGTGGCCGAGGAGGCGCGGGGGCTGCCGCATCCGGGTTGAGCTGGTGGTATTGAAGTGGTCGATGGATCTCATCATAACAAATGATTTGAAAAATGACTGGCTACACTTTTATTCTCGGTTCACCGCAACGCTTCGCGGTCGTCGCAGCTCCGTGACCGAGGAAGGCGCACGGGCGACAGGAAACCCCTGCCATATTCTTGCCACCTCGTTTTGCCTCGCCCGAACGAGGGGAATTGCGCGCCCGAGCCCGGTACAACGCAACGGGAAAAGGAAGTGAGCACCACCATGCCGACCCTGCCACCGCCGCCGACCGCACCCGCCGACCCGTGGGCAGCCAGCCCGCGCTGGCACGGGACCCGCCGGGACTACACCTGGGCCGACGTCGAGCGCCTGCGCCCTTCGGTCCCGGTCGAGCACACCATCGCCAGGCATGGCGCGGACCGGCTGTGGCAGCTCCTCTGCCACGACGACTACGTGGCGGCGCTCGGGGCGCTCACCGGCGGGCAGGCCGTGCAGATGGTCAAGGCCGGCCTCAGGGCCATCTACCTCTCCGGCTGGCAGGTCGCGGCCGACGCCAACCTCGCCGAGCAGGTCTACCCCGACCAGAGCCTGTACCCGGCCAACAGCGTCCCGGCCGTGATCCGGCGGGTCAACAACGCGCTGCTGCGCGCCGACCACGTCGACCGGGTCGAGGGCAGGAACGGGACCACCTGGCTCGCGCCGATCGTGGCGGACGCCGAGGCGGGCTTCGGCGGCGCCCTCAACGCCTTCGAGCTGATGGGGTCGATGATCGCCGCAGGCGCGGCCGGGGTGCACTTCGAGGACCAGCTCGCGTCGGAGAAGAAGTGCGGGCACCTGGGCGGCAAGGTGCTGGTGCCGACCGCCCAGTTCATCCGGACCCTGACCGCCGCCCGGCTGGCCGCCGACGTGGCCGGGGTGCCGACGATCCTGGTCGCGCGGACCGACGCGCTCGCCGCGACCCTGATCACCAGCGACGTGGACGAGCGCGACCAGGCGTTCACCACCGGGGAGCGGACCGCCGAGGGGTACCACGTGGTCCGGGGCGGCCAGGAGGCGGCCGTGGCCCGCGCGCTTGCCTACGCGCCCTACGCCGACCTGCTCTGGTGCGAGACCTCCACCCCCGACCTCGGGCAGGCCCGCCGCTTCGCCGAGGCGGTGCACGCCGAGTTCCCGGGCAAGCTGCTCGCCTACAACTGCTCGCCGTCGTTCAACTGGCGCCGGCACCTCGACGACGGCACCATCGCCAAGTTCCAGAAGGAGCTGGGCGCCATGGGCTACCGGTTCCAGTTCATCACCCTGGCAGGCTTCCACGCGCTCAACGCGGCCATGTTCGAGTTGGCCCGCGGCTACGCCGAGGAGGGCATGACCGCCTACGTCCGGCTGCAGGAGCGGGAGTTCGCGCTCGAGGCGGACGGGTACACGGCCACCAGGCACCAGCGCGAGGTCGGCACCGGCTACTTCGACGCCGTGGCCGGGGTGATCTCGGCCGGTACCGCTTCCACCCTGGCACTGGCCGGGTCGACCGAGCAGGAGCAGTTCGGCGCCGGTCCCGGGACGGGCACCGGCCCGTAGCCCGACGGCCGGCAGGACGGGGTGCTGCGTCCCGGCGGCCGTAGCGGCACCGGCCCGTAGCCCGACGGCCGGCAGGACGGGGTGCTGCGTCCCGGCGGCCGTAGCGGCCGGGAGCCCACGGCACACCGTCCGCAGATGTACGGAGTCAGAACTAGGCAGAACCGGGTACTATCCCCTCTGGTCCCGCGAGAGGGGGGCAAACGTGTCCAACGGCGGCGGCGCACCAGACCCTGGCGCGGGAGCGGCGGGACGGAGCGTTCGGCTCGTCCTCGTCGCCACGGTGCTCGCGGCCCTGCTCGTGCAGGGCGTCGCCGCCGTCGCGGTCCCCCGGGACATGAACCAGCTCACCCAGCGTGCCAGGCAGATCCATGCCGAGCTCGAAGAGCAGTACGCCGCCATCGAGCGCCTGACCGAGCAGCTCAACGAGACGACCGACCGGCAGGCCGGGCTGCGGCGGCAGCTCGCCGCGCTGCAGCGGCGCCGGCGCGAGGTCCAGACCGACCTGGCCAGGGCCCAAAGGCGGCTCGACGAGCAGGCCAGGGCCATCTACATGGCGGGTCCTGGCAACGTCGTCTCGGAGCTCGTCGGCTCGCCCGACCTGGCCGAGGCCCTCAACCGTATCCCCCTGCAGCGGTCGGTGCTCGAGGCGCAGGTCGCCACGATCGAGGAGGTGCGCAAGGCCAAGGCGAGCCTCGACTCGGTGAAGGCGCAGATCGACGCCGCCATGGCCGCGCAGCAGCGGGTCGCCGACAGCATCACGGCGCAGCGGGCTCGCATCAAGAGCCTGGCCGACCGGCTGCAGGCCACCCTGGCCGGGATGGACCAGGAGCTCGCCGGCGCCCTGTCGCAGGCGCTGCGCCTGGACGAGGCGGCCCGGCGGGCCGCCTTCGCGGCCTTCGCCGCCGGCGCGGGTGGCCGCGGCGCCCTTGGCGGGCTGTACTACCAGCCCGCCCCAGCCGCCCGGCGGGCCGTTCAGTACGCCCTCGCCCAGCTCGGCGACCCGTACCTCTGGGGGGCGACCGGACCGGACCGGTTCGACTGCTCGGGGCTGACCATGGCCGCCTACCGAGCGGCCGGCGTCGGCATCCCCAGGGTCTCCCGTGCCCAGTGGGGCGCAGGCACCTACCTCGACGTGGGCAGCCTGCTGCCCGGGGACCTGGTGTTCTACGCCGACGACGTGTCGCAGCCGTCCACCATCCATCACGTCGGCATGTACGTCGGCCGCGGGCTCATGGTCCACGCGCCCCACACCGGCGCCGTGGTCAGCCTCGCGTCGATCTGGCGGTCGGGCTACATCGGCGCGGTCCGGGTCGTGCCAGCGGTCGTCAAGTCCGGGGTGACGCCGCCGCCGACGATCATCGGCCCGCCAGGCACCACCCCACCGCCACCGCCGCCGTCGATGACCACGCGGCCGCCGACGACGACGACCGCGGCGCCACAGACGACGGCGCCGCAGAAGGCCACCGCGCCGCCGACGACAACGACGCCGGCGACCACCACGGCGCCGACGACGACCGCGCCGCCGACCACCACGGCGCCGCCGACGACCACCACCACGGCGGCGGCCGAGCCGGTCATGGCCGGCTCCCCCTGAGCCGGGCCGGTCACAGCGAGCCGCAGGAACATCGCGACGGTCGCCCGGAAGGGCTGGCGTATCATCCGGCCATCGCCCATTCGTCCAGGCAGGAGGCACCCTCGTGCACGACATCCAGCTCAAGCTCCCCGACGGCTCGGTACGGCAGGTCGCTGCCGGTACCACCCCGGCCGAGCTGCTGGACACCACGGGTGCCGTCGCCGCGCTGGTCGACGGGGAGCCCTGGGACCTCGGTCGCGGCATCGACCACGACGCCGCGGTCGCCCTGCTGCCCGCGGCCAGCCCGGAGGGCCGCGCGGTGCTGCGCCACTCGGCCGCGCACGTGCTCGCCCAGGCCGTGACCGACCTGTACCCGGGCGCCAGGTATGCGATCGGGCCGCCGATCGAGGACGGCTTCTACTACGACTTCGACGTGCCCGAGCCGTTCACCCCCGACGACCTCGAGCGCATCGAGGCCCGCATGCGCGAGATCGTCGCCGGGGGCCAGCCCTTCCAGCGTGGCGAGCTGTCCCGCGAGGAGGGGCTGCGCCTGTTCGCCGAGCAGCCCTACAAGCGGGAGATCATCGAGGCGGTGGACGAGGCCGAGGGGGTCGGGCCGGCCGTCTCGGTCTACCGCAACGACGGCTGGGTCGACCTCTGCCGTGGACCGCACGTGCCGACCACCCGCGCCATCCCCGCGTTCAAACTGCTCCGGAGCGCCGGCGCCTACTGGCGCGGCGACGAGCAGCGTGCGCAGCTCCAGCGGATCTACGGCACCGCCTGGGAGTCCGAGGCCGCCCTGGCCGAGCACCTGCACCGGATGGAGGAGGCCGAGCGCCGCGACCACCGCCGCCTCGGGCTCGAGCTCGACCTGTACCACTTCCCGCCCGAGATCGGCAGTGGGCTGCCGGTGTTCCACCCCAAGGGCGGGCTCATCCGCAAGCTCATGGAGGACTACTCCCGGGCCGAGCACGAGGCGGCCGGCTACTCCTTCGTCTCGACCCCGCACATCGCCCGGTCGACGCTGTTCGAGATCTCGGGACACCTGCAGTGGTACGCGGAGGGCATGTACCCGCCCATGGAGCTGGAGGGCGCCAGCTACTACCCGAAGCCGATGAACTGCCCGATGCACATCCTGATCTACCGGTCCCGCGGCCGTTCCTACCGGGAGCTGCCGCTGCGGCTGTTCGAGTTCGGGACCGTGTACCGCTTCGAGCGCTCAGGGGTCCTGCACGGCCTCGCCCGCGCGCGCGGCTTCACCCAGGACGACTCCCACATCTTCTGCACCCGCGAGCAGCTCGGCGCCGAGCTGGCCGGCCTGCTCGAGTTCGTGCTGCGGTTGCTGCGGACCTTCGGCCTGACCGACTTCGAGGCCGAGCTGGCCACCCGGCCGGAGAAGTTCGTCGGCGCGCCCGAGGAGTGGGACCAGGCCGAGGCCGCCCTGCGCGAGGCGATCGACGCCAGCGGTGTCCCCTATGTCGTGGCCGAGGGCGAAGGCTCCTTCTACGCGCCAAAGATCGACGTGCACGTCCGCGACGCCATCGGCCGGCGCTGGCAGATGTCGACGCTGCAGGTCGACTTCCAGCTCCCGCAGCGGTTCGGCATCGAGTACACCGGCGCCGACAACGCCCGCCACCGCCCGTTCATGATCCACCGGGCGCTGTTCGGCTCGGTGGAGCGGTTCCTTGGCATCCTGATCGAGCACTACGCCGGGGCGCTGCCGACCTGGCTCGCGCCGGTCCAGGCTCGGATGGTGCCGATCGCCGACCGCCACCTCGGCTACGCGACGAGCGTTGCCGGTGCCCTGCGCGCGGCCGGCCTGCGGCCCGAGGTGGACGACTCGTCCGGCCGGATGCAGGCCAAGGTCCGCGACGCCCAGCTCGCCAAGGTGCCCTACATCCTGGTGCTCGGCGACCGCGAAGAGGCGGCCGGCGCGGTCAGCGTCCGCATCCTGGACGGCACCGAGCGGCGCGGCGTGCCGCTCGCCGAGCTCGTCGCGCACGTGACCGCCGAGGTGGCCGCCAAGGCGACCACGCCGACCCTCCCGGCGCAGGCGGCCGAGGCGGCCACGCCGACCCTCCCGGCGCAGGCGGCCGAGGCGGCCGACGCCGGCGTGCCGTGACGGCCGAGCGCCTCTGGACGCCCTGGCGGATGGCGTACATCCGCCAGGGCGACGACGGCCAGCGCGGCTGCGTGTTCTGCGAGCTGCCGGCCCAGGACGACGACCAGGCCAACCACATCCTGGGCCGGGGTGAGCGGGTGTTCGCGATCCTCAACGCGTTCCCGTACAACCCCGGCCATCTCATGGTCATGCCGTTCCGCCACGTCGGCGGCTACGCCGACCTCACCTCGGAGGAGCTGTCGGAGATGATGGCCATGACCGGCACGGCGATCCAGGCGCTCGAAGACGAGTCAGGGCCCCACGGCTTCAACCTGGGCATGAACCTCGGCCAGGTGGCCGGCGCGGGCATCGCCGACCACCTCCACCTGCACCTGGTCCCGCGTTGGGGCGGGGACACCAACTTCATGCCGATCGTGGGCCAGACCAAGGTGCTTCCCGAGCTGCTGGACGAGACCTACCAGAAGCTCCGGCCCCACTTCGCGCCGCCGTCGTGACCAGTGCGGGCGGCGGCGCTTGCGTCCCGTTCGACCGGAAATGGCGCAAGGCGGAGCTAAGGGGAGAAGATACAGGCCCGTTCGTACCGGTCTCATGCTGCGCCCTTGCGAGCTGGCGTGTCGGCCGGATCCAGGGACGCGACGCCTCGTGTGGCAGCGCCCCCAGGACGATGGAGGAGCGCAGTGCGAGCTCGCCGATGCCGTGCCGGGGTGCCTGCTGGTCTGGTCCCCCGCTTGCCGGCCAGCCGGTGATCGCGGGTTGCTCGCCCTGCAAGGCCTCGCCGGTCTTGCCGGAGATGGGAGGGGGGGTGAACGCCGGTGGCGGGCCGGGTCGCTAGACTGGTCGTGCTGTTCTCGCGGGATGCCGGTCTCACCGTTGCGCTGCGGACCCTGCTCCCCGACGAGGACCGGGTTGTCCAGCTGGAGTCCCCGGGCGACTGGGCCGGCGAGCTCGACCCGGGTCGGGACACGGTCGTGCTCGACTTCCCGCGCGGTTCCCGGTGGGACGCGTACGCCTCGATCCGCGAGGGGTTCTCGGGGCGCATCGTGATCCTGCTCCTCACCGGCGAGCAGGACAACTCGTTCGAGAGCGACAGCTCCTGCGTGCTCCTGCGACGCCCGTTCCAGCTCGACGACCTGTCCAGGGAGCTCGTCGTCCCTACCGGGGGCGGGCGCCGACGCGGCAGTACCGGCAGCGGCCCCACCCGGCGCGGCAACCCACGTCCCGCCCCCACCCCGCCCAAGGCGCCCCCGCCCTTGAAGGCACCCCCGCCGCTGCGGGCGTCCCCACCCTTGAAGGCATCCCCGCCGCTGCCGGCGCCCCCGCCCTTGAAGGCGCCCCCGCCGCTGCGGGCGCCCCCGCCGCCCGCTTGGCCGCGGGCGTCCACGCTGCCAGTAGCGCCCGCCGCATCCGAGGCGGCGGCCCCGTCCGGGTCGCCGGGCTCGTCCAGGCCGGCCGCTCCTGGGGCGCCCACGGCAGCCAGGGCCCCTGCCCCGCCCGGCTCGCCGGGGGTGTCCGGGGGGGCCGTCCCGCCCGGGCCGCCCGGCCCGCCGGGCGCATCCGGGCCGCCCAGGCTGGCGGGGGTGTCCGGGCCGGCGGCTCTTGGGTCGCCGGCTGCGCAGGGCGGTCCAGCGCCGCCGGACCGGCCGTCGGCTCGACGCGACGGGCTTCCGGCCGAGCCGCCGGCGCTGACTCTGCCTGCGGCCGGGCCAGCCGATGCCCCGCCGGGAGCTGTGCCTCCGCCCGGGTCGGTTCCCGAGGACCGGGGGCCCGGCTCGCGGACGGGCGACAAGTTCGGTGCGACCGGGACCCGGCCTGCAGGGGGACCGGAGGCGGACTGGTTCACGCCTGCCTCAGGGCCGCGGGCGGCGAGCCTCGACCGGCCGGCGTCCGAACCGCCCCCAGGAGGGTCGCGACCGGCAGGCGAGGGTACCGGGGGGCCGGCAGGCACCGGGCCCGAAGCTGGCGCCGGACCGTCCACGGCCGGCGCGGCGACCCAGACCGGACCTGGGGCACGGTCGCTGCCGCCCCTGCCCGGCGGGGAGCCCCGTCCCCGGGAGCTCGAGCGTTGGCCGCCCATCGCCGGCCGACAGGCGGGCTCCGCCACCCCCGAGCTCGATCCCTGGCCGTCTCTGTCGAGCCGGGTGGCCGGCGCGGGTCCCGAGCCTGCGTCCGGACCCGTGGCCCAGGCCCGGCCTCAGGCCGCAGGCGCCGACGCACGGCCGGCAGCCCGGACGGCCGCGCCGGGCCCGGTCATCCCCTCACGAGCCAGTGCGGGCCGGGCCGGCTCGGCCGCCTCCCGCCCACGGCCCGGCCCGGACCGCCGGCCGGCCCCCGGCCCGGTGCTCGGGCGGGTCGCCGCCGCCGTCCTGGTCGCCGCCCTCGCACTTCTGGCCTCGGCGCTGTACGCCAACCGCAGCCCGGAAGCCAGCGCCAGCGAGGCTGCCGCTGTCCAGGTGGCCCGCAACCTGACCGGCTCGGCCGGGCTGGCGTGGCGCGGGGAGCCGGTGCTCGACCAGCCTCCGCTCGCGCTCGCGGTCCACGGCGCATGGCTCTCGCTCACCGACAGGACCACCGGCGAGGTGGTCGCGTCGATCCACCAGGCCCGGCTGGCGTCGAGCGCCTTCCGCGCCCTCGCCATCGTGCTGCTCGTCCTGCTCGTGCTGGCCCTCACCGAGCCGGCGCAGGACGTGGTGCTCCGCTTCTTCCTCGGCCTCGCCGCCGGTCTGGTCGCCGCCCTCGACCCGGTCCTGGTCGGCGCCGGCCGGATGGTCACCGTCGAGGCCCTGGGGCTGCTGGCCGGGCTGCTCGCCCTGTGGCTGGCGTGGCTCCTCCGTGACCGGCCGCCGGCGGTGTACGTGTCCGCCGTCGGCCTGGCCGCCGGTATCGCGCTGCTCGTCGACGGCCGGGCCGTGGTCCTGCTGGTCGTGCCGCTGGTGTTCGGTGTGCTGACCCGGGGCCGGCCGGAGCCCTTCGCCGGCCGGGCGCTGGCCGCGCTGCTGACCGGGGCCGGGTTCTGGGCGGCCTTCGCGGCCTGGGCCCTCACCGCCGACCCGGGCCGCACCGGCGGCGCCGTCGGCTGGCCGCGCCGGCTGGCCGCGCTCTTCCACCTCGTGCCTGCGGACCGGCCCCTGCCGCTCGGCAGGCCGCTCGCCCTCGCCGCGCCGCGCGACCTCGCCACCGTGGCCGTGCTCGTGGCCGCCCTGCCCGCGCTGGCCGCCCTGTGGCGCTTCCGGCCTGACCGCGCCGGCCTGTTCGTGCTCGCCTGGAACCTGGCCGGCGCCGTCGCCGGGGCATTGCTGATCGTGGGCGGTGCCCTGGACGAGACCTGGCTCACCTACCTGCTTCCGGGGGCGGTCGCCGCCACCGTGCTCGGGTTCGAGGCGGCCCGAGCCCGGGTCGCGGCTGCGGGGACGCTGCCCGGACGGCTCTCGGCGCTGGCCGCGCCGGTGCTCGTGGTCGTGCTGCTGGCGTTCGCCGGCTCCGGCTGGGACGGGCGCTACGGGCGGCCCGACGACGCGCTCGCCTTGATGAGCAGGCACGTGGCCGGCAAGGTGCGGCCCTGCTCGGTGCTGAACGCGTCCAGCCCGGCCGACCCGGACCTGTTCTCGATCGGCGAGCGCCGGGTGGCCGAGTTCTCCAGCGGCCCGGCCGCCCTCGCCCACGGCGTCCGCTACTTCCTGCTCCGGGCCGACGACGCGGCGCTGGGCCGGGGGACGATGTCGGCCGGGCTGGCCGGCTGGCTGCGAGCCGAGGGCAGACCGGTGCTGACCATCCCGAGCCGGAGCCACGGGAGCGTCGCGCTGTGGGAGGTGAGCCAGTCGTCGACCAGCCGGGTCGCTGACCTGCTGCGCATCCCGGGCGGCGTGTTCGTGAACGCAGTCGGCTCCGGCTGTGGCGGCTTCCCCGTGGTGGACGGCGACACGGGCCGGTTCTTCTCCGGCTACCAGGCGATCGGTGGGAAGCCGGTGGTCGGCCGCCCCCTCAGCCGGTCGTGGCGGACCAGCGGCTCGACCCTGCAGGTGTTCGACACGATGGTCCTCGGCAGCGTCGGCGGCCCGGAGGGTGGCTCGCAGGTGGCCCGGCCGGTCGCGCTGGTCTCCCAGCTCGCCCACAACGTGCCCACGCTGCTGGCCGGGAGCGGCATGCCCACGCCCGAGGTCGAGCCGGGAACCACCATCGAGGACCGGCGGCAGCTGCTCACCGACCCGAGGATCGCCCGCTTCTACCTGGGCGTGCCTGAGGAGACCACCGATCCCGTGCTGTGGCAGGCGGCGGAGGGGCGCTACGGCAGCCCGGTCTCCCGTCCGCAGCAGTCCGCGAACGGTACCGTCCGGCAGGCCTTCGAGCGGGTCGTCATCGAGGTCGACCGCGGCGGCCCGGCCCGCCTCGCACCCATCGGCCTGGTCGCGGTGCAGGCCAGGCTGGTCCCGGCCGAGGCGCTGCGGTCGCAGCCCGTGCCCGACCTGCCCGCCCCACGGCCCGCGGAGGGCCCGGGGACCGGCCCGCCCGACCGCCTGCTCGCCTACCTGGCCGCCGCGCTCGGGGCCTGGGTGCTGCTCGCCGCCGCCCTGCTCGTCGGGCACCGGCTGCGTGCCGGGCGGCGCACGTCCCCGGCCGACCCGGTACCCCACTGGCAGCCCATCGCCGCCGGCTTCCAGGCCGATGACTCGCCGATCCCCAACCGGGACCGGGCAGCCCCCAACGGCCGCCCTCCCGGTCAGGCTGGCCACCCTCCCCACGCGGCTGGCTACCCGGCGGGGGAGCCGGCCGACCGCGCCGCCGCGCCCTGAGCGATCCCAGCCGGCGCCGGCCGAGGCCGTGGTGGCACCTGGTCGCGACAACGATGGCAGGCAGGCGCTCATGGTGATCCTGCCAGACCGGGATGGCGTGACACGACCCCACCGCACTGACGGCACCCGCCCGTCGGTCCAACCGCGCCGCGAGGTTTCCGGAATGTCCCTTACGACGGGATCGAGCTCGGCACGCCCGTGTCGACCGTGCCGCCGGGGGGGACCACCCCGTGGCGGACCGCGAACGCGGCCGCCTCGAGCTTGGAATGCACGCCGAGCTTCACCAGCACGTTCTGCACGTGGGTCCGGACGGTGTTGACCGAGAGGTAGCACTCCTGGGCGATGCGCCGGTTCGACCAGCCAGCGGTGAGCAGCGCGAGGATCTGCTGCTCGCGCGGGCTCAGGCTGTTGACGAGCAGTCGCACCTCCCGGTCGGCGTCGTCGCCCGGCTCGGTCGGGGGCGGGTGGCTGACCGGCCCGTCCTGCCCGTCGGCCAGCCGGCGGATGATCCCCGCGAGCTGCCGCCCCGACGAGTCCTTGGTGGCGAACCCGTGCGCGCCCGCCTTCAGCAGGTTGGACACGAGCTTCGGGCGGGTGTCGGCCGAGAGCATCAGCACTCGGGTCGCCGGCGCCGAGCGTCGGGCCGCCGCCACCACCTGCTCGATGTCGGTTGCTGGCATGTGGACGTCGAGCACCAGGACGTCCGGTTTGTGCTCGTCGAGCATTCGCAGCGCGGACCCCCCGTCGGGAGCCGTCGCCACGACCTCAAGGTCTTCCTCGACCGACAGGACCATCCGCAGTCCCTCGACGAAGACCTCGTGGTCGTCGGCCAGGGCGACCCTGATCGCCGCCGTGCTCATCCTGCCCCCCTGTCGTCCGGGTGGCGTGCGTGCGCCACCGCCGTCGGTCGTTCCCTTGCCTGCAGCCGGCGCTGCCTCTGGTGACGCCGTGCCGCCGGCTCGATGCGGTCCAGCGGGCGGCACGGCCACGTGCTGCTCCGGAGGGTCGCCACCGCGGACGCGGACGACATCGGCTGCCGTGCCGGTAGGCCGCTCGCTCCCGGCCAGCGGCCGGCGCCGGAAGCGGGCGACGCCATGCCGCGCAGAGGCGCTGGCACGCAGCCATGGCAACCCTACGGTGACGGATCGCATCGCGCCTATCATGAGTACTGCATAGCTACGGGAGACGGAGCAGCCTGTCGCCGACGCTGCACGGCACGCATGACTCGGCTCCGGGCGGTGCTGGCGCGAGCTGTCGCATCCAGGCCCTGGCCGATCAGGTGGAGGATCGTCCTGTCAGCAGGGGCCCTGGCGGTGGCGGCAGAGCCAGTCGGCCTTGGCCCGCTCCCACACCCGCACGTCCCGGGTCAGGGTCAGGCCGGCCGGCAGGGGGTGCGGGTAGGCGCCCGGGCCGAGCCAGACCAGCACCGAGCGCTCGGCCCTTGTGCCGGGCGGGAAGCGCATCGGGGTCGGGCCGTTGATCGAGTAGCGGTCCATGCGCAGCACCGAGTCGCGGATCACCACACTCGGCGTTGCGGTCTCGCTCCACTTGAAGAACACGTGGTGGCCGCGCCCGTCGGTGCACGCCTGCTCGTAGCGGCAGCCGGTCCCGTAGGCCATCGGCTCGAGGCGGAGCAGCACGTGGTCGAGGGTGGTCGTCCCGGTCGGCCGGTTCCACCCGTCGTCGGAGCCAGGCCGCTCGGAGATGCCGACGAAGCACCCGTCGAACAGGGAGTCCCGCACGGTCAGGGTCTTCGGGTGGGTGTCGTTCTCGATGCAGTCGTCGCGGATGTTGGTGAACCAGACGTTGCGGACGACGATCTGGGCCGGCGGGTCGCCGTGGCTCGAGATCCCGTCGAAGACGTTGTCGGCGCGCAGGCCGTCCACCACCCCAACGCCCGAGCTGGTGCCAAAGGAGAGCGCGTCGCCGTTGACGTTGTCGTTCAGGTCGTCCCAGGTCCGCCCCGGGCTGACGCTGGACCGGACCACGCCGCCGAGGATGCACAGCCCGCCCGCTGTGGACTCGCTGCCGGTGATCCCGAAGGTGAGCGCGTACACCGTCGAGTTGCCGTAGGCGGTGCTGGTCATGCCGCGCAGGTCGAAGGTGCGGCCGTTGGGCGGATGTGACTCGCTGACCCGCTCGGTCACCACCCCGCGGTGCCGGCTCACGTCCTTGGCCGGGCAGTGGGAGGCGACCGCGGCCGGGCGCGCCGTGCCCGGGGGCGCCGCCGTGGCGGTCCGGGGCGCCTTCGTGGTCGTGGTGGCCCGAGTGGTGGCCGGGGCGGCCGTGGTTGGCGCGGACGTCTCCGGCAGGGTGCCCGCGGCGCCGGTGGTCGCCGTTGCCGCACCGGTCGCGCTGGCCGGGGCCGTCCCGCTGCGCGCCCGGGAGACGGCGACCCCAGCCAGCACCGAGGCGACCAGCGCCAGGGCGAGCGCGGCGGTCCCGGTGCGGCGGCTGAACCGGACGGGGACCAGGCTGCGGGGTGGTGGCACGGGACCTCCGGTGCGTGACGAGCGCGGCGTCAGCCGTCGGCAAGCTACCCCGGGCGGGGGCCGCCCACTGCCTGCACCCGGCGTAGGGCCGCTACGAAGGCCTCTCGATGGTGCCCGGCTCACCGCTGCGTAGGTTCCTGGCATCGCCAGCGACGACGTCGAGCCCTGCGGCGATCCGGCTCACCAGACCACCGCCCGACGGGGGTGCGCATGCCGTGACGGTACGGTGACGACGTACCCCGCCCTGACGCCATTCCGCGTAGCCCGCTACGGCAGGCGCGGGAGGGTGCATAGCGCCGGGACCGTACGCCGCTGGCACGTGGTCAGGCGCGGGCGCTGCGGCCGGCCGGGTCGCGACGGTCGATCCGCAGCAGCCCGGCGAGCCGCTCGGTGAGCGGGCGCACGATGTAGACGGCGGTATCGACCATGATCGCCAGGGTCCGGCCGAGCGTCGGGTGGGCCAGGTACTGGAGGTCGAGCGCTGCCCGCTGGCGGACCAGTTCGCCGAGGTAGCGCTGCTCGAGGTCGCTGCCCTCGACGGCGAGGACCTCCTTGTCGCGCAGGCGGATCTGGGCCGGGCCGGTGAGGCCGGGGCGGTGGGCGAACACCTCGTGGCAGTCGTCGGGGTAGCGCCGGGCCAGCGAGGGGGTCTCGGGCCTCGGCCCGACCAGGGTCATCTCGCCGCGCAGCACGTTGAGGAGCTGGGGCAGCTCGTCCAGTCCGGAGTGGCGCAGGAGCCGGCCGACGCGGGTGATGCGGCTGTCGCCGGCCGGGGTGAACTCCGGGCCGTCCCAGCCGGTCCGCATGGTCCGGAACTTGAAGATCGTGAACACCGAGAAGCCCTGGCCGACCCGGGCCTGGCGGAACAGCACCGGGCCCGGGCTCGACAGCTTCACCGCAAGGGCGAGCAGCACGAGCACCGGGCTGAGGAGCAGCAGCCCGGCTGCTGCCGCGAGCAGGTCGAGCGCGCGGCGTGCCGGGCCGGGTGCGACGCCGGGCGCTGTGGCGTCATCGACCGGCGCTGTGGCGTCGTGGACCTTGGTGTAGCTGATCTGGTGTAGCACGGTACCTCCACGCGTCAGGACCGGGTAGGCGATGGGGTGTACTCGGGGACCAGCTGGGAGAGCCGCTGGCGCACCAGGACGGGGTCGCCCGCCTCGGTGGCCGCCAGCAGGGGCTCGAGCTCGGTGAGGAAGCCGGGGCCGACCGGGGTGTGCGCCGCGGTCGACCAGACCTTGGGGTGGGCGGTGGGGGTGCGCTGCTCGCGCACGCTGAACAGCGCCTCGTTGAGCTTCTCGCCGGGCCGCAGCCCGGTGTAGCGGATGGTGACCTCGTCGGAGGCGAGGCGGACCTGGGCCGCGTAGTTGCGCACCAGGTCGACGATGCGGACCGGCTCGCCCATGTCGAGCACGAAGACCTCGCCCTGCTCGGCCATGCCGCCCGCCTCGATGACCAGGCCGACGGCCTCCTCCACGGTCATGAAGAAGCGGGTCACGTCGGGGTGGGTGACGGTGACCGGGTCGCCGTTGGCGATCTGCTCGGAGAGCACCGACAGGAACGAGCCCCGGCTCCCGAGCACGTTGCCGAAGCGGACCGAGGCGAACCGGGTGGCGCCGCCCACGCAGGCCAGGCAGATCATCTCGGCGAGCCGCTTGGTCACCCCGAGGATCGACGAGGGGTCGGCCGCCTTGTCGGTCGAGATCAGGATGAAGCGCTCGGTGCCCGAGAGGAGCGCCGCTCGGGCCAGGTGCATGGTGCCGAGCACGTTGGTCTTCACGCCCTCGCCCGGGTGGCGCTCGAGCAGGGGCAGGTGCTTGTGGGCGGCGGCGTGGAACACCACCTCCGGGCGCAGGTCGCGGAACAGCTGCAGGACCCGCTCGCGGTCGCGGATGTCGGCGATGATCGGCTCGTCGCCGTCGAGCAGCGTCCTGCCGTGCAGATCGAGCCGCAGGCCGTGCAGGTTGGACTCGTCGTGGTCGAGCAGGTACAGCGCCGCCGGGGAGAAGGCGGCGATCTGGCGGCACAACTCGCTGCCGATCGACCCGCCCGCCCCGGTGACCAGGACCCGCCTGCCCTCCACCAGCGCCCGTGAGCCTTGCCTGACCACGCGCAGCTCGTCGCGGCCGAGCAGCCGGTCCACCCGCAGGCGGCGAAGGTCGGACAGACGCGCGTCGCGCTGCAGCGGGGCGATGAAGGTCGGCAGGTAGCGCACGCCGGCCCCGGCCGCGGCGGCGGCCCGGGCCAGGCTGCGGACCCGCGCCGTGGGCAGCGACGGGATGGCGACGATGACCACGTCCACGGCCTGCTCCTCGGCCACGGCCACCAGCTCGCCGGTGCTGCCGAGCACGGGCAGGCCGGGTCCGGCTCCTGCGGCGGCGGCCGGGTCGTCGTCGAGGAAGCCGATCGGGCAGAGCCCGAAGTCGGGCGTGCGCCCGAGGTCGCGGGCGACCGCGCGGCCCGCCTCGCCGGCGCCCACGATCAGGCAGCGAAGCCCCTGCCGGATGGCTGGTGCGGCCGGGTCAGCGTCGGTGCGGTCGGGCGCCGCCCAGGCGGGCGCACACGCGGCAGCCCCGAACTCGCCACCGTGCGACCGCTGCATCGCCACCCCCCCGGACCGGAACCTCCGCCAAGTCCGGCGCCGGGCACGAGAACGGGATCGTGGAGCTCGGGGCCGGCGCCGGGCTTGCTTCGAGGCATACGCTCGCGCTTCCGCGCTGATTCCGGATGAGCCAGCAGCGTGAAACCGCCTACGGCATCGGGATGATCATCACCTGCGCTCTTGGCCAGAGGCCCAAGCCGCCGACCAGCAACGAAGATCACAGGCAGGTAACGGTCAGGTCTCGGCCCCAATACCTGGGACGAATCCGCCGTAGGCGGCCTACGTCATGGAGGGTCAGCCGTGCGCCGGCCCCGCAGAAGGTTGCAGCCCGGCCGTCGGTGCCGAGCCTGGCCCAGTCGGGGGGGTCAGCCGTGCGCCGGCCCCGCAGAAGGTTGCAGCCTCCCCGGAGCCGGACGGTCAGGCGTGGCTGAGCGGGCGTGGGGCGGCCAGCTCGCGCCCCTGGCGGTGGGGAGGTGCGGGCACGACGTCGCGGGCGGTCGCGACCAGCCGGCGGCCGTCGACCACGGTGACCGCCACCCAGCAGAGCGCGAACAGCACCCAGACGTGGCGGAAATGCATCGTCTCGTGGCTCATGCTCATGAGCAGGTTGGCGGCGACGCCGGCGCCGAGCCCGCGCATGGTGGCCGGGCCGCGCCCCTCAGCCAGCAGCAACCGGCCACCCCACCGCAGCAGCGCCCCGTACAGGACGAGGATGCCGGCCAGCCCCAGCACGCCCCGCTCGATCAGGTAGGCGATGACGTCGTTGTGCAGGCTCTGGTTACGGCCCTTGGCGTTGACCACCACGTCGATCGCCTCGCCGGGACCGAGCCCGACGGCCAGGCGCGAGCCGGCGCCCCGGAAGCCGGAGTCCCAGAGTTCCAGCCTGGCCCGGGTGCCGCGGTCCAGGCGCCCGAGGTTCTCGGCGAACGCCCCTTCCCGCTCGCGGGCGGCGAGCGCGCTGACCTCGGCCAGGCCGAGGCGGGGCACCCCGAGCAGCGCGACGGTCACGCCCAGCGCGACGGTCACGAGCAGCAGGCCGCCGCCCACCAGCCCCATGAGCTGCTCCCGGGTCCGGGCAGCGCGCAGGGAGGGGCCGAGGGCGAGGAACGCCCACCCGCCGAGGACCCCGGTGAGGGCGCCGTTGGAGCCGGTCACGTACATGCCGAACAGGACCCAGCCGAGCACCAGGAAGCGGGTGACGCGCCGCCGGGGCCAGGGGGAGCTGAGCGCCACGAAGTACGACACCAGCATGAAGCTCGCGGCCAGGTTCGGGTTGCCGGTGGTGGTGGCGAGCCGGTCGTCGAAGGTCTGCCCGAGCAGCGCCTTGGCCACGCTGGTGGGGACGGCGTGCAGGAAGGTCGCGATCAGCAGGGTGCCCCAGGCGAGCGCGGCGACCACCCAGACCTTGAGGGCGGTGTGCAGGGCTCGCTCCCGGCCGCCGAGGTCGTTGCAGATCGCCAGGAACAGGGCGAACAGGTACAGCTCGATGAGCAGGTTCAGCAGCCCCTTGGACGGGTTGGCACTCGCGATCAGCGCGATCAGGCTGGCGAGCAGGATCAGCCCGAAGGCGGCCCCGGCCGGCCAGCGCAGGGGCCGGCCATTGCGGAGCAGCCCGAACAGGGCCGCCACGATGTAGCACACGGCGAACAGGTCGACCAGGGCGCTGTTGCCAGGGCCGGCGGGCACGAGCAGGGGCAGGAGGAAGACGGCCCCGCCCAGCAGGAACAGGCTCACCCTGGCATCGTCTCCCCGAAGCTCACCGCGCGCCCCGCCGCACGCCGAGGTGGCGGCGGCCGGCGACCCAGGCGGCCTGGGCGGCCAGCCCCTCCTCGAGGTCGACCTCGGGCCGGTAGCCGAGCAGCGCCTCGGCCCGGGTGCCGTCCGCGCCGGTGTGCCTGGCGTCGCCGGGCCGGCTGGGCTCGTGGACGATCTCGATCCGGCGCCCGCTGACCTGGCCGACCAGGTCGAGGACATGGTTCAGGGTCACCCGGCGCCCGCCGCCGACGTTGACCGCCTCGGCGTGGATGGGCGCGTACATGGCGAGCAGGTTGGCGCGGACCACGTCGGACACGTAGGTGAAGTCGCGGGTCTGCTCGCCGTCGCCGTACACGGTGATCGGCCGGCCGCGGTAGACGGCTTCGAAGAAGCGCCGGAAGCCCATGTCGGGGCGTTGGCGTGGGCCGTACACGGTGAAGTAGCGCAGCGTGGCCACGGTCAGCGACGACACCGCAGGATTCGCGTAGGCGAGGCAGAGATGCTCGCTGGCGAGCTTGGTGACCCCGTAGGGCGAGACCGGCCGGGTGGTGGACTCCTCGGTGGTCGGGTAGGTCGGCGCGTCCCCGTAGACGCTCGAGGAGGACGCGGCCACCAGCCTTGGCACCCCCACGCGCACGCACGCCTCCAGGAGCTGCTGGGTGGCGAGCACGTTGTGGCGGACGTAGATGGCGAAGTCGGCCCCCCAGGAGGCGCGCACGCCCGGCTGGGCGGCCTGGTGGAGCACGGCGGTGGCGCCGGCGAGCCAGCCGTCCAGGTCGAGCGAGGCGAGGTCGCCCTCGACGAAGCGGAACCCGGGCCGGCCGAGCAGCCCGGCCAGGTTCGCCTGCTTCTCCGCCGGCGCGTAGTAGGGGGTCAGCGCGTCGACCCCGACGACCTCGTGGCCCTCGGCGAGCAGCGCCTCGGCCAGGTGCGAGCCGATGAACCCGGCCACGCCGGTGACGAACACATGCCCGTTCATCGCAGGTATCCCAAACTCTCGGGAGCCCGCCGCACCTCGGCGTCGGGCTCGTCCGGACCGTAGGCGACGGGTACGACGCCGGCGTGGGGAACGGCGGCACCGTCCGACCCTGCCAGCTGGGTGAGGCGGTCGTCCAAGTCCAGGGCCTCCTGGGGTCGCTCGGGGCGAGGTCGTGGTGCTCGCCCGGGTCGTTGGTCAGGTCGTGGATGGTGAGGGAGCCGAGTACACCTCGTCCGGGTGGTCGGTGAGGCCGCTGCTCACCAGAGCGTCCAACACCCGGTCACGGACGCGTCGATGGTCTCGGTGCCTGCGGCCGCCTAGCGGCTCTTGGACCGCTCGCGCTCAGCCTCCGGCCTCCCCCTGGCGCTCCTCCTTGTCCTTCTTGCGCAGCGGCAGGGGCAGGCTCGCGGGACCCTTGTCGCCCTCGACCTGGGGGACGGGCACGCTGCGCACGCGCGCGATGTTCGACTCGCTGTCGCTCTCCTGGGAGGCGTAGTGCCCGTAGCGGACGAGCCGGGTGAGCCCCGAGGTCTTGGACCCGAGCAGGATCGACCCGAGGGTCCGCAGCCCTTCGCGGCGCAGCCCCTCGGCCACCTCGCGGATCGACTTGGTGGCGGCGCGGCCCGACCGGACCACCAGCAGGGACGCGTCGGCCGCACCGGCCAGGGAGATCGCCTCGGCCGACCAGCGCGCCGGCGGGGTGTCGAGGATGACGATCATGCCGGTCGCCCGCAGCAGCTTGAGCATCGCGCCCACCTGCTTGGTGGCGAGCAGCTCGGCCGGGTTGCTCGTGCTGGCGCCGGCCGGGAGCACGACGAAGTTGTCGCTGACCGAGATGAACAGCGAGGCGAGGTCGTTGCGCTCGCCCTCCAGGTAGCCGGCCAGGCCCTCCTCCAGGTAGCCGGCCAGGCCCTCGGACTCGGGCAGCTCGAGCAGCTTCTCGATCCCGGGCCGGCGCAGGTCGCTCGAGACCAGCACGACGTTGCGGCCCAGGCGGGCGAGCACGTGGGCCAGGTTCACCGACACGGTCGACTTCCCCTCGTGGGCGTCGGCCGACAGGATGGCGAGCACCCTGACGCTGGTGCCGAGCCCGCGCCGCTCCAGGGCGCCGACCAGCCGGCGGTAGCCCTCGGCGGTCGGGCTGAAGGGCCGGTCGAGCACGGCCACCCCCTTGCGGCGATGGCGCCGGGCCAGGTGGGGGATGTCGGCGATCACGGTGAGGTCGGTGGCGGACTCGACGTCGTCGGCGGAGAGCACCTTGGGGGCGTACGCCTCGGCCACGAAGGCGGCACCGATCCCGCCGAGCAGGCCGAGCAGCAGGCCGATGGCGAGCGCCACCCTGCGCCCGGCCGGGTTGCGCTGGGGCCCGACGTTGACCGGCTCGTCCACGGTGGTGGGCGTGCCGAGCAGGGCCGCCTGCTTGTCGATGTCGTCGAGCTCGGCCTGCTTGTTGGTCAGCAGGGTGGTGTGGTAGTGGAGCTGGGCCTCGGTGCCCGGGGAGGCGGTGCCGTTGGCGCTCTGCTGGCGCTCGGCGTTGGCCTGCAGCGAGAACGCCCGGACAAGCCGGGTGAGCCGCTGGATCTCGTTCACCCGAGGCGTGCGGATCGTGGTGAGCTGGGTGTTGTACTTGGCGTTGCGGCGCGCGGCGTAGGTCTTGGCGTAGGCGGTGAGCACCCGCTCCGCCAGGATCGGGTCGTCGTCGGCGTAGGAGATGGTGAACTGGGTGGTGCCCGGGATGGAGGTGGCCTCGAGCGCGGCGTTCAGCCGCAACACCCACTGCGCCTTGGGCTGGCCACGCAGGGGCTCGAGCCGCGCGGCGACCGGGCCGAGGCCGTCGATGACCGCCTGCACGGCCTGCACGTCGGGCACCAGCACCGGGGTGGCGCCGCGGTCGGGCTGGCGGCCGCCGGCGTCGCTCAGGTTGGCCGAGCGGACGTCCATCTGGACCGAGGCCAGGTTCTTGGCGTTGGACGGCAGGGTCCGGGGCAGCAGCAGCATCCCGGCCAGCAGGCCGAGCACCACGCTGGCGACGACGACGTACCTGCGTCGCCAGGCCGAACGGGTGTAGTCGGCCAGCGAGGCGCTGGCCCGGGTCGGGTCGCTGGACGTCGGGCCGGACATCGAGGACATAGGGGTGCGGCCTTCCGGGTCGTATCGAGGGAGCCCTGTCAGGGCGAGCTGGACAGCTCGAGGCTGCGCTGCATCGCGAACGCCGCCGCCTCGAGCTTGGAGTGCATCTCGAGCTTCTCGAGGATGTTCTGGATGTGGGTGCGGACGGTGTTGGGGCTGATGAACAGCTCCGACCCGATGTGGGCGTTGTCCCAGCCGCGGCCGAGGAGCACCAGCACCTCGCGCTCGCGCGGGGAGAGGCGCGAGATGGGGGAGTCCGCCTTCTCGGCCTGGCGCTCGACCAGCCGCCGGAACACCCCGGGCAGCATCGACCGGGGCACGACCCCCTCGCCCTCGAGCACCGCCTGGACCGCTCGCAGCACGGTCTTGGCGCCGCTGGTCTTGCCGACCACGCCGGCCGCGCCGTCGTGGATGGCGGCCACCACCAGGTCGAGCTCGAGCTCCCGGGCCAGCACCACGACCTTGACGCCGGGGTGGTCGCGCAGGATGCTCGCGACCAGGCTGGGCCGCTCGGAGAAGGCCAGGTCGGCATCGACCAGCACGAGGTCGGGCCGGTGCGTCCCGAGCGAAGCCAGCACGTCGGTGGACGAGCATTGGCCGACGACCTCGTGCTCGCCGTCGCGGTCGAACAGCGCTGCCAGCGCCTCGTTGAACAGCGGCTGGCAGTCAGCGAGGAGCACCCTTGCCAAGCCTTCCTCCCCTTGCCGTCTGCCCCTCTCGCCTCGGCCAGGCCGGGTGGCAGTCTCGCCGATGGCTACCTCCCCCCGATGCTGGACCACCCGGTGACGACCGCGAATACGCCGACGCAGTAGGCCACCTACTGCGGTCGCCCTATTCCGGGCGGCCCTGCCTGCCCCGACCAGGCCATCCAGAGGCCAGCCACACGGACCAGGACCAGAGCCGATGCGGGGCCGGTTGGGCCCAGCCCCTCATCGGCAGCCAGGCGGGGAACTCCAGGAATCGGGCCGGCCGCGGGCGGCTCATGCGTCTGCACTAGGCAAGGTTAGGGAGGGCAGGCTCGGGCAGGCTCAGAGGGCGTCAGCCCGCGGCGGCGCCCTTGAGGCTCCGGGTCTCGAGCGGGTTGCACCTGGCGTTCAGGGGCCGTGGAGGGAAGCCAGTGTCAAGCTCTCCGCATTGAACGGTGCTGCGGGTACACTTGTCGTATCCGATCCACCTCCGACCGCTGCGAGCACGTCCGGACCCGGACGGGAGGACCGATGAACGAGCAGCGCGAGCTGCGCCTGACCGCCGTGGTCACGCCCGACGAGGACTGGTACATGGCCCGGTGCCTTGAGGTGCCGGTCACCAGCCAAGGGCCGACGCCCGAGGCGGCGGTCGCGAACCTCCGCGAGGCGCTCGAGCTGTACCTGGAAGACGAGCCGGTGCCCGCCCCGGCGCACATCGAGCACGTTGGCGTGCGCCTGCCGGCGTGACGAGCCTCCCCGCCGTCTCCGGAGCCCGTGTGAAACGCGCCCTCATGCCGTACTTCGACAGGTAGGCGTCGCTGAACCGCGTGAGCGCGGCCAGCCCGGTCAGCTCGCGGGCGGCCCCGTGGACGACCACCACGTCGTCGCCGCTCTCCAGGTGCACGGCGACCCGCGGGTCGGCGGCGAGGTCGCGGGCCTTGCGCGAGGCGCGGCCGGTGCTGAACGCCAGCGCCCCATCAAGCCAGAGCCCCCACACCGGCAGCGCGTGCGGCCCCCCGTCCGCGCTGGCCGTGACCACCCAGTAGTTCCTGGCGGCGGCCAGGCGCTCCTCCACCCGGCCCCATTCGAGCAGGCCCTTGCCTGCGCCGGCGATGTCGTACTGCTTGGGCATCCACGGACGGTCGGCGACCGGGGTCACCTCGGCCACGCTCCACCACCTTCACGCTCGTGACAGCCGGCAGTCCGCCGATGCTAGCGGTGACCCGTGACAACCGGCGGCCCCGGCGCCTTGGTGGGCCGAGGCCGCCGGGCCGGTGAGGGTCAGGGGCCGGTGAGGGTCAGGGGCCGGTGATGCTGGCGTCGTCGGCGTAGAAGCAGGTGCCCGCTGGCGGGCTGCTGGACACGTAGGCGTTGAAGTCGAGGGTGGAGCCGTCCGTGCCCACCGTGTAGGCGACCTGCACCTGCTGCCAGCCGGTGCCGAGCGTGGCCGTGGTGGTGGCCGAGCCGACCAGCGTGCTGCCGCGGTACTCGCGGAAGCGGAGCTTGACGGTCGCCCCGCCGGTGTCGGCCCGCACCCACAGGCTGCCGTTGTAGGTGCCCGCCGAGGTCGACCCGACCCAGTTGGGCGAGTCGTTCAGGGTGCAGCTCCCCGAGCTGGTGGCCACCCGGGCCGCCCAGCTCCCGCTGTGGCCGCCGGCGACGCGGGTGACCCCAGTGGCGCTCCAGCCGGTGAGGTCGGTCTCGAACCCGGGGTTGCCGACCAGGTTGCCGCCCCCACCGCCCCCACCGCCCCCACCGCCCCCACCGCCGCCACCGCCGGTGACGGTCACGCTGGCCGTGGCGGTGTCGGTCGCGCCGTCGTCGTCGGTCACCGTGACCGTGACCGTGCGGTTGGCCGCCGCGGTGTAGGTGTGGGTGGCGCTCGCGCCCGTCTGGGGGCCGACCACCGCGCCGTCGCCGAAGTCGAAGCGGTAGCTGACCACGGTGCCGTCAGGGTCGCTCGAGCCGGATGCGTCGGCCGTGACCGTGAGCGGCGCGGGGCCCGAGCCCGGGGCCACGCTGAGCGCGGCCACGGGCGGCTGGTTGGCCGGAGGCGGCGACGCACCCTGGCGCTCGAGCGCGCCCCGGTCGTCGTAGGCGCGCGGCCCGGCGCCGGTGTTGGCCACGCCCGGGTCGTCGACCCGCGGGTTGCCTTCGGCGTCGGAGGACTGCTGGCCGCTCACCCCGGAGTTGGCCGAGTCGGTCGCGGGGGAGCCGGCGCCCAGGTGGAAGTCGCCCGCGCCGGCGTTCACGAACCTCGGGTCGGCCTGGATGCCGTTGGCCTCCTGCCCGGTCGCGGCCTTGAACGCGGCCAGCGACGAGTAGCTGCCCGACCCCCACACGTACATCACGTACGGGGTCGACAGGTGGACGAGGTTGTAGTTGGCCGTCGTGCCCGAGGTCGAGTTGCTGTCGACCCGGATGTTGCCCTTGGTGCGTTGCGGGTCCTGGCCGATGTTGTAGCCGTTGTCGGCGCTGACGTTGTTGGCGATGGTCGCCCTGGTGGAGCTGCCCTCGACGTTGATGCCGGCGGTGACGTTGTCGTAGACGGTGTTGCCGATGATCCGTTGCCCGGCAGCGTTGAGGTTGTCGATGCCGTGGTCGCCGTTGCCCCAGGCCAGGTTGTTGGCGACCAGGGTGTTGCCCGCGCCCGAGTAGGACTGGATGCCGGTGTCGCTGTTGTCGTGGGCGCGGTTGCCGATCACCGAGTTGCCAGGGGCACGCACGTCGATGCCGGGCGCGGCCCGGACGTAGCCGCGGTCGTTGGCGAACGAGTCGTTGCCCACGACCTGGTTGCGGGTGGAGCCGCTGGAGAGCTGGATGCCGGCTTCGCTGTTGTGGTCGGTGACGTTGCCAGACACGGTGGAGTCGTTGGTGCTGGACAGGTCGATGCCCTGGGCGATCTGGCCCTCGGCGGGGGTGCCGGCGGAGGTGACCCGGTTGCCGGTGATGGTGATGTGGTCGGATCCGCTGACCAGGATGCCTTCTTTGACGGTGTCGGTGATGGTGAAGCCGCGCACGGTGATCCAGCTCTTGGAGGCGATCTGGAAGCCGTAGGTGCCGGCCCGCACGGTCGCCCCGGGGTCGCCCTGGTAGACGGTCGGGCTGCCCGAGGTGCCGGAGCTTGTGGGGACGACGGTCTCGGCGTAGGTGCCGGCCGCCACGCGCACGGTGTCGCCCGGCTGGGCGGTGTCGGCCGCGCTCTTGATCTTGCAGTACGGCGCGGCCTGGGTGCCCGACCCCGGGCACGCTGCCGACGCGTTCACGTACAGCGTGCTGCCGGCCGCCGCGGCCGGCAGGGCCACCAGGCCGACCGCCACCAGGGCCAGGCCGGCCACGGTCGCGGCGGCCAGCCGGGCGGGCCAGCCGGAGCGGCGGTGGCGTTCTGCCGGGACCCCGGGCAGGCGGCCGGATTCGGCGTGCGTTCCCATTGCGTTTCCCCCCCTCGACCGGGCAGCTCACCCTCGGTCGCTCGGTCGTTGCCTCAGATCGATGCTTGCCTTGCACGCTGTGGCATGCCGATTGCCCGGATGCAAACGCCTCCGGGCTTGAGCGCTTGCGGTGCCGCCCAAGTCGTACCTGATATCGCGAAACCTGTCGCTACGGACGGTACGGTAGTTTTGGTTAATCCAGTCGTCCACCTGTAATTGCCGTAGACGAACTCCGGCATGGGCTGGAACCATTTTCACCGTCGCTGTCCGCATAATCCCACCTTGTTACGTTACCTGCTTGATACGTTAGCTGTCGGGAACGACGAGGTGGAGGCGTATGGCCGGTCCAAAGGGAACGCACAGCAGTACCAGCAGTATGGCCGGTCCAAAGGGAACGCGCAGCAGTATCGGAGCCCTGGTCGCGACCGTGCTGTTGCTGGGGTTGCTCTCGGTGGCGGGGCCGGCCCGAGGCGCAACGACCTACCAGGTCGACCCTGGCGCGGGCTGCAGCCCCACCGGCGTCGGGGGCGCACCCTTCTGCACGATCGGCAAGGCTGCCGCGGCCGCCCAGGCGGGCGACACGGTCGTGGTGGCCGCCGGCACCTACCGGGAGGGCGTCGAGCTGCCGAGAAGCGGTGTACCGGGAGCGCCGATCACGTTCAGGACCACGGCCGGGGCCCGTATCCTCGGCACAGCTGACCTCTCGGCCGCGTCCTGGGCGCTGGTGGCCGGGACCGCCTGGACGTACTCGGTCGCCTACCCGGCCGTGCCCCGCAAGGTCACCGTCGACGGCACGCCGCTGGCCGCGGCGACCAGCGTCACGCTCGACCCCGGCCAGTTCTTCTACGACTCGGTGGTGGGGTCGCCCACGGCCAAGACCCTGTTCGTGCGCCTCGCCGACGGCAGCGCGCCCACCGCCCACCACGTCGAGGCCGGCCGCTTCGGCTACGCCTTCCGCGGCGTGGGCCGCTCCCACGTGGTGGTCGACGGCTTCACCATGGCCGACCAGAACAACGACGGGGCCCTGTTCACCGGCGGCTCGAACCTCGCCGTCCGCAACGTGACCGTGAGCGGCTCGGGGCTGCAGGGCCTGTTCCTGGACGGGGCCACCGCGTCGTCGGTCACCGCTTCGGAGGTGAGCGGCTCGGGCAACCAGGGGGTGCTGCTGCGGGGCGGCTCGCAGCTCACCGTGGACCGGGTCGAGTCCCACCACAACCGGTTCCACGGCATCGGGATCCAGGGCAGCACCGCGTCGACCATCCAGCGCTCCGTCGTGTGGGCCAACGCCAAGCCGTCGGTGCGGTCGGCGGCCGGCATCAGCGTCGACGGCGACCTGCGGCCGGTCGTGGGCAGCACGGCCTCGGGCAACCTCGTGCGCCAGAACATCGCCTTCGACAACCAGGACACCGGCATCGCGCTGCACGCCGGGTCCACCGCGTCGGTCGTCGCCGCCAACCTGAGCCACGACAACGGCGACCACGGCTTCGACGCGCTCACCAGCACCAACAACCGCCTGCTCGGCAACACCGCGGCCGGCAACTTCAACGACGGCTTCAGCATCGAGGGCACCGCGACCGGCACCGAGCTGGCCGGCAACATCGCGGTCGACAACGGGATCACGGTCACGCCCAAGGAGTTCAACCTGCTCGTCGACCCGAGCTCGACGCCCGGGTTCAAGTCGGACTCGAACCTGTTCTGGAACTCGGCCGCCGTCGACCTGATCAGGTACAATGGCACCACCTACGCCACCCTGGCAGCCTACAAGGCGGCGAGCGGCAGGGACGCCCACTCGCTCTCGGGCGACCCGCGCTTCGTCAACCCTGGGGGCGGCGACTACCAGCTCGCGGCCGGCTCTCCAGCGGTCGACTCGGGCACCAGCCAGCCCGCCGGCTACCCGGCCGTCGACCTTGCCGGCGCCCCGCGGCGCGACAACGCGCCCACGCCCAACACCGGCCAAGGGCTGTTCGCCTTCTACGACATGGGCGCCTACGAGCGGCAGGCCGACGCGGTCCCCCTGGCGCCGAGCCGGCTCGCCATGACCATGCCGCGCAACCCGGTCACCGCCGGCCAGCCCCTGGTCGTCAACGGGACGCTGGCCAACGCCACCACCGGGGCTCCGGTGGCCGGGCTGACCGTGGAGCTGTGGGGGCACTCGTACGGCAAGCCTGACTACAGGATCCGCTACGGCACCACCAACGCGGCCGGACAGGTGAGCTTCTCGCTGCTGCCGCCGGTCAACTTCCGGCTGTTCCTCCGCCACCCGGGCAGCGTCATCCTGCTACCAGGTGACAGCCCGAGCGCGGTCGGGTTCGTCCGCGCCGCGGTCAGCGCCCGGCTGTCCACCAGCCGGATGTACCTCGGCCAGACGGCCGTGCTGAGCGGCGGGGTCCGCCCGAACCACGCCGGCCAGCTCGTCTACCTGCAGCGCTACATCGGCGGGACCTGGCGGACGGTGGCCTCGGCCAGGCTGTCGGCCACCAGTGCCTACGCGTTCCGCATCAGGCCGGGCGTACGCACCACCATGGTGCTGCGCGTCTACAAGCCGGCCGACACGGCCAATGCGAGCGGCCTGAGCGGGGTGCTGCGGCTCACCACGGTCTGACGGCCGCCTGCTCCCGGGCAGGCCCCGGCCACCCCGGCCGGGGCCTGCCGGCTGCCCCCCGGGGCTGTGACCTCGCCTGTCGGTGGGCACGGGCGGCCGCCCGGGGCGGGCTGGCCGGACAGCCGGGTCAGTGGGCCGAGGCGCGGCTGTCCGCTCGTGCGGGGTCATTCGGTTGCTGTAGTCGATATCCCCCCGCCGCCCGATCCCCAAGCGTGCTGGTTCGGCCACCCTTGGCGGTGTCGTTGATGAACGGGATGTGAAGCAGCAGCGAATATCCGTACTCGGGGGACTGAATGGAGCGAAACCGCAACGCCATGTGGAGGGGTGCCTGCGCGCCCGACCGGGGGGAGCCGGCCAGGTGACGGCGCTGCCCGACCTCTCGCTCGAGACCGGCCGGATCCCGTTCGCCAGGACCGAGATCGCGCCCGAGGCGGTCGCGGCCGCTGCCCGCGTGCTCGCTTCCGGCTGGGTCACCGCCGGGCCCGAGGTGGTCGAGTTCGAGCGCGAGCTCGCCGCCTACCTCGGCCTGCGCGCCGACCAGGCGCTGGCCGTGTCCTCGTGCACGGCAGCCATCGAGCTGGCCCTGCGCGGGCTCGGCCTGCCGCCGGGCGCCAAGGTGCTCACCCCCACCATCACCTTCTGCGGCGCGGTGCACGCGATCGTCAACGCGGGCCTCGAGCCCGTCCTGGTCGACTGCGACCCGGACACGCTGGCGCCGGACACGGCCACCACGGCGACGGCCGCCTCGCGGGCCGGGGGCGCCGACGCCATGGTCGTGCTGCACTTCGCCGGCTACCCGTCCCCGGTCGAGGAGCTGGCCGCCGCGGCCGGGCTGCCGCTGTCGCGGGTCGTGGAGGACGCCGCGCACGCGATCGGCACCTGGGTGGGGGAGCGGCCGGTGGGGACGATCTCGGCCGCGACCTGCTTCAGCTTCTACGCCACCAAGAACCTGCCCATCGGCGAGGGCGGCATGGTCACCACCGCCGACCCGGACCTTGCCGACTTCGTCAAGCGGGCCCGCCTGCACGGCATGAGCCACGACGCCTGGAAGCGCTACCTGCCGGGCAACGGCTGGCGCTACGCGGTGGAGACCGAGGGCCTGAAGGCCAACATGACCGACGTGCAGGCCGCCATCGGGCGGGCCCAGCTCCGCCGCTTCGACGGCTGGCAGGCACGCCGGGAGGAGCTGGCCCGCCGCTACGAGGCCAACCTGGCCGGGATCGGCGGCATCCGCCCGGCGGCCCGGCCGGCCGCCGGCCGGCACGCCTGGCACCTGTACGTCGTCCAGGTCGAGCCCGAGCTCGGCATGGCCCGCGACCGGTTCGTCGAGGCACTCGCCGAGCGGGGCGTGGACTGCTCGGTCCACTTCATCCCGCTCCACCAGCAACCGTACTTCCGCAGGCGGCTCGGCGAGGCGGCCGGCCGGTTCCCGGCCGCCGACGCAGCCTTCCAGCGGATCGTGTCCCTTCCCTTCTACCCCAGCCTGCGCGACGACCAGGTCGACCGGGTGTGCGAGGCGATCGCCGACCTCCGCCTCGCCGCCCCTACCGAGGGAGCGAGGACGGCACTGTGACCCACGCGATCAACGAGCCGGCGTTCACCACACGGCCTGCCGACGGCCTGCGCTGTCTCATCGTCGGGGCCGGCGAGGCCGGGCGGACGATCGCCCGCGACCTCGGCCGCACCCCCTCGTTCGGCCTGGTGCCTGTGGGGTTCCTCGACGACGACCCGGCCAAGCGGGACGCCACCATCGCGGGCCTGCCCGTGGTGGGCGGGACCGACGAGTTCGTCCACGCCGCCGAGGAGCTGGCCGTGGACGTGGTGGTGGTGGCCATCCCGTCGCTGCCGGCGCGCGAGATCCGGCGCCTGGGCGCCGAGGCCGCGGCCGTGGGCGCCAGCGTGCGCTACCTGCCGTCGTTCGTGGCCGCCATCGAGCGCGACGCCCGCATCTCCGACCTGCGCCGCCTGCGCGTGGACCGGCTGCTCGGACGCGACGAGATGCGGGTCGTGCGGAGCGCGTCCCGCACGGTCGTGGCCGGCAAGCGGGTGCTGGTCACCGGCGCGGGCGGCTCCATAGGCAGCGAGCTGTGCCGCCAGATCCGCGCCTTCGGGCCGGCAGCGCTGTACCTGCTCGACCACGACGAGTCCAACCTGCACCGGCTCCAGCTGCAGATCTCCGGCGAGGCGCTGCTCGACTCCGACGAGCTGATCATCGCCGACATCCGCGACCGCAACCGGATCCTGCAGCTGTTCCGCGACCTGCGCCCCGAGGTGGTCTTCCACGCCGCCGCCCACAAGCACCTGCCCCTGCTCGAGCGCCACCCCTGTGAGGGCGTGAAGTCCAACGTGCTCGGCACCATGCACCTGGTCGAGGCGGCGGTCGAGGTCGGCACCGAGCGCTTCATCCTGATCTCGACCGACAAGGCGGCCGACCCGACCTCGGTGCTCGGCGTCACCAAGCGCCTGGCCGAGCTGGTGGTCGGCTCCCAGGCAGGCGGCCCCACCAGGTTCGCCTCGGTGCGCTTCGGCAACGTGCTCGGGAGCCGGGGCTCGTTCCTCACCGTGCTCGCCGAGCAGGTCGAGAACGGCGACCCGGTCACCGTCACCCACCCCGACGTGACCCGCTTCTTCATGACCGTGGAGGAGGCCGTGGGCCTGGTCATGGAGGCGGGCGGCATGGCCGAGGCAGGGGAGATCTTCGTGCTCGACATGGGCGAGCCGGTCCGCATCGTCGACCTGGTGCGCAACTACGCGGCCCAGCTCAACCTCGACGAGTCCGACATCACCATCCGCTTCACCGGGCTGCGGCCCGGCGAGAAGCTCAACGAGGCGCTGTTCAGCGTGCGCGAGGAGCGCACCCCCACCGCCCACCCCAAGGTGTGGGCCACCTCGACCGAGCAGCGCACCGGCGAGGAGTTCTGGCGCCTGCTCGAGGAGCTGCTCGCGGCCGCCGTCACCAACCAGCCCGACCAGGTCCGGCTCTACCTGTCCAAGCTCGTCCCCGAGTTCGCCCCGGCCCAGGGCGACGACCTGGCCGACGCGCTGGCCGCCCCGTACCCGGACGGCTTCTGATGGTGGTCACGCTCCTGACGGCCAGCGAGCGCCTGACCGTGGTCCGGGCGCCGCGCTGGCTCCACCAGGTCATCACCGAGGGCGCCGCCGGCGCCGGGCCCGACGGCGGCAGCGGGGGGATCACGGTCACGGTCGAGGGGGGGCGGGGGCCGTTCGACACCCGGGGCTTCGCACCGCTTGCCCGGGGCGCCTTCACCCGTGACGGCGAGCTGGTCGCCTCCGACGTCTGTGGATCCGGCTTCGACCTGCACCTCCAGGTGAGGTCGGAGGCAGCCATGTTCACCCTGCGCTGGCGGCCGGCGCCCCGCGCCCTGCTGCTCCACCGGGCGCAGCGCTCACGCTTCCACCTGCTCGCCCGCGCGGTGCTCCTGCAGTACCCGGCCCTGTGGTGGGCGGGGGTGCACGGGCGGGCGCCGCTGCACGCGCCGGCCTGCACCGCCGGCCCGGCAACGCCGCTGCTGGCCGGGCCGGGCGGGGTCGGCAAGACCACCCTGCTCGGCCGCGAGCTGGCCGCGGGCGGGACGGCCACCTCCGACAACCTCTCGGTGTCGGACGGGACGACGGTCTGGGGGCTGGTCGAGCCGATGCGCGCCGACGGCCTCGGCGGCCGGCGCATGCCGCACGGCCGGGGCGAGGCGCGCATGCCCAACCGCGTGCCCGAGCTGCGGCCCGACCGGGTGGTGGTCCTGCGCCGTGGCCAGGGCGACGCCCCCACGGTGCGCCACTGCACCCCGGACGCTGCCACCCGTGCGCTCGTCGCCGGCACCTACATCGCCGGCGAGCTGCGCCGCTACTGGTCCTACGCGGCCCTGCTGGCGGCGGCGACCGGGCTCGGCCCGGCCCACCCGCCGGTCGAGCAGGTGGCGGCCGAGCTCGCCGGCCGCCTGCCCTGTGTCGAGGTCGTCCTGGCCCGCACCCCGGGCGCGAGCCTGGCCGAGCTGCTGTCGACCGCGCCCGCGCGCGTCTGAGACCGCCGCGCCGGCCGACCCGGACCGCGCACGTTGACGACAAGGAGCAGTCAGTTGAGCGCTTGGCCCATCCCGACGGAGCCCGTGGTCACCCCCGCCGCGCTGCCTCCGCAGCCCGCGCCGGCCAAGGTGAAGGTCCTGCACGTCATCACCCGGTTCTGGGCCGGGGCGGGCGGCAACACCCTGCTGTCGGCCACCGGCATGGACCCCGACCGCTACGAGGTCTGGGTGGCCGGCTGCCCCGGCGGCCCGCTGTGGGACCGGGCCGAGGCGGCCGGCGTGCGCACCGTGCAGGTGCGCCGCTTCTCCGAGACGCTGTCCCCGGTCGACGACCTCTACGTCCTGGTCCAGCTCGTGCGGCTGATCCGAGCCGAGCGCTTCACCGTGGTCCACACCCACTCGGCCAAGGGCGGGTTCCTGGGGCGGATCGCGGCCTGGCTCTGCCGCGTCCCGGTGATCGTCCACACCTTCCACGGCTTCAGCTTCCACGACTTCATGGGCCCGCTGCGGCGGCGCGCCTACCTCGCGCTCGAGCGCCTGGTCCGGCCCATGACCGACGGGTTCCTGGCCGTGTCGCCCAGGGTCGCCCGCGAGGCGGTGGAGACGCGCCTGGCCGGTCCGGGCCGGGTCGGCGTGGTGCCGTCAGCGGTCGAGCTGGACCAGATCCCGTCCCGGCCCGACCCGGCGGTCCGGGCCGAGCTGGGCATCCCGGCGTCCGCCCCGGTGGTCGGCACGGTCGGCCGCGTCGACCAGCAGAAGTCGCCCCTGGACTTCGTGCGGATGGCCGCTGCGGTGGCCCGCCGGCGCCCGGACGCCCGCTTCGTGATGGTGGGCGCGGGCCCGCTCGAGGACGAGGTCAGGGCCGAGGCGGCCCGCCTCGGGGTGGAGGTGCTGCTCACCGGCTACCGGCCCGACGCCCCCCGTATCGGCGCCAGCTTCGACGTGTTCGTGATCTCCTCGCTGTACGAGGGGCTGGGCCGGGCCCTCACCGAGGCGCTCGCCTCTGGCCGGCCCGTGGTCGCCACCGCCGTCAACGGCGTCCCCGACCTGGTCGTGCCCGGCGCCACCGGCCTGCTCGCCCCAGCGCGCGACCCGGACGCCCTGGCCGAGGGCGTGGCCTGGCTGCTCGACCACCCCGAGGAGGGGCGCCGCATGGGCGCCCAGGGCCGGGCCGGCGTCCTGGCCGTGTTCTCGCCCGTGCGCATGTGCCACCTGATCGACCAGGCCTACTGCCGCCTGCTCGGCCTGCCCGCCCCTGCGGCGCCCACCGTGGACCTCACCCGGGTCGGCGAGCCCGCCCCTGCGGCGCCCACCGTGGACCTCACCCGGGTCGGCGAGCCCGCCCCTGCGGGAGAGCTGGGGCTCGGCGGCCCTGCGCCGGTGGTCGAGCTGACGGCATGATCGACGCGATCAGGGAGCTCCTCGCCGAGCGCTGGGGGACGCTCCGGCCGGGCCGGCCGCCGCTGGCCGGCGCGCTGGTGGCCGGGATCGACCGGAGCCCGTCTGCGAAGGTGACGGTGATCTTCTTCGACACCCGGGGCGCGCCCGCGGCCGTGGCCAAGGTGGCCAGGGCCGAGCGGGCCGAGCGCTGCGTCGTGGCCGAGCACGACGCCCTGCGCGCGCTCCGCCCCCCGGGCCCGGTCGACGGCGTGCTCGGCCGGCTCCCCGAGCCGCTCGCGCTCGAGCGGGTGCGGGGCCGGCTGGTGCTCGTGCAGGCGCCCATGGCCGGCGTGCCGATGAGCGCCGGCTACCACACCCCCGGCCACACCGCCGACCCGGCCCGGGTCGAGGCCGACTTCGCGGCCGCCGGGAGCTGGCTGTCCGCCTTCCAGCAGGCGACCCGCGTGGACCGGGCCGGGCTCGGCGCCGAGGGTGTCGCCCGCCAGGTCGGCGCCGTGGTCGACCGCTACCGGGCCGAGATCGGCTGGAGCCAGGCCGAGGCGTCGCTGTTCGAGGCGGTCTCCGACCGCGCCGTCGAGCTGGCCAGGGCCACGCCGCTGCCGGTCACCGGCGTGCACGGCGACTTCTGGATGGGCAACCTGCTGGTGGACGGGGGGGAGGTGCGCGGCGTGATCGACTGGGAGCGGGGGCAGGCGGCCGGGCTGCCCTTCGGGGACATCTACAAGTTCCCCACCTCCTACGGGTTCTACCTCGACCGGGCCTACCCGGGCACGGCCGGCCGCGTGCCCGGCCACCCGGAGCGGCAGGACCACGAGCGGCGCTGGCGGCGCTACGGTGACTGGGCCAACCTGCCCGGGTTCGGCTACACCTGGTTCGGCCGTGGCTGGTTCCCGGCGCTGGTGCGCAGGCACGTCGCCGGCCAGCTCGAGCGGCTCGGCGTGCCGCCCGCCGCCAACGCCGTGTTCTTCCCGCTGTTCCTGGCCGACCAGGCCACCGCCCTCGACGACCCGGCCTTCCGGGCCGGCTACCGGTCCCTGCTCCTCGCGTTCCTGACTGAAAGGTCCTCGACTTGGCTCTGGCAGGCATCAGCAGCTTGAGGCGGGCCGCCCCCGCCTTGCTGGTCGTTGCCGCGCTGCTGCTCGGCGCCTGCACCCCCGGCAGGAACGACACCGACGCGTCCCCGACGCCGACCACGGCCAGGCCGTTCGCCAAGGTGTCCAGGTACGAGGCCGCGGTCGACGCCGCGGCAGCCCGCGACCTGCAGGTCTGGCTCGAGGCCGACCTGGCCCGGCGCTGGCTGGAGGGCAGGGCCCGCTTCGACGAGGGGGTCGCCCGCCTGGCAGACCTGGCCGCCCGGCCCGGGGTGGCCGGCTTCAAGATCGCCGACGAGCTCGCCTACGGCGACGGGTTCGACGGCGACCCGGCGCGGGTCCGCGCCTTCCTGGCCGATGCGGCGGCCGCGCTCGGCAAGGCCGCGCCCGGCAAGAAGCTCCTGGTCGACATCCTCGTGCCCGAGCTCGGCTGCGCCCCGGGCGCGACCGGGGTCAGGGCCAGGGTGGCCGGCGCGGTCTGCCGGGCCAGGGCCAGGCGCAAGCACCCCGCCCTCACCGTCGAGCAGGTCGACGGGTACCTCGCCTCGGGCCACATCGACGTGGTGAACCTCTCCACCGGCCTGCTCAAGCCGTCGGCCTACCAGGACTGGGGCATCGACCGTGACGCAGCCCAGCGCCTGGCCTGGGCCGAGGCCAGGCGCCGGGGCTGGCCGTCCAAGGTGCGCCTGCAGTATCGCAAGGCGCTGGCGTTCGCCGGCCGCTACCGGGGCGGGACCGTCACGGCAGAGAGCGACCTGCGCACCTTCGTCGACCTGCCGAAGAGCCAGGGCGCCCCGGCGATCGACATCTGGACCTGGCGGCAGCGGTACCGGGGGGACATCGTGCGCCTGATGGACCCGGGCAACCGCGACAACGCCCTCTGGCAGGGCCTGCGCAGGCGCAAGGCCGAGGGGACGGCGCTGTTCACCCACTTCACCCCCAGCTCGACCGAGCAGGGCATGACCAGCGACCTGGACGAGCTGGCCGAGGTGTTCGCCGGCGTCTACACCGCTGCCGGCATCGGTTGATGCGCGGATGGTGCAAGCGGTCCGGTCCTGGCGCTGCGAGGAGCGCCTGCGGCGCGGGCGTCCATGCCGACGCCGACGGCCAGGTCCCCGCCGTCGGGTCACGCGGGCGTCGTAGCCGAAGGCCAGGTCCCGCCGTCGGGTCACGCGGGCGTCGTAGCCGAAGTCATTCGCTCGTCCGATCTTCGGGCCATCGTCCTTACGTAGGGTGGACGACAACCGATGATCGGGTGACGGGACCGTGTCCGGCCCGCTCCGGTCCCAACGATCGCCGGGAACCGGCCGAGCGGCCGGGCTCCCGCCTCGTCACGGAGGCAGCAGCTTGCAACCACGGGTACTGACGGGCGAGACAGCGGCCGCCGCAGGCCGGGCCATTGCGCCGCGCGTGTTCGAGAGCGAGTCGGCCCCGGCCGACCCCGCCGTCCTCGACCAGCTCGCCCAGGGCGTGGCAGGCGCCGACCTGGCCGCCCCGCCGGTGGTGCTCCCCGACTTCCACCACAAGCACGACATGGAGATGCCCTCGAGCATCGCGGTCGCCACCGAGGGCACGATCAGGGCGACGCTGACCAGCGCCTCGGTCAACTGCGGGATGGCCCTGATCGCGCTCGAGACCGACCGCCCGGGCCGGGCCGCCGTGGAGGACTTCTACCGGGGCGTGCGCGAGCGCTACCCCTACCCGACCACCAGGCGCCGCGACCTCACCCCTGCGGAGGTGCTGCGGGCCGCCACCGGCGGGGCCCGCTTCGCGGTCGACCGGTGGGGGATCGACGAGGCACAGCTCGCCCGCATCGAGGAGGAGGGGCGCGTCGCCCTCGAGCCCTACGGCGGCGACGCGCGGGTCGCGCGCGAGCTGCCCTGGCTGTCGGTGCAGCTCTCGCGCCAGCGCTTCGGCACGATTGGTCCGAGCAACCACTTCGTGGAGCTGCAGCAGGTCGAGGAGGTGCTCGACCCGGTGGCAGCCGAGCTGCTCGGCGTCCGCACCGGCCAGGTCACCCTCCAGTACCACGGGGGCGGCGGCGTGCTCGCTGGCCAGGTCGGCCGCATGTTCGGCCAGCGGAAGAAGATGTCGCGGAAGGTCAGGGCCCAGATGCGGCTGCAGAAGCCCATGTACCACCTGGCCACCGCCCGGTCCCTGGCCGAGCTCCGGCTCCGCCTGGCCCTGTACTTCTCCGACGGCTGCCCGCCGGTCGAGCGGGCCAGCGCCGAGGGCGAGCGCCTGCTGCTGGCCAACGCGGCGGCCATGAACTACGGCTTCGCCTTCCGCATGGCCACCTACGCGAGCCTGTGCGCGCTGGCCGAGCGGTCCTTCGGCGCCCGCGGCCACCAGCTCGTGGTCGACTCGCCGCACAACTCGATCTACGAGGAGGAGGTCGGCGGCAGGCTCGCCGTGGTCCACAGGCACAACGCCTGCCGGGCCTGGCCGGCGGCCCGGATGGCCGGCAACCCCGTGTTCGGGCGGACCGGCCAGGCCGTCCTGCTCCCTGGGACCAACCGCACCTCCTCCTACCTGTGCGTGGCAGGCGCCCAGGCCGAGGCGAGCCTGCACTCGGCCTGCCACGGCGCCGGCACCGTGATCGCCGGCTTCGCCGCGCGGGGCATCTCCCAGCCCGACCCCGGAGGGCGCTCGACCCTCAGGTTCAACTACCGGGGGACGGCGCCCGCCAAGGTCGACCACCTCGACGACAAGGGCGTCGACGAGGCGCTCGGCATCCTCGTCCGCCACGGCCTCGTCCGGCCGGTCGCCCGGATGCGGCCGTTCGCGGTGCTGAATTGACCGGGTACGCGCCGGCCCAGCCCAGGGCGTCCGGGCCGGGCCGCCCACAGGGGCCAAAGGGCCGGCAGCCCGGAGGCGACGGCGGCGGCCGGGGGCGGGGCCGCCGCCTGGTCGCGCGCAACTCCGGCTGGCAGCTCGTCACCTTCGCGGCCCGGGCGGTGAGCGGGCTGGCCGCGGTGATCCTGGTCGCCAGGCACGGCGGCCCGGCCCAGCTCGGCGTGTTCCAGTTCGCCCTCACCCTGTCGACGATGTTCAGCTTCGCGGTCGGCCTGGGCCTGTTCAACCTGCTCACCAGGGAGGTCGCGCGGGAGCCGGGCAGCTCCCGCTCGTGGATCGAGGCCGGCACGCTCGTCGCCCTGGTCGCCGGCGGCGTGGTCACCGCCCTGCTGGTGACGGGCGTCCGGGTGGCCGGGCAGGGCCCGGACGTGGTCGAGGCGGTGACGCTGGCCGGGCTTGCGCTCGCCTTCGACACTGCCGGGCGCATCACCTTCGCCGCGTTCGCGGGCTGGGAACGGATGGGGCTCGAGAGCGCCGCCACCGTGGCGCAGGAGGCCGTCTTCCTGGCCGGCATCCCGTTCGCGCTGGACGCCGGGCTGGGCGTGCGCGGCGTGCTGCTCGCCTACGTGGGCAGCCGCGTGCTCGGCGCGCTGGCCGGCTGGACGATCGCCTGCCGCGTGCTGCGCGTGCTCGTGGTGCCCCGCCCGCACCTGGCCTTCCTGCGGCCGACCCTGCGCCGCACGGTCCCGTTCGCCCTGGACGACGCCATGTCGCTCACCTACATCCGGGTCGACGCGGTACTGCTCGGCTTCGTCAAGGGCCCCACCGCGGTCGGGCTGTACCAGGCCGGCACCAACCTCGTCCTGTACCTCAACGTGCTCGCCCGGGTGCTGAACACCGCCCTGTACCCGCGGATGAGCCGCGCCTGGCCCGACCACGCCGGCCGGCTCGGGCGCTACCGGGACGTGTCGCTGCGGCTGCTTGCCGCGGTCGGCGTGCCGATCATGATCGGGTCGCTGCTGCTCGCCCCGGCGATCTTCCGGTTCGTGTACGGCAGCAGGTTCGACGCGGCGGTCCTCGCCTACCAGGTGCTCGTCCTGGTCATCCCGGTCCGCATGCTCGGCCACACCCTTGGCACCGCGCTCACCGCCGCCGACGGCCAGACCAGGCGGACGGTTGCGGTCGCCGGCGCGGCAGCGCTCAACCTGGGCTTGAACGCCTGGTCCATCCCTCGCTGGTCGTACCTTGGCGCCGCGGTCACCACCGCGGTCACCGAGGCCGGGTTGTTCGCCACCTACGCGGTCATGCTCCGGCGGCTGGCCGGCCCCTCGGCCCTCGCCTCGAGCCTGGCCGTGCCCGCGCTCGCGTCGCTGCCCATGGCCGGCCTGCTGCTCGCCTTCAGGCACGGCCCGCTGCTCCTCCTGGTCGCGGCCGGTGCGCTCGCCTACACCGCCGCCTTCCTCGCCATCGCGCTGGCCGCCGCCCCACGCGAAGCCCGCTGGCGGCCACGCGCGGCCCTGACCGCCCTGGTCGCCACACCGGCCCGGAGGTGACCCCCATGCCCAAGGTGCGCCCCGTCCCGCCCGCCACCCCCCACGCGGGGACCGTCGCCCCGACCCAGGCGGCCGGCCCGGCCACGGTCCCCGCCGCCGCCGGCCGGGACGCGGGCAACCCGGCTGCTGGCCCGGACGTGGGCGACCCGGCGGTGCCAGCGGCCGGGGAGCCGGCGGCGCTTCCGGAGATGGATGCGCGCCTGCTGAACTGGCGTCTCGTGGTGCCGAGCGAGCCGGACGGCCTGCTGCTGCTGGCCATCGACGGCGAGACCCTGCCCGGCGCGGTCTGCCCGGCCAGGGACGCCGCCGGGCTGGCAGGGGCGTTGGACGGTCGGCGCTACGCGGCCGTGGTCGTCGGCGACCTCGGCGCCTGGGCGCGGCTGGACGGTGCCGGGGGAGCGGCCGACCTGCTCGGCCGGGCCGCCGCCGCGGTGGCGCCCGACGGCTGGCTGTACGCGGGCTTCGCCAACCGCCTCTACCCGGCCGGCCTACGGGACCGTGGCGCGCTCCGGGCCGCCGCCGCGTGGCGCGTGCTCGCCGCCGCCGGCCTGGAGCCGGCAGCCGCCTACCTGGCCTTCCCCGACCAGCGCTGCCCTGCCTACCTGGTCGGGACCACCGACGGCGCCGAGCTCGAGTACTTCCTGCGCACCCTGTTCTTCCCCCACGTCACCGCCAGCTCGGCCCTGAAGGCGCGGGTCAAGCAGCGTGCCCTCGCCCTCGGCCGCCGGGCGGCGCTCGCCACCCCACGTCGCCTCCGGCCCGTCTTCGCCCCCGCTTTCGGGCTGGTCGCCCGCCGCCCACCCGCTCCTGCCGGCTGAGCCGGGTTCAGGCGGGGACGGGCAGCGCCGGTACCACGGTCGTCTGTCCCAGGGCTGCTCCGACAGAGTCGATCGTGAGCTGAGGACCCAGCCACTCGGCCAAGACGAGCATCCGTACTTGACCGTTGCGGTCGGTCTGCGTTGACTGTGCGTCTGGTCCTGGCTGCTGCATGTTGGGGGGCTGTGGTGGGCGACGAAACGTTTGACGTGTTCATTTCCTACGGTCACCAGGACGCCGCCTGGGTCCATACTCTGGCCGACAACCTGCACCGGGCTGGTCTGGACGTGTTTCTGGACAAGTGGGAGATCACACCCGGCGACGTGGTGGCCCACGAGCTGGAACGCGGGCTGCTGGGCCCGCTAGTCGGACCGGATCAATCGCACCTCGGAGTAGAGAGTGACCCCACAGTAGTTCCGGCTCCCGGCACGGCCGTAGGGCGATCGGGGAGGTCCATACAAGAGGGCCTCCCGCAGGGAGACCGGAGACTAGCCAGGGAGTTTGGCCGCGATAACGTCAGCCGGCTCGATCACCGGCGGCTGCGCGAGGAGCTCGGAAGCTTGCGCCATCAGTGCGGCAGCGACCCGGCCCGCGAGGTGTGCCTGCCGGCCCGAGTCGTCTGGGAAGGCATCGAAGATACCGAATTCCGATGGGCCGAGGCGGATCGCGAACCACGCTATCGTTGCCGGTTCCTCTTCCACCAGCGACAGCCCTCCCTCGAGGAAGCTCGCCACGTCGGCCTCCTTCCCCGGCCTGGCCTCCAGTCGAACGAGGAGCCCCACAGTGACCATCGCCTATCTCCTCTCGATGGGAGTTCGGTTCCCGCCAGGCACACGCCGCGATTCGCGCGCATCCTACTGTGCAACAGGATCTTCTTCGAGGTGCTGACGCGCATGAACGTTTGCGCCATCCTCCCGCAGGGCGTGCCTGTAGCCATCGCTCGACGGTGAGCAGGACTATACCCGACCGGCGTAGCGGTCTGGGCGGCGGCCCGGTATCACCGGTGGCCCGGCCGGCCCCCATCTCGGCTGCAGCGGTCGCTGTGGGTCGGTGAAGGCCCCACATGTCCGGCGCAGGAGCATCACGGACACCCTCATTGGGCCGACTCGTCGCCGCCGGCCGCATGGCTCACGCCGCAGGCGCCGCAACCATCACCGCCGCGACCGCCGAAGGCTGGGGACTGGCTGCCCCTCCTGGAAGGCGGAGGGATCGCTTCGTTCGGCTGCCAATTCCGAGGAGCCACGCGACCTCACCTACACCTGCATCTGTTCGGCGAGGTCTGCCGCCGTCTCGCGGGCCAGCCGGATGAAGGCCGTCGCCGCTGGCGTCTGATACCGGTCGCCGCTCGCGGCGCCGCCGCAGGGATCGACGGGCTCGCTGCCGCTATGGTCGTCGCCGTGGCCGCTGCGACACCGAGCTGCGACACCGATCGGCTTCTGGGCAGCGGCTCCGGCTCTTGGAGACCCGGTGGCCCTGCTGGCCGGCGTGGGCGTGGGCGTCACCTCCTCCGTGATCCCCTACGTCACCGATCAGATGGCGATGAGTCGGGTCAAACGGTCAACCTACGCCCTGCTCGTCTCCCTGCTGCCGGCCACCGCCACCGTCGTCGGCATCGTCGTTCTGTCCCAGATCCCGTCCGCGATCGAGGTCGCGGGAGTGACCCTCGTCGTTGGCGCGGTCGCCGTCCACAGCGAGCAGGAGGCAACGTAGCAGTGGCCTCGGTGGTGGCAGAGCGCATGTCCACCGGTGGCTCTTCGAGGCGTGGCGCAGGCAGCAGGGCAGGTGGGTACGCCCGTCCAGGCGTTCCGGTTCCGCCCGCGGCGGTCAGGTTCCGCCGCGCGACCGGGTCCCTACCTCGAGGCGGCCTCGCGCTCGGCCTTGGCCTGCTCGACGACCCTGGCGGCGAGGTGGGCGGGCAGCTCCTCGTAGTGGGAGAAGCGGCGTGCGAACGACCCCTTGCCTCGGGTCATGGAGCGCAGGTCGATCGCGTAGCGCACCACCTCGGCCTCGGGCACGGTGGCACGGACCAGCGTCCGCCCGGTGCCGACCGGGTCGGTGCCGACCACCCGGCCCCGCCGGGAGGACAGGTCGCCGAGGATGTCGCCCACGTACTCGTCGGGGATCAGCACCTCGAGCTCGAGCACCGGCTCGAGCAGGGAGATCTCGCTGCGGGCGGCCGCGTCCTTCAACGCCAGCCCGCCCGCGATCTGGAAGGCCATGTCCGAGGAGTCGACCGAGTGGAACTTGCCGTCGTACAGGGTGACCCGGACGTCGACCACCTGGTAGCCGGCGACGAGACCGTCGTCCATCGCCTTGCGCACCCCCTTCTCGACCGAGGGGATGAACTGGTTGGGGACGGCGCCGCCGTAGATCTTGTCGACGTACTCGAAGCCGCTGCCGCGGGGCAGGGGCTCGACCTCGATGTTGCAGATGGCGTACTGGCCGTGGCCGCCGGACTGCTTGACGTGGCGTCCCATGGCCTTGACGGGGGCCTTGAACGTCTCCTTGTAGGGGAGGCGCAGGGGGGTCTGGGCCACGCCGACCCCGAACTTCCGCTTCAGGCGCTCGAGCACGATCTCGATGTGGTTCTCGCCCATGCCCCACAGGACGGTCTGGTGGGTCTCGGCGTTGCGGTCGACCCGGAGGGTCAGGTCCTCGGCCTCCGCCCGGGTCAGGCCGGAGGACAGCCTGTCCTCGTCGCCGCGGGACTTGGGCGCGATCGCGATGGGGAGCAGCGGGTCGGGCATGGACGGCGCCGGCAGCACGAACGGCGCGTCCTTGTCGGTCAGGGTGTCGCCGGTCGAGGTGTCGGCGAGCTTGGCCACCGCGCCGATGTCGCCGGCCACGATCTGGTCGACCGGCTCCTGGCTCTTGCCCCGCAGCGTCAGCAGGTGACCGACCCGCTCGTCGCGGCCCTTGGTCGCGTTGAGCACCGTCTGGTCGGGTTTGAACGTGCCCGAGATGACCCGGAACAGGTTCAGCCGCCCCACGTAGGGGTCGGAGATCGTCTTGAACACGTACGCGGCCATCGGGCCGGCCGGGTCGGCGGTGCGGGTGACGGTCTCCTCGCTCCCGGGGGCCCTCCCCTCGTAGGCCCGGCGCTCGACCGGGGAGGGGAACGCCTCGGTCATGATCTCGAGCAGCTCGGCGGTGCCGATGCCCCTGGTGGCCGCCCCGGCCAGGACCGGGAAGAGCCGGCCGGCGGCCACCGCCTGCTCGAGGTCGGGGATCAGGTCGGTCGGGGCGATCGTCTCGCCGCCGAGGTAGCGGTCCATCAGCTCCTCGTCCTCGGCCTCCTGGATGACCGTCTCGATGAGCTGGGCGCGCAGGTCCTCGGCGGTGCTGGCCAGCCCGTCGGGCACGTCGCCCTCGGTGCGGCGCCCGTCGGCGCCGTGGGTGAACGCCCGGCCCGAGAGCAGGCCGACCAGGCCCGAGAGCTCGTGCTCCTCGCCGATCGGGAGGTACAGGGGCGGGCAGCCCTTGCCGAAGGTGGCCTGGATGGCGTCGAGGGTGCGCGAGAAGGAGGCACGGTCGCGGTCGAGCTTGTTGACGAAGAAGGCCCTGGGCAGCCCGAGCTCCTCGGCCATGGTCCAGACCACCTCGGTCTGGGTCTCGACCCCGTCGACCGCGCTGACCACGAACAGCACGGCGTCGACGGCGGGCAGGGCGGCGCGCACCTCACCGACGAAGTCGGCGTAGCCCGGCGCGTCGAGCAGGTTCACCTTGTAGCCGCCGTGCTCGACCGGGGCGAGCGCGAGCGACACCGAGATCTGCTTGCGGGTCTCCTCCGGCTCGAAGTCGGTGGTGGTGGAGCCGTCCTCGACCCGGCCGAGCCGGTTGATCGCGCCCGTGGCGTGCAGCAACGCCTCGACCAGAGAGGTCTTGCCGGCTCCACCGTGGCCCACGATCAGGATGTTGCGGACGTGGTCAGTGGAATAGCTCTTCAAGGTTCCGGCCCTCCCTCTCGGGCTGCATCCGATGGGCCGCTGGGGGCTCCCCTCGGACGGTCATGGGGCTCCGGGGCCGGGGCTGTCTCGTTCCCCGGACCCCCGTCCTCGACGATGCTGGCGAACGTTCACGACCCGGCCAGCAGGCGTTCACCGTCAATCCTGCCGGGAGTGGCGATGCTACCACCCGAAACGCCCTCTTCAGCAGTGTGGTCGAGACGAGATCGCGGCATAATTGAGTGTGACCGGACGGCGTGCTAGCCTCGCCCGGTCGTCCGGTCCCTTGCGCCGTTCCGTCCGGGGCGGCATTCCCGTTGACAGGATCTCCGTGCTCTCGTCGAACAAAGCCAGAAACAGCTTTCGCCACGTCACCGAACCCGCCGGCTACGCTCTTGCCAAGGCCGGCATCACCGCGAACAGCCTGACCGCCATCGGCCTGGCAGGCAGCCTCGGCGCCGGCACCCTGATCGCGACGGGCCACGACCGGGTCGGCGGGGTGGTCAGCCTGCTCTCCGGCCTCCCCGACATGCTCGACGGCGCGGTGGCCAAGGCGTCCGGGCGGGACTCGCGGCGCGGCGCGTTCCTCGACTCGGTGGTCGACCGGCTCTCCGACGCGGCCGTGCTCACCGGCATCGTGTGGCTGGCCACCGTGCGCGACATGCCCCGTGTGGCCGTGCTCGCCGCCCTGGTCATGGGTCTGTCGCTGATCGTGTCGTACGTGAAGGCGCGGGCCGAGTCGCTCGGGTACGAGTGCAACGCCGGCATCGCGGAGCGGCCCGAGCGGGTCATCGTGCTCGGCGTCGCCTTGCTCTTCGGCCACGTGCTGGCCGGCCTGTGGGTCCTCGCGATCGGCACCCTGATCACGGTGGTGCAGCGCGTCCTGCGGGTCTGGCAGCAGCCCGAGCTCGGGCCGGATATCGGTCGGTGACCGACCGGGACCAGCGGGCAGGTCGCCGCTGGCTGACCGCGTGGGCCGTGTGCCGCCGGCTGCCCGAACCGGTCGCGTTCCTGCTCGGCTGGATCGGCGGCCGGGTCTTCTACGAGGTCGACGAGCGCCGCCGCCAGGCCCTGCGGGCCAATCTCGGACACGTGCTCGGGCCGGGCGTGTCGGCGAAGCGGCTGGAGCGGATGGTCCGGCGCGGCTTCGCCAGCTACGGCCGCTACTGGGTCGAGGCGTTCCGGCTCGAGGACCTGAGCCCGGCCGAGGTCGTTCGGCGCATGGACTTCGAGGGCCGCGAGCACCTGGACGCCGCCGTGGCCAGCGGCCGGGGCGTGATCTTCGCCAGCCCCCACATCGGCAACTGGGACTTCGGGGCCGCCTGGCTGGCCGCCTCCGGGTACCAGGCCACCGCGGTGGTCGAGCGGCTGCGCCCGCCCGAGCTGTTCGAGCGGTTCGTCGCCTACCGCCGGGCCCTCGGCATCGAGCTGCTGCCCGTGGAAGAGGGATCTGAGACCCTGCGCGGGGTGCTCCGCACCCTGCGTGCCGGGCGGCTCGCCGCCCTGGTCTGCGACCGCGACCTGACCGGCGGGGGGCTGCCGGTGACCATCTTCGGGGCCACGGCCACGATGCCGGGCGGGCCGGCCTCGCTGGCCCTCAAGACGGGCGCCCTGCTCCTGCCGTGCGCGGTCTACCAGGGCACGCGGCGCGGGCGCTGGCTGGCGGTGTGCCGGCAGCCGGTCGAGGCCCGCCCGACCGGGGACGCGCGGGCCGACGCGCTGGCCATCACCCAGCGGCTGGCCGGGGAGTTCGAGATCCTGATCGCCCGGGCCCCGCAGCAGTGGCACGTGCTGAGCCCGTACTGGCGCCGGCCCGGCTGGCAGGCGGCCCCGGGCCCGGGGGACGAGAAGGCCGCCTCGTGAAGGTCGGCGTCGTCTGCCCGTACGACTGGACGGTGCCCGGCGGCGTCGGCGCCCACGTCCGTGACCTGGCCGCGGAGCTGCGCCAGCTCGGCCACGCCGTGGACGTGCTCGCCCCGGCCGAGCGGCCAGTGGCAGACGAGCACTTCGTCGGCCTGGGCGGGTCGGTGCCGGTGCCCTACAACGGGTCGGTCGCCCGCATCGCCTTCGGCCCCCGCACCCTGGCCAAGGTCCGCCGCGCCCTCGGCCAGGGCAGCTACGACCTGCTCCACGTGCACGAGCCGCTCTCCCCGAGCGTCGGGCTCCTCACCGTGCTGCAGGCCACCGGCGGGCTGCGCGGCGGCGGCGGCGCGCGGCTGCCGGTGGTGGGCACCTTCCACGCCAACCTGGACCGCTCGCTCGCCCTGCGGGCAGGCACCCCGCTCCTGCGCCGCGCCTACGAGCGCCTGGCCACCCGCATCGCGGTCAGCCCGTCGGCCAGGGACACCTGGCAGCGGTACTTCGGCGGCGCGATGACGGTGGTGCCCAACGGGGTCTCGCCGGAGTTCTTCGGCCGGCACGAGCCCCTGCCCGGCTACCGGGGCGACGACCCCACCGTGCTGTTCGTGGGCCGCCTCGAGCCCCGCAAGGGCCTCACCTACCTGGTCAGGGCGTTCCTGCGGCTGAAGCCGGCCTTCCCGCGCCTGCGCCTGCTCGTGGTCGGCCGCGACGACAAGCGCCAGCAGGAGAAGCTGATGGGGATGGTGCCGCCCCGGCTCCGGCCCGACCTGGTCTTCGTCGGGTCGGTGCCGCAGCAGGACCTGCCCAGCTACTACGCGTCGGCCGACCTGTTCTGCGCCCCGTCGCTCGGCGGGGAGTCGTTCGGCATCGTGCTCGTGGAGGCGATGGCCATGGGCCTGCCGGTGGTCTGCTCCGACATCGGCGGCTACCGGGACCTGGTCCGCGACAACCGCGAGGGCCTGCTCGTGCCCGCCCGCGACCCGGAGGCGCTGGCGGGCGCGCTCGGGGCGCTGCTCGACAACCCGGCCCGCAGGGCCGCGCTCGCCGAGGCCGCCCGCGCCTCGGCCGCCCGCTACGCCTGGCCGGTCGTGGCCGCCGAGCTGGCCGCCATCTACGAGGACGCCCGGGAGGCACATGGCAGACCGTAGGCGCCCTTCTGCGCCTACGGTCTGCTACAGCTCATCTGCGCCGAGCACCCCCATCCAGCAGACGACGCCGATGTCGGACTCGGTGACGGGGTCGAGCAGGGGCGGCGGCTCGACGGGTGGCAAGGCAGGCGGCCCAGCACGACTCGAAGCGCTTCAGGATCCCGGACTGCAGCAAGCCGCTCAACGTCGCCTCGGCGCCGATCTCATACCTGCTCGGTCGGTAGCGGGCCATGGTGAGCGAACCGACCCAGCCGGTGATGCCGGCGAACATGCCAGGGTGGGCGCTGTCGAGGTCGTAGCGCTCGGTGCTGAGGCCCGAGCGTCCGCCTGCAATGCGGCGAAACCGTCTTCGGCGAGGAACTCGGGCCCGAGCAGGGCCAGGAAGGGCCGGTCCTCCTCCCGGAGGGCACCGGCGTCGACGTCGAGGTAGCGGGCGACGGCAGCGCCCTGCGCAGGATCAGCCTCGAAGAGCCGAAGCCGGCCACCGCTCCCATGGGCAAGGACTCCGAACGGTGCGCCGTCCGACCGGCAGTCG
>Ga0137375_10000076_pt1 | contig 83152 bp, 79 predicted proteins | sample SagtaG_24_FD_104936 | JGI IMG/M metagenome (GOLD analysis project Ga0137375, IMG submission 104936) | Vadose zone soil microbial communities from Sagehorn Ranch, Mendocino, California, USA - Sage1_R_113_16 metaG | ecosystem: Environmental > Terrestrial > Soil > Vadose zone | place: USA... | reverse complement strand
GCTGGTCGCTGGCGATCGGCGCGGCCTTCTTCTCGCTGCTGTTCATTCTCGTCCCCGCGACGGGCACCAACTGGCTGTCGCGGCACCTGCCCTCGAACCTGGCATTCAACCTGGTAGAGGGGCTGGTGCGGCTCGGTTTCTTCCTCGCCTACATCGCCCTGATCTCGCAGCTGAAGGACATCCGGCGGGTGTTCGAGTACCACGGGGCCGAGCACAAGGCGATCCACTGCTACGAGGCGAAGCTGCCCCTGACGCCCGGCAACGTGGACCGCTTCCCGACCCTGCACGTGCGCTGCGGGACCAATTTCCTGCTGATCCTGTTCGTGGTCACCCTGGTGCTGTTCACGGTCGGCTTCTCGCTGGCCGGCCGGCCGCCCCTGCTCGTCAGGGTGCCGCTGCAACTGCTGGCGGTGCCGGTGATCGTCGGCATCGCCTACGAGGGCATCCGGCTCGGCGCCGGCCGCGAGCGCTCCGCCCTGGTCAGGGCCATCATGAAGCCGGGGCTGTGGTTGCAGATGCTGACCACCAAGCCGCCCAGTCACGACCAGATCGAGGTGGCCATCCGCGCGCTGGAGCACGTGCTGCCGGAGACCGAGCGCAGCAAGGTCGTGCAGCTCCCTTCGGCGCTGGTGCTGAGCTCGCGCCAGCCGCGTGCGGTTGGCCAGCCGGAGGACCTGCCTGGCGGTGGGTAGCGCCGACGGCTCCAGGCCGGCGCGGCTCACGTAACCCAAGGTAGGAGCGCACAGTGTTCTCCCCACGACTCGATGAACTAGAGCAGACCTACACCTCGATCGAGGACCAGCTCGCCGACCCGTCGGTGTTCACCGACCACGCGCGGTTCGTCGAGCTGTCGAAGCGCTATGCCGAGCTCGGCGAGGTGGTCCGCGCCTACCGGGCGTGGAGGGCGACCCAGGGCGACCTGGACGCCGGCCGCCAGCTCCTCAAGGAGGAGCGCTCGGCCGAGGGCCGCGCCATGCTCGAGGACGAGCTGCGCGTGACCCAGGAGCGGCTCGAGGCGCTGGAGGCCGAGCTCAGGCAGGCGCTGGCGCCCAAGGACCCCAACGACGACAAGGACGTGATCGTCGAGGTGCGGGCCGGTACCGGCGGCGACGAGGCGGCCCTGTTCGCCGGCGACCTGTATCGGATGTACACGCGTTGGGCGGAGCAGCACGGCTACAAGGTCGAGAACCTCTCGCAGAGCCTCTCCGACCTCGACGGGGGCTTCAAAGAGGCGGTGTTCGCCGTCAAGGGGCGCGGCGCGTACTCGAAGCTCAAGTTCGAAGCGGGCGTGCACCGGGTGCAGCGGGTGCCCGTCACCGAGTCGCAGGGGCGCATCCACACCTCCGCGGCCGGGGTGAACGTGCTGCCCGAGGCCGAGGAGGTCGAGGTCCAGGTCGACCCCGCCGACCTCAAGATCGACGTGTACCGGTCGACCGGACCGGGCGGGCAGTCGGTCAACACCACCGATTCGGCGGTCCGCGTCACGCACCTGCCCACCGGCATCGTGGTCGCAATGCAGGACGAGAAGTCGCAGATCCAGAACCGGGAGAAGGCGCTGCGCGTGCTCCGCGCCCGCCTGCTCGACCGGGCGATCGCGGACCAGCAGGCCCAGCTGGCGGCGGAGCGCCGTTCGCAGGTCCGCTCGCTGGACCGTTCCGAGCGCATCCGCACCTACAACTTCCCGCAGGACCGGGTCACCGACCACCGGATCGGGCTGTCCGTCGGCGACCTGGCCGGCGTGCTCGAGGGCAAGGGCCTGGACCGGCTCATCGACGAGCTCGCCGCCCGCGACCGGCGGTCCCAGCTCGAAGGGGCCGACTCGGGGGCTGGCCAGCGATGATCGGGACGCCCCCCGCCACCACCGTCGGCGCGGCGCTCGACGCCACGACGGCGCGGCTGGCGGCCGCCGGCTGCGTGTCCGCCGAGGCGGAGGCGCGCTGGCTGCTCGATGAGGTGCTGGAGCTTCCCGCCGCCGGGGCCGCCGCCCGCCGCCGCGAACCGCTCCCGCAGCCGGCCGCCCGGGCGCTGGAGAGGATGGTGGCGCGCCGGGTGGCCGGCGAGCCATTGCAGTACGTGATCGGCTGGGCGCCTTTCGGCCCGCTGCGGATCCGGGTGGGCCCAGGCGTGTTCGTGCCCCGCCCCGAGACCGAGCTGGTCGCCGACCGGGCCGCCGCCCATCTGCGCGCGGTGCCCTCCCCGGCGACAGCGGTCGACCTGTGCACCGGCTCCGGCGTGATCGCGTGCTTCCTGGCCGAGGCGGCGCCGGGGGCCAGGGTGCTGGCCACCGAGGTGGACGCCAAGGCGCTGGTCTGGGCGCGGCGCAACCTCGGAGACCGCGCGGTCGAGCTGCTGGAGGGCGACCTGGACGAGCCCCTGCCCGAGGAGCTCCGCTCGTGCGTGGACGTCCTGGTCGCCAACGTGCCGTACGTGCCGTCCGGCGCGATCCCGCTGCTGCCGCACGACGTGCGCGTGCACGAGCCGCTGGTGGCGCTCGACGGCGGCCCCGACGGGTTGGACGTGCTGCGCCGCGTGGTCGCGCGGGCGGGTCACTGGCTGGCTCCCGGCGGATGGCTGGTCTGCGAGCTCGGCGACGACCAGGGCGAGGGGGTCTCGGCGCTGCTGGCCGGGGCCGGGCTCCGCGACGTGGCGATCCGCCCGGACCTGACCGGACGGAACCGGATGGCGGAAGGGCGGTGGCCACACTGAGCGAGCTGCCCGAGGGGTTCGCCGACGAACGCGTCATCAGGGTCTCGCGTGATCGCGAGCAGTGGGACACGCTGGTGGAGGTCGGCGGCCGCGTGGTCGCTCAGGGCGGCCTGGTGGTGCTGCCGACCGACACCGTCTACGGCATCGGCTGCGACCCGTTCAACGCGAGCGCGGTCGATGCGCTGTTCAAGGCCAAGGCGCGCGGCCGCGACCTGCCGCTGCCGGTGCTGGTGCACACCTGGAGGCAGGCACTCGGCCTGGTCGAGGACGTCACCGAGCAGGCGAGGCTGCTGATCGCCGAGTTCTGGCCGGGCCCGCTCACGATCGTGCTGCGCGAGTCCCCCGGGATCGGCTGGGACCTCGGCTACTCCGAGGGCACCATCGCGGTCCGGATGCCGAAGCACGACTTCGCGCTCGCGCTCATCGAGCGGACCGGGCCGCTGGCCGTGACCAGCGCCAACCGGTCGGGCGTGCCGACCCCGGGCAGCGTGGAGGGGGTCGTCGAGCAGCTCCGCGGCCACGTCGACGTGTTCTTCGACACCGGCCCGTCCAGTGGCGGCCCGGCCTCGACCATCGTGGACCTCTCCGGCGCGGGGGCACGCGTGCTCCGGGAGGGCGCGATCCCGCCGTCCGAGGTCCAGCGCGTCATCGGGGAGCCCCTGGCAAATGGCAGCTAACCCGGAGCCCACCTTCAACGTGCTCTTCGTGTGCACCGGCAACCTGTGCCGCTCCGCGACCGCCGAGGCGTTTGCGCGCCGGGAGATGCAGCGCCACGCGGGCGCGCCGCTGCGCTTCATCTCGGCGGGCACCCACGCGGTCGAGGGCAACCCGGCCGCCAGCCGCTCCATGACCGCCGCCGCCGAACGCGGCGCGGCCATGGAGCGCCACCACGCCCGCGAGCTGACCAAGCGGCGCGTGCGCGCCGCCCACCTCATTCTCTGCATGGCCGCCGAGCACCGCCCGTACGTCCTCGCGCTGGACCGCTCGGCCGCGCGCCGCACGTTCCTGATCGCCTCGTTCGCGCGGGCGGTGTCGCAGTGGTCATGGCTGGCGAAGTCTCCGGCAGAGTTGGTGACGATGGCCGCCGAGCACCTGCGCGAGCTACCGGGCGACGACATCGTCGACCCGCTGGGCCACCCGCCCGAGGCGTACAGAGCCTGCGCCGAGCGCCTGGACGGCCTGGTCACCACGGTGGTCGACGCCCTGGTCAAATCGGTTTCGACCGCCGCGTGACCCCTCCCCGGCCAGGCGCCTGAGGATCCGCGGGGTGATAGCCTGCCAGCCAGATGGACGGCCTGCTGACGTACGTTCTCGTCGCCGGACTGGCGGCGGTGCTCGCCTACGTGCTCACCCCCATGGTGCGCTGGGTCGCGGTCCGCTACGACGCGGTCGACCGGCCAGGGGGGCGCAAGGTCCACGCGATCGCCACGCCGACGCTGGGTGGGCTGGCGATGTTCCTGGCCTTCATGGGGGCCCTGACGCTGTCCTCGCGCCTGTTCCGCCAGCTGTTCGCGTCCTCGGAGGCGGCCGGTGTCGCGATCGGCGCGTCGCTGATGACCGCGATCGGCATCGTCGACGACCTCAAGGGCCTGACGGCGCCGGCCAAGCTGGCCGGGCAGATCTTCGCCGCCAGCATCATGACCCTGGCCGGCGTGCAGGTGCTGTACTTCTGGGTGCCGTCGTTCGGCACGCCGGAGCCGGGCACCATCATCAGCCTGTCGCCCGACCTCGGGGTGCCGCTGACCGTGCTGCTGGTGGTCATCACCGTGAACGCGGTCAACCTGGTCGACGGCCTCGACGGCCTGGCCGCCGGGCTGGTCGGGATCGGCGCGCTCGCCTACTTCATCTACACCTACCGTACGGGCAGCGGCGGGCTGATCGAGGAGTTCACGCCGGCGCCGCTGATCAGCGCCCTGCTCTTCGGCATCTGCGTCGGCTTCCTTCCGCACAATTTCAACCCCGCGCGCATCTTCATGGGCGACTCCGGCGCGATGCTGCTCGGAACGCTGCTGTCCGGCGCCACCATCACCGGCATCGGCCGCACCACCCAGCCGCAGGCCGCCGACCAGTTCGCCCTGCTGATCCCGGTGGCGATCCCGATCCTGGTGCTGGCACTACCGTTCATCGACACGCTGTTCGCTGTGGGCCGGCGGATGCGCTCGGGCAAGGGGATCATGACGGCGGACAAGAATCACCTGCACCATCGGCTGCTGGAGATGGGCCACTCGCATCGCAAGGCCGTGCTGATCCTGTACGCGTGGAGCGCGCTGCTGGCGGGGTCGGCGGTGGCGCTGTCGTTCATCGGCGCGACCCGTGTGCTGCCCTACTTCCTCGCGGTGGTGGTCGCCGGCGTCATCGGGCTGCTGGCCCCGCGCTGGAGGGGCGACCGCCAGGGCCGCGCCTGAGCGATTCGGTAACGTGACGGGACCTCACGGATGGGACGAGGAAGCCGATGGAGCCGGGTGACGTTCGGATCGTGCGCGCGGGGGTGCTGAGCACCGCCGCGGTCGGCGTGGTGGTGGTGGTCGTGGCCGGCGCCCTGGCCGGCCGGACCGGGGTCTACGGGGCGTTGCTCGGGACCGCGCTGGCGATGGCCTTCTTCGCGGTCACCATCGTGGTGGTGAGCGTCGCCGGGCGGGTCGCCGGCGAGCTGATGCTGCCGGCGGCGCTCGGCACCTATCTCTTGAAGGTGATCGGGATCGGCCTGGCGCTGTTCTTCCTGCGCGGCACCGCGGCGTTCGACCGTAGGGCCTTCGCGCTAGCGACGGTGATCGGCGCGTGCGTGTTCCTGGTGGCCGAGCTGCGCATCGCGCTCCGCGCCCGCACACCCTACGTCACAACGTCCGAAGGGGACCGGACCTCAGGATCCCCGCGTACCGGTTGATCCCACCCGAGATATCCCCAGCCGGGCCGTTCACGCAGCCATCTCCGGCCCCCTCTGGTATATTCGGCCACCCCATGGGATCTGCACCTGGCAACAGAGATCGGAACGGACCGGGCGGGTCAGACATCGCTTGGACGATCATCGGTCTCCTACTGTCGGGAGTGATCGCCTGGGGTGGCATCGGCTGGCTGGTCGACCGGTGGCTGGGAACCGGGCTGTTCCTTCCCATCGGCATCCTTGTCGGTGCCGCGGGAGCGTTCTACCTCGTCATCCGGCGCTACGGGCAGGGCTGACGGGCGACCGAACGGGAGTTGACGAGCTGAAGTGACGACACTGTCGACCTTGCCGACTCTGCTCGCCGCGCGAGAAGGGTTCAAGGCCCCTGGGATCGAAGAGTTCAACTACGACTGCTACGGCTGGTCCAAGTTCCTCGGGCCGGCCTGCCTGAACCGAACGTCGATCCTCATCCTGCTGGTGACCGCGGTGGTGGCGGTCCTGTTCCTGACCGCCTTCCGCTCGCCCCGGATCGTGCCGACCGGGCTGCAGAACGTCGCCGAATACGGCGTCGACTTCGTGCGCCGGCAGATCGTCCTCGAGGTCATCGGCCCCGAGGGCCTGCGCTTCATGCCATACCTGGTAACGCTGTTCGTCTTCATCTTCTTCGCCAACGTGCTCGAGATCACCCCGTTCATCAACTTCCCGGTTACCTCGCGGATGGCCATACCCGGCTTCCTGGCGATCGTGACCTGGGCGCTGTTCAACTGGGTCGGCTTGCGAACACAGGGCACCGGCCGCTACCTCAAGGGACTGGTCTGGCCGCCTGGCGTCCCCTGGTTCATGCTCCCGCTGATCGCGCCGATCGAGTTCGTCTCCACGATCCTGGTCCGGCCGCTGACGCTGTCGGTCCGTCTCCTCGCCAATATGATCGCCGGCCACCTGATCCTCGGGGTGTTCTTCGCTGGCACGGTCTACCTCCTGGCCCAGCCGAAGACCTTCCTGTTCGGCATCGGCGCCGGCCTCATGTCGATCGCGCTGGTGGGGTTCGAGTTGTTGGTGGCGTTTCTGCAGGCTTACATCTTCACGATCCTCACCGCGGTCTATCTCGCCGGGGCACTCGAGCCCGAGCATTAGCTGCCACACGAAGGAGCGACGTCCGTGAACCCTGCCTCCCCCCTCATCGCCGCGCTCAGCGGCAACCTGAACGTCCTCGGCTACGGTCTCGGCGCCGTCGGCCCGGGCATCGGCCTCGGTATCCTGATCGGCAAGGCGCTCGAAGGGATCGCCCGCCAGCCGGAGGCCGCCGCCATGGTGCGGACCACGATGTTCATCGGTCTGGCCTTCGTCGAGGCGCTCGCGTTGTTCGGCTTCGTGCTCGCCTTCGCCATCAAGTAGTCGAGGAGCCTGACGTGAACGTCGTTGCCGCGTTCATCCTGGCGCAGGAATCGGGGAACACCAATCCGATCCTGCCCGCAAAGAACGAGCTGATCGTCGGCATCTTCGCGTTCATCGTGCTGTTCGCCCTGCTGTGGAAGGTCGCGCTCCCACGAGCCAACCAGGCGCTCGAGGAGCGGACCAGGAACATCGAGGGCAAGCTCGAGCACGCGGAGCGCGAGCGCCAGCAGGCCGAGGAGCTGCTGCGGCAGTACCGCGAGCGGCTGTCCAAGGCCGAGGAGGAGGGGCAGCGCATCATCGACGAGGCCAGGGCCAACGCCGAGCGGCTGCGCAACGACCTCATGGCCAAGGCCGAGCAGGAGGCCGACCGGGTCATCACCCAGGGGCGGGAGGCGATCCGCGGTGAGCGCGACCGGGCCGTGCGCGCCCTGCGCACCGAGGTCGGCTCGCTGGCCGTCGAGCTTGCGACCAGGGTGATCGGCGACTCGCTGGACCGCGACCGCCAGCTACGGCTGATCGACCAGTACATCGAGCAGCTCGGCGACCACGCGCAGGCCGGCGCCATGACCGGCCGGAGACAGGACGGCAGCGGTGCGGCTGATTAGGCCGGCGCTGGCCGACCACGCCGAGCGGCTGCTCGGGGAGGCGGCGGGCGCGGGCGCGCTCGACGCGGTGGCCGCCGAGCTGGCCGGCTTCGCCCGCCTCACCGCCGCGAACCCGCGCCTTCGGGGACCGCTGGTCGATCCGGGGCTGCCGGGCGAGGCGCGCCGCGGCCTGGTCAGCGACCTCGGTCGCGGCCAGCTCCAGCCGGCCACGGTCGAGCTGCTGGCGACCATGGGCGATCGGCAGCGGATCCGGCCACGCATGGTGCCGGACCTGCTCGCCGAGCTCGCCGCCCAGGCCGATTTCGCCGCCGCCGACGCGGCCGGCGACCTCGACCGGGTCGAGGACGACCTGTTCCGCTTCGGCGCCCTGGTCGAGCGGACGCCGGAGCTACGCTCGGCGCTGACCGACCCGGTGGTGCCGGTGGAGCGCAAGCGGGCGCTGGTGGACGACCTGATCGCCGGCAGGGCCAACCCGCGCGCGGTCGGCCTGATCGAGCTGGCCGTGGACCTCCAGCAGGGCCGCGAGCTGGACCGGCGCTGCCGCGAGCTCGCCGAGCTGGCCGCCGAGCGGCGCAACCGGGTGGTCGCCGAGGCGCGCACGGCGGTCCCGCTGGACTCCGAGCGCCGGGCGCGCCTGGCCGAGGCGCTCACCCGGGTGATCGGCCGCCCGGTCGAGCTGCGCTGCACGGTGGATGCGACGATCATGGGATCAGTGGTCGTCCGCGTCGGGGACGAGGTGTTCGACGGCAGTGTCCGCAGTCGCATCGAGCAGGCCCGCGAGCGACTGGGCGTGGCGTAGCGCGGACGGCCGTCGCCGAGCTAGCTGAATATGGGGAAGGGGCGAGAACACCTTGACCGAGCTTTCCATCCGGCCCGAAGAGATTGCCGCGGCCCTCAAGAAGAACGTGGAGTCGTTCCGGCCCACGGTGACCCGTGAGGAGGTCGGGCGGGTCACCGACGCCGGCGACGGCATCGCCCACGTGGAGGGGCTCCCCTCCGCGATGGCCAACGAGCTGTTGGAGTTCCCGGGCGGGCTGCTGGGCATGGCCCTCAACCTGGACCTCCGCGAGATCGGCTGCGTCATCTTCGGTGACGCGGCCGGCATCGACGAGGGCGACGAGGTCCACCGCACCGGCCGCGTGCTCTCGGTACCGGTCGGCGACGGCTTCCTCGGCCGGGTCGTCGACCCGCTCGGGCGTCCGGTCGACGGCAAAGGTGACATCGAGGCCGAGGGCACCCGCGCCCTGGAGCTGCAGGCTCCCTCGGTGGTCCAGCGCCAGTCGGTGAAGCAGCCGCTGGAGACGGGCATCAAGGCCATCGACTCGATGACCAACATCGGCCGTGGCCAGCGCGAGCTGATCATCGGCGACCAGAAGACCGGCAAGACCGCGCTGTGCCTGGACACCATCATCAACCAGCGCCAGCACTGGGGCACCGACCGCCAGGTCAAGTGCATCTACGTGGCGATCGGCCAGAAGGACTCGACCGTCCGCGAGGTGGTCCAGGCCCTGGAGGAGTACGGCGCCATGGAGTACACCGTGGTGATCGACGCTCCGGCATCGATGCCCGGGCCGTTCAAGTACATCGCCCCGTACGCCGGCTCGGCCATGGGCCAGCACTGGATGTACAAGGGCGAGCACGCGCTGATCGTCTTCGACGACCTCTCCAAGCAGGCCGAGGCCTACCGGCAGATCTCCCTGCTGCTGCGCCGCCCCGCCGGCCGCGAGGCCTACCCGGGCGACGTGTTCTACCTCCACTCGCGGCTCCTGGAGCGCTGCGCCAAGCTCTCCGACGATCTGGGCGCTGGCTCGCTGACCGGTCTGCCGATCATCGAGACCAAGGGCAACGACGTCTCGGCCTACATCCCGACCAACGTGATCTCCATCACCGACGGTCAGATCTACCTGGAGCCGGACCTGTTCAACGCGGGCGTTCGGCCGGCCATCAACGTCGGCATCTCGGTGTCGCGGGTCGGCGGCTCGGCCCAGATCAGGGCGATGCGGCAGGTGGCGGGCACCCTGCGGATCGACCTCGCCCAGTTCCGTGCCCTGGAGGCGTTCGCGCTGTTCGCCTCGGACCTGGACAAGGCGTCCAGGGCCCAGCTCGACCGCGGCAACCGCATGGTCGAGCTGCTCAAGCAGGGCCAGTACCGGCCGATGCCGATCGAGCAGCAGGTCATCTCGATCTGGGCTGCCGGCAACGGCTTCATCGACAAGATCCCGATCCCGGAGGTGCGCCGCTTCGAGCGCGAGCTGCTCGAGTTCATGGAGGCCAGCCACCCCGAGGTCGGCCAGCACATCCGCGAGGAGGGCACCCTCCCCGAGGACGTCGAGAGCAAGCTCCGCGACGCCGTCACCGAGTTCGCCCGCCGCTTCCGCACCGAGGAGGGCAAGCCGGCGCTCCCCGAGGAGAACGTCGAGCCCATGGGCGAGGACGAGGAGGGCCAGGAGTCGGTCCGCACCTACCGGCGCGACACGCCCGAGGAGTTCGAGGACAAGAGCGGCCCAGCGGGGCGGGGCGCCTCGGGGACGCCGTAGCCATGCCGGCGCAACTACGGGTCATTCGCCGGCGGATCCGGTCGGTGCAGTCGACCATGAAGATCACCAACGCGCAGGAGCTGATCGCGGCCTCGCGCCTGCTGCGGGCGCAGCAGCGCGTGGCGCAGTCGAGGCCCTACACCCAGCAGCTCACCACCGCGCTGTCGGAGATCGCCACCACCGAGGGTCGACTGGAACACCCCCTGCTGGAGCGCCGGCCGGTGGTGCGCGCGGCCGCGGTGGTGGTGATGACCTCCGACCGCGGCTTCGCCGGTCCCCACAACGCCAACATCCTGCGCACCGCCGAAGAGCTGCTCGCGCGGCTGCGTGAGGACGGCGTGGAGCCGCGCATGTACGTGGTCGGGCGCAAGGGGGTCGGCTACTACCGGTTCCGGCGGCGTGAGCTGGAGAAGAGCTGGACGGGCGTCTCCGACCAGCCCCGCTACGACAACGCCCGCGAGATCGCCGAGACGGTGCTGAACGCCTTCCTGGAGCACCAGATCGACGAGATCCACATGGTCTTCGCCGACTTCGTCTCGGCCATGGTGCAGCGCCCCACCGCGGTGCGTGTCATCCCGCTGGTGGTGGAGGAGGGCACGGAGCGGCCGCCGCATCCGCTGCCGATGTACGTCTTCGAGCCCGACGTCGAATCCGTGCTGGACGCGCTGCTGCCCCGCTACGTCGCCGCGCGGATCTTCACAGCCATGCTGGAGTCCGCCGCCTCGGAGTGGTCGGCGCGGCGTAGGGCGATGAGCGCGGCCACCGACAACGCCGAGCAGCTGGTCGAGGTGCTCACCCGTGAGTACAACCAGGCCAGGCAGGCGGCAATCACGCAGGAGATCATGGAGATCGTCGGAGGCGCGGAAGCCCTCCAGCAGAGCGGGAGCTGAGAACCGATGGCTGACACTTCCAACGGCAAGCGGGGCGCGGGTCGCGTCGCCCGGGTGATCGGCCCGGTCGTCGACGTCGAGTTCCCGCCCGACGCGCTGCCCGAGATCCAGACGGCGCTCGAGTTCGAGCGCACGCTTGACGGCGAGACCACCGTCATCACCTGCGAGGTCGCCCAGCACATCGGCGAGGGCATGGTGCGCGCGATCTCGATGCAGCCCACCGACGGCCTGGTGCGCGGCACGCCCGTCACCGACACCGGTGCGCCGATCACCGTCCCGGTCGGGCCCACGACCCTCGGCCACGTCTTCAACGTGCTCGGCCGCTCGCTGGACGACCCGGACTTCAAGGGTGAGGACCGCTGGTCGATCCACCGGCACGCGCCGGCGTTCGACCAGCTCGAGCCCAAGACCGAGATGTTCGTCACCGGCATCAAGGTCATCGACCTGCTCGAGCCCTACGTGCGCGGCGGCAAGATCGGCATGTTCGGCGGCGCCGGCGTGGGCAAGACCGTGATCATCCAGGAGATGATCCACCGCGTCGCCGAGGAGCACAGCGGCGTGTCGGTGTTCGCCGGCGTGGGCGAGCGGACCCGCGAGGGCAACGACCTGGTCGTGGAGATGACCGAGTCCGGCGTCATCTCCAAGACCGCACTGGTGTTCGGCCAGATGGACGAGCCGCCCGGCGTGCGGCTGCGTGTCGGCCTGTCCGCGCTGACCATGGCCGAGTTCTTCCGCGACGAGATGAACCAGGACGTCCTGCTGTTCATCGACAACATCTTCCGCTTCGTGCAGGCGGGATCGGAGGTCTCCACGCTGCTCGGCCGCATGCCGTCGGCGGTGGGCTACCAGCCGACCCTGGCCGACGAGATGGGCGAGCTCCAGGAGCGCATCACCTCGACGCGGGGCCACTCGATCACCTCGCTCCAGGCGATCTACGTGCCGGCCGACGACATCACCGACCCGGCTCCGCACACGACCTTCACCCACCTGGACGCGACCACCGTGCTGAGCCGCGACATCTCGGCGCTCGGCATCTACCCGGCGGTCGACCCGCTCCAGTCGACCTCGCGGATCCTGGACCCGCGCCTGGTCGGCGACGAGCATTACCGGGTCGCCCAGCGGGTCAAGGAGATCCTCCAGCGCTACAACGACCTCCAGGACATCATCGCGATCCTTGGCGTCGACGAGCTCTCGGAGGAGGACAAGACCCTGGTCAACCGGGCCCGCAAGATCCAGCGCTTCCTCTCCCAGCCGTTCTACGTGGCCGAGCAGTTCACCGGCGTGCCCGGCAAGACCGTGCCGCTGGAGGAGACCATCGCCTCCTTCGACGCGCTGGCCCGCGGCGACCACGACGACCTGCCGGAGCAGGCGTTCTTCAACGTGGGCGGGATCGAGGAGGCCGAGGAGAAGGGCAAGCAGCTCAGCGGGCAGGGGGCGTAGGACGGTGCCCCTGGACCTGCACCTGGTCACGCCCGAGCGCGAGGTCTGGGCGGGCGACGCCGACTTCGTCATCGCCCGCTCTGTCGCCGGCGACCTCGGCATCCTGCCCGGGCACACGCCGACGCTGGCGGCACTCGACGTCGGCGCGGTCTACATCGAGGCCGGCGGCCAGCGCACCGCGGTCGTGGTCGACGGCGGCTTCCTCCACGTCGGCGAGCTGGGCGACGAGACGAGGGTCGACATCCTGGCCGAGCACGCCCTGCTCCACGACGAGCTGAGCCAAGAGGACCCGGCCGCCTTCGACCGCCGCGCCGAGGAGCTGCGCGCCGAGGGCCGGGACGCCGAGGCCAGGGTCGAGGAGGCCAAGGCCGAGGTCCGCCGCCGCCTCAGCTCCAGCTGATCTGGGCCGGGACCCGCTCGCCTGAGCTGGATCAGGACGATCGTGAATGCGATCCCGGAAGCTGGCTGCGTCCGGGTCTGCCGGCCTGCCGGCAGAACGCGTCGAGCACCCGCCGCGTGCGAGGCGCGTTGCGCTCCGCGGCGGTCACCACTGTGTGCTTCGGCAGCGGCGGCGGCTCGTCGGCGTGGTCGTACCACGAGGCCACAATCGCGGCGTCGACCTCCGGGTGGAACTGGAGGCCCAGCACGCTGCCGAGCCGAAACGCCTGATTGGGCGAGGTGCCGCCCCAGGCCAGCAGGTCGGCGCCCGGTGGCAGGTCGAAGACGTCGTGGTGCCAGGAGAACACCTCCACGTCGGAGTCCAGCGCTCCGAGCACCGGGTCGGCGCGGCCGCTGCGGGTGAAGGCCAGCGGGATCCAGCCGTACTCCGCGCCTCGCGGGGATGGGTAGGCACGGCCGCCGAGGGCCTGGGCGGCGAGCTGCCCGCCGAGGCAGATGCCCAGTGCGGGGAGCTCCCGTGCGGCCGCGACTCGGATGAGCGCCATGGCGGCGTCGAGCGCCGGGTAGCTGGGTGCGTCGGAAATGTCCATGGTGCCGCCGAGCACCACCAGCCCGGCCGCCTCGTCGTCGAGGTCGTCGGGGACACGCTGGCCCAGGTCGGTGGCGATCACCTCCAGGTCGACGCCGGCTCTGGCGGCGGCGTCGGTGAGCAGCGCGGGCGGGCAGCTCGCCTCGAACCGGAGCACCACGAGCCGTGGCCGCGGCATCATTTCGCCTCCAGCAGGGCGTCCACCAGGCCGGGCAGCAGGACCCCGCACTCCCCGCGCATGGTGACGTCGGCCAGCGGGTCCAGCGGGGTCGGCTCGCGGTTGAGGATCAGCAGCGTGGTGCCGTTCTCGCTGGCCAGCTCCGGCAGCCGCGCCGCCGGGTAGACCACCAGCGAGGAGCCGACCGCCAGGAACGCGTCGCAGTTGGAGACCATCGCCTCCGCGCGGGCCCAGGCCGCGGCCGGGAGCGACTGGCCGAAGGAGACCGTGGTGGCCTTGAGGATACCGCCGCACCGCTGGCAGGCGGGGTCCTCCTCGCCGGCGTCCACCCGCGCGACCGCGGCCGACATGGGCAGGCGGTCGCCGCAGGTCAGGCAGGCAACCCAGCGGCCGTTGCCGTGCAGCTCGCAGATCAGCTCCCGGTCGAGTCCGGCATCGCGGTGCAACCCGTCGATGTTCTGGGTCACCACGCCCTCCAGGCGCCCGGCCTCGGCAAGCCTGACGCAGGCGAGGTGGGCCGCGTTGGGCTCCGGCCGCATCGACTGGAACTCACGGCGGAGCCGCCAGGACTGGCGGCGCGCCTCGGGGTCGCTGACATAGCGCTGGTAGGTGAACTGGCGAGGGTCGTATCGGCGCCAGATGCCATCAGGCGAGCGGAAGTCGGGAATGCCGGAATCGGTGGACACCCCGGCGCCGGTGAACACCACGATGCGGCTCGCGCCCGCCAGCCGCGCCGCCGCGGACGCCACCGGATCGCCGCTCCGCTCCCAGGTACGATCCATCCGTCAAGCGTACTTGCGGAGTGGTCCCGAGTAGAATCCCCGCGATGAGGACCCGTCGTGGCGTGCGTGCGGTCCTGCTGGTCGCCGCCGCGCTCGCCTCGGTCGCCTGGCTGGCGCGGCCGACCGCGGCCGCTCCGCCGAACCGCTCCCAGCTCGCCGGCGCCCCGGCCGGCGTGCTCGTGCTGGTGCGCCAGTTCACCTGGGACCAGGCGGCCGCGGCCGCTCGCGGCCATGGTGGGACGGTGACGGCCGGGCTGGTCTCCACGCTCCCGACGGACGCCTCCTTCCCCGACCGGGTGCTGTCGCTGGCCGCGGGGCGGCCGGTCGACGCCGCCGCACTGGAGGGCGCGATCGCCGAGCCGGGCAGCGACGGCGGCGCGGCCGCTGCCGACCGGATGCGCGGGGACAACCCGGACGCCACCTTCGGCGCGCTGCCGCCGACCCGGGTGCTGGCGGGGCCGGGCATGGCGGCGGCCGGGCTGCTGGCGATCGGGTCGTCGGGCGCGCCGCGGGCGGCCCAGCCGCTCCCCGCGACCGGCCCGGTGGTGTCGGTGCCGTTGGAACTGCTCGCGATCGCCTTGCCCGACGCCGCCGGGCTGGAGCGCGTGCTCGCCAGGGTCCAGGCGCCGGGCGGCGCCGGGCCGAGCGTGCTGGTCGTCGGCCTCGAGGCTCCACCGGGGCGGGCCCGGACGGCCCCGCTGCTGGCCTTCGCCGGCCGGGGGGCGGTGCCCGGGGTGGCGACCTCCGACTCGACCCGTCGCGCCGGACTGGTCGCGTTCCAGGACGTGCGCCCGACCCTGACCGGATCGGCGGAGGGCACGCAAGGCTCGCCGGTCCGCTCGCTCCCCGACGCCGATCCGCTGGGCTCGATCGGCCACCTCGACGAGCAGGTGGGCGCGCTGGTCAGCGCCCGGACCCTGGCGGTGGTGGTGTACGCGGTACTCGGCAGCGTCGCCCTGGCCGCATGCCTGGCGGCGCTCCTGTCCGCGGCGCTCGCCGGGCAGGCGCGCCGCGTGGCGCGCGCGCTGGCGCTGGCGTGTCTGGCGACGCCTTCGGGATACCTGATCGCCAGCGCGGTGGCGCCCACGTCCTGGGTCGCCTGGCTGCTGCTCGGCGTCGGCGCGTCCGCCGTCCTGACCGTGGCCGCGTGGCTTCTCGCCCGCGGCCCCGCCGGCGGGCGGACCGTCCCGGCCTCGCCGGGCCCGCTGGGCCGGGACGCCCCGGCGGCATCCAGGCGCTGGGCGGCGCCCGCGCTGCTCGGAGGCCTGCTGACCGGGCTGGTGGTGCTCGATCTGCTTACCGGCGGCGAGGCGCTGACCCGGCCGCTGCTCGGCAACAGCGCCTTCGACGGCGAGCGGTTCTACGGGCTCGGCAACGGCTATTTCGCGCACGCCCTGGCCGGGATCTTCCTGGTGGTGGCGTTCCGGCCGCTGCCGGCGTGGGCGGTGAGCGCGCTGCTGGCCGGTTTGGCCGTGGTCGACGGCCTGCCTGGCCTGGGCGCCGACGTCGGCGGCGCCCTCACCGCGATGCTGAGCGCGGCCGCGGCCGCGCTGCTGCTCGGCCCCAGACGGCCGAGTCTCGCCAGGAGCTTCTGGCTGGCCGCCGGGGCGCTCGTGGCCGCCGCCGTGGTGGTGCTGGGGGTGGCCCTGGTCGTGGGCGAGACCACCCACGGCAGCCGCCTGGCCCACGACCTCGGCAGCGATCCGGGCGCCGCACTGCGCGCCGTGGGGCACCAGCTCAGCGGCAACTTCGGGCTGCTGGCCGCCAATTTCTGGGCGTGGTGGGGGCCGCTGCTGGTGGCGTTCGCGGGGCTCTCGAGCGTGCGGCCGCTCGGGCCGCTGGCCTGCGTGCCCACCTGGGTGCGCCGGGTTGTGGGCGTGGGGGCGATCGGCTCGACCCTGCTCATCCTGTTCAACGACACCGGCGTGACCGCCGCTGCCGGCAGCGGCCTGGCGCTGGTGGTCACGCTGGCCTGGAGCGCCCTGGAGCCGGCCCCGGCGCCCGATCGCGCCCGCTCGCGCTCCACCGTCTAGGTCGCCGCCGGCGGCAATGGGTCTGCGAACCGGCGTTGTGTGCGACGCTAGTGAACGGAGCGTACGGAGCGGGGAGCAAGGAGGCGGTCGTGGCCGGAAAGCTGCTGGTGGTCGGTTCGGGCCTGATGGGCGCTGGGATCGCGCAGGTCGCGGCGGTGGCCGCCCATGACGTGACGCTCCAGGACGTGAGCGACGCCGCGCTGGCACGGGGTCGCAGGCAGATCGAGGATTCCCTGGCCAGGTTCGAGGCGCGGGGCCGGATCGCCCCGGAGCTCCGGGCCGAGGCGCTTGGGCGCATCACCACCACCACGGACCTGGACGCCGCCGCCGAGGCCGAGCTGGTCGTCGAGGCCGTCTTCGAAGAGATCGAGGTCAAGCGCGAGGTGTTCCGGAAGCTGGACAAGCTCGCCCCCGAGGGGACGGTGCTGGCGACCAACACCAGCGCGATCCCGATCACGGCGATCGCCGCCGCCACCGGCCGTCCCGAGTCGGTGGTGGGCACCCACTTCCTCTCGCCGGTGCCGATGATGGCCCTGTGTGAGCTGGTGCGGGGGCGGCGCACCTCCGACGAGACGCTGGCCCGCGCCAAGGCATTCGCCGAGGCCTGCGGCAAGACCACCGTGGTGGTGCAGCGCGACATCGCCGGGTTCGTCACCACGCGAATCATCGCCGCGGTCGGGATGGAGGCGGCGCGGCTGCTGGAGCAGGGGGTGATCAGCGCCGAGGACCTGGACACGGCCTGCCGGCTCGGCTTCGGGTGGGCCATGGGCCCGCTGTCCACCTTCGACCTCACCGGCGTCGACGTCCTCTACCAGGCGGCGATGAACATCTACCGCGGCACCCGCGACCCAAAGTTCCTTCCGCCCGAGAGCGTCGCGCGCATGGTCGAGGCGGGTGACCTTGGCCGCAAGACCGGTCGGGGCTTCTACGTCTACGATCGCGGCTAGCCGGCATTCCCCTACCCGGAGGGCACCTTGCCCGGAGCCTGCATCGCACACACCGGCTCGGCCGCCTGGGCCGCGCTGCCCGAGGCGCTGGCGGAGCTGCGGCCCCGGTTCGGACGGCTGCCCGTGTATGCGGTCGGCGAGCCCGGCGAGGCCGAGCGGGTGGCCGCCGAGCTGGCCGACTGGTGCGACCTGGTGATCGTGCTGGGCGGCGACGGCACCGTCCACGAGGTGGCCAACGGCCTGCCGCTGGAATCGGGGGAGAGCGGGCCGGCCGTCGGCGTGCTGCCGGGCGGCACCGGCAACGACCTCGCCAGAGGGCTCGGCCTGCCACCCGACCCCGTCGCCGCCGCCCGCGCGCTGGCCGCCGGCACCCCCCGCCGCCTGGACCTGCTCGACTGCGGAGCGCGTCGTGCTGCCAACGGCGTCAACGCCGGCTTCGCCGCGGCGGCCACGGACCGCCTGTCCCGAAGAGTGAAGCGCGCGCTCGGACCGCTCGCCTACGTCGCCGGTGGCCTGCTCGCCGGGCTCGCCCCGCCGGCCTGGCCGGCGCGCGTCGAGGTCGACGGCCGGGTGGTCGAGGGGGCGGCCCTGGCGGTGGTGATCGGCAACGGCGGCTCCTTCGGCGGCGGGCGCCGCCTGCTGCCAGACGCGGACCCGACCGACGGGGTGCTGGACGTCCTGGTGGTTCCGGCGGGTCATTCCAAGGCTCGGCTGGTGCGCGGGCTGGCCAGTCGCGGCCTGGACGGCCTGCCACGGATGCGTGGAGGGATCGCGACCGTCGCCACCAAGATGCCCTGCCGTCTCGACGGGGAACCGGCCGCCACGCCGGCGCGGATCAGCGTGCTGCCTGGCGCCTGGCGGGTGCTGATGCCCTCCGACGGATTCCGCTGATCGCACTTCGGTGACCTCGGGCCAGCCCGCCTGGCCGCGGCGCCCGGCTAGTGCGCCGGGCCTGACTGCCAGTTGCGGCCGAAGCGGTCGGGGACCTCGGTCATGACCTCGGCCGCCAGCTCATCGGGATCGCCGTCGCCGAGCCGCTCGAGCACCAGTGCGACGCCGTCGGCGACCAGCGCGCCCGGCGGCAGGGCCGCCGCGGCCCAGCGCGCCAGCGCCCGGACGGTCCGGGTGCGCGCGCTCACGCGGGTGGACAGCTCACGCGCGATGGCGTCCTCGAAGCGGTTCATCGTGGTCGATCCCTCTCTGACAGGTACACTCGCGCCGTGCGTGCCGTCGACCTTCATGTGCATCTTCCCCTCCCGCAGTGGGTGGAGGGGAGCCTCGGCCCTTACCGTGAGCCGGCCGAGCGCTATTTCCGCAGCCAGATCGTCCTACAGACGGCGGAGGAGCTGGCCGCCGACTACGAGGCGATCGACTGCGTCGGCGTGCTGCTCGGTTGGGACGCGGAGACCGCCACGCGGCTCCCGCGCCTGCCCAACGACCTGGTAGCCGAGATCGTCCACCGGTTCCCCGACCGCTTCGTTGGCTTCGCCGGCATCGACCCGTGGAAGGGTGCCAGCGCGCTCCGCGAGATGCGCCGTTCCCACGAGGAGCTGGGTCTGATCGGCTACAAGTTCCACCCTTCGATGCAGGCCTTCCGTCCCGACGACCCGCGCTGGTCCGACCTGTTCGAACGGGCCGCCATCTACCGCGCGCCGTGCCTGTTCCACACCGGCACCAGCGGCATCGGCGCGGGCATGCCCGGCGGCCAGGGCGTCGAGCTGGCCTACGCGCGGCCGATCCACCTCGACGGCGTGGCCGCCCGCTACCCGGAGCTGCCGGTGATCATGGCCCACTTCGGCTGGCCGTGGCACCTGGAGGCGATCGCCATCGCGCTCCACAAGACCAACGTGTACCTGGAGCTGTCCGGCTGGGCGCCGCGCTACGTCCCCGACGAGGTGATCCGCGAGATCGACGGCCGCCTGGGCGATCGGGCCCTGTTCGGGTCGGACGCGCCCTTCTTCACCGCCGAGAAGGTGCTGGCCGAGTGGGAGCAGCGGCTGCCGCCGTCCAGCTTCCGCCGCTTCGCCCGCGACAACGCCGTCCGGCTGCTCGGCCTCGCCGGCGACGGCCCGGCGACGGCGACATGAGCGGGGCGGCCATGCCATTCGACGAGGGCTCCGGGTGGCGCTTCCGCGGTGACCCGCCGGCGCTGGAAGGGATCACCGGCGGCTGGCACCTGCGGGTGGTGCAGCCCTACCGGGCGCTCAAGACTTACCGCTGTCCCGGGTGTGACCAGGAGATCTTCCCCCGCACGCTGCACCTGGTCGTGTGGCCGGAAGGCAGCCCGGAGCGGCGTCGCCATTGGCACCGAGCCTGCTGGAACCGGCATTTCGCCGACCTGGAACGGGCTGGAGAGCGCCGGCGCCGGCGGCGCTCCTCGAGCGGTGGCTGAGGAAGCGAGGAGGGATCGCATGGCAGTCGACGACGAGGCCATGCCGCTGGAGGCGAGGTTCCGCCTGGACGGCAGGACCGTCCTGGTCATCGGGGCGAGCCGGGGGATCGGCAGGCAGGCCGCCCTGGCCTGCGCGCAGGCGGGCGCCAGGGTGGTGCTGGCCGCCCGCTCCACGGGCGACCTGGAGGAGGTGGCGGCCGCGGCCCGTCGGGCCGGAGCGCCCGAGGCGCTGGTGGCGCCGACCGACGCGTCCGACGAGGCCGCCGTCGAGGCATTGGTGGCGCGGGCCGCCGAGTCCTCCGGCAAGCTGGACGTGCTGGTCAACGTGGCCGGCGGCCAGCAGTTCTTCGCGGCGCTCGCGGACACGCGGACGGCTGGCTGGGACAAGGTCATGGAGCTCAACCTGCGCGGCCCCTTTCTGGCATGCCGGGCCGCGCTGCCGCGCATGCCACGGGGCGGCGCCATCGTCAACGTGGCCAGCGTGGCCGGCCTGGCGTCCAGCCCGACCATCGGCGTCTACGGCGCCGCCAAGGCGGGGCTGATCGGCATGACGCGGACTCTCGCGGTCGAGGCCGCGCCGCTCGGAGTTCGGGTCAACTGCCTGGCGCCCGGCTGGGTGCGGACCGAGCTGACCCGGCGCCTGTGGTCGGACCCGGAGATCAGCCAGGCGACCGTCAAGGACGTGCCGATGGGGCGCTGGGGCGAGGTGGAGGAGCTGGCGGGCCCGCTGCTGCTGCTGGCCTCCGACGCCGGAAGCTACATCACCGGCGCCACGCTGGTGGTCGACGGAGGAGGCCTGGCGTGACCCGCGGACGGGAAGACCTGGCGTGACGCGCGGAGGGCGGGGGGCTGGTGCGACCGGTCCTATCCTGAGTGGATGAGCCCGAACAGGTTGCTGCTGGGGCAGCTGGAGAAGCTGGAGTTCTCGTCGCCGGCCGATCCGCGTGGCGTTCCAGCCGCCGTGCTGCTGGCGCTTTCGCCGGTGGACGGCGCCGACGACCTGGAGCTGGTGCTGGTGCAGCGGCCCCACTCCATGCGCACCCATGCCGGCCAGGTGGGTCTCCCCGGCGGCGCGGTCGACCCGATCGACCTCGACGGCGTGGCCGCCGCCCTGCGCGAAGCCGACGAGGAGATCGGCCTCGATCCGGCCAGCGTGCGGGTGCTCGGCAGCCTGGACCGCTCCTACATTCCCGTGTCGAACTTCGACGTCCTCCCGGTGGTCGGTATCTGGGACGGCCGTTCGTCGCTGCGTCCCAACCCGGCGGAGGTCGCCGGCATCCTGCGTCCCACGCTGCGCCAGCTCGCGGACCCCTCCAACCACGGCACGATGCCGCTGGAGCGCCTGGTGGGCGACGCCGGCCTGCGTGGTCGCGTGCCCGATCTGGCCAGTCCGGTGTTCTGGGTCGACGGTGTCGTGGTGTGGGGCTTCACCGCGGGGCTGCTCGCGCTCTTCCTGCGCTCGCTCGGCCTCCAAGCGCCACCGGCGCCGCCGCGGCTCCGTCCCTGAACAGCATCCAAGGAGAAGCCGTCCATGTCCCAGCCCAACGACGAGGCATCAGCGCCCGAGCGGGCGCGTCAACCGGAGGCTCAGGAGGGAAAGGAGGAGGAGGCGCAACCGGCCGCCGATCAGCGGGAGCCGGAGGGCCCCCCGGAGCCGCAGGCTCCCCCGGAGCCGGAGGGTCCCCCGGAGCCGGAGGCACCCGCGGAGCCGCAGGCACCCGCCGGGCCGCAGGCTCCGCCGGTCACCGTGTACGGGGACGGCACGCCGGTGGTGCTACTGCACGCCTTCCCGCTCGACAGCCGCATGTGGCTCCCGCAGGTCGAGGCGCTCGCCGGCTACCAGGTGGTCGTCCCCGACCTGCGCGGTTTCGGCGCCGCCCGGGAACAGGCCCTGGAGGTCACCCACATGGACCTGGTCGCCGACGATCTCGCCAGCCTGCTGGACGTGCGCCGGCTGGAGCGGGTGGTCCTGTGCGGGCTGTCGATGGGCGGCTACGTCGCGCTCGCGTTCGCCAGGCGGCACCCGGAGCGCCTCGGCGGCCTGGTGCTCTGCGACACCCGGGCGGGCGTGGACACCGAGGACGCCAGGGCCGCGCGGCTCGCCATGGCGGAGCGCGTGCTCGCCGAGGGACTCGGCTTCCTGCCGGAGGCGATGCTGCCGCGCCTGCTGGGCGAGACCACCCGCCAGCGGCGGCCCGAGCTGGTCCAGCAGGTCACAGAGACCATCCTCGACCAGGATCCAAGCGGCATCGCCGCCGCGCAGCGCGGCATGGCCGAGCGGGCCGACTCGACCGGCGTGCTGGAACGGATCAGCGTCCCCACCCTGGTGATCACCGGGATGGAAGACGAGCTGATCCCTCCGGAGGACAGCCTCCAGATGGCCTCGGCGATCCGTCACGCGCGCCTGATCCAGGTGCCGGACGCGGGACATCTCGTCAATCTAGAGCAACCGGATCGTGTCAATGACGCCCTACTCGATTTCCTTGCCCCGATTTGGATTTGATTGCCCGGAAGTGGTGACAACGTCCCAATGCATCTAGTACCCTCGGGTAAGCCGCGGTTCCGAACACGCCCAACGGAGCCGGATAGCGCGAAGGGGGCAGGGGAGGACCGGCCCTTGCCCCCTTCGCTCACGTCCGGGGCTGCTCCGCCGGTTCCGCCGCGTCGGGCTCGGGGCGCCGGCGGCGGTGTGGCAGGTGCGGGCGGGGCGCGACGTTGGCCGCCCGCGCCTCGTAGTGGTCGATCTGCTGTACCAGCACGACCTTGAGCGCCGCCGCGACCGGGATGGCCACCAGCGCGCCGACGACGCCGAGGACGGCCGCGCCGATGAGCGCCGCCAGCAGCACCGCGGCGGCGGAGATGTCCACGGAATGCCGCAGCACGCGCGGGCCGATGAAATAGTTCTCGATCTGCTGGTAGACAAGGAAGAGGATGGCCAGCAGCACGGTCGTCGGCCACACGTCCTTGGTGATCAGCGCCACGGTCACCGCGGCGAGCGAGCCGATCGGGTGGCCGATCAGCGGGATCAGGTCGAGCAGGGCGATGAAGATGGCCAGTGGCAGCGGGTAGGGCACGCCCAGTGCCTGTAGGCCGGCGAACGCGACCACGCCGGCGATGAAGCCGATCGCCAGCCGCCCGATCATGTAGTCGCCGACCTTGTTGACCATGATGTCCACCACGCGGCCGTAGCGCTCGCGCCGGTCGACCGGGAACAGCCGCACCACCCCGTGCCGCAGTCGTGGCAGGTCGAGCAGGAAGTAGACGGTGAACACCACCACCGTCAGGAACGAGATCACCGCGCCGAACACCTGGCTGGTGACGCCGAGCACACCGCCGGTGATGCGCGCCGGGAGCTGGCCGAGCACGCCCTCGAGCCGGGTCGAGAGCTGGAAGCGGCTGTTCAGGTCGCGGAACCGGGCCGACCGGTCCTGCAGGCTCTGGAGGAAGTCGGGGAAGTGGCGGACGAGCTGGCCGAACTGGTTGACCAGCGGCGGGATCACCGACATCAGGAAGGCGGCCAGAATGGCGAGGAAGACGGTGAAGATGATGGTCACCGCCAGCCCTCGCCGCATGCCCTTGGCGGTGAGCCAGCGGACGGCCGGGTCCAGGCTCATCGCCAGGAACGCCGCCACCACCACGCGCAGCAGGACGTCCCGGACCGAGTAGACCACCATCGCGGCCGCGACCGAGGACAGCAGCCCGAGCCCCGCGAAGAAGCCCCAGCGGTACAGGGCTCCCGGCCGGACCCGGGACTGGATCTGGTCTGGCTCGCTCGGCCTCGGTGGCGGCGCGCCCTGGGGGCTGCCGGCCGCCCGCTCCGGTTCCACCTCGCCGTTCATGGTCCGCGGTGCCCGCTTCCCTCCTCGACCAGCTCGATCAGCACGCCGTGTGCCGACTTCGGATGCACGAAGGCGACCGTGGTGCCACCCGATCCGATCCGGGGAACCCCGTCGATCGTCTCCACCCCGTCCGCGCGGAGCTCGCTCAGGGTGCTCGAGACGTTTGCGACGGAGTACCCCACATGATGCAATCCCTCGCCCCGCTTGGCCAGGAAGCGCCCGACCGGAGTATCCGGCCCCAGCGCGGCGACCAGCTGGACCCAGACATTGCCCACGCGATACAGGACCTCGTGTACCCCCTGGTCCTCGATGACCTCCTCGTGAGCGGGCGCCAGGCCGAGCACTCCCTCGTAGAAGCCGCGTGCCGCGGTGAGGTCGCTCACGGCGATGCCGACGTGGTCCAGCCGGTTGAGCTCCAATGCCCAGGTCCTTTCGCTCTCGGGGCGGCGGTCTGTCCGGCGCCGTTGGGCTGCTCCGCGAGATCGAGCAGCCAGTCGTCGGCGGTGTGGGAGGGCTCCCAGCCGGCGGCGGTGGCGGTGGCGTCGCCGCCACCGCCCAGCTCGGTGAACAGCCACAGCGGGCGGCCCTCCTGCACCAGCCCGGGAGCCAGCTCCAGCATGCGGCGCCCGAGGCCACGGCCCTGCGCGCCGGCCGCCACGCCGAGATGGGCGAGCTGGGTGGTGGGCCCGTCGGAGAACAGCAGCAGCACGCCGTTCGCGTCGGCGCTGCGGAAGGCGCGAGCGCGCGGGTCCGCCAGCCGCCGCCGCACCGCGTCGTCGCGCGGCGACGGGCCCCTCTTCCAGGCGGAGTGGTAGATCTCCAGGAATTCCTCGTGCCGGTCCGGGCCCAGCTCCAGCAGTCCCGGAGCGCCCCGACCGGTGCCGCGGGCACGGTGGTATGCCTGCGACTCGGCCTTGCGGAAGCCGAGCCGCTCCAGCTCGGCCGGCAGCTCCAGCCGGGAGGACGGCGAGGCGAGCACGTGCACGTAGTCGCGTCCGGCTGCCCTGAAGGCCTGCTCCGCGGCGTCCAGGTCGAACGCCGTCCGCACGCCGAACACGAAGTTGAAGACGAACACCGGGTCGAGCGGGTTGGTCACCGCCTTGCCGGAGCGCAGCTGCACCACCGAGCCACCACCGACCATCGACAGGCGCTGGTGGTTCTGCTCGCAGGCGTGAACGAAGCCGAGTCGCACGATGGCGAAAGGGTACCGGCTGGCCGGGCGGTAGACTCGATCAGACTCCGATTGGAGGGGGACCAGAGGCAATGTTCGAGCGCATGCAACCCGTCATCTGCGCCGGCGCCCGCACGCCGATCGGCCGCTTCGGCGGGGCGCTGTCGTCGCTGCCGGCTGTGGAGCTCGGGGGTGTGGCGATCGCCGCGGCCTGCGAGCGCGCGGGCATCTTCCCCGACGCGGTCCGGCACGTGGTCATGGGCCACGTGCTCCAGGCGGGGCAGGGCCAGATCACCGCGCGCCAGGCGGCCGTCCGCGCCGGCGTGCCGATGACCGTCCCGGCCCTCACCGTCAACAAGGTCTGCCTGTCGGGCACCAACGCCATCGTCACCGCGGCGCTGTACGTGGAGCTCGGCCTGGCCGAGCTGGTGATCGCCGGGGGCATGGAGTCGATGAGCGGCGCGCCGTACCTGGTCCCCAGGGCCCGCTGGGGCGTGCGCATGGGGAACGCCGAGCTGGTCGACTCGATGATCCAGGACGGGCTCTGGGACGCTTTCGACCACGTCCACATGGGCGGCATGTCCGACAAGGTCAACGCCCGCCTCGGCATCGACCGGGCGGTGCAGGACGAGTGGTCGGCCCGCTCCCACGAGCGCGCGGCGACCGCCGCCAAGGGCGCCCTGCGCGAGGAGATCACCCCGGTGCGGGTGCCACGGCCCAAGGACGACCCCCTGCTGGTGGATCAGGACGAGGGCATCCGGCCGGGCACCACGCCCGAGGGGCTGGCGAGGCTGCGCCCGTCGTTCTCCCCGGATGGGACCATCACCGCCGGCAACGCCTCGCAGCTCTCCGACGGCGCCGCCGCCGTGGTGGTCACCTCGCGCGAGCGCGCCGCCGCCGAGGGGCTGCCCGTGCTCGCCTCGATCGTCGCCTACGGCACCGTGGCCGGCCCCGACCCGAGCCTGCACTCGCAGCCGTCGCGCGCCATCCAGGACGCCTGCGCCCGGGCGGGCGTGAGCGTGACCGGCATCGACCTCGTCGAGATCAACGAGGCCTTCGCCGGCGTGGCCGTGCAGTCGACCCGCGAGCTGGACCTCGACCCCTCGATCGTCAACGTCAACGGCGGCGCCATCGCGCTCGGGCACCCCATCGGCGCCAGCGGCGCCCGTCTGGCGCTCACGCTGGCCATGGAGCTTCGCCGCCGAGGCGGGGGGCTCGGCGCGGCCGCGCTGTGCGGAGGCGGTGGCCAGGGGGATGCCCTGCTGCTCCGCGTGGCGGGGTGAGCGTGCGCCTCGGTGGCACGGACGACGTCGGCGAGCTGGCCGAGCGGCTGCGCGCCGGTGACGGACGCGCGGTCGCCAGGCTGATCTCCCTGGTCGAGGATGGCGCGCGCGGCCAGCTCAGCGAGGTCGCCGACGCGCTCAACCCCGGCACCGGCCAGGCGGAGGTCATCGGCATCACAGGCTCGCCTGGAGTCGGCAAGTCCACGCTCTGCGACGCGCTGGTGGCCGCCTACCGCGAAGCGGGCCGCACCGTCGGCGTGCTCGCCGTCGACCCGTCCTCGCCGTTCACCGGCGGCGCGCTGCTCGGCGACCGCGTGCGCATGCAACGGCACGCGCTCGACGAGGGGGTCTACATCCGCTCGATGGCCACGCGCGGGCACCTCGGCGGCCTGGCGTGGGCGACGCCCCAGGCCGTCCGGGTGCTGGACGCCGCCGGCTGCGAGGTGGTCCTGGTCGAGACGGTCGGCGTCGGCCAGGCCGAGGTCGAGGTCGCCGGGCTGGCCGACACCACGCTGGTGGTCCTCGCCCCCGGGTTCGGCGACGCGGTCCAGGTCGCCAAGGCCGGGATCCTGGAGGTCGCCGACCTCTTCGCGGTCAACAAGGCCGACAAGGACGGCGCCGGCAACGTCGCCCGCGACCTCCGCCAGATGCTGCACCTGGGCGAGGCGCGGCCCTGGTCGGTGCCGGTGCTGATGACCGTGGCCCTGCGCGGCGACGGCGTCGGCGAGCTGGTCGCCCAGATCGCCGCGCACCGCTCCTACCTGGAGTCCAGCGGTGAGCTGGAGCGCAGGCGCCGCCTGCGCGCCGGCCGCGAGATCGAGGAGATCGCCCTCGCGGACCTTCGCGCCGAGCTCGGCGAGCTGGGCCAGGGCGAGGCGCTCGACGGTCTCGCCGAGCAGGTCACCGCGGGCAAGCTCGGTCCCTACGCCGCCGCGGAGCAACTGCTCGTCCGGGTGAAGGCGGAGAATCGCCCCGCCCGGCGGTGAACGTCCGGGCCAGGTCCGGCCGGCGGTCGACCGGGTCCGTGCCGGGTCAGGCCGGGCGCTGGCGTCGCTCCAGCGCGACCGCCCGGCGGGCCACCGCGGCGGGTGCCAGCAGCTCAGGGCCGAGCGCCACCGCGTTGACCAGGTCGAGCGGCACCACCTCGAAACCGGGAGCGGCCAGTCGCGCGAACACGCTGGCCGGCACCAGCTTCAGCGGGGACGAGACCACCAGCGTGGGAAGGCGCGCCGCCAGCAGGCGGGTCCCGGCCGCGTTCAGCAGCGACTTCGGCCCGATCGCGTCCGAGCCCACCACGGCCACGGAAGGCCGCCCGGGCACGGCCGGCTGGCCGAGGCGCTGGAGCACGGCGTCCACCTGCGAGCTGTGGGAGATCGTGGCCACCGGCCCTGGCCGGCCCGCGAGCCATTTCCGGAGCCAGGCCGCGGCCACCTCGACCGCTGCCGTCGCATCGTGATCGAGGCGTTCGCGCAGGTCGGCGAGGGCGGTGGCCGGGTCGTCCGAGCGGGCGGCGCGGGCGAGATGCCAGATCGGCGCCATCGCCGGCTGCCCCTCCAGCAGCACGCCGGCCGCCAGCGACAGCAGCTCACGGTCGAGCGCGATCTCCAGCAGGCCGTCAAGCGCGCGGCGTGCGACCTCGGTCGCCCCGCCGTGCCGGTCGCCCGCCGCCTCGACGATGGCGCTCGGGAGCCGGTCCCGCTCCGCAGCCATGACCGCAGGCTACGACGCCCTCCCGCTCCGGGCCAGAGCCACCTCGCCCCCTACAATCAGAAGTGGCCGTGACCCGGCCACCCAGGACGATCCTCGAGGAGGACACCAGTGACCGAGCGTGAGGCTCATGAGGCCGGCGGGCTCGAGGGGCAGCGTGCTCGCTGGCTGCGGCGGTACCGCGCCGCGGGTGAGCGGGAGGCGGATTTCTCCACCATCTCGGGCGAAGAGGTTCCACCGCTGGCGTCCCCGCTCGAGGACGCGGACCGGGATGTGGCCGCCACCGTGGGGTTCCCAGGCGAATTCCCGTACACCCGCGGGATCCACCCGACGATGTACCGGGGACGGCCGTGGACGATCCGGCAGTTCTCGGGGTTCGGCAACGCCGCGGAGACCAACGCCCGCTACCGCTACCTGATGGGCCAGGGTGGTGGGGGCCTGAGCGTGGCGTTCGACATGCCGACGCTGATGGGCCGCGACTCCGACGACCCCCGCGCCCAGGGCGAGGTCGGCCACTGTGGGGTGGCGGTGGACTCCGCCGCCGACATGGAGATCCTGTTCTCGGGGTTGCCGCTCGACAAGCTGACCTGTTCGATGACGATCTCGGGACCGGCGCCGATGCTGTTTGCGATGTACGTGGTCGCGGCCGAGCGCCAGGGGACCGAGGTGGGCCGGCTGGACGGCACCCTGCAGACCGACATCCTGAAGGAGTACATCGCCCAGAAGGAGTGGCTGTTTCCCCCAGAGCCGCACCTGCGGCTGATCGCCGACCTGCTGGAGTATTGCGCCGAGGCGGTGCCCAAGTACCATCCGGTCTCGGTGAGCGGTTACCACATCCGCGAGGCCGGCGCCACCGCCGCCCAGGAGCTGGCGTTCACGCTGGCGGATGGGTTCGCCTACATCGAGCTGGCCAAGCGGCGTGGGCTCGACCCGGAGGTGGTCGGGGAGCAGCTGTCGTTCTTCTTCGACGCGCACATCGATTTCTTCGAAGAGATCGGCAAGTTCCGGGCTGCCAGGCGGATCTGGGCCCGGTGGCTCCGCGACCGCTACCAGATCTCGAGCCCCAAGGCCCAGCAGCTCAAGTTCCATACGCAGACCGCGGGCGTGTCGCTGACCGCCCAGCAGCCCGACAACAACATCGTCCGCACCGCGGTGGAGGCGTTGGCGGCGGTGCTCGGCGGGACCCAGAGCCTGCACACCAACGCGCTCGACGAGGTGTTCGCGTTGCCGACCCAGCGGGCGGCGGCGATCGCGTTGCGGACCCAGCAGGTGCTGGCCGAGGAGACCGGCGTGGCCCAGACGATCGACCCGCTCGGTGGGTCCTGGCATGTGGAGCGGATGACGGATCTGCTGGAGCAACGCGCCGAGGAGCTGTTCGCGACCATCGATGCGTTCGGGAACGGGTCGATGCTGGAGGGCGTGCTGGCCGGGATCGAGCGGGGCTGGTTCCAGCAACAGATGGCCGATGCGGCGTTCGCCTACCAGCAGCAGCTGGAAAAGGGCGCCAAGGTCATCGTCGGGGTCAACAAGTACGCCACCAGCGACCAGGAGGAGGAGCTGGAGATCCTGCGGATCTCCCAGCAGGTGGAGCGCAGCCAGCGCGCCGAACTGGCCCGCCGCCGCGCCGCCCGCGATCAGGCGGGGGTCGACCGGGCGCTGGAGCGCCTGCGCCGCGCGGCCTCCAGCACCGAGAACCTGATCCCCCTGCTGATCGACGCCGCCAGAGCCGAGACCACCGAAGGCGAGATGGTCGATGCGCTCCGGCAGGTCTGGGGCGACTACACCGAACCACCACGATTCTGACCCCGTACAATCCGGGCGCCGCGAGCGCGTGGCATCACAGGGACGAGGAGGGAGAATCGTGGGGGAGTTCGTGCGTGTCGAGGTCGACGAGGCCACCAGGGTCGGGACCATCCGGCTCGAGCGGCCGCCGGTGAACGCCCTCAACGAACAGGTCCAGGACGAGCTGCGCGAGGCCGCCAGGGTGATGGGCGACGACGACCGGGTCGGCGCGGTGGTGCTCTGGGGCGGTCCCAAGGTCTTCGCCGCCGGCGCCGACATCAAGGAGATGCAGGACAGAACCTTCGCCGAGATCTCCTCGCGCGCCGGCGACCTTCAGGCCGCCTTCACCGCGCTGGCGCGCATCCCCAAGGTGGTCGTCGCCGCCGTGAACGGCTACGCGCTCGGCGGCGGCTGCGAGCTGGCACTCACCGCCGACCTGCGCTTCGCCGCAACGGACGCCCAGCTCGGCCAGCCGGAGATCCTGCTCGGCATCATCCCGGGCGCCGGCGGCACGCAGCGGCTGCCCAGGCTGATCGGCCCCTCGCGCGCCAAGTCGCTGATCTACTCCGGCCGCTTCTGCAAGGCCGACGAGGCCCTGGCGATCGGGCTGGTCGACCAGGTCCACCCGCCCGACGAGGTCTACGCCAGGGCGTGCCAGGCGGCTGCCCGCTACGCCATGGGCCCTGGCATCGCCCTGCGCGCCGCCAAGCAGGCGATCGACGGCGGCCTGGACGGCGGGATCGACGCCGGCCTGCTGCTGGAGCGCCACGCCTTCCAGTCGCTGTTCGCCACCGAGGACGCCGCCGAGGGCATGGCCTCCTTCGTGGAGCGCGGCCCCGGCAAGGCCACCTTCAAGAGCCGTTAGGCGCCGCTGCCCGCGTGGGCTCCGGCGGGGCCGCGCGGAGGCCGGCGGTGGCCTGATCCGGGTCGACCACGTTGATGATTATCCCGGTCGCCAGCTCGAACCCGCCGTAGGTGGTGAGGCGGGGGAGCAGGTGCAGGTGCCAGTGGAAGTCGGAGACCCCCGGAGGCGCGGAGTGCAGCACCAGGTTGTAGGGCGCGCTGGCTCCGACGACCCCGTTGAAGCGGCGCAACAGGCGGCCGAGCGCGCCGGCGACCTCCAGGTCGCAGGCGGCGTCGCCCTCCTCGAAGCGGGGGAGGTGCGCCACGGGCACCACCAGCGCCTCGTAGGGCATGGACGACGCCCACGGGCAGATGGTGAGCAGGTCTCCGGCCTCCTCGACGGCGCGGTGGCCGCCACGCTCACGCTCCACCACCGCGCACGCGGCACAGCCTGGGCCGGCGAGCCGGTCCAGTTCCGCCCGGACCAGCTCCGGCCGCTCCGCCGTGGCGATCAACTGGCTGTGCGGGTGCTCGAGCGAGGCGCCGGCGGTGTGGCCATGGTTGACGATCGCCACGATGGAGCCGAACGGGTCGTGGCGGTGGGCCAGCAGCCGCGCCCGGTAGGCGGCCATCACCAGGGCGGTCTGCGCGGCCGGCAGGTCGGCGAGGCTCGCCTGGTGGTCGGTCGAGTGGATCACGACCTCGTGCGCCCCGGCGCTCGGGGCCGAGCGGTAGAGCCCGCCGTCGGGATTCGGCGCGGCCGGCGGCCCGGCGAACGCCGGGAACTTGTTCGGCACCACCCGGATCTTCCAGCCAGGGCCGTCGGCGGCGCTGCCCGACTCGCGGTCGGCCCAGACCTCCGGCGGTGTCATGTGCTCGTGGCCGGGGCAGAACGGGCAGCCGAGCGTGCCGCGCGACGGACCGACGTCGTGCAGGAACGCCTCTGGCCGGGCGGCGCGGCCGGCGGCGATCGCGACCAGGCGCCCGCTGAGAGGGTCCTCGCGCAGCTCGCCGGGGGCGGTCAGGGGCGCCGGGGGCGGCAGGTGGGCGGGTGCGACGCCGATCGAGCCGGCCGGCGCGCGTGAGAGCTGTCGACGGTTCACTGGCGATAGATCCTCTTGGTCGGTGGAGTCGGTACGGCTCCCGAGGAGCCTATGGGGTCGCGCCATGTCGGGGCCAGTTGCGGCATCATGGGCCGCGGCCCGGTCGGGCCTTTGCTCTCCGGCGACCTATTTGCGACCTTTGGAGGACGAACGCGTGAAGATCCTGGTCACCGTCAAGCGGGTGCCGGACACGGCCGCGGAGAAGCGGCTCGACCCCGCGGACAAGACGCTCGACCGCGAGTCGGTCGAGACGATCATGAACCCGGTGGACGAGTACGCCGTCGAGGAAGCCCTGCGCCTCAAGGACGCGGTGGGCGGTGAGGTGGTGGTGCTCTGCATGGGGCCGTCCTCGGCCCTGCCCACGATCCGAAAGGCCCTGTCGATGGGGCCCGACTCGGCCGTGCACGTGCACGACGACGCGCTCCACGGCTCCGACGTGCTCTCCACCGCCAGGGTCCTGGCCGCGGCCATCCGCAAGGTCGAGCCGGACGTGGTCGTGTCCGGGTCGGAGTCCACCGACGCCCGGACCTCGCTGGTGGCCAGCGCCGTGGCCGAGTACCTCGGCTGGCCGGGCCTGATCGGCGCCAAGAAGCTCGTGGTGGACGGCGGCACCGTCCGCATCCACCGCGAGACCGAGGCCGGCTACGACGTGCTCGAGGCCTCCGGGCCCGCGGTCGTGTCGGTGGTCAAGGGCATCAACGAGCCCCGCTACCCGTCGTTCAAGGGGATCATGGCCGCCAAGTCCCGGCCGGTGACCGATTACAGCCTCGGCGACCTGGAGATCGACCCGGACTCTGTCGGCGCCGCCGGAGCGGCCTGCGAGGTCGTCGACTTCACCCCTCGCCCGCCGAGGGAGGCCGGACAGGTGGCCAAGGACGGCGGCGACGGCGCCGCCGCGCTGGAGCTGGCCGAGTTCCTGGCCAGCCGCAAGTTCATCTGAGACGCAGCTTGCACTCGGCCGCGAGGCTGGTGAGGTCGAGACATCTAGGAGGCGGGCGACATGGCAAGCATTCTGGTTCTGGTCGAGCACGAGGAGGGCAACCTCAAGAAGGTCACGGCCCAGATGCTGACCAAGGCTCGCGAGCTGGGCGAGCCGGCGGCGGTCTTCGTCGGCGAGGGGCTGCGGTCGGCGACCGAGGCGCTGGGGCGCTGCGGAGCGCGGACCGTCTACGCTGCCACCGGGGAGGGCTGGACCAACCAGCTCACGCTGCCCCTGGTCGACGCTCTGGAGGCGGCCGCCGACCGCGCCGACCCGGCAGCCGTGCTGGTGGCGTCGACCGCGGGAGGCAAGGACGCCGCCGTGCGGCTGGCCGCGCGCAAGGGCTGGGGGGTGCTGGCCGACGTGGTCGACCTCGACGGCGACCTGCTGGCCACGCAGAACGTCTTCGGCGGGGCGACCATCGTCCACTCCCGGGTCACCAAGGGCACGCCGGTGCTGACGATCAAGCCAAACGCGTTCCCGGTGGAGGAGTCTCCGGTCGAGCCGCAGGTGGTCGACCTTGGTCTGGTGCGCCAGGCGGGGCCGTCAGAGGTACGCATGACCGAGCACGTGGTGGAGGAGCGCGGTGGACGGCCCGACGTGGCGGAGGCCGAGATCATCGTCTCCGGCGGGCGCGGGCTCCAGGACCCGTCGAACTTCGCCCTGGTGGAGGCGCTGGCGGACGCGCTCGGCGCGGCCGTCGGCGCGAGCCGCGCGGCGGTCGACGCCGGCTGGTACCCACACCAGCACCAGGTGGGCCAGACCGGTAAGACCGTTTCACCGCAACTTTACGTGGCAGTTGGTATTTCAGGTGCGATTCAGCACCGGGCGGGTATGCAGACCTCGAAGACGATCGTGGCCGTCAACAAAGACGCCGAAGCGCCGATCTTCTCGATCTCGGACTTCGGCGTCGTGGGCGACCTCTTCAAGGTCGTCCCCCGGCTGACAGAGGAAGTCGTAAAGCGAAAGGGCTGATGGGAGCGCCACTGCCGATCGTCGAGCCGGGTCGCGCCGAGCGCGGCCCGTTGAGCCGACGAGCGATCGTGGAAGTGGCGGACTGCCTTCGGTCCCTCGGTGTGGTCGCCTGGCTGCTGCTGCTCCAGCCGGGGCGGTGGCTTCGACTGCGCGGGGCCCACCGCCGGCTCGGCGCGAGCGTGGCGGCGCACGCGGACGAGCTGGGGCATCCGCTCTCGCTGGAGCGGCTGCTCGCCAGGCGTGCCCGGACAGAGCGGCGGCTGGACGAGACGTCGCCGCCATGGCCGGGCGCCGATCTGGACCTGGTCGACCGGACGCGCGGCTTCGTCCTCGGTGCCCTGCTGCGCTACGCGGGTCCGCGGCAGGTCGCCCGGTGGAGCCTGCAAGCGGCGGAGCGGCGTCTGGGCACCGCCGCGATGGACCTGGCCGAGCTTCCGGGTCCCGTCCTGGCGATGCGGCAGCACGCCGGCGTGGCCGAGGAGGCGCTGGACAGCGCCCGCGCCGAGATCGGCGAGCGGCTCGGAGGGGTCGCCGACTCGTCACGAGCCCTGGCCGCCGCCCTCGGCTACCAGGTCCGGACCGCCTGGGCGATCACCACGCGGGCCGCCCGTGCCGGCTCTCTCGCCGCGGGCAGGGCGACCAGGGCTGGGTCTCTCGCCGCGGGCAGGGCGACCAGGGCTGGGTCTCTCGCCGCGGGTCGCGGGGGTCGGAGGGCCTCCTTCGCCGCCCGGCGGGCGGGCCGGTCGGCCTCCCTCGTCGCCGGGCGCGCGAGCTGGGTGGGGCTGCGGGCGATGGGACGGGGGGCATTGGTGGCGGGGCGCCGGGCTGACGTTGCGCTGCTGGTCACGGCGAGGGGAGTCCTTCGGGCCGCCCAGGCGACCGGCAGGCCGCTCGGACCGACCGTGCGGTGGGTGGCGGCGCCCCCGGACCGCCGGGTCCCGGCCTGGCGGCGGTTCCTGCGGCCGGTCGCGGGCGCGCTGACGCTGACCCTGCTCGCCGGCGCGCTGGCGGGGTTGCCGGCCGCCGCGATGCTGGGCGGCTCGGTCAAGGCGGCCTCGGCCGGCCTGCCGGACCTGGCGGAGATGCGGCCGCTGTCGCAGCCCGAGCGGACCCAGGTCTACGACCGCAACGGCCATCTCATCGAGGTCCTCCACGACGAGCAGGACCGCATCGTCGTGCCGCTCGAGTCGATGCCCCAGGTGCTCCGCGACGCCGTGCTGGCCGCGGAGGACTCGCGCTTCTACCAGCACCACGGCATCGACGACCGCGGCATCCTGCGGGCGCTGCTCGCCAACTTCCTCCAGGGCCAGACCGTCCAGGGCGGCAGCACCATCACCCAGCAGCTGGTCCGCAACGCCTACCCCGACCTGCACGACCGCTCACTGGTCCGCAAGGTCAAGGAGGCGTCCCTTGCCGCCCAGCTCGAAGAGCGGATGTCCAAGAACGAGATCCTGGGGGCCTACCTCAACCGCGTGTACTTCGGCGCCGGCTACTACGGCGTCGAGGCCGCCAGCCGCGGTTACTTCGGCAAGCACGCCGCCGACCTCAGCCTCGCCCAGGCCGCCACGCTCGCCGGGGTCATCCGCGAGCCGGAGCGTGCCAATCCCCGCACCGGACCGGATCAGGCACTCGAGCGCCGCAACACCGTGCTCCAGCAGATGGCCTCGCTCAACATGGTGTCCGGCGCCAGCGCCGCCAGGGCCGTCAGCACCCCGCTGCGGGTGCAGCCGCCGCGCGAGACCGGCGGCCACTACCCCTGGTTCATCGACGCGCTCAAGAGCCGTCTCATGGCGGATCCGCGTCTGGGCAGCACCCTGGCCAAGCGCCGCCGCAACCTCTACGAAGGCGGCCTCCGCATCGTCACCACTCTCGACATCAGCATGCAGCAGCAGGCCGAGCGCGCCGCGGCGGCATGGCGGCCGGCCTCGGGCCCGGACGTGGCGCTGGTCTCGATCGACCCGCGCGACGGCGCCGTGCGCGCGGTGGTCGGCGGGCGCAACTACAGTCGCCACAAGTTCAACCTGGCTGTCCAGGCCGAGCGGCAGGCCGGCTCGTCGTTCAAGCCCTTCGTGCTGGCGGCCGCGATGGACAGCGGCATCTCTCCCGACTCGCGCTGGGAGTCGAGCGGGTTCTCCAGCAACGACGTTTGCGGCGTCCCCTGGACCGTCGCCAACTACGAGGGCCACGGCTCTGGCAGGATGCCGCTCCGCGAGGCCACCTGGCACTCGGTCAACGGCGTCTACGCGCGGGTGATGGCGCGGCTGTGCCCACCCAAGGTCGTGAGCATGGCGGAGCGCCTCGGCGTGCACGTCCCCTGGAGCCAGTCGAAGGACCCCTCGATCGCGCTCGGCAGCGCCAACGTCAAGCCGCTGGAGATGGCAAGCGCCTACGCCACCATCGCCAACCTGGGCGTCTACCAGCGGCCGATGTGGTTCACCGAGATCAGCCGGCACGGCCAGACGCTGATCGACAACCGCCCGCGGGGCGAGCGGCGCATCTCCGCCGCGCTCGCCTACCAGGTCACCGATGTCCTCAAGGGCGTCGTGCGCAGTGGGACCGGCACCGCGGCCAATATCGGCCGCCCGGTCGCCGGCAAGACCGGCACCACTCAGGACTACCGCGACGCCTGGTTCATCGGTTACACGCCACAGCTCTCGACCGCGGTGTGGATGGGCAATCCGGGACAAGAGCTGTCAATGCGGGATGTCGGTGGCATCCGGGTCACCGGCGGCTCATATCCAGCCAGGATCTGGCACGATTTCATGGCTGCCGCACTGGCGGGCCAGCCCCCGCTCGACTGGACCCGACCGGGGGGGAGCCTCGGCTTCTCGGTCGTGCCCGCCTCGGACCGGAACCAGGGCGACCGCCCGCGCCGATCCGGGAAGCGAAACGGGCGAGGCCGCGGCTGACCGCCTCGCGGCGGCGGCGAGCTGACCAGCGCGAACCGGAAGGAATTCCCGTGCCATACCTCGATTACGCAGCGACCGCGCCGCTCCGTGCGGAGGTCCTTGAGGCCATGCGCCCGTTCCTGGAGCGCCCGGTCGCCAATCCCTCCAGCCAGCACGGCCCTGGCAGGGCGGCCCGCGCGGCGGTCGAGACCGCCCGCGAGCAGGTGGGCGCCCTGGTTGGAGCCGATGCCGCGCAGGTCACCTTCACCTCGGGTGGCACCGAGGCGGACAACCTCGCGGTCAAGGGCACCGTGCTGCCGCGCGAGCCCGGTGCCCGGCACCTGGTGGTGTCGGCCATCGAGCATCACGCCGTGCTCGACGCGGCGGAATGGGCGGTGGTCGACGCCGGCGCCACGGTGGCGCTCGCCCCGGTGGACGGCCGCGGCCGGATCGATCTCGGCCGGCTCGGCGAGCTGATCGTACCCGGCCGGACCGCGCTGGTGGCGGTGATGGCGGCCAACAACGAGGTCGGCACGCTCCAGCCGGTGGCGGCAGCCGCCGAGCTCGCCCACCAGGCCGGCGCGGTGCTGCTGTGCGACGCGGTGCAGGCCGCCCGCCATCCGGGGGTCGACATGGCCGACGGCCTCGACCTGGTGGCGCTGGCCTCGCACAAGCTGGGCGGGCCGACCGGGGTCGGCGCGCTGGTGACCCGGCCCGGGGTGCCCCTTCGCCCGCTGGTGCACGGCGGCGGCCAGGAGCGCGGGTTGCGCTCGGGGACGCTGCCGGTGGCCGCGATCATCGGCTTCGGCGCGGCGGCCGCGCTGGCGCTGGCGGAGCGCGAGACGGGCGCCGGCTCGCTGGTCCGGCTGCGCGGGCGCCTGCTCGAGGGCCTGCGGGCGGTGGCGCCCGACCTCGAGGTCAACGGCGACCTGGGCGCATCGCTGCCGGGGCTGCTGTCGGTGCGCCTGCCCGGCCGCCACAGCGAGGACGTGCTGCTGCTGCTGGACCGCGACAGGGTCGCCTGCTCGGCCGGGTCCGCCTGTGCCAGCGGCGCGGTCGGCGCCTCCCACGTGCTGCTGGCCATGGGCCGCACGCCGGCGGAGGCGCGCGAGACCATCCGGCTGAGCCTCGGGCACGGCTCCGGCGAGCCGGACGTGGACGCGGCGGTCGACGCCCTCCGCCACGCCCTCGCCGTTCTGGACGCCGGACCCGGCAAGCGCCACGGAGGCGTCCCGGTTGGTCCGGTGGGGCCCGGCAATCCTCAGGGGGGCGTCCCGGTTGGTCCGGTGGGGCCCGGCAATCCTCAGGGGGGCGTCCCGGTTGGTCCGGTGGTTCCCGGGGGGCGGCCGCTCCAGGCGCAGCCGGCCTCCGCGGGAGGCACGCCGTGAGCGGCCAAGTGCTCGCCGCCATGAGCGGCGGCGTGGACTCGTCGGTGGCGGCCGCGCTGCTGGTCGAGGCCGGCTTCGACGTGACCGGAGTGCACCTCAAGCTCTCCGGCACGCCGGCCCACCTCCAGGTCCAGGGCAAGGGCTGCTGCACCGTGGCCGACGCGGACGACGCCCGCAGGGTGGCCGACACGCTGGGCATCCCGTTCTATGTCTGGGACCTGGTCGACCAGTTCCACCAGGCGGTGGTCGCCGACTTCGAGGCCGAGTACGCCCGCGGCCGCACCCCCAACCCCTGCGCCCGCTGCAACGAGCGGGTCAAGGTCGCGGCGCTGCTGGCCCGCACCAGGGCGCTCGGCTTCGACGCGCTGGCCACCGGTCACTACGCGCGGGTCGAGGACGGACGGCTCTACCGCGCGGTCGACCCGGCCAAGGACCAGTCCTACGTCCTCTACATGCTTGGGCCGGAGCAGCTGGCACACCTGCGCCTGCCGCTCGGCTCGCTGACCAAGCCGGAGGTCCGGGCGATCGCCGCCCGGCGCGGGCTGCGGGTCGCCGCCAAGCCGGAATCGTACGACGTCTGCTTCATCCCCGACGGGGACACCGCCGGCTGGCTGGAGCGGCGGCTCGGGCGCCGTGCCGGCGAGGTGGTCGACTCGGCCGGCAACGTGCTCGGCCACCACCAGGGCGCCTACCGCTTCACCGTGGGCCAGCGCCGCGGGCTCGGCGTCGCCGCGCCCACCCCCCGCTACGTGCTGCGGGTGGAGCCGGCCGCCAACCGGGTGGTCGTGGGTGAGCGCGGGGACCTGGCGGTGCGGACCGTCGAGCTGGAGGGCTCCAGCGCCACGGATGGGCTGGGGCTGCGGCCGGGCAGGGCCGCCGCGCGCCTGCGCGCCCACGGGGCCGAGGTCGGCTGCCGGGTGGTCCCCGCCCAGGACGGGCGGGTCCGTCTGGAGCTGGACGAGCCGGCGCTCGGCGTCGCGCCCGGGCAGGCGGGGGTGCTCTACGACGGGGACCTGGTGCTTGGCGGCGGGACCATCGCGGCCACCAGCGCCGCGACGGCCACGGCCGGCTCGCGCCCGTGAGCGCGCTGCCCTCGGCGTTCCGGCCCAGAGGCGCCGGGACCGGGATCGGCGGCATGCCGCACGCCGACGCCGCCGAGTGCGTCGAGGCCGCCCTCAGGACCTGCCCCGACCTGCCCTTCTGGCCCACCAGGCCCGTGGCCGTCCCGGCCGAGCAGATGATCCGCCAGTGGGCCCTCGGCCTCCCCGGCGTCGCCGAGGCGCCAGCCGGCGGGGTGGGGGCAGGTGGCAGCGCCGGACCGGCGGGTGGCAGCGCCGGACCGGCGGGTGGCAGCGCCGGACCGGCGCAGGCCGGCGCTCCGGCAGCCGGGCCCCTGGCGTGGGTGGGGCGGGAGCGGGCGCCGGGGAGGCCCGGGCTGGTGGCCGAGGCGGGCGGCACGCTGGACCGGTTTCTGCGCGCACTGGCCTCGCGTCCGGCCGGATGGCTGAAGCTCCAGGCGACCGGCCCGATCACCCTGGCGCTGGAGCTGGACGCGGGCGGGCGGCCGGCGTTCGCGATGGCGTCGGCCCGCAGACCGCTGGCGCTGGGTTACGCGGCGCGCGTCCGCTCCGTCGTCACCCGCGTCCGCGAGGCTCTCCCAGCCTGGAAGGTGCTGCTGGTGCTCGACGAGCCCTCGCTGGCCGGCCCGGCGGTCGCCGAGCGGCCGCAGGTGGCCATCGAGCTGTGGCGCTCGCTCGGCGCCACCGGCGCCGACGTCACCGGCGTGCACTGCTGCGCGCCGCCGCCGTGGGGTCTGGTGCTCGACCTCGACCCGCAGCTCGTCTCCTTCGACGCGATCCGGGACGGGGACGCCGCCACCGACGACCCCGCCTTCCGGCGTCTGGTCGAGAGCGGCTCCGCCGTGGCCTGGGGTCTTGTGCCCGCCGACGGGACCCCGGAGGGATCGGAACCGGACCGCCTCCGGCAGGGGACCCTCGACCCGGACGGGCTCGCCGACCGCCTGCTCGACCTGGTCGAATGGACCGCCGGCGACTATCTGCCGGAGGTGCTGGCCCGCTCCATGGTCACTCCGACCTGCGGCCTGTCCTCCGTCGGCGAGGAGGAGGCGACACGCCGGCTGGCGCTGGCCGCCTCGGTCGGACCCCGCGCCTGGGCGCTGGCCGGCCTGCCCTGACCAGGGCGAGAGCAGCCCCGCACCGCTTAGGGCTCAGAACCGGTCGAGCAGCCGGGGGATCGAGTCGACGATCATGAAGCGCTCGGCGCCGGTCGGCAGCTCGCGCTTCTCCAGGACCCATGTGTGGGGATGGGGCACCAGCACCGCGCCGAGCCCGGCCTCCAGCGCCGGCCAGATATCGGACATCGGCGAGTTGCCGATCATCCAGGTGCTGCCGGGATCGAGCCCACCGCTGGCCACCAGCGACCGGTACACCTCGGGGTCCTTCTCGTCGACGATCGCGACCTCCTCGAACAGCCCGGCCAGTCCCGAGGCCGCCAGCTTGCGGTGCTGGTCCTCGTGGTGGCCCTTGGTGAGCAGCGTGAGCCGGTGGCGGCTCCCCAGCGTCGCCAGGGTCTCGGGCACTCCGGGGAGGACCTCCACCGCGCCCTCGCGCATCGGCAGGCAGAGCCGGTCCAGCAGCTCGGCGTCCTCGCCATTGGGAGGGACGGCGGCGCGCAGGCGGCGCAGGCACTCGCCCAGGCTGCGGTGGAAGGTCCTGACGCCGTAGCCGTGGGCCCGGCAGTTGGCCCGCTCGATCTCGTCGAGCACGGCGCGGATCTCCTGACGGGACATGGAGGGATGCTCGATGTAGTCGATGAACGCCTCGATCGCGCGCTCGAACAGGATGTTGTTCTCCCAGAGGGTGTCGTCGGCGTCGAAGATCAGGTTCAGCACCAATGGCTCCCGGGTCGGACCAGGTCGAGGATGGCGGCCCAGCCGCCACTCGAGGGCGGGTCGATGACATGGTCGGCGTGCGTCAGCGCGTCGGGCGAGCCCCCGGCGACCACGCACGCGATGCTCGCCGCGTCGAGCAGCTCGACGTCGTTGGCGCCGTCGCCGACCGCCAGTACGCGGCCGGGGTCGAGCCCCTGGTCGCCGCAGAACGCGAGCACGCCGCTCCACTTGCTCACGCCCGGCGGTCGGACCTGGAGCGTCGAGCCCCCGTACATCAGGTCGGGGGTGACGCTGGCGCTGCCCACCCCGCTGGCGACGATCGCGGCGCCGACGCGCCCGAGCTGGACGGCGTCGCCGCCGACCACGGTGAACGACAGCACCGGATCGGTCCGGACGGTCTTCGCGGGGTCGTCGTGGACCACCCACGGCGCCGCACGGGCCAGATGCCCAGGATGGGTGGACGGGTTGTCGCCGACGACGATGTCCACGCCGGGCCGCTCCACATGCAGGCACGGCTGGAAGCCGGCGGCGGAGAAGGTGTCGAGCACGGTCGCGGCCGCACCCGGGGAGAAGGCGACCCGGTGGAACGCGCGGCCGTCGCGGAGGTCGCGGCCGATCGAGCCGTCGAGCATCACCGCCGGGCCGCGCAGCCCCGCCGCCTCGAGCACGAGTGCGGCGGTGCGCGGCCGCCGGCCGGTGGCGACCAGCAGCGGGATCCCGCCCTCGAGGAGCGCGCGGACGGCCCGGATGGTCCTTGGGTGGACCCGCTCGCCCGCGTCCGACAACGTGCCGTCGAGGTCGGTGACGACGAGCTCGACAGCACTTGACATGTTCCAGAGGGTAGCGGAGATGGGCGTCCATGCAACCGTCTTGTCCACATTCCCGATGCCGCGCGGCCGCCACCGGAATTCGGCCGCTGAGGCTCCCCGCGGCGGCGCTAGTCGAGCTGCCGCAGCGCGTCCTCGAGGCCGCGCACGAACGTCGGGTACGGGTAGATCAGCTCGCGCAGGGCGGCCACCGGCACCTGTTGCCGGATCGCCAGCACCAGCAGGCCGGCGACCTCGCCGGCGCTCGGACCCATCACCGAGCCGCCGAGCAGGACGTCCCGGTCGGCGTCCGCCACCAGCTTGGCGACGCCGTGCTCGGCGCCGGGCCCGTGGATCCAGCCGCGCGCCGACGAGGCGGTGGTGGCCACGCCGGTGCGGACGCGGTGCCCGAGCTGGCGCGCACTGGCCTCGGTCAGGCCGACGCTCGCCACCTCCGGATCGGTGAAGGTGACCCGTGGCACGGCGGAGTAGTCGGCCGCCTGGTGGTCGCGGCCGAGCACGTCGGCGGCGGCGATGCGCCCCTGGTAGACGGCCATGTGGGTGAAGGCGCCCTTGCCGGTCACGTCGCCCACCGACCAAAGCCCGGGGGCTGCCCGCAGGTGCTCGTCCACCTCCACGGCAGGCGCGTCCGGGTCCAGCCCGGCGGCGTCGACCCCCAGCGACCGGAGGTCCGACCGCCTCCCGGTAGCCACCAGGAGACGCTCACCCTCGGCTCTGGTCCCGTCGGACAGCTCGACCACCACGCCACCGCCGTCGCCGCGGCGGACCGACTTGGCGGAAATGCCGGTGTGCAGGGCCATGCCCTCGTCGCGCAGCACGTCGCCCATGGCCTCGCCGTTCTCGGGCTCGTCGGCGGGCAGGGCGTGCTCGGCCATCTCCACCAGGGTCACCTCGGTGCCGAAACGGTGGAACGCCTGCGCCAGCTCCAGCCCGATCGGCCCGGCGCCGAGCACCACCAGCGAGCGCGGTAGCTCGGTGGCCTCGATCGCCTCACGGTTGGTCCAGAAGCCGACCTCGTCGAGGCCGTCGATCGGCGGACTCGACGGCTCGCCGCCGGTGGCGATGACGATCCCGCGGCTGGCCTCGTAGCGCTCGCCGTCGACCTCGACCGCGTGCTGGCCGACGATCCGCGCCCGCCCGCGCAGAAACATGCCGCCCTTGCCCTCGAAGCGCTCGACGGCGGCACGGTCGTCCCAGTTGGCGGTCGCCTCGCGCACCCGCGCGGCCACCGGCGCCCACGACGGCTCGGCGGTCGCGCGGCCGGCCAGCTTGCCGACCCGGCCAGTCTCGGCGAGCGCATTGGCCGCCCGCACCATCATCTTGGAGGGGATGCACCCCCAGTACGGGCACTCGCCACCGACCAGCTTGCGCTCGATGCCCAGCACGTGCATGCCCGCTTCGGCGGCGCGGCCGGCAACCTCCTCGCCGCCAACGCCCATACCGATCACGACGAGGTCAGGCTGCTTCACCATTTGGCCGCTCCCTGTCCGAGAAGTCACGCCGCCATTGTCGTCGGCTCCGCCTTCGTTTCGCACCGACCCGGCGCCCGGGGGGGCCTCCCCGCCCTCGCCTTCCCTCCGGGGTCCCTCCCGCCGCGCAGCTTTCCCTCCCTCGGCAGGTGCCTCGGCAGATCCCTCGGCAGGTGCCTCGGGAGCTGTCATCCTGGTGGACGATACTGGGTCGTGGAGGCTCTGAGCACGGGCGCAAGGGGGAACAGGGTGCCACTGCCGCCAGAGGAGGCAGCGAAGCGGGTCGACGAGATCCGCGCCCGCATACGGGACGCGGCCTATCGCTACTACGTGTTGAGCGACCCGGACATCTCTGACGCTGAGTACGACGAGCTCATGCGCGAGCTCGAGGGAATCGAGGCGGATTACCCCGATCTGGTCACTCCCGACTCGCCCACCCAGTCGGTCGGCGCGCCCCACGCCGCCGCCTTCGCGCCCGTCCGTCACCGCGTGCCCATGCTCTCGCTGGACAACTCGTTCACCCAGGACGAGCTGCTCGCCTGGGGGAAGCGGACCGAGAAGGCGGTCGACGCGGTCGAGAGCTACGTCTGCGAGCTGAAGATCGACGGCGTGGCGGTGTCGCTCCAATACGAGCGGGGGCGCCTGATACGGGCGGCCACGCGAGGCAACGGCACCGTCGGCGACGACATCACTCCCAACGTCCGGACGATCGGTAACGTCCCGGAGCGGCTCTCCCTGGACGACCCGCCGCCAGTGTTCGAGGTCCGAGGCGAGATCTACTTCCCGACCGACGCGTTCGAACGGCTCAACCAGCAGATGGCCGCCGAGGGCAAGCAGGTGTTCGCCAACCCGCGCAACGCCGCATCGGGCGGGCTGCGGCAGAAGGACCCGAGGATCACGAGGTCCAGGATGCTGAAGCTGCTGTGCCACTCCTTCGGCTTGGCCGAGGGTGTCCGCTTCGCCTCGCATTCCGCCTTCCTGAAGTACTGCGAGGACGCGGGACTCCCGGTCGCCGGCGAGACCCAGCGCGCCGGCGACCTGGACGAGGTGCGGGAGTTCATCCGCCGCTGGGAGGAGCACCGCCACGACCTCGAGTACGAGATCGACGGCGTGGTGGTCAAGGTCGACTCCACCAACCAGCAGCAGGAGCTGGGGCACACCTCCAAGGCGCCCCGCTGGGCGATCGCCTACAAGTTCCCTCCCGAGGAGCGCACCACCCTGCTCAAGGACATCCAGGTGTCGATCGGCCGGACGGGCGCGGCCACGCCGTTCGCGGTGCTGGAGCCCGTGCTGGTCGCCGGGTCGACCATCGGGCTGGCCACGCTCCACAACGCCGATGAGGTCGACCGGCGGGATGTGCGTCCCGGTGACACCGTCTGGGTCCGCAAAGCCGGGGACGTCATCCCAGAGGTGGTCGGCCCGGTGCTCAACAAGCGGCCGGACGGGTCCGAGCCGTGGCGGTTCCCTGAGCGCTGTCCCGAATGCGACACCCAGCTCGTGCGGCCCGAGGGCGAGGTGGTCACGCGCTGCCCGAACACCACCGGCTGCCCGGCGCAGCGCTGGGCGACGCTCGTTCACTTCGCCTCGCGCGGTGCTATGGACATCGAGCACCTCGGCGAGCGCACCGTGGCCGCGCTGATCGACACCGGTAAGCTGCGCGACGCGGCCGACATCTACTCGCTGACCGCTGAGGACCTCGCCGACCTGCCCGGCTTCAAGGACAAGAGCATCGTCAACCTGCTGGAGGCGGTCGAGGCCTCCAAGCGGCGGCCGCTGGACCGCCTTCTGGTGGGGCTGTCCATCCGGCACGTCGGCGATCACGTGGCGACCGTCCTCGCCAAGCGGATGAAGTCGCTCGAGGCGATCGCCAGCGCCTCCGAAGACCAGCTGAACGCGGTCGAGGAGGTCGGCCCGACCATCGCCAGCAGCCTGCACGCCTGGTTCGCCGACGGCCGCAACCGGGAGCTCGTCGGGCGCCTGGTCGCCGCGGGTGTCAGCACCAGCGCCGCCGACGACGGCCAGCCGGAGGTGCCCCAGGTCCTCGCCGGCAAGTCGGTGGTCCTCACCGGCGCCCTGGAGGGCCAGACCCGCGAGCAGGCCGCCAGGTCGGTGGAGGAGCGCGGCGGCCGGGTCGCGTCGAGCGTGTCGAAGAAGACCGATTTCGTGGTGGTGGGCGCCGACCCTGGGTCCAAGGCCGAGCGCGCGCGCGAGCTTGGTGTCACGATGGTGGACGAGGCAGGCTTTCGGAAGCTGCTGGAGAAGGGCGAAGCCGTGTGAGCAACGTCTGGACACCCTGGGACCCCGAGGGGCATCGGTACCCGGAGCCCTCGGGCGAGGAGCGCGGGCCGGACCCCGAGCCGATCGTGCGGAGCGTCCGGGTCGGCTTCCTGCTCGCGGGCATCCTGGTCGCCGCGATGGTCAACGTCGGCGTGCACAGCCAGGCGGCGGGTGGCACAGCCAACCTAGCGGTGACCGGGATCATCGGCGCGATCGTGCTGGCGATACTCGGCGTGGCCTGCTGGGCGTTCCGGCCGGCGCGGCTGCTCTCGGTCGGCAAGAAGGCCCTCAACACGCTCGACCAGCGTCAGCTCCGGCCTCGCGCGGAGCGGGCCCGTGCCATGGGATTCCGCGGCCTGGCCATGACCTGGGCGGGTCAGGCGATGGTCCTGAGCTTCCTGCCGGCGCTGGCCGGTCTGGCGCTGGAGCTGGCGCACGGGGACCACTGGGAGCTGCTCACCTTCGCCGGGATGAGCATGGTCGCCGGCTTCCTGCTCCAGCTCCAGGTCGCCGGGGCGGTCCGCCAGGCCGTGGACGACCCGGAGATGCGCGCCCGCTACGGTTCCCGCTGACATGCCGCGACAGCGGCCGCCGCTCAGCGCTTGACCCCGAAGAACCTGACCTCGCTGATCGAGGTGCGCTGGGGGCCCGACGACGGGTAGGTGCTCAGCACCACCAGCCGCACGCGGTCGACCACGCGCGCCTTGAAGCTCACCGTCTGGAAGCCGGCCTTGTCGGCCAGGGTCGTTCGCAGCGTGGTCCCGTCGGAGAACCGCAGCTCGATCTCCTGGGGGCGTGGGCGCTTGGTGAACTCCGTCCCCGACGCACCGGCCGCGATGGTGAGTCGCGCGATCTGGACCGGACTGTCGAAGGAGAAGCGCAGGGAGGGCTGATCGTCATTGCTGGGCACCAGCCGCGACCAGAAGGTATCGAGCTTGCCGTCGACGACGTTGCCGGCGACCCGCGAACCGGACTGGCTCGAGGCCGTCACTCCCACCTGCTTCACCTGGACCAGCGCCTGCGCCGGTGCCGCCGTGCCGGTCCCACCGTCCGTCGACGATCGGTCGCGCATGGACGCGAGCCAGAAGCCGCCGCCGATCAGCGCGATGACGACGATCAGGGCTCCGAACCGCAACAGGGAACGCTTGCGTTCGCGGTCGCGCACCGATGGGGCCCTGCGGGGCTGGCCCTCGCCGGGCACCGCGACCGGCAGCCGGCGCAGCATGCGCCGCCACGCGGGCGGCTGCTTCAGCAGCTCGGCCTCGCTGGGGAACGCGTTGGCGCGCCCAGAGCCGGTCGCCTCCGCGGTCGGGACAGGAAGGACCAAACGGTCGCCGCGGTCGCCGCGGCCACCGATCCCTGGAAGGGCTCCCTTCGGGACAGCCTGGCCGCGGATCGCCGCCCTGATCACCTCGCGGGAGACCGTGTCCTCGCCCTCGCCGCCCGCTCCGCCGGGCATCGCTCCGCCCGTGCGGCCTGGGACCGCTCCGCCGGGCATCGCTCCGCCCGTGCGGCCTGGGACCGCTCCGCCGGGCATCGCTCCGCCCGGTTCGCGGCGGGTCCCTTCCCCGGGGGTTCCTTCACGGCCCGCGGGCTCCGGTGACGCAGATGGCGACCATTCCTGAGACGGCTCGCGTCCCCGCCCCAGCGCGGTCCTCCACCCTGGCTGCCTGGTCTGCGCCTGCTCCTGTGACTGCCAAGACGGCGCTTCCCACTCCTGGCGCCGAGCGTCCCTCGACCGGTCAACGACCTCGCGGTCCCACCCCGCCGGCCGGTCCTCGCCCATCGCTGGCCGGTCCTCGCCCATCGCCGGCCGGTCCTCGCCCATCGCCGGCCGGTCCTTTCCCATCGCCGACCGCGACGGCGGCGCGGCCGGCCCCGGAGGTCCCGCCGTCGGTCGCGGGGCCTGCCATGGTGGCCCGGGCGGGGTTGTCGGCGGTTGCGGCGGCGGCGCCGCTGGCCGGGGTGGCCCGGAAGGGGGCGGTGGCGCGGACTGGCTCGGAGACCCCGGCGGCGGCGATCCCGGCGTCGAGACGGGCGTACCTGGTCGCGGCGGTCCCGCGGCCGGCGACGGCGCCGGAGGTCGCGGGGGTCCGGCCTGCTGGCCCGGACGAGCGGGCGGCGGGCCAGGCTGCCGCGGCGGTGGTTGGGCTGCTGATCGCGGTGGCCCCGGCGGTTCGGCGGCCGTGCGTGATGGCCCGGAAGGCGGCTCGGCCCCCTGCGATCGCGCAGGAGGCGGCGCCGCCTGCCCCGATGGCTCCGGACGCGGTGGTCTCACCGCTTGCCCGGGCGGCTCGGGAGACACCGGTGGCCCGGTCCGCTCTGGCGGTCCAGACCGCCGGGGCGGTACCGGCGGCGGTGACCCGGGAGGCGGTGGAAGCGGGGCCCAGGTGCCGGAGTCACCACGGTCGAACCACGACGTCGCGGCGGAGGAGCTGGCTCCGCGCCCGCCGGATCCGCCCCGCGGCGCGCCGCCGGACCCGCCGGCGCCCTGTCCCTCGGTGGTGCCGTTGGGCCTGGCCTCCGTCCCGCCCGGCGGTCCGGGTGGATGCGGCGGACCGGGCGGCGAGGGCGCGGGAGGACGCGGAGCGGGTGGTTCGGGCGTTCCGAGCGCCGACCGGATGCCGCCGCGCCCAGCCTCGGGGGCGGGAGCCCGCTGCACGGGCGGGTCGGGCCGCTGCGCCTCGGCGGCCGTGTCGAACGGCGCCGTGTCCTCGGCCGGGGCCTCCTCGAGCTCGGGCTCGGTGACCCGAGCCGGGTCGGTCCGCAGCGGAGGCCGCCGCTCGCCGGCAACCTCGTCGTCACCCCAGCCCAGAAACGCGCCACAGGCCGGGTTACGACAAAACGGGTCCGACCCCGGGTTCCGGAACCCGCACGATGGGCAGACGCTCATCCGGTGAGCACCCCCACACGGTCATTGGCGACGGCCGAGCCGCCGATCCCTCCGTCATCGTCCACGGGCGCGATCGCGCCCGGCTCCACAGGCAACCTCTCGTCCATCGATCCCGCACCCCCTGCCCGGCCGCTCGGGTCAGAGCCAACCGGACCGGAACTCCATTCCCTCTGCACACGGACTCCCGTGGAATTTCCGGTGGACCCCTTGCCCCAGCGGGCTCGGGAGTATTCTCGACGGTCGAGGGTACCTGTGCCTAACCCGGGTTCGCCGCACGGCCCGACTGGCCTGTGGATAATGAGCGGCACCCCGTCGAGCCGTTTGGGTAGACTCGCTTGTGGTGCTTGGGAGACGGGCGCCACCCGGTTCCCACCCCGCTCGATCCCGTCGTTGAGGAGTGCCATGCCGATCAGCCGTGCCGACGTGCAGCACGTCGCCCGCTTGGCCCGTCTCGCCCTCTCCGAAGACGAGCTGGACCAATTCCAGCGTCAGCTCTCCAACATCCTCGAAGAGGCGGAGAAGGTCAAGCGGTTGCCGACCGAGGGCGTGCCGCCGATGTCGCACGCCGTGCCACGGGCCAACGTCTGGCGCGACGACACGGTGGGCCCCTGCCTCACCCAGGAAGAGGCGCTCTCCACCGCCCCGGCCGTCGAGCAGGGCCGCTTCATGGTCCCGCGGATCATCGAGGAGGAAGGGTGACCGCTGCCGGACCCTCCCTCTCGGACCTGACCGCGCACGAGCTGGCGGACCGCTTCGCCAGCGGCGATGCCACCGCGGTCGCGGCGACCGAGGCCGCGCTCGACCGCATCCGGGCCACCGACGAGGTCCTGCACGCCTTTCTCACCGTCATGGGCGAGCAGGCGCTCGAGCAGGCTCGCGAGGTCGACACCGCGCGCTCGCGGGGCCAGCGGCTCGGCCCGCTGGCGGGCGTCCCGTTGGCGCTCAAGGACGTGCTCGTCACCAAGGGGGTGCGCACCACCGCCGGGTCGCGGATCCTCGACGACTACCATCCGCCCTACGACGCCACAGTGGTGCGGCGCTTGCGGGACGCCGGCGCGATCGTGGTCGGCAAGACCAACTTGGACGAGTTCGCCATGGGCTCCTCGACCGAGAACTCCGGCTTCGGCCCCACCCGCAACCCGTGGGACCCGACTCGCGTGCCCGGCGGGTCCAGCGGCGGCTCGGCGGCGGCGGTGGCCGCGGGCCAGGCGGTGCTCGGCATCGGCACCGACACCGGCGGCTCGATCCGGCAGCCAGCCTCACTGTGCGGCGTGGTTGGGGTCAAGCCCACCTACGGGCTGGTGAGCCGCTACGGGCTGATCGCCTTCGCGTCCTCCCTCGACCAGGTCGGACCCTTCGCCCGCGACGTCCGTGACGCCGCGACCCTGCTCGAGGTGATCGCCGGGCACGACCCGATGGACTCCACCTCGATCGAGGACACCCGGACCGACTTCACGTCCATGCTCGAGCACGGCATCGAGGGCCTGCGGATCGGTGTGGTCAAGGAGCTGCTCCCCGACGACCTGGCCTCCCCGGTCAAGGCGCCGCTGCGGGCGGCGATCGACCGCCTCGAACGGCTCGGCGCACGGATCGAGGAGTGCTCGCTGCCCTCGTTCGAGTACGCGCTCTCCGCCTACTACTTGATCGCCCCGGCCGAGTGCTCCTCGAACCTGGCCCGCTACGACGGCGTGCGCTGGGGGCTGCGGGCCAAGGACCCCGGCGACGTGGTGGACATGATGCAGCGCACCCGGCAGGCGGGCTTCGGGCCCGAGGTCAAGCGGCGCATCATGCTCGGCGCCTACGCGTTGTCGGCCGGCTACTACGACGCCTACTACGGGCAGGCGCAGCGGGTGCGCACACTGGTCGCCAGAGAGCTGGTCTCGGCCTACGAGCGCTTCGACCTGCTGGTCGGCGCGACCTCGCCCGGCACGGCCTTCCGGATCGGCGAGCTGGTCGACGACCCGGTGCAGATGTATCTGTCGGACGTGTTCACCATCCCGGTGAACCTGGCGGGCAACGCCGCCGTGTCCGTGCCCGTCGGGCTGGTCGACGGGCTGCCGGTGGGCCTGCAACTGGTCGCGCCGGTGCTCGGCGAGGCGCTGATGCTGCGAGCGGCCCACGCCCTCGAACAGGATCTCGACCTGCCGAAGCGGCCGGCCGACCTCATTCCGATGCTGCGTGACCTGCAGGAGGCGCAGCCATGAGTCAGCCTCCCACCGCGGTGACCGCGACCTTCGACGAGCGGGAGAGCCGGCACCACGAGACGGTCATCGGCATCGAAACCCACGTCGAGCTCGGTACCCGGACGAAGATGTTCTGCGCGTGCCCGACCACCTTCGGAGGAGAGCCCAACACCCAGGTGTGCCCGGTCTGCCTCGGCGAGCCGGGCTCGCTGCCGGTGGTCAACGGCATCGCGATCGAGTACGCGGCTCGGATCGGGCTTGCGCTGAACTGCCGTATCGCCGAGCGGTCCCAGTTTCACCGCAAGAACTACTTCTATCCGGACATGCCCAAGAACTACCAGATCAGCCAGTACGACGAGCCGCTGTGCGTCGGGGGGTACCTGGACGTGCCGGTGGACGGCGAGGTGCGGCGGTTCGGCATCACGCGTGTCCACCTCGAAGAGGACACCGGCAAGTCGCTGCACGTGGGCACCACCGGCCGCATCCACGGCGCCGACTACTCGCTGGTCGACTACAACCGCGCCGGCATCCCGCTGGTCGAGATCGTCTCCGAGCCGGACATGCGCTCCGCCGAGGAGGCCCGTGCCTACGCCGAGGAGCTGCGGGCGGTGCTGCTGGCGCTCGGGGTCTCGGACGTCAAGCTCGAAGAGGGCTCGATGCGCTTCGACGTGAACGTGTCGATCCGGCCGCTCGGGCATGCCCAGCTCGGCACCAAGGTCGAGCTGAAGAACCTCAACTCGCTGCGCAGCCTGTACCGGGCGGTCGGCTACGAGTCCGAGCGGCAGCGCCGCACGCTCGCCGAGGGCGGCCGGCTCGTCCAGGAGACGCGGCACTGGGACGAGTCCACCGGCCGCACCGAGCCGATGCGCTCCAAGGAGTACGCGATGGACTATCGCTACTTCCCGGAGCCGGATCTGGTTCCGATCGAGGCGTCGCCCGAGTGGGTGGATGGCCTGCGTGCCGCCCTTCCCGAGCTGCCGGCCGAGCGGCGCGCCCGGCTGGCCGCGGCAACCGGCCTGGGGTCCAAAGAGGTCGGCTGGCTGGCGCGCGATCCCGACGTGCTCGCGTACTTCGAGGCGGCGGCCAAGGGTCGTGACCCCAGAGTGGTCGCGGGGTGGGTCATGGGCGAGTTGCAGCGGGGCCTGCGCGAGCACGAGCTGACCATGGCGGGCAACCCTGTCTCGGCGGATCGGCTGGGGGAGCTCGTCGACCTCGTCCAGGCCGACACGCTGTCGGCGACCGCGGCCAAGGACGTTCTGAGCGAGATGTTCACCACAGAGGTGAGCCCGAGAACGATCGTCCGGCGCAAGGGCCTGGCCCAGATCTCGGACACGGGAGCGCTCGAGGAAGCCGTGGCCAAGGTGATCGCCGCCAACCCGGACCTGGTCGCCAAGTTCCGCGGTGGCAAGTCCGGGGTGCTCGGCGCGCTCGTCGGGCAGGTGATGCGGGAGACACGCGGCCGCGCCAATCCCAAGGTGGTCAACGAGTTGCTGGTTCGGGTCATCGGGTCCTGACCCGGCCGCCCGCCGCCGGAGCTCAGACGCCACCGATGCGGTGCGTCGCGCGGCCGGCGGCGGGACCAATCGGCGCCCAACAGCCACCGGCTTCTTCCAGCGCATTCGTGCGTAGCGCCCGGAACGGATATCTTCTGGGGAGGTGTTACCGCCTCCCCCAGGCAATCGCCATTCCACGCCCCGCGCGGTGCAGCGCTTGCGACCGGGGAATGCCCAATGGAGCCCGGGTGCGACCGGGCGAAGCTCGCCGGGGTCGGCAGGATGGATACGTTTGACGGGCATACGATGAATCCCCGCATCCTTGCGGGGCGCTACGAGCTGGGCCGGATGCTCGGCGCGGGCGGGATGGCCGAGGTCTACGAGGGCCACGACCGGCTGCTCGCCCGCCAGGTCGCGATCAAGATCCTCCTCTCCCAGTACGCCCACGACGCTGGCTTCCTGGAGCGCTTCCGCCGCGAGGCCCAATCTGCCGCCAGCCTGTCGCACCCCAACATCGTTGGGGTCTACGACACCGGTTCGGACGGGGATACGTGGTTCATCGTCATGGAGCTGGTCGCCGGCAATACGCTGCGGGACCTGATCCACCTTCATGGTCCGGTCCACCCGGCCCGTGCCGCCGAGATCTGCTCCGAGGTGGCTGGTGCGCTGGCCATCGCCCACGCGCGGGGCATCGTCCACCGGGACGTGAAGCCGGCCAACGTCATGCTGACCACCGAGGGCAAGGTCAAGGTGATGGACTTCGGCATCGCGCGGGCGACCGCGGTGCCGTCGATCACCCAGACCTCGGCGGTGGTCGGCACCGCCCAGTACATCGCCCCCGAGCAGGCCCAGGGCCGCGAAGCCGATGCCCGCAGTGACCTGTACTCCCTTGGGTGCTGCCTGTACGAGATGGTCACCGGGCAGGTCCCGTTCACCGGGCCCACACCGATCGCCATCGCCTACCGGCACATTCAGGAGGACCCCACGCCACCACGCGCCGTGAATGCCGGCGTGCCCGGCTCGCTGGAGCGGGTGTGCCTGAAGGCGATGGCCAAGCGCCCGGAGGACCGTTACCAGACCGCGACCGAGCTGCAGCAGGACCTGGACCGGGTGCGCATGGGCGAGCCGGTGACCGCCGCGCTGCCTCGTACGTCACAACAGACCACGCGGGTCATGGGCGCGACCGGGGTCGGGCCCGCCGACCGGCCCACCACCGTTCTCGACCGGGCGTCGGTCACGCCCAGCCGCTCGTTCCGGCTCGGCGCCGAGACTGCCGCGCCGCCGCTCAGCCGGCCCCGTCGAGGCCGGGCCGTGCTGTTCACCCTGGCTACCATCCTGCTGGCGGTGATCGTCGCCTTCGTGGTGGTCCGCGCGGTCCAGGTCCCGGAGGTCCCGGCGACGACGTTGCCGCCGATCAGCACCGAGCCGGCGCCGCCGTCGACAAATGATCTGTCGACGACCAGCGGGCAGCCCCCGACCACCGGGCGGACCAGCACGACCGCGCCGAAGACCACCGCCCCGCCGACGACCGAGGCGCCCAGCACGGCTCCCGCGTTGGTGAACGTGCCGGACACCGTCGGCATGCGCCCGAACCGGGCGACGGACATCCTCCACAGGGCGGGCCTCGAGGTCGCGCGGCAGAACTCCCCGGTCACCAACCAGCGGCAGGCGTTCCGCGTTATCGAGCAGGTGCCGCGCAGCGGCCAGGTGCCACGCGGAACGACGGTGACGATCGTGGTCGGCGTCCCCTCCAACAGCAACGGCTGATCGGCGGGGCGTGAGCGTGGGGAAGATCGTCCTGTTCGGGGCCACCGGCTACACCGGCCGGCTGGTCGCTGGAGCGCTGGTCGCCGGCGGAGCCGCGCCGCTGCTGGCTGGGCGTGACCGGGACCGTCTCGACTCTCTGTCGGCGAGGCTCGGCGGGCTGGAGACCGCGATCGCCGACGCCGCCGGCCCCGAATCGCTGCGTTCCCTGCTCGACCGTGGCGACGTGCTGGTGAGCACGGTCGGCCCGTTCGCCCTCCGCGGTGAGGCGGCGCTGGGCGCCGCTGTCCAGGCAGGGGCGGTCTACCTCGACTCCACCGGCGAGCCCAGCTTCATCCGTAGAGTCTTCGAGGTGGAGGGACCCCGGGCCGCGGATCGGGCGGCCCTGGTCCCGGCCTTCGGGTACGACTTCGTGCCGGGCAACCTGGCCGGAGCGCTGGCGCTGCGGATGGCTGGGGACGGGGCGGCCCGCGTCGACATTGGATATCTCCTGACCGGGCGCCTCGGGGTCGGCTCCGCGAGCAGCGGCACGGTCGCCTCGACCGGCGGGCTGATGCTGGAGCCGAGCTTCGCCTGGCGCGGTGGGCGGATCGTCGCCGAGCGGAGCGCCGGAAGTGTCAGGTCACTGCCGGTGCGCGGCCGCCGGAGCGCGGCGGTGTCGATCGGGGGCACCGAGCACTTCGCGCTGCCACGGGTCGCGCCGACGCTCCAAGAGGTCAACGTCTGCCTCGGGGGGTTCGGCCAGCTCGCGTACGCCTCCCCGGCCATCTCGGCGCTGGTCTCCCTGGGCGCCAGGCTGCCTGGCGCCAACCGGCTCGTGGCAGCGACCACCTCCAGGCTCGCGCGGCGCAGCGGGAGGGGACCTGACGAGTCGGCCAGGAGCCGCAGTGGTTCCGACGTCGTCGCAATCGCCTACGACGCGAGCGGTGGCGAGCTGGCGACCGTCCTGCTGGAGGGGCCCAACTCCTACACCTTCACGGGCAGCATCCTGGCCTGGGGCGCCCGCTGCGCCGCCGAGGGCGGGGTCGAAGGCACCGGCGCCCTCGGCCCGGTCGACGCCTTCGGCCTCGAAGCCCTGGAAGCGGGCGTCGCCGCCGCCGGCTTCCGCCGCGTTGACCCGCCCCTGTAGCCGGCCCTCCCGCGAAGTCCAAGACCCGGGCCGAGCGGCGCCGGCCAGGATGGCAGGGCCCGCCGCAACTGGGTGCGGGCGCGGGGCCGTTCAGCGGCTGGGGCGGCCGCCTTTGCGGTCGTTGGGGCGCGGGGGGAAGGGGCGGCCGCTGTTGTGCTCGGCGGCGAGGCGGTGCAGCTCCGCCCGGAGGGCCTCCTCCGCCAGCTCGCCCAGGGTCACCCGATCCTGCTCGTGCGAGAGGTAGGCGCTGGCGTCGCGGGCGGCCTCCAGCAGCTCGGCTGACACGCGCAGGCTGACGCGGGCCTTGGGGGGCGGCTCCTCCGGCTGCAGCCCGTCCAGCGGGTTGTAGGCGCTGAGATGCTTGGACTCGCCGCGACCCCGTCCCGGCGACCTGTCCGGCACGAGCTGAAGCCGGCGGCGAGCCGCGAGCGGCCCTGGCAGCAACTCGTCGAGCGCGTTGAAGCCCGACGCCCTCCGGGCCTCGCCGGCAGGCTCCTCCGGCTGCTCCCACTGCCTGTCCCAGCTCCGCTCCGGCTCCCGGTCGCGTGGTCGCGGGCGCGGCGCCGAGACGGCCTCGAGCCTCCGCCGCTCGGATTCGGATTCGGATTCGGGCCCTGGCAGCAGCTCGTCAAGCGCGTTGAACGCGCCCATTCTCCGTGGCCTTGCCATCGGCCGCACTCCTTGCGTCGAACTCGAGGGCGGCAGCCCGGTAGTCGGCGGCCGCGGAGCTGTCAGGTGCGTAGATGCCGACCGGCTCCTTGTGGCCAGGCGCCTCGGCCACCCGAACGCTCTCGCGGATCACCGTTTGCATGACCAGGTCGCCGAAGCGCTCGCGCAGTGCCTGGACGATCTCGCGCGACAGCGAGGTCCGCAGGTCGACCTGACAGGCGAGCACCGCCGAGAGCTGCAGGCGCCGGTTGAGCCGCACCCGGATGGTCTCGATGGTCTGCGTGAGCGCCACCAGACCGGACAGCGGCATGACCCGAGTCTGCACGGGGACGAGCACCTCGGTCGCCGCCGCGAGCGCCGAATACGAGAGCAGCCCGAGCGCCGGCGGGCAGTCCATCATCACCACGTCCCAGTGATCCGGGTCCAGCTCGTCGAGCGCCTGCCTGAGGATCATCTCGGCGCCTGCCTGGGTCGCCGCGTTGCGCTCCGCCCTGGTCATCCAGGACGACGAGGGGACGAGGTCCAGGTTGTCGATCGGTGTCGGCCGCACCGCCTTCTCGAGGGGGGTTCCGTTCTCGAAGACGTCGTAGAGGGCACGCGCATCGACCGAGCCGAGCCACGTGCTCGCGTTCGCCTGCGGATCCAGGTCGATCACGAGAACGCGGCGGCCCAGCTCGGCCAAGGCGGCGCCGAGGTTGACCACCGTCGTCGTCTTCCCGACGCCGCCCTTCTGGTTCGCGACGGCAACTCGTCGCATGGGCACCACCTGTCCGCCGAGGGTTCCGAGCATTGGGAGCCTACAACACCGGGACGCCGGGGCAGGGGAGGCGCCGCGAATTTACGAGTTGGTGATGACGACCTTGCCCGTGACTTTCCGGTCATAGAGATCGCGGATCAGCGGCAACGCCTCGGCCAGCGGCGCGGTAGCCTGCACGAAGATCTTGAGCTGGCCGGCGGCGACCTGGTCCGCGAGCGCCGCCAGATCCCTGACCCCCTGCTCGGGCGGCACGGACTGAAAGACCCTGAAACCGTAGATGGTGACTGCCTTCGTATAGAAGTCCTCGACCCGGAAGGTGGACTCCGCGTCCGCGGAGTTGCCGAATACCACGACGCGGCCGCGCAGGGCCGCGGTGCGCAAGAGGGGTGCGAACATCGGTCCGCCGATGCTGTCGAGAACCACGTCGAATTCGCCGTCGACCGGCGAGCCGTCGCCAGGGTGGATCAGCGCCTCGGCGCCCAGCTCGCGGACTGTCGCCGCGCGGCGCTCGCTGGAGACCTGGCCGGTCACGGTCGCCTTGGCGTCGAGGGCGAGCTGCACGGCCAGCAGTCCGACGCCGCCGGCGGCGCCGGAGATCAGCACGCGGTCGCCGGCGTGGACCCGTGCCAGTCGCAGGACGTTGACCGCTGTCACGCCGGCCACCGGCAGGGTCGCCGCGAGGACGGTGTCAGCGCTGCTGGGCAGGGGAGTGGTCCATTCGGCCGGCAGCGCCACCAGCTCAGCAAAGGCGCCACCCGTGGTGGCGAGCGACAGCACCCGCTGGCCCACGTGGAACTCGGTCACGCCGTCGCCGAGCGCGACCACCGTACCGACGACGTCCCAGCCGATGGCCTTGCCAGGTGGCTGGCCGCCGGCGGTCCGGATCTCGCCACGGTTGATCGAGGAGGCCTCCATCCGCACCACGAGCTGGCCCGGGCGGGCGGACGGCTCGGGCACGTCGGCCAGCGTCAGGGCCGGCGAGGCTGAGGGATCGGCAACGAGTGCGAGCATCGGTTGGCTCCTTCGAGCTTGGCGTCGTAGCGGCTCTTGGAGGTGCAGAGGCCAGGTTCCGCCTCCTCGGCGAGACCTTCAAGTCGTTGTCCACCCGCCATTCGCTGGCTGAGCGAGATAGTCACGAGATCGACGAGGTCGCGATACCGGGGCGACAGCCGCTCGCCTCCAAGGGCCAACGTCGAAGGTGGAGTGGTCGCCGAGATCGACCGAGCTCGCACGCTCCAGCGCGCGCTCCGCTTCAGCGAGGCTGTGCTGCCTTGCCCAGAGGTCGACGTCCAGGCTGTACGAGCGCCGGGCACCCGCGCCAGCAGGCTCACGCCGCCCTTGAGCACCCAGTTCTCCGGCTCGTAGGTGAGGATACGGGCAAGCAGCCGGGCGCAGGCGAACTGGCGCAGCCGCTCCTGAACGGTGAAGCGGGGATCCGCTCTGGTGGCCGTCTTGGCGCGGGCGACGATCGCCGCCCGTAGGGCATTGGGGGAGGCGTATGGCTTGCCTGGAGCTCCGGTCACGTCACCGCTCCAGCGAGTTGCCGTGCCAGGCGGGCCGCTCCCTCGCGGCGGCGCTGGGGTAGCACCCTTGCGAGCACCGCCCCGAGCCGCTCGGCAAGGCCAGGACTGTCGAGCAGGCGGCCGCGGACAGCGTCGCGCAGGACGTCGGTGACATGGCCAAAGTCGTACCCGTCGGCCACCATGTCGGCGATTTTCGCGTGGATCGAAACCGCGGGGATGGGACCCGTGGTATCGTGCGGGGGCCGGGCGTTCAACGATGGGCGGCCGGTTGTTGGTGCTCGGCTTGACAGTGCCGGTACGATGCCAGTCGAATCGTCGACCCCCGCAGGAGCCAGAATGCCCTGTCACATGAGCCTCGTACTTATTACGTAGCGCGGACCGCAACACCGGGTCCGCGCGGAGCCTCCTATGCCAATCGGCAGGAGGTTTTTTGTTTGCCCGGCAACCGGTCCGATGCCGGAGCGGAGCAGCGGAGCCGGCCCGGCAGGGTCCGTGCCCCCGCCCAGGCCCGGGTCACGGGCCCGAGGGGTCCCCCGATCCCATCAGGGCCCGCACGGGGGCCGGTGGACCCCCAAACCACCACACCAGGGAGTCATCTTGAAGGTCACCGGAGCGCAAGCGCTCATCCGCAGCCTCGAGCAGTGCGGCGTCAAGGTCGTGTTCGGGCTTCCCGGGGGCGCGATCCTGCCGGCCTACGACCCGTTGCGGGAGTCCAGCGTGCGCCACATCCTGGTCCGCCACGAGCAGGGCGCCGGCCATGCGGCGGAGGGGTACGCGTGGGCGACCGGCGAGGTCGGGGTGTGCATCGCGACCAGCGGCCCGGGCGCGACCAACCTGGTCACCGCGCTGTCGGACGCCTACATGGACTCGGTGCCGATGGTGGCGATCACCGGCCAGGTGTCCAAGCCGGTGATCGGCTCGGACGCCTTCCAGGAGTGCGATACCACCGGCATCACCCTGCCGGTCACCAAGCACAACGAGCTGGTGCTCGACCCCGACCGGGTAGCGGGCGCGATCGCCGAGGCGTTCTACGTCGCCGGGAGCGGGCGGCCCGGGCCGGTGCTGGTCGACCTCCCCAAGGACGTGCTCCAGGCAACCACCGAGTGGTCCTGGCCGCAGGTGCTCGACCTCCCGGGATACCGGCCGACCGTCAAGCCCCACGCCAAGCGGGTCCGCGAGGCGGCGGCGCTGCTGCGCCAGGCGCGCCGGCCGGTGCTGTACGTGGGCGGCGGCGTGGTCAAGGCCAACGCCCACGATGCGCTGCTGGCCCTCGCCGAGGTCGCCCAGGCGCCGGTGACCACCACGCTGATGGCACGGGGGGTGTTCTCCGACAACCATCCGCTGGCGCTCGGGATGCCCGGGATGCACGGCAACTACGCGGCGGTGGCGGCCCTGCAGGAGGCCGACCTGATCGTGGCGCTGGCCGCCAGGTTCGACGACCGCGTGACCGGCGATCTGAAGACCTTCGCGCCGAAGGCCAAGATCGTTCACGCCGACATCGACCCCGCCGAGATCGGCAAGAACCGGGCCGTGGACGTGCCGATCGTCGGCGACATCCGGCTGGTGCTCGAGGAGCTCGTCGCCTCCTACCGGGCAGTGGTGGCCGAGGAGGGGCCCGCCGACACCTCCGCCTGGCTCCAGGTGCTCGACGGCTGGAAGGGCCGTTTCCCCTACCGCTACGACCAGCGGCAGGACGGGCGGCTCAAGCCGCAGTACGTGGTCGACCGCGTGTCTGCGCTGACCGGCGGCAGCGCGGTGCTCACCTCGGGCGTGGGCCAGCACCAGATGTACGCGTCGCAGCACTTCCGGTTCTCGAGGCCGCGCTCGTGGATCAACTCCGGCGGCGCGGGGACCATGGGCTTCGCGGTCCCGGCGGCCATGGGCGCCAAGGTCGGCCGCCCCGACGAGCTGGTGATCGCGATCGACGGTGACGGCTCCTTCCAGATGACCGCGCAGGAGCTGGCGACCTGCACGATCGAGCGCATCCCCATCAAGGTGCTGATCCTGAACAACGGCCACCTCGGCATGGTGCGCCAGTGGCAGGAGCTGTTCTACGACGAGCGCTACTCGGAGGTGAACCTGGGCTTCGAGTGGCCGGACTTCGTCAAGCTGGCCGAGGCCTACGGCGGCGTGGGCCTGCGCTGCGACCGTGCGGAGGACGTCGACGCCACCCTGGAGAAGGCGATCGCGGTGGAGGGCGTGCCGGTGGTGGTCGACTTCCGGGTCGACTCCCACGAAGGGGTGTTCCCGATGGTCCCTGCCGGCCGCTCCAATGACGAGATCATCCTGGGCCCCGAGTTCTCTCCGGAGGAGCAGGCCGCGGCGACCAGGCGGGAAGGGCTCCGATGAGCGTCCACACCCTGTCGGTCCTGGTCGAGAACAAGCCGGGCGTGCTGGCGCGCATCGCCGGCCTGTTCAGCCGGCGTGGCTTCAACATCGACTCGCTGGCGGTCGGCCCGACCGAGGACGAGACCTACAGCCGCATGACGATCGTGGTCGACTGCGCGTCCAGCCCGCTGGAGCAGGTGGTCAAGCAGCTCAACAAGCTCGTGAACGTGCTGAAGATCGTCGAGCTTGAGCCGGCCCGCTCGGTCGAGCGCGAGCTGGTGCTGGTCAAGGTGAGGGCGGAGGCGGCCAACCGGCAGCAGGTGGTCGAGCTGGCGGAGCTGTTCCGCGCGCGGGTCGTCGACGTCGCCCCCGAGAGCCTCACCATCGAGGCGACCGGCGACCAGGGCAAGATCGAGGCGATGCTCGAGATGCTGGAGCCCTACGGCATTCGCGAGCTGGTCCGCACCGGCAGGGTCGGGCTCGCCAGGGGGAGCAAGGGCATCAGCGACCGGCCGGTGCGCCTGCAACGGCTGGCATAACAGGAGGTCCATGAGGAAATGGCCACGGTCTATTACGACGACGACGCCGATCTCGGCCTGGTCCAGTCACGCAAGGTCGCCGTGCTCGGGTACGGGTCGCAGGGGCACGCCCACGCGCTGTGCCTCAAGGACTCCGGTTGCGAGGTTCGGGTTGGCCTCGCCGAAGGGTCCAAGAGCCGCGCCAAGGCCGAGGCGGCGGGACTGGAGGTCCACACCCCCGCAGAGGCGAGCGAATGGGCCGACCTGATCATGGTGCTGGTGCCCGACACGGTGCAGCGGCACCTGTACGCGCGCGACATCGCGCCCAACCTGCGGCCGGGCGACGCGCTGTTCTTCGCCCACGGCTTCAACCTCCACTTCGGCTACATCAAGCCGCCCGAGGGCGTGGACGTGGCGATGGTCGCGCCCAAGGGCCCTGGTCACCTGGTCCGCCGCCAGTTCGAGGAGGGCCAGGGCACGCCCTGCCTGGTGGCGGTCGCTCAGGACGCCACCGGCAAGGCCTGGGACCTGGCCAGGTCGTACGCCCGCGGGATCGGCGGCACCCGGGCCGGAGCGCTGGTCACCACCTTCCAGGAGGAGACCGAGACCGACCTGTTCGGTGAGCAGGTGGTGCTGTGCGGCGGCGCCAGCGCGCTCATCAAGTCCGGTTTCGAGACGCTGGTCAAGGCCGGCTACCAGCCGGAGGTCGCCTACTTCGAGTGCCTCCACGAGCTCAAGATGATCGTGGACATGATCTACGAGGGCGGCCTCAAGTGGATGCGCTACTCGGTCTCGGACACGGCCGAGTACGGCGACTACACACGCGGGCCGCGGGTGATCAACGAGGATGTCCGCGCGGAGATGGAGCGCATCCTCTCGGAGATCCGCTCGGGCGCCTTCGCCCGCGAGCTGGTCGCCGAGGACGACGCCGGGCGCCCCAACTTCAACCGCTTGCGGGCGGAGGCGCGCGAGCACCAGATCGAGCAGGTCGGCCGGCCGCTGCGGGCGATGATGTCCTGGCTGCGCCAGCCCGAGGACTGATCTCCAGCACATGGCACTCATCCTGATCGCGGAGCCGCTGGCCGAGGCCGGCGTCGAGCTCCTGCGCCGCGACCACCGGGTGGACGCTCGCGCGGCCATGACCCGCGAGGAGCTGCTCGACGCCGTGGCCGACGCCGACGCGCTGGTGGTGCGCTCGGCCACCAGGGTCGACGCCGAGCTGCTCGAGGCGGCGCGCAACCTCAAGGTCGTCGGCCGGGCCGGCATCGGCCTGGACAACGTGGACGTGGCCACCGCCACGCGCCTGGGGATCATGGTCGTCAACGCGCCCCAGTCCAACGTCATCTCGGCGGCGGAGCACACCATCGCCCTGATCCTGGCCCAGGCCCGCGCCATCCCGCGGGCCGACGCCGCCCTGCGGGACGGCCGCTGGGAGCGCTCCCGTTTCCAGGGCGCGGAGCTGTACGGCAAGACCCTCGGGGTGGTCGGCTTCGGCCGCGTCGGCACGCTGGTGGCCCAGCGCATGCTGGCCTTCGGGATGCGGCTGATCGCGTACGACCCCTATGTCAGCCGGGAGCGCGCCGCTCAGCTCGGCGTCGAGCTTGGGAGCCTGGCCGAGGTCCTGGCCAAGGCCGACGTGATCACCATCCACCTGCCCAAGACGCCGGAGACGGTCGGGCTGCTCGGCGAGCGGGAGCTGGCGGCGGTCAAGCCGGGAGCGCGCCTGGTCAATACCGCCCGCGGCGGGATCGTGGACGAGGTCGCGCTGGCCAAGGCGGTCGAGTCCGGCCACCTCGCGGGCGCCGCCCTCGACGTGTTCGCCGAGGAGCCGACCACCTCGAGCCCGTTGTTCGGGCTCGACAACGTGGTGGTCACGCCGCATCTGGGGGCCTCGACCACCGAGGCGCAGGACAAGGCCGGCGTGACCATCGCCGAGCAGGTCCTGCTGGCGCTCGCGGGCCAGTTCGTCCCCAACGCCGTCAACGTCGACGCCGGCCCGGTGCCGGACGCGCTGCGCACCTTCCTGCCGCTGGTCACCAAGCTCGGCCGCATCTACACGGCGCTGGCCAGTGGGGGGCCGAGCGGCCGCGCCGCCGCGCTGGGCGCCGGCCGCCTCCAGGTCGACTACGTGGGCGCGCTGGCCGACGAGGACACGCGCGTCCTCAACCTCGCGGTGCTCAAGGGCCTGTTCACGCCGGTGGTGAGCGAGCCGGTCACCTTCGTGAACGCGCCGCTGCTGGCGGCCGAGCGCGGCATCGAGATCACCGAGACCAAGAGCCGCTCGAGCAAGGACTGGGTGAACCTGGTCGCCCTCTCCGGCGAGGGCGCCCGCGGCCCGGTGAGCGTGGCCGGCACCACCGTCGGCCCCCGCGACGCCGAGCGCCTGGTCCAGATCAACGGCATCCCCGTCGACTTGGCGCCCGCCGACCATATGGCGTTCCTGTTCTACGAGGACAGGCCCGGCGTGATCGGCAGCGTCGGCACCATCCTCGGGCAGGCCGGGGTGAACATCGCCAGCATGCAGGTCGGCCGCCGCCGCCAGGGGGGCGAGGCGCTGATGGCGCTGACGATCGACAGCGTGATCCCACCCGACGTGCTCGACCGGGTGATGGCGGAGGTCGGTGCCCACGACGGCACCTTCCTGAACCTGAGCCAGCCGGGGCGGCCCGATCCCGGCCAGGCTCCGGGAGCGGGCGCATGATGCGGACGATCTCCGTGGCGCCGAGCCTCCTGGCCCTTCGCTGCCGTGGGGCGGCTGTGTGCCGGCCGCCCCACGGTGAGTCCCCGATGAACGGCGCGAAGGGGCGGGAAGCGACGTGACCAGAGGAGAGGACATTGTCCGAACGCATCGTCATCTTTGATACGACCCTGAGGGACGGCGAGCAGGCACCAGGCATCAACCTGAACTCCAAGGCGAAGCTGGAGATTGCCGAGCAGCTGGCGCGCCTCGGCGTCGACGTGATCGAGGCTGGCTTCCCCGTCGCCAGCCAGGGCGACTTCGAGGCGGTCCAGGAGATCGCCCGGACCGTGCAGGGGGCCACCATCGCCGGGCTGTCCCGCGCCAGCCTCGGCGACGTCGAGCGCTGCTTCGAGGCGGTCAAGGACGCCGAGCGCTCCCGCGTCCACGTGTTCCTGTCGACCAGCCCGAGCCACATGGAGCACATGCTGCGCATGAGCCCCGACCAGGTGCTGGAGGCGACCAGGGCCTCGGTGGCCCGGGCCAGCGAGCTGTGCGACGACGTCGAGTTCAGCCCCCAGGACGCCACCAGGACGCCGATGGAGTTCCTGCTCCAGGTGATCCAGGTCGCGGTGGACGCGGGCGCCACCACCCTGAACGTCCCGGACACGGTCGGCTACGCGATGCCGTGGGGCTTCGCGGACATGATCCGCCGCATCCGCGCCGAGGTCCCCGGCGACTACGTCCTGTCCTCCCACTGTCACAACGACCTCGGCCTGGCCACGGCGAACTCGCTGGCGGCGGTGGGCGCCGGGGTACGGCAGATCGAGGTGTGCGTCAACGGCATCGGCGAGCGGGCCGGGAACGCCTCGCTCGAAGAGGTCGTGATGGGCCTGCGGACCCGCCGCGACCAGTTCGGCGGCCTGGAGACCAGGGTCAACACCGAGGAGATCGTGCGGACCTCCCGCATGGTGTCGCGGCTGACGGGCTACCCGGTGCAGTACAACAAGGCCGTGGTGGGCAAGAACGCCTTCGCCCACGAGTCCGGCATCCACCAGCATGGTGTCCTGTCGGACCGCTCGACCTACGAGATCATCGACGCCCGCGAGGTGGGCGGCCAGGCGGCCCAGATCGTCCTCGGCAAGCACTCGGGTCGCCACGCCGTCGCCGACGCCCTCGCCAAGCTGGGCTTCGAGCTGAGCAGGGCCGACCTGGACGGCGCCTTCGCGCGCTTCAAGGAGCTGGCCGACAAGAAGCCGCGCATAACCGAGGCGGACCTCGAGGCGATCGTCAGCGACGAGGTGCTGTCCGATGAGGAGACCTACAGCCTCATCGGCATCCAGGTCGCCGGCGGCACCGCGCTGTCGCCAACCGCAACCGTGCGGGTCGGCCACGAGGGCGGCGTCATCGAGGAGTCGGCCATCGGCGACGGCATGGTCGACGCGGCCTGCGCCGCGATCGCCAAGGCGGTCGGCGTGGACGCCGCGCTGGCGGAGTTCAACGTCGCCGCGGTGACCGGCGGCAGCGACGCGCTCGGCGAGGTGACCGTGCAGGTCGAGGCCGCCTCCGGCGCGGCGGCCGGCACGCGAGTAACCGGGCGCGCCGTCGCCACCGACATCGTGGAGGCCTCGGCGCGCGCCTACCTGCAGGCCGTGAACAAGCTCTCCCGCGCCAGAGCCCGAGTGGCCGAGGAGATCGGGGGGTCGGGATAGCCCCGGGACGGGGAATCCCGAGTTGTACGAGCGAAGGAGCAAGGCCCGATGACCAAGAGACCAGCCAGCACGCGATCGCACCACGCCGAGGAGGCGCATGCCGCCATGGCCAGGGTGTTCGGCGTGAACGTCCAGCCGGGCGACAGCCCGCCCTCGGAGTCGACCGCCCCGGAGCCGGCCGTCGAGGAGGCCGAGCGGCGCGCCGCGTTCGGCCGCGTCTTCGGAACCGAGGCCTGATGGCGGAGCGCAGCCACGCCGTCGCCAGCCTTCCGGGCGACGGCATCGGGCCCGAGGTGGTCGCCGAGGCGCGCAAGGCGGTCGACGCCGCCGCGGCGCGCTTCGGCTTCCGCGTCGACTGGGTCGACTACGACCTCGGCGCCGACCGCTACCTGCGGACCGGCGAGGTCCTGCCGGACACGGTGCTGAAGGAGCTCGGCGAGGTCGACGCCATCCTGCTCGGCGCGGTCGGCCGGCCGGACGTCCCCCCTGGCCTGCTGGAGCGGGGCCTGCTGCTCAAGCTGAGGTTCGAGCTCGACCTGTACATCAACCTCCGGCCCGTCAGGCTCTATCCGGGGGCGCCGTCGGTGCTGGCGGGCAAGGGCCCCGAGGACGTGGACATGCTGGTGGTCCGCGAGAACACCGAGGGGCCCTATGTCGGCGCCGGCGGGACCGCCCACCGCGGCAGCCCCGCCGAGATCGCCACCGAGACCGCGCTCAACTCCCGGGCCGGGGTCGAGCGCTGCGTGCGCTACGCGGCCGCCAAGGCGGCCGAGCGGGACGGGCGGCTCACGCTGGTCCACAAGACCAACGTGCTGACCCACTCCGGCGACCTGTGGATGCGCACCGCCAGGGAAGTGGCCGACCACGCCGGCGTGCGGCTCGACTACTGCCACGTGGACGCCGCCTGCCTCTACATGATCAACGACCCGAGACGCTTCGACGTGATCGTCACCGACAACCTCTTCGGCGACATCCTGACCGACGTCGGCGCCGCCATCGCCGGCGGGCTCGGCACGGCGGCGAGCGCCAACCTCAACCCGGGCGCCAGCGGCTCCGGGAGCGCCGGAGGGAGCGCCGGCGGGCCGGGGCCATCGCTGTTCGAGCCCGTGCACGGCTCCGCTCCCGACATCGCCGGGACCGGCAGGGCCAGCCCCATCGCCGCGGTCCTCTCGGCCGGGCTGATGCTCGACCACCTCGGCGAGCGGCAGGCGGCGGCCGCGCTGGAGCGGGCGGTCATAGCGGTGCTGCCAGGTGCTGCGGGATACTCCACTCAGGAGATCGGGGACCAGATCGCCGTCGCGGTACCGCGCGTGGCAAGCGCGTAGACAGCGACGACAGCGGCCGGCCCGGGATCCAGGGGGCAGGAGCAACGAGGCGGAGCCCCCGGACCGGACAAGGAGGTTGGAAGATGCCGATCGAGGCGACCCGCAAGATCTGGATGGACGGCGAGTACGTGGACTGGGACGAGGCGACCGTCCACGTCCTGACCCCCTCTCTGCACTACGGCTGGGGGGTGTTCGAGGGCATCCGCGCCTACGACACCACCCTCGGAACGGCCGCGTTCCGGCTCACCGACCACATGGCGCGGCTGTTCCGCAGCGCGAAGATCTACCACATGGAGCCCCCGATATCGCTGGAGGGCGCCATCAAGGTCACCAAGGACCTGGTGGCGATGAACGACGTCCGGGCCTGCTACATCCGGCCGCTGGTGTACCTGGGCTACGGCGAGATCGGCCTGAACCCGCTGAACAGCGAGGTCCGCATGGCCATCGCCTGCTGGCCGTGGGGCGCCTACCTCGGCGAGGAGAGCTTCGAGCAGGGCGTGCGCGTCAAGGTGAGCTCCTGGCGCCGGCTGGACCCCAACATCATCCCGCCGGCCGCCAAGGCCACCGGCCAGTACCTGAACTCCTCGCTGGCCAAGGCCGAAGCGCTCAAGGCGGGCTACGACGAGGGCATCCTGCTCAACGCCAACGGCTACGTGACCGACGGCTCCGGCGAGAACGTCTTCGTGGTGCGTGACGGCACCCTGCTGACGCCCCCGCTGGCCGCCGGCTGCCTGGCCGGGATCACCAGGGCGAGCATCATGCGGATCGCCGGGGACGAGGACATCCCCGTTCGGGAGGCGGACCTCGTCCGCACCGACCTGTACCTGGCCGACGAGGCCTTCTTCACCGGCACGGCCGCTGAGGTCGTCCCAATCCGGGAGGTGGATGACCGGGTCCTCGGCGACCCGGGTCCGATTACCCGGCGGGTGCAGGAGGTCTTCCAGGCCGCCACCCGCGGCGAGGACGAGCGCTACAGGGAATGGCTCGAGCCGGTCGGCTAGGGCTGGCGCTGGTCCCACCTCCCGCATCCCTCCGTCCGTGGACCCGCGGGCTCCGGCCCCCCGGTCCGAGTTCCACGCTGCCAACTGGAGGGAACGTACGCCGTGACCGCTCATCAATCCCATGCGCCCGCCGTCGGGGTGGAGACCTACGACACCACCCTGCGGGACGGGTCGCAGCAGGTCGGCCTCAATTTCACCGTGGCCGACAAGCTGCGGGTGACCCAGCTCCTCGACGACCTCGGCGTCGACGTCATCGAGGGCGGCTGGCCCGGCTCCAACCCCAAGGACGCCGAGTACTTCCGGCGGGTCCGCGAGCTGGAGCTTCGTCACGCGGTGCTGGCCGCCTTCGGCGCCACCCGCCGACCCCGGCGGAGCCCCGACGACGACCCCAACCTGCTGGCGTTGCTGGAGTCCGGTGCTCCGGTGGTCACGCTGGTCGGCAAGGCGTGGACGCTGCACGTCACCGAGGCGCTGCGCACCAGCTTCGACGAGAACCTGGCGATGGTGGCCGATTCGATCGGCCACCTGGTCGCGGAGGGGCGGCGCGTGGTCTTCGACGCCGAGCACTTCTTCGACGGCCATGGTGCCGACCCTGCCTATGCGCTGGAGGTGGCACGCGTCGCGGCCGAGGCCGGCGCGGACACCGTGGTGCTGTGCGACACCAACGGCGGCACGCTCCCGAGCACCGTGGAGCGAGTGGTCGGCGAGGTGAGCCGCGTGCTGAGGGGCGTCCGGGTAGGGGTCCACTGCCACAACGACGCCGCCTGCGCCGTGGCGAACTCGCTGGTGGCGGTCCAGGCCGGCGCCAGTCACGTGCAAGGCGCGGCCAACGGCTACGGCGAGCGCTGCGGCAACGCCGACCTGTTCGCCATCGTCGCTGACCTGGAGCTGAAGGAGGGGCGCCAGGTCCTGCCCAGTGGCCGCCTCGGGGCGCTCACCTCGACCGCCCACGCCATCGCCGAGCTCGCCAACCTGCCGCCGGACGGCCGCCAGCCCTACGTCGGCGCCAGCGCCTTCGCGACCAAGGCCGGGCTGCACGCCTCCGCCATCGCGCGGCGGCCCGACGCGTACTCCCACGTCGACCCCGGCACCGTCGGCAACCGAATGCAGGTGCTGGTCAGCGAGCTCGCCGGCCGCTCCAACGTGGTGGCCAAGGCCAGCGAGCTGGGCCTCGACCTGGAGGCCGAGGCCGAGCTGGGCGCCCGCGTGCTGGATCGGGTCAAGGAGCTGGAGCACCGCGGCTACGCGTTCGAAGCGGCGGACGCCTCGTTCGAGCTGCTGGTGCGGCGCGAGGCCGGGCGTCTGGAGGACCTGTTCGACCTGGAGGGCTACCGGGTGATCGTCGAGCGCCGCTCGGACGGGACCGACCTGTCGGAGGCGACCGTCCGCCTGCGCGTCAACGGCGAGCGGGTCATGGCCGCCGGCGAGGGCGTCGGGCCGGTCCACGCGCTCGACCAGGGGCTGCGCCGAGCCCTGGAGGACCGCTTCCCGGAGCTGGAGTCGATCAGGCTGGTGGACTTCAAGGTCCGCATCCTCGACGGTCGCGCCGGCACCAAGGCGGTGACCCGCGTGCTGATCACCTCCGCCGACGGGGAGGGGGAGTGGACCACGGTGGGTGTATCAGACGACATCGTGACCGCCTCATACCAGGCACTGGTTGACGGGATTCAGTACGGCCTGCTGCGTCGTCCGGTCCCGGCGGCGGTTGCGATGACGGGCGAATAGGGGAGGATGGGCAAGTCGTCGACAAGTGCACGGGTCTTGCGGTTCACGTGTCGCACGAGCCGGCTGGGTTTGAGTTCAATTGCAACCTAGCCGTTAGCGATCTGTTTCCTAATGTGCTCTACCACTCGGCATGGGTACAAGGTACATTGCCTACGCGGCCTGATCGCTAGCGGTTGATGGGGTCTTTGGGGGAGCTTAGTGGGGGGTTTCGGCACGTACCACTTGCCCGAAGAGCCGCGATTGTTTCAAGCATGGCGCCTAACAGTGCGCCTGGTGTTGCTTGGAATCGCGTCGTTCTTCTTGTTGATGTTCCTGTCGCAGCAGGCATATGCCTCCGGCCGGTCAAAGGATGCTGCCTTCTGGAAGGCATCCGCGTTCGCTGACGCGTCCGGGTCGAACGCCGCGAACAGATCGGACCAGGGCAAGTGGACGCACGGGTCGCGCCACGCCTGGGGCAGGTCCCAAGCCGACAGGAAGTCCGAGATGGCAGGGGGCTCCGAGTCGGGCGCCGGGACCGCCGACCCGGGCCCGAACTCCGTCTCTGGCGACTCGACCCAGCCCGCCGAGCCAGGCACCCAGGCTTCGACGCCGGTCCAGGCTTCGACGGACGGCAGCGCCATGGGCAGGGTCGCCACCCACCAGGCGTCGATCGGCGACGGGGGGGCCGCCGCCTCTGGGCCGCCACCAAGCGACTCCGCGCCAGCCTCTGACCCGGCGCCGACCTCCACCTCGGATTCGGGTACCGCGACCACCACGGATGACGGCGGGACCGTCGGTTCGTCAGACGGTGGCACCGACACAGGCAGCACCGGCGAAACCGTCACCGAGCCGGTCGTCTCCTCGCCGGACGTCACGACCTCGGGGTCCACGGATTCCGGCTCCAGCTCGACGGACTCCGCGAGCTCTGACACCACCTCAGCCGGTTCGGACACCTCCACCGCTCCCGACACCTCCACGAACTCGGACACCACCACGGATTCCGGTACACCAGAGTCCGGAGGGACGGTGACGGGTCCGGACACTTCCCGAGGTGGAACCGACGGCAACTCCACCGGCGTTACATCCCACGGGGGCACCACATCCCACGGGGGCACCACATCCCACGGGGACACCACCTCGAGCGGGGGCACCACATCCCACGGGGACACCACCTCGAGCGGGGACACCACCTCGAGCGACTCGACCACGACCACGACGAGCGACTCGACGGGGACGACCACCGGCACCACGGACACCGGCACCACGGACACGACCGCGGCCGGGACCACCGATGGGCAGACCACGGTCACCGATTCCACCACGGGCACCACGACCGGCGACTCCACCACGATCACCGACCCGGCGACGGCGGTGGAGACCACCACCGCGGTCGACCCGGCAACGTTGGTGGACCTGACGGCCCCCACCGCCCCGAGCACGATAACGGTCACCGACGTGCCCACGGTGCTCACCGCCGACCCCGCGACCATCGGCATGATCGGCCCGACCAACTCCGCGGTACTACCGGTGTGTCCCGCGCCGGCCGGCACCCTCACTTCCGGCGTGGCCGGGCTGAGCCTGCTGATCGCCTCACCGCTGGGCGGCGGCCTCGGTCTGCTCGAGCACAGCCTGTTCACCGGCGTGCTGCCCAAGGTCGGCCTTCGGGCGAGCCTGGACGACGTCCTCGGGCACGTCCGCGCTCTCGCCCGGCAAGTCAAGCAGGCCTCTGACAAGCCTCCAGCCGGGGCCGATCCGCGGGCGCTGCCGACACCGGTGCCCGCGCCGCCGCCGCCGGCACCGCCGGCCCCGGCCGAGCAGTCGAGCGGTTCCTCGATCTCGGTCGGCTCCCACAACCACCACAAGGGCGGCAGCTCGCATGCCGTCCTCGGCGGGGGACTCCTGGTCCTCTACCTGCGCCCCCTGGCGCTCGCGAGGCTGGCCGGCTTCAGCGGGTACTCCCGGTCCTTCCGCCCGCTCGCCCTCCCCGGCTAGCGGTTCCCTTCCGGGGATCCTGCACGTCCTTTGGCGCCCGCTCGTCCTGATTCAGCGGCGCCCGCCCAGAAGGGAAGGTCAGCGTGTTACCAGTCCCACTTGACATCGAAGCACCGCCTGTCATCCGCCGGTCCCGCCGCTCACAGGCGGCCGCGGCCCCGGCGCCACCGAGTGGTCAGAACGTCACCTTCGCGCACGAGCTGCGTCGCCGTCTGGCAGCCTTGCGCGTGCTCAGCGAAGCGATCGAGGTCCGCACCGCCCATGCTGACGTGGACCGGCTCGTCCACATGCTCGTGCAGGAGCTGCACGACCTCGAGCAGCTCGAGTCCGCGATGCTCGGCAGCCCGCGACGCGACGCCCTCGAAGACGTCGACGTCCTGGAGACCGCGCACGCGGCCGCGCAGACGGTCGGCTGGGCGCGCGAGAGCCAGATCAACGTCCATGGTTCCAAGCGGTCGCTGCGCATCCGCTCGAACCCGACCATGCTGCGCCAGGCGCTCGAAAACCTGATCGACAACGCCGCGACCTGTGGCCTGGGCGCCCCCGTCGACGTGGGCGTGCGCTTCGCGGTCGCGCGGCGCCTGCCAGGCATCGAGGTCGTGGTCGCCGACCGCGGCCCGGGACTCGGTCGTGCGCCCGCCAGCCGGCGGTCCGGCGGCGGTGTCGGCCTGCAGCTGGTGCGCAGGTTCGTTCAGGAGGCCGGCGGCCGGCTGTGGTCGCGCGACCGCGAGGGCGGCGGCGCGATGTTCGGCCTGTGGCTACCCGCTGGAAGGCTCAGCACGGTGACCGACGCAATGGAGGGCGAGGAGGTCAGACACACGAACGGCAACGGCGCGGGCTTGCGGCCATGACCGGCCGGGCGCCCGGGGCGCCTCGCGCGATCGAGAAAGCGCCCGGGCCACATAGGCTTGGGAGGGACCATCGAAAGTCCGGGCGGCGCCGAGCACGAAGACCCGTCCCGCCAGGCGTGGCCTTTCGGCGTGGCCCTGGCGGCGGTATTGTCGTTCGCATGGCAGCGCATGCATCGGAGCATGGCGAGCCGAGCGCCGATCCGGTCCTGGTGACCGTCGACGACGTGCGCGCGGCGCGAGCGCGCATCGCAGGCGTGCCCCGCCCCACACCGGCGGCCGCCTCCGACACGCTGAGCAGGCTCATCGGCCGGCCGGTCGTGCTCAAGCCCGAACACCTGCAACGCACCGGCTCATTCAAGATCCGCGGGGCCTACAACCGCATCTCTCGGCTGGAGCCGGGGACGCAGGTGGTGGCCGCCTCGGCGGGCAACCATGCACAGGGCGTGGCTCTGGCGGCCACGCTGACGGGACATCAGGCGACCATCTTCATGCCGGCCAGCGCCCCGCTGCCGAAGGTCGACGCGACCACCGCCTACGGCGCCCACGTGCGGCTCGGCGGTGAGACGGTCGACGACTCGATCGTGGCGGCCAAGCGTTTCGCCGAGGAGCACGGGGCGGTGTTCGTGCCGCCCTTCGACGACCCGCTGATCATCGCCGGGCAGGGGACCATCGGGCTGGAGATGGTCGAGGAGGTCCCCGAGGTCGAGACCGTTGTCGTGTCGGTCGGCGGCGGAGGGCTCATCTCGGGCATCGCCACGACCCTCGCCTCCCTGCGGCCCGACATCCGCGTGGTCGGCGTGGAGCCGTCCGGCGCGGCTTGCATGTGCGCCTCGCTCCAGGCCGGCCACTGCGTCGAGCTGGACCACCTCGCCACCATGGCGGACGGCGTGGCGCTCAAGTCGCCCTCGCCGCTCACGCTCGCGCACGTCCGCGCGTACGTGCACGACATGGTGACCGTGACGGAGGAGGAGATCAGCCAGGCGCTGCTGCTGCTCCTCGAGCGGGCCAAGGCCGTGGTCGAGCCTGCCGGCGCGGCACCGCTGGCGGCCATCATCTCCGGCAAGGTGCCAGGCTCCGGCCCGGTCGCGGCGGTCCTGTCCGGGGGCAACGTGGACCCACTGCTGCTCATCAAGGTCATCGACCACGGTCTTTCGGCGGCCGGCCGTTACGTGGTGCTCCGGGTCATCCTCGACGACCGACCCGGTGCCCTGGCCGGCCTGACCGCCGACGTCGCGCGGCTCGGCCTGAACGTCCTCGAGGTCGAGCACCACCGCTCCGGGCTGGACCTCGACATGGAGCAGGTCGAGGTACGCCTGACACTGGAGACCCGCAACCCGATCCACTCCGACGAGGTCGTCGCCGACCTCAAGCGCCGCGGCTACACCGTCGAGCCGGCCCGCTAACCCGCGTCTAGGTGCTGTACAGCGGCAGCCGCAGCTCGAAGCGGGCGCCGGCGGTGCCGGTGGGCTCGGCGACCAGGAGGTCCCCACCCTGGCTGCGGGCGAGCTCCCGGGCGATGTAGAGACCGAGGCCGACGCCCCCGCCCCGGTCGTCACTGGAGCCGTCGAGCTGTGTGAACCGCTGGAAGATGCGCTCGCGGTCATCCGGGTCGACCCCAGGACCGCTGTCCTCTACCGCCAGCACGGCATGGCCGTTGCTGGACGTGCCCGACAGATGGACGGGACGCCCCTTCGGCGAGTACTTGCAGGCGTTGTCGATCAGATTGGCGAGCACCTGCGAGACGGCGTCCTGGATGGCGTGCACCGGCAGCGCGCCGTTGGTCTGCACCATGATCGACCGCTCGTGGTGCCGGGTCTGGGCCTCCTCGCCGGCCTGGCGGACGAGGTCCGAGGCATCCAGCTCCATCCGGCGGACATCGACCCTGCCCGGCGAGCGCTCGAACCGCGCGGCCAGCAGGAGTTGCTCGATCATCCTCTGGAGCCGCTCGCCCTGGCGGAGCCCCATCCGGATGAACTCCAGCCGTTGCTCCGGGTTCAGCTTGTGGTTGCGGGACTCGAGCAGCTGCAGCGCGCCGAGAATCGTGGTGAGCGGGCTGCGCAGCTCGTGCGTCACCGTCGCCAGCAGGTCGGCCTTCATGTGGTCCGCCTCTTGAAGGCGCTTGACGACCTCCTGCTCCTGCTCGGTGAGGCGACGCTGCCGCTCGGTTGCCATCTCGGCGTCCGCCCAGCCCTTCGACGCCAGGTAGACCGCCGCCAGCGGCGACACCAGGGCTGGCACCAGGACCAGGGAGCTCTCGGCAACGATCACGGCGACCGGTGCAAGGGTCATCAGCAGCACGGTGCTCAGCAATTCAAGCCGCAGGTTCGAGAGGATCCCGGCACGCACCGGCGTTCCCTCGGCCAACGCCACGACCGTGCCGACGAGCGCGTGGTTGAGCAGTGCGAACACCGCGGCTCCGGCCACGAACGCGGGAAGCCCCCGCCCCGCGAGCCCATGGGTCCCACCGACCGCCGTGTAGACCAAGCCACCGGCCCCCAGCGCCAGCCCGCTCTGCGCGGCATTGAAGGCCACCTTCACCGGCGGCTTTCGGAAGACCAGGTCGCCCAGAATCGAGGTGGCCGCGTGCGCGAGCACGGCGATGCCCGTGCCCACCACCGGGACCATCGCAAAAGCGAACGTGCTAGTGACGACGACTTCTTTGGTGTGTTTGGGGTATCGAATCTGAATGGGAAAGAATTCGCCAAGCGCCAGCAGTGTTCCGAACATCGCGATAACGGGCAGCGCACCATCGAGCCGGCTGGCATCAAATCTCGACACGAGGCCAGCGAAGCCGAAGAGGGCCACGCCACAGACGATCGCGACGTACCACTTGAGGCGACTCGACATTTCCCTCAGTTTGCCGTGATTATGCAGGCTAGGCAACACTAGTGAACGGCGCACCCCTGTCCGGTTCCTGGGACGAGGTGCGCCGTTGCTCCAGACCCTAGCTCCACTTCACGCCTGGCGTCCGCTCGGTCTTCAACGTTTCACCTCCCTTTCCGTCTCGGAAGGGACACTTCTTGGAGAGCTCATTGGTCGAGTCTTTCGGGGAGAACCGACGGCGGGGGGTCGATGGTTGGTTCCGGATTCCTGGAAACCGTTGCTTTCCAACGTGGGACATCTCGAGAAGCAAGTCAAGCAGAGCAACCTTCCCAAAGCATGATGGTAAGGAGCAACGGCCTGCGGCCGGCACGGTCGCTCAGCCAGCAGGCACCACCGAGCCGACATAGGGTCCCGCCCTATCGGTCATCGACGTCCGCCAGGAGCACCTCGCTGGCTATCGGCGAGTAGCCGGCGGCCAGCAGGGCCCGTACCGAGGCGACGTTGCCAGGGGTGACCTGGGCGAACAGCGGCTCCCCCTGCGGGACCAGGTGGCGCGCGGTGGTGGCCAGCGCTCTGCCGAGGCCTCGACCGCGGCGGTCGGGCTCGACCTCGAAGGCGACCTCCCAGCGACCGACGAGGCCGCGACCCAGCAGGAGCAGCCCGCCGCCGTCCCGCTCGGCCAGGACGCGGAGGTGGCCCCGGTAGCGGTTGGCCCTGGCCACCCGGGGATGCGCGGCCAGGTCGTCGCAGGGCTCCAGATCAAGAGGGGGCGGCTTGTCGAGGTGGGTGGCCGCCAGCACCATGTCGATCTGGCCGGCCCGGCGGCCAAGCTCGCTGGCCAGCCAGGCGAGGAATGCCGGCTGCGACGCCGCGCCGGGGTCGTCGCGCCGAAGGCGTGCTCGCAGTCGCTCGGGATCGACTGGCGCCGCCACGTACGCGTGCGCGGTGAAGGTCAGCACGGCGTGTACCGGCCCGGGCGGCGGAGGCAGCAGCTCGACCGAGCAGTCGGGGGACGGGGGCCGCCCGTTGGCGGCAGCCACCAGGACCTCGAGCAGGGGGTGGCTCATGCGCGAAGCCTAGCGCTAACCCTCCGCTCATTGGGTGCCGACCCGTAGACTCGAACCAGGGGGAAGCCGCGGCGTGGTCCCCGGGTTGAGAAAGGAAGTCCGGGGTCATGCCTTGCCCATCCGTCTGGTCAGGGTGTCGTGCCGGTCGGCACCCGGTCGACTCGAGGAGCCGTCATGGACCTGCAGGACCGATCCAGGCCTCGACCGGAGGCCGTCGAGCTGGCCGCCAGGCTCGCGCCGGCCCTGGCCGCGCGGGCGGCGGCCTTCGATGAGGCGGACGCTTTCGCCAGCGAGGACTTCGACGACCTGGTGACAAGCGGCTACACCGCCATCACCGTGCCGTCCGACCTGGGCGGCATGGGCGCGGGAGCGCTCGACCTGGTCGCCGCGCAGAGCCGGCTCGCCGAGGGCTCGCCGGCGACGGCGCTGGCGGTCAACATGCACCTGCATGGGGTCGGCATCCTGGCCGAGACGCTGCGCCACCGCGTGGAGCCGTTCCTCAAGCAGGTGGTCTCCGAGGGCGCGATCCTGGCCGGCGGCTTCTCCGAGCCGGAGTCGGGTGGCAACTGGTGGTACCAGGCGACCACCGCCGTCCCGCTGGAGGGCGGCGGCTGGCGCCTCCAGGGTGTCAAGAGCTTCTTCACCGGGTTCCCGCGCGCCACCCACCTGTTCCTGTCCGCGGCCGTGGAGACCGACGCGGGCCGCGAGCCGATCGCGTTCCTGGTCCCCAAGCCGAAGCGCGGCATCCGGGTGCTGGGAGACTGGCGGGCGATGGGCATGCGCGCCACCGGGAGCCACGCCATCGCCGTCGACGACCTGGAGGTGCCGCCGGAGTGCGTGGTCGACCAGGGCTTCGGCGTCGCCGCCAGCTTCCTGGTCGCCTCCCATTGGTCGTGGCCGTCGTTCGCCAGCGTGTTCCTGGGAGCGGCGGAGGCGGCCTACCGCTACGTGGTGGACACCCTCCCCGGCCGGCGCAATGAGGGACTCGGCCGCTCTCTCGCCGAGCTGCCAGGAGTCCACCAGGCGGTGGGGGAGATGCGCATGCGCCTGGACGCCGCCCGCGCCGCCCTGTACGCGGCGGTCTCGCAGCCGCCGGACCCGGACCCGGCCGCCCACTACGGGCGCATGGCGGGCGCCAAGCTGTTCACCTGCCAGACGGCCCTGGACGTCTGCACCATCGCGCTGCGCACCGCTGGGGGCAGCGGCTACCTGCGCACCGCGCCGCTGGAGCGGCTGCTTCGGGACGCCCACGCCGGGCTGCTGCTGCCGCCGTCGCACGATGCCACCCTCCAGTGGATCGGACGCGTGGAGCTCGACGCCGGGGGCGGCCCATGAGCATCCTGCCGCGCGCCGTGGACCGCACCCGACCGATCCCGCCGGCGCAGGTCGGCATCGACAACGACTATTACGAGCAGGTCGACGATCGCCAGTGGTGGGACGCGCGCGGACCCGCCGCGATCCTCCACGCCATCAACGGCCCCCGGCTGCGGTTCTACCGTGCGGCCCTCGGCGACCTCGACGAGCGGCTGGTGCTGGACGCCGGCTGCGGCGGCGGCCTGGTGGCAAAGGGCCTGGTCGAGGCCGGAGCGGTCGTGGTCGGGCTGGACCAGTCGCCCCACAGCCTCCAGGTCGCCCGCAGGGCCCTGAGCGCCGGGCCCGCCGGGGATGGCTCGCCCGCGGCGGCGAGCGACCGGGGCGGGTCGGCGGCCGGGCGCTTCCACGCGGCCGGGCGCTTCCACGCGGCCGGCGGGCGCCTCGAGCGGCTTCCCTTCGCGGACGGCGCCTTCGATGCGGTGATCGCCGCCGACGTGCTGGAGCATGTGCCCGACCTGCCAGCGGTGGTGCGCGAGCTGGCACGCGTGCTCGCGCCGGGCGGCAGCCTGGCCTTCGACACCATCAACCGGACCCTGTGGGCTTGGTTCACCGCGCTGTGGGGTGCCGAGCGGCTGCTCGGGCTGATGCCGCGTCGCACCCACGAATGGCGACTGCTGATCCGCCCGGGCGAGCTGGATGTGCTGCTGCGGCGCTCCGGGCTCGTGCCGGTCGCCACCGCCGGCCTGGCTCCGGCGGTGGGGCCGGGCGACGTCGCCCGCGGGCTGCTCCGCCGCAGGATCGACATTCCCGAGTTCCGCATCGGCTCCGACCGACGCGCCTCCTACCTCGGGCACTACCGTAAGACCGGCCCCGCCGAGGAGGTGCACCCGTGACCGCGCGGCTCCAGGCGCTCGGCACCGCAATGCCAGAGCGGGTCTACAAGCAGGGCGAGATCGTCGATAGCTTCTTTGGCAGGCTGCCGGGATGGGAGCCCGGGTGGGGCGAGGTGTTCGAGGCCAGCGGGGTCGAACGCCGGGCGGCCGTGATCGACGTCCACGCCTTCTACGAGGGCCAGCCGAGCACCGCAGAGCGGATGCGGGCGTTCGGACCGGCGGCGCGGCGGCTGGGGGCCGAGGCGGCCAGGCGGGCCCTGGAGCGCGCGGGCCCGGACGCGGCCACCCAGGTCGGCGATCTCGTGGTGGTCTCCTGCACGGGCTACGCCGGGCCCGGCCTGGACGTGCACCTCGCCTGCGACCTTGGCCTCGGCCAGGACACGCGACGCCTGGCCCTGGGGCACATGGGCTGCTACGCGGCCCTGCCCGCCCTGCGCACCGCCGCCGCGCTGGTCGCCGCCTCGGGCCGGCCCGCGCTGGTCGTCAGCGTCGAGCTCTGCAGCCTGCACCTGCAACCGGCCGCCAGCCGCCAGGATGCCGTATCGCAGGCCCTCTTCGGCGACGGCGCCGCCGCCGCCCTGGTCGCCCCCGACGCCGGAGGCGGAGAGCCGGGCCCCGGCGGCGGAGTGCCGGGGCCGGCGGGGCCCGCGATCGTGGCGGGGCGAACCGTCACCCTCCCGGGCAGCCAGGACCGCATGGGCTGGCTCATCGGCGACGACGGCTTCCACATGTCGCTGTCGCCGCGCGTGCCCGCGCTGGTCGACCGGGGTCTCGGCCCACTGGTGGAGCGGCTGCTCGGACCGCACGGGCTGGTCCCGGCGGACGTCGCCCACTGGGCGGTGCACCCGGGCGGCCCGGAGATCCTCGACCGCGTGCAACGCCGTCTCCGCCTCTCCGACGCCCAGCTCGCACCCTCTCGGGAGGCGCTCGCCGATGGCGGCAACCGCTCGTCGGCGACCGTGCTCTTCATTCTCGAGTCGCTGGTCGCCTCTGGGGACCTGCGCCCCGGGCAGTGGCTCGTCACGCTGGGCTTCGGCACCGGCCTGACCCTGGAGGCATTGCTGCTGCGAGCATGACTGGCGCGGCCCGACAGTGGGGAGCCTGCCAGAAAGCGACGCCCAGCCAACCGACAAGGGGGCTCGATGCGAATCTGCCGCTACCGTCACGGTCGCGACGTCGGCTTCGGCGTGCTGGAGAACGGGTCCGTGGCGGCCATCGGCCCGCATCCCTTCGGGCCGTTCGAGTACACCGGCACGCGCCTGGCCGTCGGGGAGGTGCGCCTGCTGGCTCCGGTGCTGCCGACCAAGATCGTCGCCGTGGGCCGCAACTACGCCGAGCATGCCCGCGAGATGGGCGGCGAGGTCGGGGCCGAGCCGGTCATCTTTCTCAAGCCCTCCACCGCGGTGATCGGCCATGGTGACCCCATCGTCCATCCGGCAGGGGTCGACCGGGTCGACTACGAGGGCGAGCTCGCCGCCATTATCGGCAAGCTCACCCGGCGGGTGGACGAGGCGACCGCAATGCAGGCCGTGCTCGGCTTCACCTGCGCGAACGACGTGACCGCGCGGGATCTCCAGAAGGTGGACGGTCAGTGGACCAGGGCCAAGGGCTTCGACAGCTTCTGCCCGCTCGGCCCCTGGATCGAGACCGACCTGGACTCCAGCGACCTGGCCCTGCGCACGCTGGTCAACGGCGAGGCCCGCCAGTCCAGCCGTACCTCCCGGCTGGAGCGGGGGGTTGCGAGCCTGATCGCCTTCGTCTCCTCGGTCATGACGCTCCTGCCCGGCGACGTGCTGCTCACCGGCACTCCCGAAGGCGTCGGCCCCATGGCCGTGGGCGATCGGGTCGAGGTCGAGATCGAGGGCATCGGCGTCCTGCGCAACCTGGTGATCGCCGAGCCGGTCTGAGACCGGCCGGCGTGGGCTGGATGGGGGCCTCAGTGAGAGTGCTGGTCAGGCGGGTCCGCCGCTGCCCGCCTGCTTCAGCATCCGTCGGTAGATGGTCTCGTAGCCCTCGACCATGTCCACGACGTCGAAGCAGTCGAACACGCGCCGCCGGCACGCCTTCGGGTCCAGGTCGCCGACCCGCTGGATCGCGTCCGGGAGCTCGTCCGCCTCCCGGCAGACGATGCCAGTCACGCCATCCACCACCACCTCTGGCACCGAGCCGCGGTCGAGCGCCACCACCGGGGTGCCGCAGGCCATGGCCTCGACCATCACGATCCCGAACGGCTCGTCCCACTGGATCGGGAACACCAGGCAGCGGGCGCGCGCCAGCAGGTCCTTCTTCTGCTCGGTGTTGGCCTCGCCGAACCACTCGGCGTCGGGGCCCAGCAGCGGCCGCACGCGCTCCTCGAAATAGCGCTTCTCCGGAGGCTCGTTGCACTTGGCCGCCACCACGATCCGGTGGCCGGCTTCCCGCGCGGCCTTGATCGCCAAGTCCGGTGCCTTCTCGGGGCTGATCCGGCCCAGGAACAGGCAGAAGTCCTCCTTCCGCTCCTGGAACGGGTACTCGTCCACCGGGATGGCGTTGTACACCCGGCCCTCCCAGATCAGGTCGGGTCCCTTGGCACGCTGCCCGTCGGAGATCGCCACCAGGCCGGTGTAGCGCGAGAGCACGCGGTAGCAGGTCGCCATCTCGCCAACGATCGGGCCGTGCGCCGTGACCACCGTGGGCCTGCTCCGCCAGCCCGAGGTCAGGGGCCCGACCAGCGAGTGGTCGTGCACCACGTCGACGTCGAGATCGGCCAGGTGGTCCGCCGCCACCAGCGCGTGGACCACTTCGGGGAACGCCTCGCCCATACGCTCGAGGGGAGGCTCGTCATAGGTCTGGAGGAACTTGGCGGTGCGATGGGCCTTCCCGGCCCCTACCAGGACGACCTCGTGGCCGCGGGTGGCGAGGCCTTCGACCAGGGTGTGCACCATTGACTCGATCCCGCCGTATCCGCCTGGAGGAATCGGGAACCACGGGGGGGCGACGACCGCGATCCTGAGCGGCGGACGGCTGAGATTCTCGAGCACGGGGCCTCCTCCCGTCGGGGGCATGCCGCCGAGCAGGATGGGCGGGCTTCGCCTTCAGCCGGCTGCTAGCATCCACAACCATGAGCAGTCCTACCGTCCGAACCCGGTTCGCGCCCAGCCCGACCGGCTACTTGCACGTCGGCACAGCGCGGACCGCTCTTTACAGCTACCTGTTCGCCCGCCGTCACGGGGGCTCGTTTGTGCTGCGTATCGAGGACACCGACGTGGCTCGCAACGTCGAGGGTGGGGCCGACGAGATCGCCGAGACCCTCCGGTGGCTCGGTCTGCACTGGGACGAGGGCTACGGGGTCGGCGGCCCGCACGGTCCCTACCGGCAGTCCGAGCGCCTCGATCGGTACCACACCGCAGTCAACGCGCTGATCGCCCACGGCCAGGCCTACCCCTGCTACTGCACGCCGGAGGAGCTGGAAGAGCGGCGCAAGACGGCCGCGGCCAGAGGCCTGCCGCCCGGCTACGACGGCTTCTGCCGCGAGCTGTCCTCGACACTGCTCCGGGCGTTCGAAGCCGAGGGCCGCAGGCCGGCCGTGCGGTTTCGCATGCCCGACGAGGGCGAGACCGTCGTCGAAGACTTGATCCGGGGGACCATCGTCTTCCAGAACTCGACGCTCACCGACTTCGTCCTCCTGCGCCCCAACGGCATCCCGACGTACATGTTCGCGGTCGTCTACGACGACCTCGACATGGCCATCTCCCATGTCATCCGCGGCGAGGACCTCCTGCCCGCCACACCGAGTCAGGTGCACGTCTTCCGGGCGCTCGGGCGGGCGGAGCCGCCGGTGTTCGCCCACCTGCCGCTGCTGGTCGGCGCTGACCGGAAGAAGCTCTCCAAGCGGCTACACCAGGTTGCAATCGAGGACTACCGCGCCCAGGGGTACCTGCCCGAGGCGATGGTGAACTACCTCGCTCTGCTCGGCTGGGGGTACGACGAGAGCACCGAGCACTTCACCCTGCGTGAGCTGGAGCAGGTCTTCTCGCTGGAGCGGGTCTCGCGCAATCCCGCGAGGTTCGACGACGCCAAGCTCGACGCGTTGAACGGCTGGTACATCCGCAGGCTGGAGCCACGCGATCTGGCGGCAAGGCTGATGCCGTTCATGGTCCGGGCCGGGTATCCGGACCCCGACGTCGAGCTGCTCACCCGCGCCGCGCCACTGGTCGCCGAGCGCGTGACCCGGCTCGACCAGGCGCCGGACATGCTCGGGTTCCTCCTCGTGGAGCACGTCGAGCCCGCTCCGGACGACGCGGCCAAGGTCCTGACCGAGGAAGCCCGCGGCTTCCTGGACGTCGCCGTCAAGGTGCTGCGCCCGCTCGAGCCCTGGACCTCCGAGGCGATCGAGCGGGCGCTCCGCGACCTCGCCGACGAGCAGGGGCTCAAGCCGCGTAAGGCGTTCCAGCCGATCCGCCTGGCCATCACCGGCCGGCTGGTCAGCCCGCCCCTGTTCGAATCCATGGAGCTGCTCGGGCGCGAGCGCTCGCTCGCGCGCCTGGAGCACGCGAGCGCCTTGAGCCGGTAGACATCCGGGGCGCCCCAGTGGCACGCTGGTTGAGCCGCGGGACCTTCAACCGCTATCATGCGCGAGCCCAAGGGTTGCCAGGCGATCGGGCATCGAGCCAGGTTCCGGTCGTCGCGGCCCCGAGGTCCAGTGGGGTGTGGGGTAATTGGCAGCCCGACGGGTTCTGGCCCCGTTAGTCTAGGTTCGAGTCCTGGCACCCCAGCGAGTCACTTGGCCCCGTCGTCTAGCGGCCTAGGACGCCGCCCTCTCAAGGCGGTAGCGCCGGTTCGAATCCGGTCGGGGCTACCAGAGTGTCGTATTCAAGCCCGTTCCTGCTGAAGAGCAGGTCGAATGGCGGCTGGTAGGCCACGCCGGCCAGCTTGCGGTCGCGGACCTCGAGGCGGTCGAACACGGCTGCGTTGAACAGCCGGCGAGTCTTGTGGCTGGCCCGCCGATACGCCTGCCCCGTGGGGTGCCAGAAGTCAATCGTGGCCGTCACCAGCAGGTTCCGCTTGCCGAAGGCTACGATGCGTCCTCGCTTGCCGTCGTCGGCGGAGGTCTCCCGTGGTCTGGTCGTTCGTCTACCTGAATCGAGCCAGTCGTCGAAACAGACCTTCTCTCGCATGCTGGTCGCCGGACCTTCGTCGACTGACCCCACTCCGGCCCTTGCCTGTCGGTGTCTTCACGACGCTCCTCTCCGATGAATGTGGAGATCACGCACTCTCGAGTGCGCCTCCTTGTCTGGTCATGCTCTTGCTGCTCGCCCTTCGGCGCTCATCATGGTTTGGC
>Ga0137375_10000063_pt1 | contig 90550 bp, 67 predicted proteins | sample SagtaG_24_FD_104936 | JGI IMG/M metagenome (GOLD analysis project Ga0137375, IMG submission 104936) | Vadose zone soil microbial communities from Sagehorn Ranch, Mendocino, California, USA - Sage1_R_113_16 metaG | ecosystem: Environmental > Terrestrial > Soil > Vadose zone | place: USA... | reverse complement strand
GTCGTAGGTGGCGGTGATCGCTTCCGGGTAGGTGATCGTCGCGCGGTTGCCGTTCTTGTCCCAGGTGTAGGCGAGAGCGCCATCCTGGAGCAGGCGGCCGAAGCGGTCGTAGGTATAGGCGAGGGTCTCGCCGTGACGGGTGATGCCGGCCAGGCGGCCCTTGCCGAACGCACCCGTGTCGTAGGTGTAGGTCGAGTTCAGCGTCGGGTCGGGATAGCTCACGGAGGTCACCCGGTCGAGGGCGTCGGGGGTGCGTGTGGTGACGATGTTGCGGGCATCGGTCTCCGTCGCCTGCTCGCCGTGCTCATTATACGTGTAGGTCGATGTCCCCGAGACCGGCGAGACCTGCTGGGTCATCAGGTCGCGATCGCTGTAGGTGTAGGTCGTGAGGTTACTCTCGGCGTCGGTCACCGAGCTCAGGTGATCCTGCATGTCATAGCCGTAGGTGGTGACGGCGTTTCCTCCCCCGGCTCCGGCCCAGGGCTGCGTCACCGAGGTCAGCCGGTTCAATTCGTCGTAGGCGTAGAGCTGGGTGGGATTCGGGTTCGTCGCCCTGGGATGGTTCGGGTCCCAGACCTTCTCGAGGTTGTCGTTCAAGTCGTAGCAGTACTCGGTGACGCTCGGAATCGGGTTGTCCGCACCGCGTGTCGCCTTGTCCAGGTGGCAGGTGTATTCGTAGGTGGTCCTGGCGTCGCTCGCCCAGGCCGAGCCGGTCCAGCGCTCCAGGCTCTCCCCGATCCGGTTGCCGGTGCCGTCGAGCAGATACGCCGTTCGCTCGCGCGGCTGGGCGGTGTCGAGGCAGCTCGTGCTGGTGGGCGCCGCGACCACCGTTCCCCGGATCAGCTCCACCAGCCGCCCAGCCGCGTCGTAGACGTATTCGATGCCGTTGCCCCGCGGCAGCTTGGTGCAGAACAGGTCTCCAAAGGGTGTGTAGGTATAGGTGGTCACCAGGTCGTCGGCGGGCGTCGCGCCCTTGCGCCGGACCTCGGTGACCCGGTTGAGCGCGTCGTAGCTGGTCACGGTCTCGACACTGTTCGGGTCGATCACCGAGGTGCGGCGGTTGAGACCGTCGTAGCCGAAGGTGGTGGCGCCGACCAGCGGATCGGTGCGGCTGTCGGCGACATGGCCGTTGCGGCCCGCGAGGTTGTAGGTGAAGGAGGTCGCGTCGGCAGTGCCGAAGCCGGGAGGGTCGATCTGGCTCACCTCTCCCGAGCCGTTGTGGCCATAGGTCGTCACCTTGAACCCCGAAGGCAGCGGTGCTCCCGCTTCGTAGCTGTCGATAGTGCGGGTCGTCAGGACGCCGGTGGTCGAATCATAGGCCGAGTCGGTGCGGCGCTTGTTGGTCCCGGCGGAGGTCGAGGGGACCTCCACCCGGGTGACCAGCCCCGGGAAGCTCGGGTCATAGCTGTAGGTGGTCAGGCGCGTCAGAGCGGGGACGTTGGCCGCGTCGGTCTTCGTCTTCAGCCGGCCGTTGGCATCGTAGGTATAGTCGGTGCGCGTGTTCTTGGCATCGGTCATCGAGGACGGCAGGAGCGGGTTGGTGCCCGTGTAGGCGAAGCTCGTCGTGGGCGACAGGCCGCAGGCCGGACAGGAGCCCTGCATCGAGCTGAGCTTGGGCTTGGCGCTCACCGTGTCGCGGGCGAGGGCGTAGGTCGTCACCTGGTTGAAGGTGGCCGAGACGGTCCGCGTGACCACGGCCTGGGTGGGCAGCGCCGGGTTGGTGTAGCTGTAGGTGACCTTGTCGACCGCCTCGGGGCCGGTGAAGCTGGGATCGCCGCGCCAGCTCTTCGCCACGTTGTTGCTGCCCGCCGCATATTCGAACGCGGCGGCGACCCGGCCCTGCGGACCGGAGACCAGGTCCATCCGGGTCAGGTAGCCGGGCCGCGACGAGTCATAGAAGAACTGCCAGGCGGTGCCGTCCGGGCGCGTGGCGAGCGTCAGCTCATCGCCCGTCCAGGTGAAGGTCCAGGTCCGGGAGGGTGTCCCCGATCCGGCTACGGCAACTTCGGTGATCGCAGCGAGCTTGCCATCCGGATGATAGGTGAAGGTATCGCTGCGGCCGTCCGGAAAGCTGACCGAGGCGAGCTGGTTGCTCGCGTTGTAGGTGCCCTGGATCGGATGGGTCGGGTCCGCGGCGAAGACCGTGCGCAGCCACAGCCCGTCAGAACGGAAGACATCGGTCCTGCCGTCGAGGGTGTGGAGCTCCCAGCCGCCGGTGGCGGTGTCGAAGTACAGCTGGCGAAACTCGTCGGAAGGGGCGCGGTTCTGGTACAGGCGCAGGCCGCTGCCGGAGGCGGGATTGGAGAATTCGCGGAAGCTGCCGTAGCGGGTCAGCAGCCAGACATGGCTGGAGTCGGGATCGACCACGATCCGCTCGGCGAAGTCATGGACCCAGAATCGTCCCAGCGCCGTACGCCAGGCCGCCGAGCCCGGGAGGCCATCGCCGCCCACTCCTCCGGCCGCGTAGCGGACCTGGGCCTTGCCGAGGGACGCCGGCTCGCAGCTCGGGCCGCCCCCTCCGGCCGGGACGCCGCAACCGGCGCCGGCTCCTCCTCCGACCGGCTGGCAGAGGGGGCAGGAGAGTTCCGCAGCCCCGCTCGCCCCACCGCTTGGCTCGCCGCAGACCGAGGGAGGCGCCGAAGGACAGCCGAGCGATTGCGCCAGCTCGACCGCGGGGATGTCGATCACCGTCGAGGACGCGCAGTTGGCCACGTTGGGGCAGACGAGGATCTTGACCGAGAGAGTCAACGTCTTCGCCTGGGCGCAGGAGACCCCCCTCTCCAGCCAGGTGTCGAGATTGTCGAAGTTGATCTGCGCCTGGCCGGGCGGGACGCCGCAGAAGATGTCTCGCGTGCACGCCGCTCCCTGGCAGGGATACCACTCGACCCAGGGGGTGAGAGCGCTGCCGAGACCGTCCTCGACAACCATGTCGCGCACACCGGGAATGGTGGCCGTGGCGTGGATCCGGACCCCGCAGCTGCCCACCACCGGATCGCAGGCCGGGTTCGTCTTCTCGACGTACCATGACTTGTTCTCCACCGGGTAACACCGGGAGCCGGTTGGGCCCTGGCAGTTGTTGAGTTTCGTGATCTGGCCGGAGGCCGTCCAGAAGTAGTTGCCGATCGAGGTATCCCCGCAGGAGCTCTGGGCCTCGGCGGCTGGTGCCGTGAGACAGCTCAGCAGAACGACAGCGAGTTTCTGAACGTCCCTTCTGGCCACGCGGATCCCCTCCTTGCTGCTGCTGTTTCGAAATTAGCACAAGAAAATGTCGAACAGGAAACCGTTGAAGGGGGGAGAGGTGCTCTTCCTGACATCGTTCTATGGTGAAGATGGCCTTCGAGCTGAGCGCCGAGCCTGGAGCGGGTCCGTGCGCCGGGTTTTCGCCGGCACGAAAAATCGCCGAATCGACCCACCCACTGTCGTCTTCAGGAGAGCACCGGTTGGCCCCGGCGCGTTCCCCCGTTACCTTGCCCGCCATGAACCATCGCGAGATCCCGATCCTGGAGACGGAGCGGCTGCGGCTCCGGCCCTTTCGCGAGGACGACTTCGACGACTACGCCACGCTGTGCGCCGATCCCGAGGTGAACCGCCACATGCTGCGGGGGACGTTTACTCGCGAGCAGTCCTGGCGGCACATGGCTTTCCTCGCCGGGCATTGGCAGTTCCGGGGATACGGCATGTGGGCGGTCGAGGAGAAGGAGACCGGAGCGTTCGCCGGGATGACCGGCTTCTCCAATCCGGCGGGCTGGCCAGGCTTCGAGCTCTCCTGGACTCTCGCGCCGCGCTTCTGGGGGCGCGGCTACGCCACCGAGGGCGCCCGGGCCGCCCTGGCCTGGGCATTCACCGTTCTCAAGCGCGACCGCGTCATCAGCCTCATCCAGCCGGAGAACCACGCCTCGATCCGCGTGGCCGAGCGCCTCGGCGAAAGCCTGCAAGGCCGCACCGAGATGCTAGGAAAGGATCTCCTGGTCTATGGCATCGACCGGGAGAGCTTCCTGGTCATGGTGCGAAGCGCAGCCCCGGGATGAGCCCGCGCCACGATCAACTGCAGGTACAGGAAGCGGGGCAGGAACAATGGGCGCAGCGAGGCGAGGTGCATGTGGCAGAGCAGTTGGAGCCGTCTCCGCACGTTACGCTGCAAGACGAGCCACAGCCTCCGAGCCCGCCACTGGTGCCATAGTCCTGGTTGTCGACGTCCGCCTGCCCGGTCTGCTTGATCCCTGGCGGGAGCCTCAAGGCTTGTTCGTTCTTCGAGACGATCGAGGTCGCCGACTCGATCCGGGTCAGATCGTAGTTGGCACGCAGCAGCGCATCGAGCTCGGCCAACGCTGATGCCGTGTCGAGTTGCGGCCCGTCGGTCCTCGGCCGGGCGAGCTTGTCGATGCCCTCGACAGAGAAGTGCAGGGCCCTGCGCTGGCCGGGAGCAACGACGACGAGATGGCCCATCCAGAAGTGGATTTCCGCGTTCTCTGCGCTGAACGCCATGGTGCGCCCAGGCTGGTCTCCGGTTTCGATCTCGAACTGCTTGCGCCCGCCACCGTCCTGCCGGGTCAGGGTGACGATGAACGAATGGCCGTCGCCGCGAACGGTCACTCTGCCGGTGAGGGTCTCGGTGCTGTCGAGGGGAGAAGCCAGAGGGGGAGGTACCTTCGGAGCGCCGATGGCGGCTGAGGCGGTCAAGGCCAGGACGATCACCAAAAGGCAAAACCGTTGCCACATGCGAAATCCTCCTTTGACCTAAGAGAAGGGATCTCCTTCCCGCCCCACGAGCATACAAGATGATTCGTTGAGCTTCAATCCCTCGGAAAAGGTGCGCGCTCGGCGAGGAACGGCGTCACCTCCAGCGAGAACAGAGCTTCCGCGAACCGCCCGATCCCATTCCAGCCCGGCTCTCCTTGGGCTGCCCGGACCAGCTCGCGGAGGCAGGGGAGCGCTTCCAGGGCCTCGTCCAGGGGAGCTCCCACGGCTGCGGCGAGCCGCTCCAGCGTCCTTTTCCTGGGCGCCTGCTTCCACCGCTCGTAGGCCGAGATCTGGCTCCTCTGGACGCCCGAGGCGCTCGCCAGCTCTTCCTGGGTCCAGTGCCGGAGAGAACGGAGGAGGACGATCAGGAGGCCCAGCGCCGCCCGCTCCACTTCGGGGCCCGGAAGCGGCTCGGGAGCCGTTGTATCGATCGTGGCGAAAACCGGGAGGCGTTCGCGCAAGAACGTCAAGACCTTCTGCTGGAATGCGCTCTCCGCGGCCCGCCCCACGGTGGCCGCCATCCCCCGGGCTCCCGGCGGCGCAAAGCTCCGGCCTGACGGCTTGGTGGACAACCGGACCAGCGCGCGCAGCGCGGGGAGCACCTGCCGGACCGTGGCCCAGGTGACTCCGGCGGCAGCAGCGAGCCGCTTCACCGTAATCTCGGAGGGGCCGACCTTCCCCAGCTCATAGAGCGAGATCTGGCTCTTTTGAATCCCGGAGGCCTTCGCCAGCTCCGCCTGGGACCAATGCCTCAGGGAACGGAGGAGGACCACCAGGAGTCCGAGGACCGCCCTTTCCTCTTCGCGCGGGCTCACGTCAACCCTCCGCCCTGCAAGAGATGCCGATGACGGGTCAACCGGCGGATTTTCTCGCGCACCATACTGGCCAGGGGTGCGCCCGCGCGGCCAATCGAGACCGTCCCGGAGCCACCCCGCTCAGGAGCGCACATGCCCCGGCTCGCTCTCCCTCGAATCGTCATCACCACCCTCCTTCTGCTGGCTTTCACCGCACCGTTCGCCCAGGCCGAGGAGCCCGCCTCTCCCGGCGCTCGCGGTACCGCGGGCCTCCTCTCCCTGGCGGACCTCCTCGGCCGCGCCTGGGACGAGCTTCTGAACCTCTGGCCAACGAACGGCTGCATTCTCGACCCGCACGGCGGTTGCGCGACAGCGCCGGCCCTGGACAATGGCTGCGGCCTTGACCCGCACGGCGGTTGCCAGCCTGGAAGCTGACCTTTGCAAAATCCTCGGGCTGGGCTCTGGCCTGGCCCATTCTTCATGCTTCACGGCTCGAAGAGCAGACCCGGAGCATGTTCTGCCCGGCGCAGGTAGTCGGAAAGCTTCTTCGCCAACTCGACCGTGGCCTGTTCCTGCTCAGCATTCCCCTGGAAGAGGATCACCGCGGCGAGCGCCTCGCGGTGAACCCTTTGCGCCCTGAAGACCGCGACCATCTGCCCGGCGAGGCGTTTGACCTCGGCCGGCCGACCTTGCCGAAGGTAAAACTGGGCCAGGTCCAGGCAGGCCCGGGCGGCGTCGAACGCGATGCCGAGCGCCACGAGCTCCCCGACGACGTACTCCAAGTCGACTATCGCCTCCTCCAACTTGCCCAGCCCCGCTGAGACGAGCCCCTGGAGCCAGCGACATCTCAGGAGGTCCAGCCCATTGCCGAGATCAAGGGCCAGCCTCCTCACCTTGGGCAGCAGCTCCTCGGCCTCGGTGTGGCAGCCCGCATCACAAAGTATTGTGCAAAGGTTGAACTCGAGAACACAGCGAGCCCGTAGGTCACCCTGTTTCTCTACGAGAGGGCGGGCTTGTTGAAGCGCTTCAATCGCTTCCTGCCAGTCGCCCATTTCCTTTAAGGTGAAGGACTGGACGAGTAAGATTCGTGCGGTGACCTCGTCGGCTCGACTTGCCGCCAACGCCTTTTTCAGAAGATCCAACGATTCCTCAAATTGCCCTTGGTGCCGACGCAGGGAAGCCTTCAGCTCAAGCAGCACCATTCCGTCGAGGATCAGCCCGGGGTCGGCCGCCGCGCCGGCTTGCCAGAGCTGATCGGAGCGGACGAAGGCCGCATCGGCTGCCGGAAAATTCCCTTTGACCCGGCGCGCGTTGGCGAGAAGACCCCAGCAGAGACCACCTACACGGGAGCGCCACCCTTCTCCGCCCGGCGTCAGCTCGGCCATGCGCACGGCGAGCCGGGCGAGGTCCAGCGCCTCATCGGCGTCGTGGGCCGCTTTTTTCTCGCTTGCAAAGGCCACACGCTCGCAGAGCGCCCAGGTGCGATAGGCCTCGTACTCCTCGACCATCCGCCACCGTTCGGCGGGCGGACGCCTCATCAGGTCCTTGAAAGGCGCCTCGGCTTCCTGCCGGTGCGCCTTCGCCTTCTCCTCACGCAGGGCCTGGGTGAGCTGCTCCAGGGTTACATGGAACACCTCCCCGGCTTCCAGGGCCGCCGCGGCCTGGAGCGTCCGGGCCTCGTCCAGGGTGGGCTCGACGGGCGACTCGGCGGGCTCCTCGGGGCGGCGTAAGAGATCAGCGCAGAAGATCGCGGTGTCGACCTCCTCGGGACGGCGCTCCATGGCGGAAAACAGCTCCTCCAGCTTCCCGCGCTCCGGCTCCCGCTTGGTCTCCAGGACGGAGATGTCAGCGACGCCCGACCTCTCCGACAGCTCCTTCTGGCTGAGATCCTCCGCCTGACGCACATAGCTGAGAGCGAGGCCCAGCCGCGGCCGTGACTTCTTTCTCTTCCGCAACGCGCACCCCCTCCTTTCGAAGCTTACAGAAGTAAAGGTGCGCGAAACCAGCCGACCGTGACAAGGAAGGAGAACTTTCGCGGGCCGTATCCCCTCTTTAGGGAAAATCGGTGAGTCGACCCGTCATCTGGCATGGCTGACGGCGGAGGAAGCAGAGCTCAGAACGCCCCGGTATCCGCCACGCTCGCCAGCCAACCCCTCGGGTTGAGGGAGGTTCTGGTCCCGAGAAACGCCGTTCTTCTCCTGTGCAACGCCTCACTGCACCTGAGCAATGCGCCACTGCACAAGGGAAACGTCCCATTGCGCCCGTCCAATGCCCCGTTGCACAGGAGAAACGGGCCATTTCTCCGGGGAAACGCTTCGTTGCACAGGAGAAGCGTCGTTCTTCTCCTGTGCAACGCCTCGCTGCACCTGAGCAATACGCCATTGCGCAGGAGAAACGTCCCATTGCACCCGTGCAATGAGCCGGTGCACACGAGAAATGGGCCATTTCTCCGGGGAAACGCTTCGTTGCACAGGAGAAGCGCCGTTCTTCTCCTGTGCAACGCCTCGCTGCACCTGAGCAATACGCCATTGCGCAGGAGAAACGTCCCATTGCACCCGTGCAATGAGCCGGTGCACACGAGAAATGGGCCATTTCACCGGGGAAAAGCTTCGTTGCACAGGAGAAGCGCCGTTCTTCTCCTGTGCAACGCCTCACTGCACCTGAGCAATGCGCCATGGCGCAGGGGAAACGTCCCACTGCACCCGTGCAATACGCCGGTGCACAGGAGCAACGGGCCATTTCACCGGAGAAACGCTCGGTTGCACAAGAGAAACGCCGTTCTTCTCCTGTGCAACGCTTCACTGCACCTGAGCAATGTGCCATGGCGCAGGGGAAACGTCCCACTGCGCCCGTGCAATACGCCGGTGCACAGGAGCAACGGGCCATTTCACCGGAGAAACGCTCCGTTGCACAGGAGAAGCGGGCCGGGGCCGCCTAGAACGCCCCCGTATCCGCCACGCTCGCCAGCCGGCCCTTCGGGTTGAGGTAGGTCTTGACCGCGCCGGTCTGGGTGTCGGTCACCCTCAGGGTGTACTCGACGTTCGACAGGGCGCCGTAGAAGACCCAGAACTTCTGGTTCACGGGCCGCCCGTCGAGGACCTTGAGCACGACCTGGACGTTGCCGGGCGCGAAGAACCAGAAGTAGCCGGTGTCGCCTCCTGCCAGCGGGACGGCCTGGCCGGTACCGGTGTTCCCCGTGAAGTCGCGCCAGCTCGCCTCCACGGCGAAGCGTCCGCCGTTCAGGCAGAGTTGGGTCGCGCTCGGCGCGCAGCTCCCGGTGGCGGCTTCGTCCCAGGCGGACACGATCGCCTCCTCCACCAGCGGCTCCGGCCCTTCCGTCACCCCATCCGCGGAGGACGGATCGAAGGCCTCGGTGTCGGCGACGCTCGCCAGCCGGCCGGGCGGATTCTCGTAGCGCCGCACGGCGCCGGTCGCGGTGTCGGTCACGGTCAGCGCGTACTCGACGTTCGACAGGGCTCCATAGAAGACCCAGAAGTGGCCGTTGACGCCGCGGCCGTCGAGGACCTTGAGGACGACCTCCACGTTGGAGGCGTTGAAGAACCAGAAATAGCCGGTGTCGGCAGTGAGCACGACCGCGCGGCCGTCCCCCCGGTTCCCCTCGAAGTCGCGCCAGTCGGCCACCACGCGGAAGCGGCCGGTGCCCAGGCAGAGGACCTGGGCCGAGGGCACGCACCCCACGCCAGCCAGCGCGAGCGCCCACGGCTCGACGCCGTGGATGCCGTCGTCGGCCGCGAAGAACAGCCGGTCCCCGGCCAGAGTGAGATCCCGCGGCTGCGAGGAGCCGGCGCCGGGTGCGATGTCCTGCACCCGCCGGGTCCCGGACGCCGTGCCGTCGCTCTCCCAGAGCTCGGTGCCGCTCGCGCCGTCCCGCGCCGCGAAGAAAAGGCGGCCGCCGGCCGCGGTGAGCCACGCGGGCTCTGCGGAGGGCGCCCCCGGAGCGATGTCGCGTACCAGGGAGGTGCCGAGATCGGTGCCGTCGGAGCTCCACAGCTCGCGGCCGTGCGCGCCGTCGTCGGCCGCGAAGTAGAGCCGGTCCCCGAGCACCGTGAGCCAGGCCGGGACACCCGCGGGCGTCCCGACCAGGGCGACCGGATGCGTTCCCGCCGCCGTGCCGTCCGAGCGCCAGAGCCCGCGCCCGACCGGGCTCCGGCTGATGCTCGCCACGAAGAAGAGGGTGCTCTTGAAGACCGCGAAGCTGGAGGGGAAGGCACCGGCGGTGAGGGAGGCCAGCACGGGCGCGGTTCCGGCGGCCGTGCCGTCGGTCTTCCAGAGGCGGTTCTCGGCCACGAAGAAGACCGTGCTCCCGACCTTCTCCATCTCCGGCGGGATCGCGGGATCGAAGGCGGAGCTGTGGAAGTCGGTCAGAGGGAGAGTGCCGGTCTCGGTGCCATTGGTGATCCAGAGCTGCTCGTCGGCGGTGGCGCCGCCATGGCAGGCCACGAAGAAGATCCACGGGCCGAGCCCCCGGAGGAAGCGCGGTCCGAGCGCATCGACCGGGATCGCCATGAACGGATGCGTGCCGAGGAGCGAGCCGTCGCTCCGGTAGATCTTGTCGCCGGCGAGGAAGGCCACGCCCTCGCCGAACACAGTCAGCTCACGGATCGAGGCGAGCTTGTCCGCCGTCACCCGGAAGGTGCCGGCCACGGTGCCGTCGGTCCGCCACAGCTGGAGCTTGCCGGCGGCCGAGCGCGCGAGGAAGAAGCCGAGCCCTCCGGAAGCCAGGAGACGCGGCCGGTCCGGGGACGCGCAGGGGAGGTCGACGCCGGGGAGGGTGAACGTCCCGCTCTCCGAGCCGTCGCTGCGCCAGACGTGCAACACCGATCCGTCACAGGCGGTGAAGAGGGCGGCCGTCTCGTTCAGGGAAACGGTGGTGAAGCTCTGCGGGGAGGAGCCGGGCGCTCCCCCGTTGAAGTCGATATCCGCCACCAGCTCGGCCGTCTCCGCGGCGAGCCGGGGAGACCAGAGGAGGAGCGGCACAAGGAGGATGGAAGCTCGGACAAGTGGTTGCATGGGAACCTCCTCGTTGAACCTTTGCTTCCACTCTACGGCGAAACGACCCATCACGACAGGTAGGTCGATCCCGCCGGCGGGTGGTTTTCGGGCCTTCTTGAGGAGAATGCGCAGAAGCCGGAAAACGTTTCAGGCCGCTCCTACGCCCAGGACGATCACCGTGAGGTCGTCCTCGAAGCCGCCGCTCGCGCCGGTCCAGGTGGAGATCTGCTGGAGGAGGGAATCGGCGAGTGCCTCGACGGGAAGGCCGGCGTGGCCCGCCAGGTGCTCCTGCAGCCGGGCGTCGCCGAACGGCTCACCGGAGCGGTCGCGCGCTTCGGGGATGCCGTCGGTGAAGAGGAGCACCCGGTCGCCGGGCTCCAGGGGCTCGGAGGTCTCGCTGTAGCGGGCGCGGCCGAACCGGCCGAGGATCGGGCCGCCCCCGGCGAGCTCGCGGACGGCGCTCTCCCGCGCCCGCCAGAGGAGCGGCGGCGGATGTCCGGCGCCGGCCCAGGTCAGCCGGCCGGCCGGCGGCTCGACGCAGAGGCAGGCCGCGGTGATGAACTGGCTCTTCAGCTGTCCGGAGAAGATCCGGCTCATCCCGGTCAGCATCCGGGCCGGGCTCTCCGCGTCCGCCGCCTGGGCCGCCACGGCCACCTTGATCATCGACGCGATCAGGGCCGCGGGCACGCCGTGGCCGGAGACGTCGGCGACCACCACGGTGAGCCGGCCGCCGTCGACCGGCAGGAAGTCGTAGAAGTCGCCGGCCACGCTGGCCGCGGGAACGTAGCGGACCGCCACGTCGAGCCCCGGCACGCGCGGTGGCTCGCCGGGCAGGATGGAGGCCTGAATGCTCCTGGCCGTCTCCAGCTCCTGCTCGATGCTGCTCAGCCGCCGCTGTGCCGCCATGATGCGCCGCGCCACGATCCACCCCAGGACGCAGAGGAAGAGGAGGAAGCCGACCCACTCCGCATTGAGCTGCCAGGGGAGGACGTCGAGATCCTCGAGGTTCTCGTTGATGACGAACAGGGCGAGCACGGCGCCGCTCGCACGCAGCAGCCGGACGTCGGCCGACACCGGCTGCCCCGGCCGGTAGATGCGGCCCAGGACGATGACGAGGGCGGCGAGCACGAGCAAGCGGTAGGGCCCCATGAAGGCGCTGGGCGCTCCGCGGACGATCTCGACCGAGATCGCCACGACCGCGTATCCCAGGAAGATCTGCCACATGCGCCGGGTGCTGTTCCTCCACCCCGGGCCGAGGAGCTCTTCCACGAAGAGGATGAAGGGGACGGGGACCAGGTAGCTCAGCGCGGAGATCGTGAGCTGGTCCGGGACCGGAGGGATGCCCAGGAGGAGCTGAGCCGGAAAGGTGTCGATGACGAGCCGGATGCCATAGAGCCCGGTGAACAGGGCGAACCAGAGGGGCGAGCGGTCCCTACCCCGGCGGAACAGGATCGCCAGAGCCCCGACCACCACGGCGAGACCGCTCAGGAAGATGCCGGCGACGACCGGCGGCAGGTCCGCGCGGAGGGCGTGGAGCACGCCGGGGGGCACGGACGCAGAGGTGGCGGCAAGCACGGCCACAGTGTACCCGGACTAGCTCACGCCCGGCGGCTTCCGCGATCGCCATAGGGCGGTGACTGGTTGCCGAAGTCCCAATTGGGACTAGGATCGAGTCGATGCGCGCAGACGATCTGAAGAGGAACAAATGGACATCAAACCCATCAGAACCGAGGACGATTATCGAGCGACTCTCCAGGAGATCGAGTCGCTGATGGCAGCTGAGTCCGGCACTCCCGAGGGAGAGCGGCTCGACGTGCTGGTCACTCTGGTCGAAGCCTACGAGCGCAAGCACTTCCCGCTCGACCTGCCCGCCCTCACGCCCGATCCAGCGCCAGCGGCTGTAGGTGCCGGGTAGGTGCAGGGTTCCGTCAACGTTGGGGCGGAGGCGGAGTTTTCCCCCACCCAAAGACCCTCACCCCCTGGCCCCCTCTCCCACCCGCACTCCCATCCCCCGGGAGAGGGGGAAATCCCCAACGCTCGCCTTTGCAATGTCTTGGGCGGTGGCGCCCCCTCTCCCGGGCGGGCGTGAGTGCGGGTGGGAGAGGGGGACGGGGGGTGAGGGTGGGCGGGCGGAGGCACCCGCTACGATGACTTTGACGGGACCCTGCCGGGTTGGCGGCCCAGGGGTGGCGGCAAGCACGGGCCACAGTGTACCCTCACCCCCGCCATGCGACTGCTTCTCGTCGAGGACTCCGAGCGCCTGCGCCGTTCGCTGGCCCGCGGGTTGCGCCGGGAGGGGTATGCCGTCGATCTGGCCGCGGACGGCCGGGAGGGGCTCTGGCATGCCAGCGAGAACGCCTACGACGTGATCGTCCTCGACCTGATGCTCCCCGCGATCGACGGCCTGACAGTCCTCCGCACGCTGCGCGAGCGCGGGATCTCCACCTATGTCCTCATCCTGTCGGCCAAGGACATGGTGGAGGACCGGGTCCAGGGGCTCTCCCTGGGCGCCGACGACTATCTGGTCAAGCCGTTCTCCTTCGCCGAGCTGTGCGCCCGGATCCAGGCTCTCGTCCGGCGCTCCTACGGTTCCAAGAGCCCGGTGCTCCGCGTCGGCGAGCTGACCGTGGACACCGGCTCCCGCCGGGTGAGCTACGGGAATCAGACCCTGAGCCTGACCCCGCGCGAGTACAGCCTGATCGAGCTGCTGGTCCGGCGGGCCGGCGACGTGGTGGGCCGCGAGGAGCTGTGGGAGCACCTCTATGAGTTCGATTCGGCCACGGCGAGCAACGTCATCGAGGTCATGGTCTACTCGCTGCGCCGCAAGCTCGGGCCGGGCGCGGACCTGATCAAGACCCGGCGGGGACAGGGCTACATCGTCCATCAGGAGGAACGGGGGGAGACGTGAGATCGCTCCGTGGCCGCCTGACGGTCTGGCTGCTCGGCGGCGCGGGGCTCCTGCTCGCTCTCGGCGCCCTGGCTCTCGCGCGGGTCACCGATCTCGACCTGCAACGGGAGTTCGACCGCGCCCTGCTCGCCGAGGCGCACTCGCTGGTGACCCTGACCGAGCAGGAAGAGGGCAGGGTCTGGCTGGAATCCGCCGACGACATGCCGGAATTCGCCGCCGGGAAGAACCCGGAGTACTTCGAGATCTGGAGCGCGGACGGCCGCGTGGTCGCGCGCTCGCCCTCGCTCGGCCACGGCGATCTCCGAAAGCGGGGCGCCACGCCGCTCAACCGGCCGCGGTTCTCCGATCGCCGGCTCCCCGACGGCAGCTCCGGCCGATTGATCGAGATCCGGTTCCTCCCCCGCTATGAGGAGATGGAGACCGACGGACGGCCCGAAGCCTCCCCGTCTCCCCCTCCGGGGAGCGTGCCGCCGGTCACCCTGGTCGTGGCGCGCAGCCGGGAGAGCCTCGACGCCCTCCTCGCCTCGCTGCACGCCACCTTGGCCGGGCTCGTCCTGGTCCTCCTCGCCGGCATGGCGGTGCTGGTCCGCCTGAGCCTGGCGGCAGGGCTCGCGCCGGTCGACCGGCTGGCCGCGAGGCTCCGCGACCTCGACGCCGAGTCTCTCGACCAGAGGCTCGACGAGAGCGCGGCGCCCGCCGAGCTGGCGCCGGTCGTGGAGCACCTGAACGGGCTGCTCGGCCGCCTGGAGGCCTCGTTCGCGCGCGAGCGGACCTTCTCCTCCAACTTCGCGCACGAGCTGCGCACTCCCCTCGCCGAGCTTCGCACCCTCTCCGAGGTCGCCTTGCGCTGGCCCGAGGACGCGGCCGAAATGGCCGAAGCCCTCGCCGACATCCGCTCGGTCGGCCTCCAGATGGAGTCGATCGTGGCCAACCTGCTCGACCTGGCGCGCTGCGAGGGGGGGCTGCACGTGGTCCAGAGCGGCGAGCTCGCGGTGGCCGAGGCGGTCGAGAGGTGCTGGCAGCAGGTCGCGGAGGAGGCCGCCGAGCGCGAGGTCTCCCTGGTGCAAACGATCTCTCCCGGCCTCGCGGTGACCACGGACCGCGAGAAGCTCGACCGGATTCTGGTCAACGTCTTCTCGAACGCGGTCGCCTACAGCCCGCCCGGCAGCGAGGTCCGCTGCGCCGCCTGCGCCATGGACGGCGGTTTCCTCCTGTCGGTCAGCAATCCCACCGACGCGCTGGAAGCGGGCGACCTGCCGCGGATCTTCGACCGCTTCTGGCGCAAGGACGCGGCGCGCGCCGCAGCCCGCCACGCCGGCCTCGGCCTGTCGCTGGTCGCCGCCTTCTGTGCGCTGCTCGGGATCCGGGTGGAAACCCGGTTGAATCCGGGACGGATCTTCGAGATCCGCCTGCACGGCTCTCAGTCGACGCAGACCTCGCCGAAATAGACTCCTCCGGGCTGGACGAAGATCATCCCTCCCCCCTCGGCGAGGCGGTACAGGGGCTTCGGGTTCCTCGCTTCCACAAGATCGGGCACGTGCGGGCTCGGGACGTACTCGAGCTTGGGGAAGCGCGCCCGCAAGGCGTCGACGATCTCATCCCGGCCGGGTGGGCCGGAGCGGCCCTCGAGCGGCAGCCAGATCGCCTCCAGATGGCTGTCGCCCGCATCGGCCGAGAATTCGAGGCGCAGCGGCTGCTGCATCAGCTCCGTCTCCAGAGGGTAGTAGCCGCAGAGCTCGTCCTGGGTCGCGCTGCCGAGCGCCGGCAGCCGCCGCTCCAGCACCTGCTCGGCCTGATGGAAGGTCATCCCGATCTCCAATCCTCCCCAGCCCAGCCGCCCTCTGCGCAGGGTGATCTGGCGGATGGCGTCGATCGAGCGCGAGAAGCGGACCGCGGGCTCGCCCCCGGTCCCCGGCCCCCGCCCCGACGAGATGCAGGCGGCCGCCGTCACGACGAGCAAAGGCAGGACGGCGGCCAGAAAGCCGTTAGTGGTGCTCGTTCCCCTGGAGGCTCTCATAGATCGTGCCGATCCAGCGATCCGTCTTGATGAAGCCGCTCCCCCACTCTGTCCATTCCTCGGGCAGCCCCTCTTTCTGGATTGTTGCGAGATCCTTGCCCGCCTTGATCTTCGCCTGCACGATCCCGGAGGTCTCGACGAGCATGCGGTGGAACTCCTTCAAGTCCGCGAGCGTCGAGAGCGGGCCGTGGCCGGGGATGATCCTGGCGTCGGCCGGGATCATCGTCAGCAGCTTCCCGACGTTCTCGGTCAGCCCCTGGACGCTGCCGCCGCTCTCCAGGTCGACGAACGGGAACCGGTGGCCGGCGAAGAAGTCGTCCCCCATGTGGACCACGTTCGAGCCGGTGAAGAAGATCACGCTGTCGCCGTCGGTGTGGCCGTGCGGGAAGTGGATCGCCTTGATCTCCTCGCCGTTGAAGTGGACCGACAGCGACTCGTCGAAGGTGATCACCGGCAGGCCCTCCTTGGGCAGCGGCGCAACCTTGTCGCCCATCACCGTCTGCTCGGTCGACAGGCGTTTGCGCACGTTGGTCTGGGCGATGATCGTGCCCTCCTTGCCGAAGACCGGATTGCCGCCCGTATGGTCGCCGTGCCAGTGGGTGTTGAGCACGAACTGGAGGTTGCCCGGGTCGAGCTGCCGGAGCGCGAACCGGATCTTGTCGGCCAGCGGTGCGAACTGGTCGTCGACGATGAGGATGCCGTCAGGTCCCACCGACACGCCGATGTTGCCGCCGGCGCCCTCCAACATGTAGATATTGCCGGCGACCTTGGTCGCCTTGACCTCCACCTTCGAGAAATCCCGGTCCTGCGCCGCGGCGGAGCCGGCGGCCAGCGCCAGCAGCACGAGCGCGCTCTGGATCTGGAGCTTGCGCATCTCAAGTCCCCCTTGTGGCAGTTCTTTCTACAGCGCGTGAGACTCTACCACGAGGGTCCTCACCGCAGGCCTGTCACTCGGTCCGGATCGCGAGCATCGGGCTGAGCGAGATCGCCCGCAGGGCCGGGATCAGGGTGGCTCCGAAGGCCACCAGCGCGAGGACGGCCGAGGTGACGCCGAAGGCCGCGGGATCGGTCGGGCTGACGCCGAAGAGCAGCCCCTTGACCAGCCGCGTGGCGGCGAAGGCCAGCACCAGACCCGCCACCAGACCCACCCCGACCACGGTCAGGCCCTGCCGCAACACCAGCCGGAGCACGTCCCTGTGCTGTGCCCCGAGCGCCATGCGCACCCCGATCTCCCGCGACCTCTGCGTCACCGCGAAGGACATCACGCCGTAGAGGCCCACGGAGGCCAGGCACAGCGCCAGGATACCGAACAGGGCGAGGAGAGTCGCGCCGGCCCGCGGCAGCGCGAGAGCATTGCCGAGGAGGTCCGGCACCGTGGACACGCCGACCAGCGGCATGCTGGGCGCCATCGACCGCATCTCCCGCTGGACCTCCTGCAGAACGCCGTCCGGCTCGTGCTCGCTGCGCACCACCAGGGTGACGTTGGTGACATAGCGCTGCGCCAGCGGCTCGTAGACGTAGGGCTGCGGATCTTCCCCGGGATTGTTGTATTTGATGTCGCGGGCGACGCCCACCACCTCGACGGGATCGTCCCCGAAGAAATGGAACCGCTTGCCGATCGGGTCCTGCCCCGGCCAGTACGTCTCGGCCATCGTCTGGTTGACGACCACCACCGGCAGAGACCCTTTGCGGTCCGCCTCGCTGAACGCGCGGCCGCGCTGGATCGGAATGCCCACGGTGTCGAAGTACTCGGGCGTCACGGTGTTGACCTGCATCAGGACGCCGTTGCCTGCGTTCTCCTCTCCTTCGAGGAAGACGGAACGCAGGAAGGAACCCTGGAACGGGCCGGCCTGCCCCAGGGCCACCGCCGCCACCCCCGGCACCCGGGCGATCCGCTCGCGCACGTCGCGGTAGAACTGTTCGCCCCGGCTCTGGTCCCACCCCTGGAGACCGACGTCGAACCCGACCACGGCGAGGCGCTCGGACGGGAACCCGGGATCGACGCGCTGGATCTCTCCCAGGCTGCGGACGAAGAGGCCGGCCGCGATGAGCGATACCAGGGACAGGGCCACCTGCCCCGCCACCAGGGTGCCGCGCACTCCGAAGCCGCGCGAGACCGCGGTCTCCATCTGCGCCTGATTCTTGAGCGCCGACACCAGGTCGGCCTTGGTGGCCTGGAGCGCCGGCACCAAGCCGAAGATCAGGCCGGTCAGGAGCGACACGCCGAGCGTGAAAGCGAGCGCCCGCAGGTCGACGGGCAGGTCGAGAGCCAGCGGAAACGCTCCTCCCGGGAGGAGCTTCGGCAGGAGCGTCTGGACCCAGCGGGCGACCAGCAGGCCGACCGCGCCGCCGAGGAGAGCGAGCAGCAGGCTCTCGGTCAGCAGCTGGCGGATCAACCGGCCGCGCGCCGCGCCCTGCGACAGGCGGACCGCGATCTCGCGCCGGCGCGCCGCCGCCTGCGCCAAGAGGAGGTTCGAGACGTTGGCGCAGGCGATCAGGAGCACCAGGCCGACCACCGCCATCAGCAGCCCGGTGCCGGCCATGACGCCCTGCCGGAGGCCCGGATTGAGCGAAGCCTCGGCCAGCGGGACGAGCTGGACGGTGCGCCCCTTGTTGTCGACCGGGTAGTCGTGCTGGAGCCTCTGGCCGAGGGTCGCGAGCTCGGCGCGCGCCTGAGCGAGCGAGACGCCGGGCTTCAAGCGGCCGACGGTGCTGACGAACAGGCCGCGCCGCGTCTCGTACCAGTTGAACGCCTCGTTGGGCTGGACCTGGCGGTTCATCGCCATCGGAATCCAGAACTGCGGCTGGATGCCGACGTCCGTGCCGGTGAACGCTTCGGGAGCGATGCCGATGACGGTGTAGCCGCTGCCGTTGATCGTGAGGGTCTCGCCCACGGCTCGCGGATCGCCGCCCAGGTCCTGCATCCAGAAGCGGTGGGAGACCACGACGACCGGGTGGGCTCCCGGCTGACCGTCCTCGTCGGGGAGGAAGGTCCGGCCGCGGACCGCGCGGATGCCGAGCAGGTCGAAGTAGTTGCCCGAGACGAGCTCCCCCACCGCGCGGGCCGGCTCCGGGCCGCTCTGGAGGCTGACCGCGACGAAATTGTAGCCCAGGATGCCGGAGAAGCTCCGGCTCATCTGCCGGTAGTCCTTCCAGTTGAGATGGGAGAGCGGCACGAACCCGGGGTTCTTCTCGTCCTTGGTGTAGATCGACACCAGGGTCTCGGGGTGGTCGACCGGTACGGTGTGCCAGAGGAGGGCGTTGACGAGACTGAAGATCGCGGTGTTGGCGCCGATCCCCAGCGCGAGCGACAGGACGGCCACGGCCGTGAAGACCGGCCGCCTGACCAGGATGCGGAGCCCGTACTTGAGGTCCAGCAGCAGATTTTCCATGGGAGATCCCTCCTGGTACGAGAGTACGCCCTGGAAGGGTGGAGGTTTCAATGCGGAAGCGGCGACCACCCCCGGGTGATCGCCGGATTTGGGGCGTGAGGCGCTAGCGGCTCAAGGGCAGCCGCCGATGCAACCGGCAATGCAGCTGTTGTAGCCATAATGACAAGCTCTGCACTCGGCCGGAAATGTGCAGTTGTCTATGCAGTTATCCTGGTTGTTCTGGCACATCTCGCAACAGGTCTCTGGGCAGCAATCCCCCTGGACACCGTTGCAGATGACGCATCGATTGTTAATACCGCCGGTCGAACAAGAGCCGCCGGAGCCGCCGACCGAGCAGGATTTCACCTCGCCGTTGGCACACTCGACCTGAACAGTGCAGGTCATGAACAAGGGCTCGGGAGTGCCGATCATCGGGGTGCCACACCTGGCCGGGGCCGCTATGGTGGCGACCGGGCCTTCGGCTCCTCCCTTGGCCTCATCGGCGAGGCTGGGAGAAGCGAGGAGGAGGAGACTACAGCAGGCGAGGACGAGGCGCGGATTCGGTCTCATGGCGGTCTCCCTTGCGAAAGAAGCGTCCAAGTACCGGGAGGGATAACGGTGGCCTGGGTAGGCCGTTCCTTCGCAACTATACAGTAAAACCGGGTAGAACCAGCAAGCCCGCTAACCTACCGAGCTCGCCTTTGACGTGCGCTGGAGCTCTCCCCCCGCCCGACCCTCACCCCGACCCTCTCCCACCCGCACTCACGCCCGCCCGGGGAGAGGGCGCCACCGCACAAGAGGCTTCAACAGGAGGAAGTTGGGAGGGCTCCCCCCGTCCATGGTATCTTCCTGCGGTCGTGCCGACCGACAGCGAGATGCCGGATCCCTTGATTTATCCTTCCGGTTTTTTCGTGTTTCGTACGCCGCTTCTCCCCTACGAGGAGCTGGAGGCGTGGAGCGCGGGGCTGGAGACGGTCCGAGTAACCGCCGACCGGCTGGAGGAGCTGGAGCGGGCCCTGGCCGCCGACCGCGCGGTCCTGCGCGCCCGGCTGCGCGATCTCTGTGCCCGTCCCGAGATCCTGGAGGCCCTCTTCCTCGCCTCGCCGTCGTTCGTCGACGGCCTCCCTCTCTGGCTCGACCAGCCGGACAGCAAGAAGGGGCAGCGGGTGGAGCGCGTGCTCGTCCGCTACTTCTACCGGATGGCGGCGCGCGCCACTCCGTTCGGCCTCTTCTCCGGCTGCTCGGTCGGCACTCTCCCGGCCGCCGAGACCCGCCTCCATCTCTCTCCGCGCGGGCGCTATGAGCGGCACACCCGGCTCGACATGGACTATCTCTTCGCCCTCTGCGAGGAGCTCGGGCGCGACCCGCGGATCCGCGAGGGCCTGCTCTACCATCCCAACTCGAGCCTCTATCGCGCCGCCGGCCGCCTGCGCTACGCCGAAGCCCGGCTGGTGAAGAAGGTCCGCTCGCACCACTTGGTGGCGGTGGAGCCGACCCACTATCTCGAAGACACCCTCCGCCGCGCGTCGGACGGAGCGCGTATCGCCGACCTGGCGGCTGCGCTCGTGGCCTCCGACCTCGACGGCGACACCACGCTGGAGGAGGCCGCCGAGTACATCGGCGAGCTGATCGACAGCCAGATCCTGGTCTCCGACCTGTCGCCCCTGGTGACCGGACCCGAAGCCATCCACGAGCTGATCGACCAGCTGCGCGGCTACCCGGGCGATGCGCCCCTCGCCGCCGAGAAGCTCGCCCGGGCGCGCGACGAGCTGGCCGCTCTCGACGCCGGCGGCCCCGGCGCCCCTCCGGAGCGATACCGCGGGCTCGCCCAGGACCTGGAGGCTCTCCCGACGCCGGTCGAGCTCGCCCGCCTCTTCCAGCTCGACATGGTCAAGCCCGGGGACCGGCCGGCTCTCGGTGCCACGGTCCTCGACGAGGTCCTGCGCGGCATCGACCTGCTGCGCCGCATCTCGCCCCGGCGGCAGGACCAGCTGGACAGCTTTCGCAAAGAGTTCACCGAGCGCTACGGCGAAGGGCGCGAGGTGCTCCTCGTCGAGGCTCTCGACGAGGAGATCGGCATCGGCTTCGAGCGCTCGTCGGACGTCGGCGCCGAGGCGTCCCCCCTTCTCTATGGACTGCCGCTGGCCGCTCCCGCGGCCGACGCGAGCGTCACCTGGGGGACGCGCGAAAACTACCTGTTCGACCGGCTGACCGAGGTGCTGGCCACGGGCGCCCGCACGATGGAGCTCACCCCGAAGGACCTGGAGCGCCTCTCGCCCTACTCCGGTCCGGACGGCGGGGAGATCCCCCATCTCGCCGATGCCTTCCAGGTCATGGTCCACCTGGCGGCCGCCTCGCCCGAGGCGCTGAACGCCGGCGACTTCCAGATCCTTCTGGGCGGCGCCGTGGGACCGTCGGGCGCCCGGTTGCTCGGCCGCTTCTGCCACGCCGATCCCGAGCTCCACCGCCAGGTCGAGGTCCACCTGCGGCAGGAGGAGGCGCACTCACCCGAAGCGATCTATGCCGAGATCGTCCATCTGCCGCAGGGGCGCATCGGCAACATCCTGTCGCGGCCGGTGCTGCGCGAGCACGAGATCCCCTTCCTGGGACGCTCGGGCGCGCCTCGCGAGCACCAGATCCCGGTGACCGATCTGGCGGTGACGGTACGGGGCTCACGGATCGTCCTGCGCTCCTTCCGGCTCGGCCGCGAGGTGATCCCGCGGCTGACCAGCGCCCACAACTACCGGCGGGGCAGCCTCGGAATCTACCGCTTCCTCTGCATGCTGCAGACGCAGGGGACCCAGGGGGGTGCCATGTGGAGCTGGGGGCCTCTCGAGAGCTCTCTCTTCCTGCCGCGGGTGACCGCCGGCCGGCTCGTTCTCGCGCGCGCCACCTGGATCATCTCCGGCGATGAGATCAAGGCGATCGTCAAGCTCGCGGGTGCCGCTCGCTTCGCCGCCCTGCGCGCCTGGCGCGAGCGCCGCCGCATCCCCCGGATCGCCAACCTGGCGGACGGCGACAACGAGCTGCTGGTCGACTTCGAGAACGTCCTCTCGGTGGAGACGTTCCTCGATCTGGTCGAGGAGCGCGAACGGGCCCGCCTCCTCGAGGTGTACCCGGAGCCGGACCAGCTCATCGCGCGCGGCCCCGAGGGGCGCTTCCTCCACGAGATCCTGATCCCCTTCGTGGCCCGCCCGCGCGAGACCGCCCACGCGGCCGTGCCGGAAGCGCCGCGGCCCACCGCGCCGCCGGCCGTCCGACGCTCGTTTCCGCCGGGCTCCGAGTGGCTGTACGTCAAGCTCTACACCGGCACCTCCACGGCCGACGGCCTGCTGCGCGACATCGTGGGCCCGGCGGTGCGCGAGGCGCTGGCCTCGGGAGCGGCCGATTCCTGGTTCTTCATCCGCTATGCCGATCCCCAATGGCACCTGCGGGTGCGCCTGCACGGCGATCCGGCGGCCCTGCACGGCCGGGTGCTCCCCGCCCTCCATGAGTCGCTCGCCGGCTTTCTGGCCGACGGCCGGCTGTGGAAGGTGCAGCTCGACACCTACGACCGCGAGGTGGAGCGCTACGGCGGCCCGGAAGGGATCGAGCTCGCCGAGCGCCTGTTCCGCGCCGACAGCGACGCGGTCCTGGAGATCGTCGAGATGCTCGAAGGAGATGAGGGAGCGGACATCCGCTGGCGCCTGGCTCTCCTCGGCTGCAATCTCCTGTTCTCCGATCTCGGCCTGGCCCCGGAGGCCCGGCGAACCGCCCTCGGGCACCTCCGGGCTTCCTTCCTGCGCGAGTTCAGCGGTGGCAAGCCTCTGCGCGTCCAGCTCGACCAGAAGCTGCGCGACGAGCGACGGAGCCTCGCCATCCTGCTGGAGGGTGGATCAGGCGCGGACGACATTCTCGCACCGGCCTTCGACGTGCTGGCGCGGCGCTCTCAGGCCATCGTCCCGATCGCCGGGGAGATGCGGCAGAGGGAAGCCGCCGGCCGTCTCACCGTGCCGGTGGCGGAGATGTCCACCAGCCTGGTCCACATGTTCGTCAACCGGATCATCCGTTCGGCGGCGCGGGCCCACGAGCTCGTGCTCTACGACTTCCTCGATCAGCTTCACGAATCGCGCGAGGCGCGGAAGCGGAAGAACCTCACCTCTGACCTGCCGAAGCCTTCTTGACCTCCTGACTTCCCAGCTCCCGCAGGGTCTCTTTCGTGAGGCTCAGCTTTTTGAGCTTTTTTCTCTTCTTCTTCTTTTCCATCGCTCTCCTCCTCATCGCATTTGAAAGGACGGACGGCACCGTTACGGATAAGGTGCACGTTGAAGTCAAAACCGTGCCAGCAAGATGAGGGTGCTATCCTTCGCGCCATGCGCCGGCTCCACCTGACCACCGGCGGCGAGAGCCACGGGCCCGGCCTCACCGCGATCCTCACCGGCCTGCCCGCGGGTCTGCGGGTGGATTTCGACCTTCTGGCCAGCGATCTGGCCCGGCGGCAGCACGGCTACGGCCGCGGCAACCGGATGAAGATCGAGAAGGACGCCGCCGAGATCCGCGGCGGCGTGCGCGGTGGCGAGACCCTGGGCAGCCCTCTCGTCCTCTGGATCGTCAACCGCGACTACGCCAACTGGGAGCCGATGATGAGCCCCGTCGAGATCGACCCCCGGCGGGCCGAGCAGCGGCGGGTCCACATCCCCCGCCCCGGCCATACCGACCTGGCCGGCGGCATCAAGTACCTGCGGCACGACCTGCGGGACATCCTGGAGCGGGCCTCGGCCCGGGAGACCACCGCCCGCGTCGCGGCCGGCGCGTTCGCCCGCATGCTCCTCGCCGAAGTGGGCGTCGAGATCCGCAGCGGCGTCCGCTTCCTCGGCCCGGTCGGCGCCGACTCTCCCGTCCCCGCCTGGGAAGACCTCCTGCGGGTGGACGAGACCTCTCCTCTGCGCGCCATCGACCGCTCGCTGGAGGAGGAGATGGTCCGTCTCGTCGACCGTGCGCAGCAGGAGGGGGACACCCTGGGCGGCGCGGTGACGGTGATCGCCCACAACGTTCCGGCAGGGCTCGGCTCCCACGTGCAGTGGGACGAGAAGCTGGACGGCCGCCTCGCCCAGGCCGTCCTGTCGATCCACGCGATGAAAGCCGTCGAGATCGGCGCCGGGATCCAGGGGTCGCGGGGCTTTGGCAGCGCGGCGCACGATCCCATCTGCCAAGGCTTTCGCCGGCCGACCAACCGCGCCGGAGGTCTCGAGGGAGGGGTCACCAACGGCGAGGACCTGGTGATCACCGCCTACAAGAAGCCCATCGCCACCCTGCGCCAGGGGATGCCGAGCGTCGATCTCGACACCGGCGAGGAGACGGTCTCGGAGTACGAGCGGAGCGACGTCACGGCTCTCCCCGCCGCCGGAGTCATCGCCGAGTCCATGGTCGCCCTGGTCCTCGCCGACGCGCTGCTGGAGAAGGTGGGCGGGGATTCGATGACCGAATTCCGCGCCCATTTCGAGGCGACGCTGGGGCAGCAGCGGGGGTGGCCGAAGGAGGAATTGCAATGAAGCTCTCCACCCATTACGATCTCCCGTTCGTCCTCGCCCTCGCCGCCACGATCTGGTGCGCCTGGATCGGAGCCGTGCTCTGGGAGGCGAGCCTCCGCGGCCACTCGACGCTCGGCCCCTATCCCCTGTTCATTCCGGTGATTCTGGCAGCCGTGGCGACTCTCGTCGCCCGCTTGCGGTCCCCCGGCTTCCTCGCCGTCCTCGTCGTGCTCTTCCTCGGCTACAAGCTCCTCACCGGGTTTTCGATCGGCGGCGCCTATCAAGGCCCTGCGATCCTCCTCGAGACCGCCGTGCTGGCAGACCTCGCGCTCTCCTGGTGGGACGCACGGGGAATGAGAGAGGCGTGAGAGCAAAGGGAGTAGAATAGTGGCTGCTCAAACTATCCCATGGAGGCTCCCGTCATGGCCGACGTCAAGATCATCGCCAGTCCGGATTTCCCCGAGCAGACCGCCGAGGTCTTCACCGTGCTGGACAGCGTGCTCCTGGGCATTCGCGACAAGGGTGGGGCGGAGGGCGAGAAGATCGACCTCAAGGACAACCTCGAAAGCGTCGCCGTGCAGACCGAGGCCGAGACCCGGAGCCTGCTGGGCGCCGCCGGCTGGGGGCTCGCCGGCTCCTGGCTGCTCGGTCCGCCCGGTCTCCTCCTCGGCGCGTTGTGGGGAGCCCGCAAGCAGAAGGAGATCTGCTTCGAAGCCCACCTCAAAGACGGCCGGAAGTTCCTGGGGATCGCCGACGTCCCCACCTTCCAGAAGCTCAAAGCCGCCACCTTCAGGTAGAAGACCTCACCCTCTCGGTCCTCCTCTCCCTTCGCCCCCGCCGGCCGGGAGAGGGGGAGGGGGTGAGGGTATATCCTTCCCCCCATGCACCCCCTGGAGCCCTCCGCCGACGAGATGCGCCGCCTGGTGCGGGAGGCGATGGAGCGGATCGTCGAGCACATCGAGTCCCTACCGGACCAGCCCGCGTCGCGGACGCGCGGCGCGGTCCGGCTGGCGCGGACCCTGGCCGAGCCTCTCCCCGAGGAGGGGACCCCCTACAGGAAGCTCCTCGACCTCCTCTTCCGCAAGGCCGTTCCGGCGTCGCTCAACACCGCCGGCCCGGGATACCTGGCCTACATCCCGGGAGGCGGTCTCTTCCACGCGGCGGTCGCCGACCTGATCGCGGACGCAGTCAACCGCTACACCGGGATCTCCGCCGCGGCGCCGGCCCTGGTCCAGCTCGAGGCCAACGTGCTCGACTGGCTGCGCCAGATCTCTGGCTTCCCTCCGGAGACCAGGGGGCTCCTGACCAGCGGCGGCTCGATGTCGATCCTGATCGCTCTGGTCACCGCGCGGCGGGAGCGGCTGCCGGAGGATTTCCTGAAGGGCACGCTCTATGCCTCGGACCAGACGCACCACTCGGTGACGAAGAGCGCGGTCCTCGCCGGATTCCCGCCGGCCAACGTCCGGGAGGTGCCGTCCGACGAGCGCTTCCGCATCCGCCTGGATTCCCTGGAGGAACAGATTGCGGAGGACCGGCGGCGCGGCCTGACCCCCTTCCTGGTGGTCGGCAACGCGGGGACGACCAATAGCGGAGCCGTCGATCCCCTCCCCGAGCTGGCGGAGATCGCCCGCCGGCACGGGCTCTGGTTCCACGTCGACGGCGCCTACGGCGGCTTCTTCCGGCTGACCGAGGAAGGGACGCGCATCCTGCGCGGCCTGGAGCTCGCCGACTCGCTCGTCCTCGATCCGCACAAGAGCCTCTTCCTGCCGTACGGGACGGGGGCTCTCCTGGTGAGCGACGGCGCGGCCCTGCGCCGCACGCACACCGCCGAGGCGGACTACATGCCGGCGGTTCCCGAAGACCCGGCGGTCCTGGACTTCGCCGAGATGGGGCCCGAGCTGACCCGCCCGTACCGCGGCCTGCGCCTCTGGCTGCCGATCAAGCTCCTGGGGATCGCGCCGTTCCGCGACGCCCTCCAGGAGAAGCTGGAGCTGGCCCGCCAGGCCGCGGACGAGGTGCGCCGGATGCCCGGCATCGAGATGGTCGCCGAGCCGGAGCTGTCGCTCTTCGCCTTCCGGCAGGTGCGGCCGGGGCTGGACGGTCCGGCGCTCGACCGGCTGAACGTGGGCTTCCTGAAGCGGATCAACGAGCGGAAGCGGGTCTTCCTGACCGGCACGCGCCTCAACGGGCGTTTCGCCCTTCGGATGTGCGTCCTGTCCTTCCGGACGCACCGGGAACGGGTGGCGATGGCGGTGGAGGACATCGCGGATGTGCTACGCTGCTCTCGTGAGCCGGCCTGAGCTCCAGGGCGCCGGGGCGCCATGCGCGACAGCAAGATCATCCTCATCCTCCTGTCCATCCTGACCTTCCTGGCGCTCGGGTTCGTCCTCAATCTGCTCCAGCCGATCCTCATCCCCCTGGTGGTGGCGGTCTTCCTGTTCCAGATCTTCACGCCGCTGATGACGGCGCTGCGGGCGCGCCGGGTGCCGGCGACGCTGGTGATCGTGCTCGTGCTGATCGTCGTCTCGGCCGTCCTCGTTCTCTCGTCCTGGATCCTCTACTCCACCCTCGGCTCGTTCTCCGACTCGCTGCCGCAATACCAGCACCGGCTGACCGAGCTCCTCGACCACGCCTCGACCCGTCTGGTGGTCACGGTCCCGCGCCTGCGCGGACCGATCGCGCGCTTCCGCTGGGACCAGGCGCTGGAGCTCTCGTCGATCACCAGCATGGCGGCGGCCGGCCTGGGCTCGTTCCTGGTCTTCGTCAGCCATCTGGTGTTGATCCTCCTCTTCCTGGTCTTCCTCCTCTTGGGGAGCGAGAGCTTCCCGCTCAAGCTGGGGCGCGCGCTCAATCCGCGCTACGCCGAGCGGGTCGCCGAGGTGATGCACAACATCGAGGAGCAGGTGCGGCGCTACCTCCTGGCCAAGACGCTGATCAACCTCGGCAACGGCATGGTGGTGACCATCCTGTTCGCTTCCTTCGGCGTCGACTTCCCGCTGCTCTGGGGCTTCCTGACCTTCCTCGCCCACTACATCCCGCAGATCGGGGGCGTGCTGTCGGTGGGTCTGCCGACGGTCTTCCTGCTCCTCCAGTTCAACTCGATCGGCTGGGCGCTCTTCGTCGCGTCGCTCAACCTGGCCGTGCAGTTCATCATCGGCAACGTGGTGGAACCGGAGATGATGGGTGAGCGGCTGGACCTGAGCCCGATGCTCGTGCTGCTCGCCCTGATCTTCTGGGGCTGGCTCTGGGGTCCGTGGGGCATGGTGCTCGCCGTGCCGATCACCGCCACTCTCCGCATCGTCTGCGAAAACGTCCGGCCACTTCAGCCGCTCGCCGTGCTGATGAGCGCGTCGTCGGAGCCGGAGGAACCGGCGGCCCCGGTGACCGGCCAATCCGGCGAACCGGTTGACGGTCCCCTGATTTCCTCCTAGAGTGACGCCAGACAGTTTCCACAAGCCCGGGCAACCGGGAAGGAGGAGAGCATGACGGCTACCCTGTTGTCGCTGCTCGCGTTCCAGAACAACTACGAACAGCCGAGCGCAGCGGTGGGCATCGTCCCGATGATCATCGGGATCGTGATCGCGGTTGTTTCGATCGCCGGGATGTGGAAGGTTTTCGAAAAGGCGGGCGAGCCTGGATGGGCTGCGATCATTCCCATCTACAACTTCATCGTGCTCCTGAAGATCGCCGGAAGGCCGGCCTGGTGGGTCCTCCTCATGCTCATTCCGGTCGTGAACCTCATCATCCTCTTCATGATCTCGATCGAGATCGCCAGACGCTTCGGCAAGGGCACGGGCTTCGGGATCGGTCTGGCTCTCCTGGGGTTCATCTTCTACCCGGTCCTCGGCTTCGGCGACGCCCGCTACAAACCGGGTTTCGTCCCAGCCTGACCCGCCCTGTAATCCTTTTCCCCTGCCGGCGTTCCTTCCGGCGGGGGCTGTTCCCCCGCTCGATGCGGAGATTCACGATGAGATCCCTCTCTCGTTCGTTCGTTTTTGGCCTGTTCCTGGTCTGGGCCCAGCGTGCCCAGGCCGCAGACCCGCAGGAGATCCTGGCGCGGGCCAAGGCGGCCTCCGGCGGCGCGGCCTGGGATGCGGTGCGGACGATCCATTCCAAAGTTCGGGTCGAGACCGGCGGCATGACCGGCACCGCCGAGTCCTGGGAGGACGTCCGCGCCGGCCGCTTCGTCGACACCTACCAGCTCGCCTCCGTGACCGGCGCCGAGGGGTTCGATGGGACGAAGAGCTGGTCCCAGGACGGCACCGGCGACGTGACGCTCTCGGACAGCGGCGACGATACTGAAGGCGCGGCAAACGAGGCCTGGCGCCGCTCCCTCTCCTACTGGTACTCGGACCGGCGGCAGGGCGAGATTACGGACGGAGGCGAGCGCCGGAAAGGGGATCGGACCTTCCATGTCCTGCGCATCCTTCCGGCCGGCGGCCGCCCCTTCGAGCTGTGGATCGACGCCGCCACGTTCCTGATCGACCGCACCGTTGAGAAGGCCGCGAAAGAGACCCGCACAATCTCCTTCTCCGATTATCGAGAGATCGCCGGCCTTTTGCTCCCCTTCCGGCTGCACGAGACCAACGGCGACGCGCGCTTCGATCAGCTCGTCACCTATGAGACGTACGAGATCAATCCGCAGATCGAAGCGGCGCGATTCGAGGTGCCGCGGGTGCGCACCGATGATTTTTCGATTGCGGACGGTGCCACCTCTGTGACCATCCCCTTCGATCTGACCAACAATCACATTTACGTCGACGTCCGGGTGAACGGCCGGCCGCTCCGCCTCATGCTCGACACCGGCGGTTTCAACGTCCTCACGCCGCCGACCGCCGAGGCGATGGGGCTCAAGCCCGAGGGGAGCTTCCAGGCGCACGGCACCGGGGAGGAGTCAGAGAGCTTCGGGGTCCTCCGCGTCGACGAGGTCCGGATCGGCGGCGCCACGGTGCGCAACCAGGTCTTCTACGCTCTGCCCTTCCGGGAGCTGGACAAGGTCGAAGGAGTGCCGCTGCCGGGCCTGCTCGGCTTCGAGGTCTTCAAGCGCTTCGTGGTGCGGATCGATTATGCCGAACGGCGCCTCACCCTCACACTTCCGGAGGCGTTCAAGGAGCCCGCCGGCGCCACTCCGGTCGCCTTCACCTTCGACGAGATGACGCCGCAGGTGGAGGGGAAGCTCGACGGCGTCCCCGGCAAGTTCACCATCGACACGGGGAGCCGCTCGTCGCTCGACGTGAACCGGCCGTTCGCCGAGCAGCACAAGCTATTCGACAAGCCGGGGAAGAAGATCGAGGCCCTGACCGGCTGGGGCGTGGGGGGCGGGAGCCGCGGCATGGTGACCCGCGCCGGCCTGCTCGAGCTCGGCACCGTGCGCGTGCCGGCCCCGCTCGCAAGCATCTCCCTGCAGAAGCGGGGCTCCCTCACCGATCCCTATCTGGCCGGCAACGTCGGCGGCGGCATCCTGCGGCACTTCACGGTGACGTTCGACTACCAGAAGCAGCGGATCTGGTTCGAGCCGAACGCGTCGTCCGCCCAGGAAGAGGTCTGGGACCGCTCCGGCCTCTGGCTGAACCGCGCCGACGACGGCTACCGGATCGAGGACGTGGTGGCGGAGAGCCCGGCCGCCGCCGCCGGCCTGAAGGTCGGAGACCTGGTGCTCTCCGTGGATGGCCGGAGAGCCACGGAGCTGCCGCTGGCCGATGCGCGCGCGATCCTCAAGGGTACGCCGGGTACCCGGGTGCGACTGCAGGTGAGGTCCGGCGAGGCGGTGCGGGAGGTGGAGGTGGTGCTCAGGGAGATGGTGTAGCCCCGCCGGCCCGTAGCCTCGAACCGCCCGTGACCTCACAACCGGCCCGTAGAGACGCCCCAGTCCCGGACCACGGACCGACCGGGTCCATCATGGTCGGGGCGTCTCTCGCCCCAGGCACCACGAAGGTTCAAAAAAACGGGTGGAAACCGGCGGACCGGCACCGCCAGACAACCCGGAAAACCGCATCGGGTGAGGCACCCGCCGAATCGGTGTGACCGCAGGCGGACCGGCATCGCGGCGGACCCGACGCAAACGGTTGACCGGCACAACGCACCGGCGTAACGACATCGCCCGAATCACCACCGGTGGTGGTTGCGGCAGCAGGAGACGCCCCGACGTCCATGGGCGCGGTAGGTCCGTGGTCCGGGACTGGGGCGTCTCTACGGGCCGATCGTGGCGCCACGGACGATTCGAGGCTACGGATCGTCCAAAGAGATACGATCATTTTCCATGGCCCACGAACACCACCAGGACACCTTCACCGTCAGCGACGACCCCACCCGGCTCGACGTCGACGCGATCCACGACTACCTGGCCCACCACTCCTACTGGGCTCAGGAGATCCCGCGCGAGGTCCTGGTCAAGGCGATCGAAAACTCCCTCTGCTTCGGGCTCTACGACGGCGCACGCCAGATCGGGCTCGCCCGCATGATCACCGACCGCGCCACGTTTGCCTATCTCTGCGACGTGTACGTCCACCCCGACTACCGCGGGAGAGGCCTGGGCAGGTGGCTCATGCAATGCGTCATGGAGCATCCGGATCTCGCCGGCCACCGGCGGATGCATCTCGTGACACGCGACGCCCACGAGCTCTACCGGCGCGTGGGCTTCAAGAAGGTCGCCAGCCCCGAACGCCACATGGAGATCGTCCGGCCGGACGTCTACAAGAACCGGACGTGACCCCGAAGGCCGGGCCCGTCCGGCCAGCACCTTCCCTCCGGGGACATGATCCGGTGAGCCTCCCCCTGCCGGCGCGCACCTCGCGGTGCCGCCCCTGGCGGTCTGCGGGAGCGCCCGGGTGATCGTCGGTGCGCCCCGAGAGAAGCGCAGAAGGCCCCAGGCGACAGGCGTGATTCCCCAAGCGAGCTCTGCCGCCGCCCTCCGCTTCTGCCACATCCCCCAGAGCTCCGGCGGTTGGCCCCAGATGAACGACGAGACTCCCCAGGATTGGGGGCTGGTACCGGTGGGCTGGGGAGTGCCGCCGGTCGCCTGGGGAATGCCGGAGATCGCCTGGGGACAACCGGCAGGGGATTGGGGCGGAGCGCAGGCCGGCTGGGGGTCACCAGCAGTGGATTGGGGGAGGCGGCAGGCCGGATGGGGCCGGCCAGCGGTGGATCACGGAGGAAGGCAGGCCGGATGGGGACTGCCGGCAGAGGCCTGGGGAAGAGCGCAGGCCGGATGGGGCGCGGCGCCTGTCGGCACCGCGGCCTCCGCCCTGCCCTTGTCCCAGGGTCACCTCTTCCCTTTCCCCTTCACATCCAGCTCCAGCGTGATCCGTTCCGGCGGCAGGACGCCCGAGAATGCGAAGGCCTTGCCGGTCTCGGGAATCGCCACCGGCAGCGGCTTCACCCCTCCCACCAGCCCCTGTTCCAGCCCCTGGGCTTCCTGCCGGAAGAGGGCGGCGCTGTCCCGCGCAGTCGGGATCTTTTCGAGCTCCGTCTGACTGACGGTATCGCCCGTGCTGATCCGCCGCTCGTCCAGCAGGGGGGTCTCCGCCTGAACGGTCATCACGTCTTCGACGGCCGCCTGGAGGGCGACCTCGATCTGCGTGTTCCTCCCGTTGGTGAGCACAACGCTGGGGTATTCGATGCTCGAAAAGCCGTCCAGCTCCACCTTCAGGGAGTACGAGCCATCCGCCATACCCAGGAATCTCGCCTGCCCCCTCGCATCCGAGACCTGCACCGACATCCCATCGTTCTTCCGCAGTGTGAGGGTCGCTCCGGGGAGGGGCTCCCCCTGCTCGTCCGTGACCGTCGCATACAGGTTGGCGTAGCCGCCGGCGAGCGAGCCGGGACCGACGTATGCACTCTGCTGTCCCGATTCGTTGCCTCCCACGTTGACCCGGCCGGGCCGGATCACCGCGAACCGCAGGTCTCCCCGGCGGACGCGGTAGCTCGCATCTTCCGGCAGGAGCAGGCGCAGACGGTGGAGCAGGACCGGCACCTTCACCTGCGGCAGCTCGAGGGAGAGCTGCGAGCGGCCCGGCGGCAGCGCCTTCTCCACGACGGAGACGACCTCCACCTCCGCCCGCGTTCCCCCGCTGAAGCCGAGCGGCACCGAGACGACGCCTCCCCGCTCCAGCGGCCGCACGGGCTGGTCGTCCACTTTGGCCGACCAGAGCTTGCCGCCCACCGGCAACACGATGTCCAGCGCAGCTCCCGGCCGGCCCCGCGAATCGACGACGAAATGGTCGCTGAACAGGAGAGTGCCGTCCACAGTCATCAAGGTCGTCGTGTCGCGCCGCCGGATGGTGACGTCGCGGGCCGGAGCCGCCGGCAGCGGCGCCACGGCGAGCCGCGCGCCCGTTCCATCCGCCGCCAGGCGCCACGCCGCCGTCAGATCGAGAGCTGCCAGCGCCTCGGAGAGCACGGCCGGCAGATCCGAGAGATCGACCCGGGTCCAGCTCTTCTCGGGCAGCGGACGCACGTCCGCCGCCACGGCCGACGAGATGGCCAGGTAGTGGGCCCGCACCTCGGCCTCCGGCTTCAACGCCTCCAGCGAGATCCCATCCGCCGGCAATATCGACGTCATTGGCAGCGTCGAGCTCAGCACGAGATAGCCCACACCCTGGAGCTGATGCTGGCGGTGCACGGTGAGCCGACCGGTCTCCACCACCGGCACGACCGTGCCCTCGTCGGTGCCCGCCTGTTCGATCTCCAGGCCGGGCGGCAGCTCCACGCTGAAGCTGCCGAGACTGCCGCGCCTCACCTCGTAGAGGATCACGTCGTGCCGTCGCAGCCCTTCCGGCCGGAGCTGCAGGATGGTCAGGACCACGCTCTGCGCGAGCAGCTTGTCGGCCTCGGCGCTGTCCACCTTGCGGCGCACGTCGAGCACGGTGTCCGTGCCGCGCGCCGTGGCCAGGCGGACCCGGCGGCGGCCGTTCTCCTCCCGCTCCTCCACCACGACAGCTCCCGGGCTGCTCCAGGCCAGCTCCGCCGGCAGGTCGATCTCGGTCGAGGCCACTGGCGCGGCGACGCGGCCGAGGGGCAGCGGGCCGGTCCCGGAGCTCCCGAGGGAGGCCCGGCTGTCCACATGGACCGTGTAGTGGCCCGGCTGCGGCGCGGCGAGCATCACGCCGCCCTCGCTCGCGGTGACCGCGGCTGTGCCGGCGCGCCCGCTCTCATCGCGGATGTCGATCTTCTCGGGGAAGCCCGCGAGCGGGAGAAACACCGGTTGCATCACCTTGCCTTGCAGGAGGACCTCGAAATCGGCGGCGATCTCGGCCTCGCTGCGGCCGACCGCCACCGCGACGTGCTGCGAGACCACCTCCGCCACCGGTGTCTCCCGGCGGGCGAGATCCTCGGCCCGCTGCCGCTCGACGCGCTCCGCGGTCTCGAGGAGCGAGAGGTAATCCTTCAAGGGGAGCTTGACCTTGCCGGGGGGCGCCGGCTCGTCCGCCAGGGCGATCCCGGAGAACGAAAGGACGAAAAGAACACAGAGGACGAAAAGGACAGAGGTTCGGAGGATCGATTGCGTGGTCATGACTTCCTCTTTGCTTTGACGTCCAGCTCCACCGCCACGTGAGAAGGCGGCAGGACGCCGGAGAATGCCAGGGCCTTGCCGCTCTCGGGAATCGACACCGGCAGCGGCTTGACCCCTCCCACCAGACCCTGCTGCAGCCCCTCCACCTCCTGCTTGTAGAGCGCGGCGTTTTCTTTCCCACCGACTGTCGCTCCGGTGGCCGCCTGACCCGTTTCGTTCCCTCCGACGTTGATCCGGTCGGTGAGGATCCCGGGCGTCGACTGGAGGAGCGTCCACGGATCGCGAGCCGTCGGTGCGTTGTCGAGCGCGGCTGTCTCGGCCGGTGCGAGCCGCAGGTCTCCGCGGCGGAAGCGATAGCTCGCGTTTTCCGGCAGGAGCACCCGCAGACGGTGCACCAGGACCGGCGCGGTCACCTGCGGCAGGTCGAGGGCGAGCTGCGAGCGGCCCGGCGGCAGCGCCCTCGCCTGGACCGAGACGACTTCCACCACGGCCCGCGTCCCGCTGTTGAAGCCGAGCGGCACCGAGATCATGCCCCCGCGCTCCAGCGGCCGCACCGCCTGGTCGTCGACCTTGGCCGACCAGAGCTTGCCGCCCGCCGGCAACGTCATGTCCAGCGCCGCTCCGGCCCGGCTCCGCGAATCGACCAGGAAGCGGTCGCGGAACAGCAGCGTGCCGTCCACGGTCAGGAGGGCCGTGGTGTCGCGCCGGCGGATGATCGCATCGCGGATCGGCGCCGCCGGCAGCGGCACGACCGCCAGCCGCGCACCGGCCCCATCCGCGGTCAGGCGCCAGGCCGCCGTCAGGTCGAGGGCGGTCAGCGCCTCGGAGAGCGTGGCGGGCAGATCGGAGAGATCGACCCGGTTCCAGCTCGTCTCGGGCAGCGGACGCACGTCCGCGGCCACGGCCGAGGAGATGGCGAGATAGCGCGCCCGCACCTCGACCTCCGGCTTCACGGCTTCCAGGGAGAGCTCACCGGCCGGCAGCGCCGGCGGCGTCGAGCTCAGCACGAGGTAGCCGACGCCCTGGAGCTGGCGCCGGCGGTGCACGGTGAGCCGCCCGGTCTCCACCACCGGCACGACCGTGCCCTCGTCGGTGCCCGCCTGCTCGATCTCCAGGCCGGGCGGCAGCTCCACGCTGAAGCTGCCGAGACCGCCGCGCCGCACCTCGTAGAGGATCACGTCGTGCCGCCGCAGCCCTTCCGGCCGGAGCTGCAGGATGGTCAGGACCACGCTCTGCGCGAGCAGCTTCTCGGCCTCGGCGCTGTCCACCTTGCGGCGCACGTCGAGCACGGTGTCCGTGCCGCGCGCCGTCGCCAGGCGGACCCGGCGGCGGCCGTTCTCCTCCCGCTCCTCGACCACGACAGCCCCCGGGCTCGCCCAGGCCAGGTCCGCCGGCAGGTCGATCTCGGTCGACGCCACGGACGCGGCGACCCGGCCGAGGGCGAGCCGGCCGGTGCCGGCCCCGTTCCCCAGCGGAGCCCGGCCATCGACATGGACCGTATAGCGGCCCGGCTGCGGTGCGGCGAGCACCACCCCACCACCGCCATCGATCGCGGTGACCGCGGCCGTGCCGGTCCGCCCGACCTCGTCGCGGATCTCGACCTTCTCGGGGAAGCCGGCCAGGGGAAGCAGCACCGGCCGCAGAATCTTCCCCTGCAGAAGGACCTCGAAATCGGAGGCCACCTCGGCCTCCTTGTCCCCCACCGTCAGAGACACCTGCTGCGAGGTCACCTCGGCCACGGGCGTCTCCTGGCGGGCGAGCTCCTCGGCCCGCTGGCGCTCGGTCCGCTCGACCGTCTCGACCAGGGCGAGATAGTCCTTCAGCGGGAGCGTGACCTCCGCGGGGATGCTCTGCGCGGCGGCGGCTCCGCTGGCCAGCAAGGCGAGGAAAGCAGCAATCGGTCCCCAGCTCTTCACATCCATGGCGTGGCCTCCTTCTCCATCTCGACGCGGAGGACGAGCGGCCCGGGATTGGCGGACAGCGCGCTCCAGGCGGCGGTGATCTCCCGATAGCCGGGCGGCACCAGGAACATCCCGGGCAACGGACCGCTGGTCGCGATGTTCGCCGCGACGGACTTCATCTGCGCCGCCAGGGCATTGGAGGAGACGGCGGACACGGGCGCTCCCTGGGGCGGACCCTGGACCGGGCCGGAGCGCGACGGATCGGCCAGCCGCCAGGTGCGGCCGCCGGGGAGGACGAGCCGGACCTCGACGCGCGCCGCGGGCGCCGAGAGACCCGGCAGCGGCAGGGAGAGCTCGCCCTTCCCCTGCGGCAGGGTGAGCGGCAGCACGCCGTCGAGGTGGACGGCCTGCGCCGCGTCCCGCGTGAGGAGCGGCACGGCCAATCCGCCGGGCACGGCGCCGGCCGTCACCTCCTCGCCGTCGCGGCGGGCGGTGGTCAGCTCGAAGCCCGGCGGGAGCTGGAGGACGAGCTGCTGCGCTCCCCGGTTGCGCACCTCGGCCCAGAGGCGGTAGACGGCGCGCCCGGACTCCCCGATGGCCACGTCGAGGAGAAGGCGGTCGACCTGGGCGGCCAGGACCTGGGTCTCCTCCGCCCACTCGGCCTCCCACCGCGGCGGCCGGGCGGGATCGGAGACGACCAGGAGCCGGCCGCCGGCGCCCTGGATGGAGGGCGGCACACGGGCCGTCTCGCTCTCCTCGGGCCCGCGCACGGCCTCCGGATCGGCGAGCGTCAGGAGACCATCCCCCTGGAGAGCGGCCTTGACCAGATGCACGGTGCGGCGTCCCCCGGCCGGCGTCAACACCGGGCTCGCGAAAGCCGGCCGCGGCTCGCCCTCGAGCTCCATCTCGACGGCGAGCGTGCCCTCCACCGGCTCCAGAGGCGTGAGCACGAGGGTCCCCTCCGTCACGTCCCATCCGGCGAGCGGACCGCTCACGGAGACAACCTTGAGATCCGCCGGAATGGGGATGCGCAGCTCCGAGAGCCTCCCCTGGGCCACGCGCGCCTCGACCCAGCCGCGCACCCGGAGCTGGGTGCGCGAGAGGGTCGCTGCGGTCGCCGACGTGGCGTCGAAGCGCAGCGGCAACTGGGCCCGCTCCGGCAAGGTCCGCTGGCCGAACAGGGTGAAGGTGACCCCCGCGTCCTTGTCGAACGCGGAGACGAAGGTCCACGGACCGCCGGCGGCGCCGCGCACCATCCCCTTGCCGGTCAGCGTGACCTCGTCGACGCCCGGCTGGGTCTGGAGCTTCCCGCGCAGCACCGCGGCGGGCGGCAGGCGCAGCGAGAACGCCGAGGCCGGCCGGGTGGACGTCTCGTCGCGCTTGACCGGCACCACGGACTCCAGCGTCACCTCGTGCCGGCCGCGGCCATGCACCTGCATGGCCCATCCTTCCTTCTCGCTGACCTCGACGCGCCCTTCGAGAGCACCGAAGCGGGCCGAGGTGAACGATCCGGCTTCGCCCAGGGGAACGCGCTCCCAGGTGTCCGAGAAGACGGAGAGGACGAGCTTCTGGACGATGCGCGCGCTCGACGGTCCGACCGCGATCTCCAGATCGGCGGACTCCAGGGCGAACCGCGCCGGAGGAGGCGCCGGCTCGTCCGGCTTGGGATTGGCGCGCGAGCGGAGCTGTTCGTATTGCGACAACGGCAGGGTCACCTCCTGGGCCGCCAGAGGAAGGGGCGCCGCGAAGGCCGCAAACGCGCAGACGAGCCACAGGACCCCGAGACGGGTCGATTTGCACATGCCTGGTTCACCTCCTGGAGAGCTGGCTACCAGCACAAATCGCGCCGTGGTGCTCCCGGAGGGTCAGACACGCTCAAAAGCCAGGACGCAACCAGATGGACCAATCGAGGTGATCCGGTTTCTTGAATTCAAAAGAATGCAGCGAGATACGGAAATCTGCATAGGAGCTTTGGGTTGAGATAGACGGCCCCCTCGCGACAGCCGAGAAAGGGGAGGTAAGACCACGATGGAACAATCGATCAAGAGCTTGACGTCAGCACTCCAAGGCCCGGAGTATGATGTGCCCATCCCTCGGGAGATCTCCGGTGCGGCCGGCCTGACCGGCCTGCCCGGGCCGAGGCGCGCCAGGCGCCATGAGCACGGAAGCGGCACCAGATCCGGCCGAAGCCGAGATCGCAGCGGATCTCGCGCGGCGTATCGCGGCGGGCAATGCCTCCGCCGAGGAGGAGCTCGTCCAGCGCTACAGCCGGGGCCTTCTCTATCTGCTGCGGCGCCTGGGCGCCTCCCCCGACCTCGCCGACGACCTGCATCAGGAGACGTTCCGCATCGTGCTGGAGCGGCTGCGGCGCAAGGGACTCGACGATCCGGCGGGGCTCGGGGGCTTCCTCCGCGGCACCGCGCGCAACCTGATGACCGCCGAGCGGCGCAAGACGGCCCGCCGCCGCACCGACGGCGACGACGCGGCTCTGGAGCAGGTGGTCAACCCCTCACCCGGACAGCTCTCCTCGGTGCTCCTCGACGAGGAAGCCGGAATCGTCCGCAAGCTGATCGGCGAAATGCCGACCGACCGCGACCGCCAGCTCCTCCTCCGCTTCTATGTCGCCGAGGAGGACAAGGAGAGCATCTGCTCCGATCTCGGGCTCGAAAGCCTTCATTTCAACCGGGTCCTCTTCCGCGCCCGCCAGCGCTTCAAGGAGCTCCTCGAGCGGTTCGAGAAGCGGCAGGCGCTTTCCCGGGGCTCTTGAGGCCATGATAGAGAGCAGCGGTATCGCCATGGACCACACCACCATCGAAGAGCGCCACGTCGTCGACCGCTACGTGATGGGAGCGCTCCCACCCGAGGAGGCGGAGAGCTTCGAGGAGCACTACCTCTCCTGTCCGCAGTGCCTCGACCGCCTCGCTCTCGCGGAATCCATGCAGCGGGGGTTCAAGCGCGCCGCCGGGCAGGACGTGGCCCGCCTGGCGGCCACGCGGCAGCTCGCGCTCGTCGCCTGGCTCTCCCGCCTCAGCCGCTCGCGCCAGGCCGCGGCCCTCCTCCTGGTGCTCCTGGCCGTCGCCATCCTGCCCGGCGCGCTCGCTCTCTGGCAGCTCGGCGAGCGTGATCGCGAGCTGGCGGCGACCCGCAGGGCGCTGGACCACGAACGGGAACAGTCGGCGGCGGGCGCCCACACCGCCGCTGAGCTCGAGGAGCTCCGCTCCGCGCTGGACGCCAGCCGGCGCGACCTCGCCCAGGAGCAGCAGGCTCGGGCGCAAGCTGCAGAGCAACTGGCCCACACGGCCGGGCAGCTGGCGCAGGTGCGCGTCCCCCAGGTGAACGTGCCGCTCCTCTATCTCGACGTCGTCCGCGGCGGCGGCTCGCCGGACGATGCCCCCCGCCTGCACCAGCCGCCGGCCGCGAGTTGGGCTTTCCTCTCCCTGCAGCTCGGGTCCTCGTCCGCTCCCTCCTATCGAGCGATCCTGCGCGATGCGGAGGGGCGGGAGATCTGGCGTGGCACGGGCCTCCTGCCCAGCGGCGAGATCGATGCCCTGAGCCTGAACCTGAGCCTCCCGGGAAGCCTGCTCGCGCCCGGCGACTACACTCTCATCACGGAAGGAGTCGGCGGTCAGAAGGCGCCCCCGAGACGCTTCACCTTCCGGGTGCTGCCTCCCCGCTGAGCGAGAGGCTTGCTGTCGAGCGAATCGTGCCGGTCCGTGTCCCGCGCTTCTCCTCGTCTCCGGATCAGGCTATGATTTGACGAAACCGGGGAGATTCCCTACACTCGAATCATGGCTGAGCCCGCCAGAACAAGACGATTGGACCGGGCTCCGGCTCACGAGGAGCCGGACGAGGAGCCCTGCACGCTCCTGCGGTATGTCGAGGGGCCGGACGGCGAGATCGAGTGGCGTGAAACGCCCCTGACACCGGAGGATTTCCTCGATCCCAAATTCGGGGACACCATGAACCAGGGCAAGCCTCACGTCATGGCGGCGACCTTCCTGTTCGACCTGCTGACGCGCCGGTTCCATGGCCGGCCGGACGTCCTGGTCCTCCATGATGTCAAACATCTGATGATGTCGCGCCGCGGGCCGGCTCCGGACGTCTCGGTCATCATGGGACTGGAGACGATCGACCATCAGATGCGCAGCTACAACGTGAAGCGGATCGGCATTCCGCCGAGCCTCATCATCGAGGTGGTCTCTCCCCGCGACCGGCGCATCCGCGAGGTCGACGAGAAGATCAAGCCCGGGCTCTACGAGCGGATCGGGGTCCGGGAGTATCTGATCCTGGATCTCCCGCGGCGAGGTAACGGGTGGCAGGTGAGGTGGACCGGCTACCGGATGGATGAGGCAGGCCGCTACCAGCCGATCGAGCCGGACGCTCAGGCCCGCCTCTTCTCGGAGACCACCGGGCTGCTTTTCGGAGCGAACGTGGCAGGAGACTGGGCCGAGCTCACTGACGCCGGGACCGGACAGCGCCTCCTGAGCTCCCTCGAAGAGCAGGAAGGGAGGCTCCGCGCGGAGGAAGAGTTGCGGCGAGAAACCGAGAGGCGCCGGCGCGAGGCAGAGGGACGCCGGAGCGAGGAGAAGGCCCGGAAGGCGGCCGAAGCCGAGGTCGCCCGCCTGCGCGAAGAGCTGAGGCGGCTCCGCGGCGAAGGCTGATGGCGTCAGCCCGCTGATTCCACCTCAACCCCGTTGTCCACCTCCGGCCGCGAGTTCACGAACTCCCACCCGAACCGCCCCTTGATGCAGAGGTGGCCGTTGGTCACGTCGTGGTCGAGGGGCGAGGTGACTTTCACGATCTTTTCGTCCTGCACGTGGACGGTGAGCGTGCAGCCGACGCCGCAGTAGGCGCAGATCGTGTCGGTCTGGGTCTGGCTGGATTCGTTCCAGGTGCCCGCCTGGCGCATGTCGTGCTCGCTCTTGAACATCAGCGCACCGGTCGGGCAGACGCCGATGCAGTTGCCGCAGTAGACGCACGCCGAGTCCGGCAGGTGGACGTCGTACTCGGTCGAGATCCGCGCCTCGAAACCGCGCCCGGCCACGGCGATCGCAAAGGTATTCTGAGCGTCCGTGCCGCACGCTTCGACGCACTTGTAGCAGACGATGCACTTGGAGTAATCACGGACGTAGAGATCGTTGTCCACCTTCACCGGCTGATGGACGGTCGCTGCATGGCCATCGTGCGGCGCATGGTGATGACCGGGAACGGCCGCGTCGCGCTCGCCGGGGCCGGCTGGCGGGGCTTGGGGACCGAAGCGCTCCGGCCGCGCGTCATACCGCGCCATGTACTCCTGGAACTGCGGCGCGGTCGACACGTCGACCGACGAGGCGAGCAGCTCGAGCACCATCCGGCGGCTCAGGCGTACGCGCTCGGAATCGGTCTTCACCACCATGCCCGGCTCGGCCTTGCGCGAGCAGGCGGGGACGAGCGTGCGGGAGTTTTCGACCTCCACGACGCAGACGCGGCAGACGTTGACCGGAGTCAGGTTTTCGAGATAGCAGAGCGTCGGCGTATCGATCCCGATCTTGCGCGCCGCCTCCAGGAGCGTCGCCCCCTCCGGCACGGCCACGCTCTGGCCGTCGATCGTCACCTCGACCATGTTGCGGGGACGCGGCGGCGGAGCCACCGGCACCGGTCCGCGCGGCACGGGGATCTTCAGATCGGGAGCGTTCAGCGTCATCTCGTCTCCTGATAAATGGTGAACCGGCCAAGCGCCGACTCGATCGCGCTCGATGCGGTCTGGCCCAGACCGCAGATCGATGCGTCGCGCATCGCCTGGCCGAGCTCCTTGAGCAATTCCAGCTCCTGCTCGACCGAGCCGAGCGGCCGGTCCGTGGCCAGCCGGTGCAGCAGCTCCTCCTGGCGCACGGTGCCGACCCGGCAAGGCACGCACTGGCCGCACGACTCGTCGCGGAAAAACTGAGCGATCCGTCGCAGCGCCTGGCGCAGGTCGACCGTGTCGTCGAACGGCATGACCACGGCCGAGCCGAGGGTCGCTCCGGCGGCGCGCGTCCCTTCGAACGTGAGCGGGATGTCGAGCTGGTCGGGCGTGACGAATGCGCCGGCGGCGCCACCGAGGAGGATCGCCTGCGGCCGCCCGGTCATACCTCCCGCCGCATCGAGCAACTCCCGCAACGTGATCCCGAACGGAAACTCATAGACGCCGGGCCGGCTGACGTGGCCGGAGACGCAGAAGAGCTTGGGGCCGGTCGAGCGCTCGGTGCCGATCGCGGCGTACGTCTTGCCTCCTTCGATCAGGATCGGCAGCACATTCACCAGCGTCTCCACGTTGTTGATCACCGTGGGCTGGCCGAACAGACCGACCTGGGTCGGGAAGGGCGGCTTGTTGCGCGGCTCGCCGCGACGCCCTTCGATCGAATTCATCAGCGCCGTCTCTTCACCGCAGATGTACGCTCCGGCGCCCCGCCGCAGCTCGAGATCGAAGCGCACGCCGTCGCCGAGCACGTTCTCACCGAGGAATCCGCGCTCATAGCAGCGGCGGATCGCATTTTCGAGCCGCTCGGTGGCGAGAGGATACTCGCCGCGGATATAGAGATATCCGCGCTCGCAGCCGGTGGCGAAGCCCGCGATCGTCATGGCCTCGATCAGGGAGAACGGATCGTGCTCCATGAGCACGCGGTCTTTGAACGTCCCCGGCTCGGACTCGTCGGCGTTGCAGATGAGATAGCGCGGCAGCGGCGCCGAGCGCGCGCCCAGCCATTTCTGCCCCGTCGGGAACGCTGCGCCGCCCCGGCCGACGAGCTTCGAATCGATCACCTCGCGCACCACCCGGTCCGGCCCCATCTCGATCGCCCGGCGCAGCGCCAGGAATCCCCCGGCTGCCCGGTACTCGTCGAGGCTCATCGGATCGATCTGTCCGACGCGGGAGAGCAGCGTCAATCCGGGCTGTCCGGCCTGCGGCACCGAAAGGGCGAGGTCCGCCGGAGGAACGGCCTGCCCGGCAGCGGCGAACAGGACTTCCGTTCCCGTCGTCGGAGCCAGCGCCTGGTCCCGCGGCGGGTCTCCGGCGGCGATGACCAGAGCGGCGGGCGCGCGCTCGCAGAGACCCAGACAAGGGCTGCGGTGCCAGGTCATGCGGCCGTCCTGGCTCGTTCCTGGAGAACCGATCGCCTGCTCCATCTCGCCGCAGAGCGCCTCGCCGCCCTTGAACCGGCAACCGATGTCGTCGCAGACGTGCACCGCCACCGGCGGGTGCGGCCGGGTCTGGAACAGGGCATAGAAATCGGCCACGCCGAAGGCTTCGGCCGGGGGCACGTCCAGCGCGCGGCACGCGTAGTTGAGCGCACCCGGGCTGATCCAGCCCACGCGCCCCTGAATGGCGTGGAGGACGGGGAGCAGGAACTGTCGCCGGTTGCCGTTCAAGAAAAGGGCGGCGAGGCACCCATCGATCGCCGCCCTCTCGTTCGGTGTGGGCTCGTCTGCCGTGAAGTGCAGATCCATTCGTTCTCTCGTGCTCCGTTAGACTGCCACCGGTGCGGTCGCCGTGGCCTCCGCGGCGGCGATGGGCCGCACGACCGGCTCGATCCGCACGGCGGCGGCCTTGAACTCCGAGGTGCCGGAGAGCGGATCCTTGGCGTCCACGGTCAGCTCATTGGTCGCCACCTGGTCGGGGAAATGGAACGTCATGAAGGCCAGCCCGGGCCGCAGCCCGTCGTCCAGGCGGACCGGCGCCAGCACCGAGCCGCGCGCCGAGACGACACGCACGATCTCTCCCGGGGAGACTCCCAGACGCCGGGCGTCCTCGGGATGCAGATCGATCGTCTCGCCCATGCGCAGCGGGGAGGAGAAGTGGCCGGTCTGCACCCCCGTGTTGTAGGAGTCCAGGCGCCGGCCCGTGGTCAGACGGATCGGGAACTCCTCCGAGAGCTCCTCGAAGGGCGGCTGGTGGTCGACGCAGGCGAACGGCGCGCGAGGTCCGAGGACCGGCCGCTCCCACAGCCGTCCATGCAGGAAGCTCTCCCCCGGGTGCGACTCGTCGTAGCACGGCCACTGAATGCCGTTGAGCTCCTCCAGCCGCGCGTAAGACATGCCGGCGTGCACCGGGCTGAGCGACCGCAGCTCATTCCACAGATCCTCGGCCGTCGGTGTCCCCCAATCCCTGCCCATGCGGCGGGCCAGCTCGCAGAGGATCTCGATGTCGTCGCGCACGCCGGGCGGCGGCGGCAGAGCCCGGCGCACGCGCTGCACGCGCCGCTCGCTGCTCGTCACCGTGCCCTCCGTCTCGCACCACCCCGCGGCCGCGGGCAGCACCACGTCCGCCAGCTCGGCGGTCGCGGTGAGGAGCATGTCCTGCACCACGAGGATCTCCAGCCCCTCGAGCAGGTGGATGGCGTGGTGCTGGTCCGCCTCGGAATTGGCCGGGTTCTCGCCGATCACATAGAGAGCTGTGAAGTCGCCGCTCTCCATGGCCTCGAACATCCCGGAGAGGTGCAACCCCTTCTTCGGGGGAATCTTGCAGTCCCAGGCCCGTTCGAACCTGGCGCGCAGCTCATCGTTCTCGACGTGCAGGGTTCCCGGCAAGCGGTCCGGGAGCGCGCCCATGTCGCCGCCCCCCTGCACGTTGTTCTGTCCACGCAGCGGGCACACCCCGGAGCCCCAGCGGCCCACGTGACCGGTCAAGAGCGAGAGATTGATCAGCGCGCGCACGTTGTCGACCGCGTTGTGGTGCTCGGTGATGCCGAGCGTCCAGCAGAGCTGGGCGCGATCGGCGCGGGCATAGGCGTGCGCCATCTCGCGGATCAGCGCCGCGGCCACGCCGGTCACCCCCTCGGCGTATTCGAGCGTGTAGGGCTCGACGTTCTGCCGGAAGTCCTCGAAGCCGCTGGTCGCGTTCTCGATGAAGCTGCGGTTTTCCAGCCCGGCCGCGAGGATCTCGCGCGCCACGGCATTGGCCAGCGCGACGTCGGTGCCCACATGGAGAGGAAGGTGCCCGGCCGCCCACTCGGCGGACGAAGTCCTGCGGGGATCGACGGCATACATCCGCGCCCCATTGTGGATGCCCTTGAGCACATGGTGGAAGAAGATCGGATGCGTCTCCCGGGCATTGCTGCCCCACAGGAGGACGACATCCGTCTCCTCGATCTCCCGATAGGAGCTCGTCCCGCCGCCCAAACCGAAAACCGTCGCCAGACCGACGACGCTGGGGGCGTGTCAGGTCCGGTTGCAGCTATCGATGTTGTTGCTGCCCATCACCACCCGGGCGAACTTCTGCGCCAGGTAGTTCATCTCGTTCGTGGTCTTGGAGCAGCTGAAGAGGCCGAACGTCTGGCCCCCCTTCTTCTCCACCGCCGAACGGAACCCTGCCGCCGCACGGTCGAGAGCCTCGTCCCAGGTCGCGGGACGGAGCACGCCCTCTTCGCGGACGAGCGGTGTGGTGAGCCGGGCATTGCGCTTCGCCATGAGGTCTTCCCCCTTCGGGGGGAGTATACCGCGTGGCTCTGGAGGGGGAACCCCCGGGGCGGCTCAGAAAAGGGATGCCGCAGCGCGGCAGACCTACCTCACCACCTCGCCAGAGCCCGCGCAAGCAACACTTTGTCAGAACTGGTGAAATAAAAACGCCGTCCATGTCACTCCCTGATGTCAGCGATCTCGCCCCGGGGCAGGGGGGCATCTTCAAGGCACCGGCACCGCGAGCATAGTCGCTCGTGCCGCCGGATCACAGGAGGATACGCAAATGGCGACAAGCCAAAAGACCGACAAGGAAATCGACAAGGACAAGCAGAAAATCCTCAAGGAGCTCGAATCGTTCGAGCGAGAGGCGAAGGGGAAGGGGCTCTCATTCAGTCGGCTCACGGAGGAGCAGATCGTCAAGAAGCTGCGCGGGGAGACCGCGAATTCGCCGTTCATCACCGGTCAGGGCTGGACCAGCGGAACGCCACCCGGAACCGCGGCGAGCTACTCGGTCTCGATCTTCAATCCGGATCCGGCTACCTATTACCCGATCTTCGTCTCAATTTTCTTCGGCCTGTTCAACTTCCTTCCCGGCGAGGATATTGGCGAAAGCATCGCCGGGTATCTGCCTGCCTGGCCGTACATGAGCACCCAGCCTTTCAGCCTGCCTAACGGGGCATCGGCCAACAAGACGTTTACCTACACCACGCCAAGCTCCGCCCCCAAGACCACATACACTGGCAATGCACTCCTCTGGCTCGGTAACTACCACGATATGGGCACCTACTACGATCGGGGTCTTTTTGACGTAACTCTGATCTGACACCGCCGGGCAGGAGCCCGCAGGGCCAGGAAATATTTCCCTCCGGCCCGCGGGCTCGCTTCGTCCGACGTATCGGAACCACGCGGTAGAGGTCGACAGGCTTCCCGGCGCGGCGTGGGTTTTTCCTTGCAAGAAGGACCTGCCGCCGCAGGTCGCCCGGCGCCTCCCGAATTTCCCCACCGCCGAACGGAATCCCTGCGCCGCACGGTCGAGAGCCTCGTCCCAGGTCGCGGGACGGAGCACCCCGTTGTCGCGGACGAGCGGTGTGGTGAGCCGGGCATTGCGCTTCGCCATGAGGTCTTCTCCCTTCGGGGGGGTATACCGCGTTGGTCAACCCCAGCGCCGCTCGCGGATCAGGCGGGCCTGCAACGCCTTCAGCTCGTCGGCCTCCAGGCCGGCAAGGACGGCTTCACGGTCCGCACCGAGCTCGATCTCGAAGCTCTCGCAAAGGGATCGGATCGTTTCCCGCAACGCTTCCTCGCGGCCATGCCGAATCCCCTCCTCCCGGCCTTCCCGCAACCCCTCTTCGCGACCCTTGAGCATCCCCTTGCGCATCCCCTTCTCGAGCCCCTTGCGTATCCCCTTCTCGACGCCCAGCCGTTCGGCCAGGCTGAGGGCACCGCGGGCATCCTGCTCGGCGATCTTCGCGCGATCGTAGAGGTCGAGCTCCCCGGCGGTGAAACCCGCCATGCGGGCGACTTCCAGCGCCTCCCGGTATGGCGGCTGCGAGAGGGCCGGCGGAACCACCTCCAGGTTCTCCGCCTCGCGGAAGAAGTAGGCCCAGCGGTCGATCGTCCCCTGCGGCTCGTCGCCGGAGGAGTATTTCGGCAGCTCCAGGAACACGTACTGCACCTGCGAGAGCCCCAGGGCGCCGCCGTGCTGCTCCTGCATCCGCCAGCGGCTGAGCATCGGCACCGGCGCGCCACCCGGCACCGGTGGCCCGGGCCAGAGCAGGAAATCGCAGATCGTCACACCCACCACGTCGTCCAGACCGGGGTAGTCCTCCCCCGTACGCAGTTGGGTCACATAGGCCTTCGAGGTGTTGTAGACCACCCGCTTCTCGAAGCCCTCGACGTTGAGCACCTGCATTTCGACCACGTAGTGCCGGCCCCGCTCATCGAAGCACTTGACGTCCACCAGCGACAGCTTCAGCTCCTCGACCGGCACATGCTGCTCGGAGGACAGATACTTGAGGTCGACGATCCGGTGGTCGCCGGAAAGCTCGAGCAGGGCGTTGAGCAGCTCGATGAGGAGCGGCTTGTGGGCCTCGCTGCCAAAGATGCGTTTGAAGACGAAGTCGGTCTTGGGATCCGCGAATACCGGCCGCATAGAGAGAGACTATCGCGCGGCGGGGCACCCCCGCCAGAGCGCCAGACCGTCGCCCCTGCCGGCCGCGCCGAAAGCCGATGGGGAACCGGTGCGCCGAAACCGCCAGCCCCCGTTCCCACGGCGTTGCCGTAGAGACGCCCCAGTCCGTTCCCACGGGCCTGCCGGGTGTACACCGTCGGGGCGTCTCCCCACCGCGGTTCGGTCCGCCACGGCCGGTGCCGCACGGCACGGATCCGGATTTACTCCGCCAGGTAAAAAGAAGTACGCTTGACGCCATGAGAGGCACCATTTCCTCCAAAGGCCAGGTCACCGTGCCCATCGAGATCCGGAAGCAGTTGGGGCTGGTCCCTGGGACATCGGTCGAATTCGAGATCAGGGAGAAGGGTGTCCTCCTCCGTAAGGGGATCTCCGGCACTCATCCCGTCGACCAGGTGTGGGGGACGCTCCGCCTCGGGCGCCCGGTCGACGAGATCCTCGACGAGATGCGGGGGACCTCGACCGAGGAAAGCGTGAGGCTCGCTCCCTCGAGCAGCGCACCTTCCGAAACCCTCGACGCACTCAGCACCAACTTCGAGAGTCTGCTCGAGCACATGCAGGCCAGGAAAGGACTGGCCACGGCGTTCAATGCCACTCCTGAGGCGCTCGGCCAAGCGGCAGCCAAAGCGGCGCGACGACGGAGCCAAGGCACATCATGGCCAAAGAGCACGAGATCCTGACGCTGACCCTCCGCGACTGGGAAGCCTTTCTGGCGGCCCTCGACAACACCGACCGTCCTCGGCCTCGGCTCGCGGAGGCTGCGCGCCACTACCTGAGTCGACGCGAGCACGATGCCGAATCAGCCCGGCCGAGCCGAGATCAGGGCCCGCGCCAGACCTCAAAGTAGGGTACAATCACCTTCATGGAAGACCGTCACCCCCAGCCAGATTTCGTCGTCGAGTCGCCAGATTATGGCATTCGGCTCGTAGTCGAGGCAACGAACACCATCGCTCCCACTCCGGAGTGGCTGGTGCACTACCTCCGCAACCTGTTCAACCTCGGAGCCATCCCGCGGAGCGACTACGTCCTGCTCGCCCTGCGCGATCATCTCTACCTCTGGCGCAGGCCGGACCCGGCAGTTCAAAGGCCGCCCGACTTCGAAGGTGAGACTGCCGCCATCCTCGCCCCTTATCTTCGTATGGTCCCGAACCGTCTCGAGACCATGACCGAGAACGGCTTTGAGCTGCTGGTCTACGCATGGCTGGCCGATCTGGTGAACGGGACCGAACCTGATCCCGAGGCCGCGAAGTGGCTCGAAGGCTCGGGGCTTCCGGACTCCATCCGGAACGGCACGATCAAGGCGCAGATGGCGGCGTGATCATCTACGCCGAAACCAACTTTCTGCTGGAGATCGCTTACCAGCAGGATGGGTGCGAGAGCTGTCGCGAGATCCTCGCGCTCGCGAGGCAAGGCAAGCTTGCGCTGGTCGTGCCGGCATTCTCTCTGGTGGAAGCGCGGCAGACGTGGGTCCGTCGAAGCTCCGAACACAATGCCCTTCAAAATCAGCTTCAGCCCATCATTCGGCAGCTCGCCCGTTCCGAGCCATTCAGAACCGTCAGCGAAAGCTCCCGCGAGCTGCTCGCCGCACTGGCTGCGAGCGGTGAAGGCACACGACTCCGACTCGAAGAGACGATCGCCGCGTTGAGCGTCGATGCAACTGTATTGCCCCTTGCCGCAGACATTGCAGCCCGTGCACGCCAGGAGGAGCTCAACCTGTCGCTATCGCCTTCCGACGCAGTGGTGTATGCGGCTGTGATCTCTCATCTCGAAAATGCACTTCCGGGACCAAAGTGCTTCCTCAACCGCGACTCCAAGGGGTTCACAAATCCGAGCATGGCCAACAAGCTTGCCACGTTCGGCTGCAAAGTGATCGCCAGCTTCGACAATGGGCTTGATTTCATTCGCAGCGAGCTGAGCCGAGGGGAAGCGGCACCTCCTCTGCCAGGGGCCTGACTACAAATGCGGTCGAGGAGAGCACCTTATGACACCCGGCACGATCGCAGATCTCACGGTTCGCCCCAGGCCGGCAACTGGCGAGCACGACGGTCGGCGCCTCGGCCAGCGTCAGGCAGGTGCGCCGAGTTGCCTCTGCGACCAGGGAGGAGGTGGTTTTGATTGATCCGGACAGCATCGCCATACTCCGCTCGGAGATGAAAGCCAGCATTGCCGGTGACCGGCGCGTGCTGGACGAGCTACGGGACGATGTGCGGCCGCTAAAAGGGGCAACTAGGAAAATCCAGCCGCGTTCGACCACTGCCATTTCGCTCGTAGGCACAGATGGTGGGAACAACCGGGTTGAGTTCGACCCCTTCATGGTTCAACTCGTCCGAGTTGTGGACTCCAGCAACAACGAGTACTGCTTGGAAGTCGTGACACCAACTTCCGATCGCCACGCCGTGAACCGCCGTCACTTCCACGAGGATGGCTCTCCTTCCACAGCGCTCGGCCAGATGATGCACAAGCTGAAGATCGACAACCTGTGGTCGCTGACGCCGATGATACCAACTCCGCCGACTCCCGGGGCCCCTATCGCGCCGATCTCACCGAGTTGGGTGCAGGTTTACCGAGAGCTGACTGAATGGGCGGTTCTCCTCAAGCTGGTCAGTGAGCTGCAGTATGGATCCGATACTGTGATCATTGCAGATGGAAACCTCCGCAGCAAGGTATTCAAAGGCGAGCTCTTCATCGAGTACAGACGACTCCTCCAAGAGGCGATCGAGGCCCAGGAGAAGCGCCGACGCAAGATCTATCTCGCCGGCGTCTCAAAACACAGCAAGGTTCTCCAGCGATATCGTTTGGCCATGGCCATCGAGGGCGTCCTTCGCACAGACTATCCGGCATATGTTGAGGTGCCGCGCGAGCTCGAAGCGAAGTCCTACGTATGGGGCGAATATGCCCGAGGAGACGAAGAGGCAGGTAAGTTGGGCGGTGAGTCCAACAAATACGTGGGTGGCAAGATGTTCTTCGTCAAATTCGGCTCGCGCCCACACGATCCTGTATGGCCGATCGATATATTCCAGCCGCAGGCAAAGGATGCGGCGACGGTCCTTGGCTATATGCTCGCGGATGCGATTGACGGATTTCCTGTTCCCTTCTATCCGCAGTGCCTCCAGCGCGCCCACGAGAACGCAGCTCTGGTGGACTTCGACATGACAATCCTGCAAGACGAGGTGATCCGGTCCGTGCGCTCCATGCTGGGAGATCAGGCCGGACGCTTGGACGAGATGGCTCTTCAGCCTAACGATCCCTCGTCCGCCCGATATACCTAAAAACCTGGGGGCCCACGTGCAACTGTTTGCCCACGATAAGACGATCGGCATCTTCCGGGGCTTCCGCGAAGGAGGCCTTGAGTTCCATGCAGACTTGGCTCTGCCCTATCGTAGTGAGTTTCAGAATACACCGATGCATGGACAACTCGTTCTCGTACAGCTTGAGACGCCGAATGAAGCGGTCCTTGGCCGCATCACTTCGCTGTCCTCGGAGGGTCGCCTCACCGGAGCGGCTGGTGAGGACTTCAACATCCGCGCGATGCGAGAAGCCCGCAATGTTCCCGAGCAGCTTCGCGAGGATTACCTGAAGTATCGCGTAGACATCCGTGTCCTAGGCGTTTTGCGATTGAATAATGAAAGACAATTGACGTTCGTCGCGTCACATCGCAGACTTCCACACGTGGGCAGTCCTGTGGCATTTGTTGACAACGCGATCCTGAAGGAGCTTCTCGGCCATAATGGCGAAGGTGCCATCGTTGGTCACTACGCTCTTGGGGAGTACGTTTTCACCGGCGGCAACCAAAAGTTTGCGGCCGATGAATGGGTTCAACACCAGAGTCCTGAGCTCAATGTACGATTCATGGCGAGCAGCCTTGTCTCCCGCCGCACCTTTGTGTTTGCTCGCGCAGGATTCGGAAAATCCAACCTGACCAAGCTGCTATTCTCCGAGCTCTACCGAGTGGATCCTCAGGTCACGAAGCGAGGTGGTCGGCAAGTACCCGTTGGTACGATCATCTTTGATCCAGACGGTGAATACTTCTGGCCGGACGACAAAGACCGACCGGGTCTTGCCGACGTTCCACACCTGAAGGATAGGCTGGTCGTCTTCACTTCACGCAAGCCTCCCAGCAGGTATTATGGCTCCTTTGTCGCGGCGGGTGTCAAGCTGGACATTCGCACGCTGAGTGCGAGCGATGTCATCTCACTTGCGCTATCCCCCGAAAAACAGGACCAGCAGAACGTGGCCAAGTTGAGATCGGTCCGCGGCCAAAACTGGTCCGATCTCGTTGATCTGATTCATGAGGAAGGAAACTCAGCAAACGTAGACGACGTCAAGCAGCTACTCAATGCGCGCGACATGAGCGATGTTGAGGTCTTCGCCGCACGCGCCAATCTGACGCGAATTGTTAACATGCTCCATGATCCGACAAGCCGGCTGATGGATGCTCTGCTCGCGGCGTTACGACAGGGCAAGCTCTGCGTGGTGGATGTATCACAGCTCCGTGGCGGACCGTCGCTAGTGCTCAGCGGCCTCATCCTCCGGCGCATCTTCGACCGTAACCAGGAAGAGTTCACCAGGGAGTCTCCCCAGAGCATCCCGACCATCGCTGTTGTTGAGGAAGCTCAGTCGGTGCTGAATGAGCGATCCTCCGCGGCACAACCCTACATCGAATGGGTCAAAGAGGGCCGGAAGTATGATCTCGGAGCGATGCTCATTACTCAGCAGCCGGGGAGCATCCCTGGGGAAATCCTCAGCCAAGGAGACAATTGGTTTATCTTTCACCTGCTTTCCGCGGCGGATCTTCGTAGCGTGAAGGCAGCGAATGCCCATTACAGCGATGATCTGCTCAGTTCGCTGTTGAACGAGCCGATTCCAGGGCACGGCGTGTTCTGGAGCAGCGTTTCAGGGCGGCCGTTTCCCATCTCGTTCCGGGCCATGCTCTTCGAAAGCCTCTATAAGACGATGGACCCGAAGTATGACGGACAGGCGGTGGATACTTTTGCGAGTCGCCTCCGTGCCCAACTGCTCGGTGAGGTTCAGCAGGCAGTTGCTGCAACTGGTACTGCCACAGATACCACTATGAGTGATAGTGAACTGGGACACACCACGCAACCTGCGGATTTCCTTTCTCTGGCCCGGCAAGGCGCTCTAAAGACTGTGGGAGACGACGCGGATCTTGCCCGGTCCCTAGGCGTGGGAAACGCTACATGGGGAGTTGTGTGGTACAAGCTCAAGGCTGCACTTCCCGAAACGCTCGAGGATCGCGATGAGTTGGCAAACCAACTCGTCCCAGAGTTTCTAGATGCGCTCTTCGGGAAAGGCCTTTGGCACACCGAGAAGCGATTTACTAAGAAGGGCGAGCAGAAGCCCTTTATCATGAAGGGCAAGAAGGCCTAAGCCCGTACACAGTGGAAGTCATATTCCTCCTTAGGCCCTGGCCCGCCGTGGGAGAACTGCCTGGCTTGGCGTCGGCCGCGGTTGGCATCGCCGGCTGAAATGGTGGTCTCAAGTTTCCAGCCCGAATCTACGAGCGATATCTTGAGTAGGGCGAAATGATCGACATTGCGATCGTCGATGCCTCCGAATCGGATGACGAGCCGTGCATCGTCGGCAGCATGAATCGCGACATTTTTCCACACCTGCCTGAGGTTGTCGGCGAAAGCGTCGGCGGAGGAGTGACCAAGCTCTAGCGTTGGTGGCCTGTATGTAACTTCCGCGGGTCCTCCAAGGAACCAGTTCCGCAACCACTGATCGGGGATGTAGGTGCGCATGCCGTAATATGGAGGTGACGTGATGATCCATTGAAACCTATAGGAATTGAACATCTCAGAGTTCCGGCTGTCGCCGAGAACAACGTGAGCTGGGGTTGATTTTGGCCGCCGAGTCAGATATCGGCGAGCTCGAACACCAACCACCTCCGCGATGTCGACTGCCGGGGGTTTCATCTGTCTCTCTCGCCAGAACCGCACCGCATAATCCGGCTTTGGAGCGAAGGTTCGAGGCGATTGATTAGACAGATGAGACACAACCTTCTTCGTCAGAGGGCCGTGCAAGGCTCCAAGAAGAATAGCCCGAAGGAGCAACCTGGCATCGCTAGAGCACTCCCGCAGAAGCTCTTGCCTGAACCAGCAGATGCGCTGGAGTACGGAGCTCTCGAATGCAAGCTCCCAGAACTCTCCCTCAGGTACGCTGACACGACGGGGCATCGAGCGCAGAATAGCCTTTGTGACTCGCACTACATCACTGGCTCGAGCGTCCGCAAGCTTTGCTTGTGTCAAAGCCACGGCGACCGGACTGCTGTCCACGCCAAACGAGGGCAGGCCGAGGAGGCGAGCCGCGAAATTCGTCGTACCCCGCCCACAGAAGGGATCCGCCACCCACCCGTTCCTTTTTGCTCGCCCAGAGAGCACCCGCAGAGGAAATTCGAGCGGGAACATTGTGTAGTACGGGCAGATCGCGTTGAGTGCCTGAAGCGGTTCCTTGACCTTCGCGTCAGCCGATACTTCGACCTTATGCCGAACTGCATACGCGCCTTCCATGAAGCACAGCCTACCACAAGTCCTTGGCATGAATGCTAGACTTGCGTCCTCCAGCAACAGGAGATAGCATCAGCACGCTTCTCAAGAACGACAGGACACTATCGCTGTCGCTGCGGATCGAGCCTTCGGAGAGGAGGAGAGGAGCACGACGAAGGAATCCGAGGCCCGAAGCTGGCGGTCGATTTCCGCCACCCAGTCGAGTCCGACCTGGATCTGCTTGTCGATGAAGACACGGAGCCCTCGCTCGGTGAGGTAGGCGCAAAGCCCCTCCGCGAGCTCCTCGTCCGGGGGGACGTGCCGGTAGCTGAGGAAGACCTGGCTCACAGTTCGACCAAGAACTGTAGCATGGCCGGCAATGAGGCACGATGCTCCGGGGATTTGGGCCGATCTCCCGGGGTAATGTCTCGATGTCCCGGGTCTTTGAGCCTATGACCCGGGCCGTTTCCGCGATGTTCCGGGATCTCAAGACGGTGTCCAGGGATGATGCCGCGATGCCCCGGGAGCTCAAGGCAATATCCCGGTGCGATGCCTCAAGGCTCCGGGGATGAGGGCCGCTGTCCCGGGAGGATGAGCCGGCACCTCGGGACCTGACCTTGATGCTCCGGGATCTCGCGGCGAAGTCCCAGGATCATGCCGCATGGCCGCGGGAGCTCGAGCCGAGGTCCCGGAACGATGCCTCGATGCTCCGGGGCATCGAGATGGTCTCCCGGGACGATGGTTCCCAATCCCGGGATGGTGCCGCGATGCTCAGGGGATTCGGGCCGATCTCCCGGGGTAATGCCTCGATGTCCCGGGTCCTTGAGCCTATGTCCCGGGACGATGAGACGGTTTCCAGGGTCAACACGCCGGTTCTCCGGAGCGCAGCCGAAGGCCGCCGGGATCATGAGCGTTGCTTCCCTCGACCTGTTCGGCCTCAGATGAGCCCTTTGTCCTCGGCATAGCGGATCAGGGCGACGCGGCCGTCGACCTCGAGCTTGCCGTAGATGTTGCGGAGGTGGGCCTTGACCGTGTGGTCGCTGATCCCCATCCGGGAGGCGATCTCCTTGTTGCGCAACCCGAGGGCCAGCATGCGCACGATCTCCAGCTCCCGCGCCGTGAGCACTGCGGCGGCCTCCCGGGCTCCGCTCTCCCGCCGCATCAGCTTGTCGAGCACGCGGGCGGTCGAGCGCTTCTCCAGCCAGGGCTCGCCGGCATGGACCTTCTGGACGCAGAGCACCACGCTGGCCGGCGCCATCTCCTTCAGCACGACGCCGCCCACGCCCAACCGCATGGCCTCGAGCATCTCTGCGTCCTCGATCCTCCCGGTGAGCAGGACGGTCCGCGTCGGCAGGCCCTCGGCATGGATCTCCCGCAGCACGTCGATCCCGCTCTTGTCCGGCATCTGCAGGTCGAGGACCGCGACGTCCGGCCGGTGCTGACGCACCGCCTGCAAGGCCTGGGTGCCGCTCGTGCATGTCGCCACGACCTCGAAATCCCCGTGGGCACGGAAGAGATTTTCGAGGGCTGCCAGGATGAGCGGGTGGTCATCAGCCAGCACGAGGCGAATCGCCATTCAAGGTCCTCGCCCCGAATTATAGCCGTTGAAGGTTCCCAAGGCCCGCGCTCATTCGCATCTGGCAATATTGTTCTTCGGGATCAAGTAACCCGAAAGGATTAGAAAAATGCCCCATCTGGTGAATGGGAACCGGCACCGCGGGTTGGTAGAGTCTGAATCACGGACGGATAAGTAGATCGCGCTGGCCCTCGGAAGGGGGGGTCTGCCTCTCAATACTACGGCATTCAGGGCCAATCAAGGAGAACTCACATGAGAAGGACCACGCTCTCGCTCGCACTCTCCGGCATTTTGCTGCTCTCGGCCACGGCCGGGTGGGCGGCACCGAAAGCAACCAAGATGGATACGCCTCTGCTGAGCTGCGGCGCAGCCACGCTGGCTTCGCTCGACATGCTCGTCTGTGCCGGCATCGTCACCGGCGCACCGGCCGGCTTTTCCCTGCAGTGGGTCACGGCCGCCCAGCTCGCCGCCGGGCCGGACGGCATCGTCGGCACGCTGGACGATAACACCTGGCCCGATTCGGAGAGCCCCGACATGTGCAAGGCGTCGCTCTCGGGCAACGCCAATGGCAGCTCGTACAACCTGGGCAAGGGCCAGTGCTCGACGATCAACGTGGGCGACAACCTCTTCGACAACCCCGGCGCGTCGAGCAACTGCGCCAGCACCCCCCTGGAGTGCGGCACCATCTATGCCTTCCGGAGCTTCGCGCATGCCAACTCGACGCTCTTCCGGAGCAACTTCACGACGAATCTGCTCTGCTCCACGCAGGAGTGCCCGGTCGAGGGCGGCTGCACCTTCACCCAGGGCTACTGGAAGACCCACGGCCCCATCCCCACCGGCAACAACTCGAACGAGTGGCCGGTCACCTCGCTGACGCTCGGCACCGTCACCTACACGGACCTCGAGCTGCAGTCGATCTTCGACACTCCGGCCGGCGGTAACGGCCTGATCTCTCTGGCGCACCAGCTGATGGCCGCCAAGCTCAACATCGCCAACGGCGCCGACGGCTCCAGCGTGGCCGGAGCCATCGCTGCCGCCGATGCCCTGATCGGCAGCCGGGTGGTCCCGCCGGTCGGAACGGGCTCCCTGCCCAACAGCCAGACCTCATCGCTCAACGGGACGCTGACCAGCTTCAACGAGGGCGCGATCGGCCCGGGCCATTGCTCGGAATAGCCGGCTGCCGGATGAAGTGAAACGAGCCGCGCCCCGGATTCAACTCTGGATCCGGGGCGCTCGGCTTTTTAATGCCTTGGGCTCGGGCCGTCGTCGGCGATATCGAAGTCGACGAGGTGAACCTCGTCATCGATCACCAGGCCGACATCGGGGCAGTAGACCTTCCTGCTCGCGGCGCCGGGCTCGAGAGCGCTGGTCTCGCGGATCTCGACACAGTCCTTGAATGCACCCGCAGGAGTGGTGATCGCGAGCCCCATCGCCGTGTGCTCGGCGCGGTCGAGCGCCACGCCGGGCGCCCTCTCCTGGAAGTACCGGGACCCCAGCAGGAAAGTCCCCGGCATGACGAGGCCGGGAGAAGCGCCGCCCTGGCCGGTCACCCAGGACCCCTCGTGGCTCGCGATCTCTCCATCTTCATAGATGTCGACGGCTTCCCCGAAGTAGTAGATGTCGTTGGTTTCCGCGCAGCGAGCGAAGTAGTTCCGGGAGACCTCGACCAGCTCGTCGTCGACGCTCTCTCTTTCTTCGACGACGCGTGTCTTGACCCGCACGTCGCCGTCCTCGGTCCTGAGCGTGACCGTGCGCGTCTTGTTGAGGACCGTGATGACGAGGTCGACGGTTTCTCCATCCTCCGATTCCCCCTCGAAATGGAGGACGTCTCCAGGATGCAGGCTGAAGAGCTCATTCCCTCCGGTGCTGGAAAACGTGCAGTCATCCAGCGAAAAGTGGTCCGTGAAACCGGTCGCCGGCTGTGCCGCAGCCGCGCCGCCGACGAGCGCCAGCCCCGCCGTGAGGCTGAGGATCAAAATGCCGAAACCTCTCACGCTGCCCTGTCTGGCCATCTGTGCACCTCCATTTCGCGCGGCGAACCCCGATGGGTCTGCCTGCTGTCCTTCTTGGATGCCGCGCGGGGGGAGATCCTTCGCGAGCGGAAGACAGCTATCGAGCTTTATCTGCCACGAACACGACCATCCTCCCGCCCGTCACCCGATGCCCCAGCCCGCAGCTGGCGAGCACGACGCCCGGCGCCTCGGCGGGGGTCAGGTGCTCGATCGAGCCGTGCAGGATGGTCGAGCCGGCGAGGGCGGCGGCTTCGGGGTCGGCGAATTCGATCCTCCAGCCGGTTTCGCGGGCGACCCAGGCGAGGAAGTCGCGGACTTTGAGGCCTTCGATGTCGAGTCGAGGAGCCGTCTGGAGGACCCAGTCCCACTCCGGACCGTAGACGGCGGCCGGCCGGCGGAGGACGGTGCCGTCACGGAGGGCCAGCTCCTCGCCCGCGTTGGCCAGGACTGTTTCCTTCTCGCGGTGCAGCATCACACGCCCTTCCCGCACCCGGAGACGGGCCGCGCTCCCGGCGAGCCTCACCTCGAACTGCGTGCCCACCTCCTCGAACGATCCCGCGGCCGTGTGGACCGCCACCCGTCCCCCGGGGCGCGCTCCTGAATCGACGTAGACAGCTCCCCGTGCGAGCTCGATCGATCCCGGCGCGGCAAGCCGGAGCCGGGTCCCGGCATCGAGCCTCACCGAGACGCCCGCCATGCGGAGAGCGAGGCGTCCTTCTCCGGTCTCCAGCTCCGTCCCGGCAGGCAGTGGCCGGCCCGGTGCCGCGGGAGACAGCAGGCGTCCGTCCGCTCCCCAGATGTGGACGGCTCCGGTCAGGACCTCGATGGATGCGACGATCGGCGGCGGCGCGGGTGCCGGCGCAGGCGACTTCGTCCACCAAGCGAGACCGAGGGCTATGGCCAGGGCTGCCGCGGCGGCGAGGCCCAGCCACCACCTGCCCGGCCCCTCCGGCGCCCGGCGGTCGCCGTAGCGCCCGCGCCATGCCTCGCGGGCCGCCTCCCGGATCGCGACGAAATCTTCCTCCGGAATGGCGGACCGGGGCCCGGCATCTTCCAGAAGCTTTCTGACCGCCTCTTCTGTCCTGTCCGGTTCGCTCATGATTCCGTCCCGGGTGCTTGCGTGAGGTGCTCGTAGATCTCGCGGAAGGCTTTACGGGCTCGCGAGAGCAACGATTCGGTGGCCTTGTAGCTCGACGCGAGGCGGCGCGCGATCTCGGGGACCGCGAGCCCGTCGATATATCTCCACTCCATGGCCCGCGCGTAGCTCGGCGGCAGACGGTCGAGCGCCTCGTGCACGAGCTCGGCCGTCTCCGCCCGCAGCAACCGCTCCTCCGCTGCCGCCGGGCCGGAATGCGCGGCGGCTTCGTCGAGCTCGACCTCCCGCGGGCGCCGGCCGAGCCGCCGGAAGTGAGCGGCGATCTCGTTGCGGCAACAGGCGCACAGCCAAGTGAACAGCGGCGCCTCCGCACGGTAGCTGTCGAGGCTCTCGATCGCCTTGCACACGGTGGATTGCACGACGTCTCGCGTCAGCTCCCGGTCGTGATCGAGACGCCGGCCGGCGAATCGAACCAGCCCGGGGATGTAATGCCCGGCAAACTCCTCGAACGCACTTTCGTCACCGGCCCGCAGACGCTCCACGAGCTGGCGTTCCTCCTCCTCTGGCCCCGACCGTTCGAATTTCATCGTCTTGCGCGCGCCCCGCGGCCCCCGGTGGGTTTGCCTGCTATTCTCCTTGGATGCCGCGCGGTGGAAGATCCTTCGCGGTCCTCCTGATCGTCTGCCTCCTGGCCGGAGGTCGCAAGTGCCTGGCCGAGGGGTTCTCCCCGGGCATGCCTCTCACCGACGCCCTCTTGGAGCTGCAGGCGCGCGGCCTGAAGCTCGTCTTCAGCAGCCGCGTGGTGCTCCCCGAGATGAAGGTGGTCGCCGCGCCGGCCGCGACCGATCCCCGCTCGATCCTCGACGAGATCCTGGCACCCCACGGCCTGACCGTCGAGGAGCAGCAGGACGGTATTCTCGTGGTGGTCCCCAGCCGCCGGCCGCCGACGTCCCCGGTCCTGCGCGGCTCGGTCCAGTCGCGCCTCGCGCTGACCGCGGTGCCCGGCGTGGCGGTGCGCGTCGTCGGACTGGGCGTGGAGACCCTGACCGACAGCGAAGGCCGGTTCGCCATCCCCGGCCTGCAGCCGGGCACCTACACCCTGGAGGCCCGCCGCCCGGGCTTCGTCATCGAGCAGAAGGACGTCGTCCTGGCGCCCGGGGGCGAGGTGGATGTTCCGTTCGTCCTGCAGCCGGCTCCGCTCGCCGCGGAAGAGATCACCGTCCATCCCAGCCAGATCTCCCTGCTGGATGAGGAACCGGCGGCGCCGCTCGCCCTGAGCCGCGAGGAGATCCTCGACCTCCCCCACCTCGGGGGCGACGTCTTTCGCGCCATGAGCCTCCTGCCCGGAATCAGCTCGAACGACGTCACCGCCCAGTTCCACGTGCGCGGCGGCCGCCGGGACGAGGTGCAGGTGCTGCTGGACGGCCAGGAGCTGTACGAGGCCTATCATCTCAAAGACTTCGACAACGCCTTGAGTGTGGTGCCAACGGCAGATCTCGCCCGATTGAGACTGACAACGGGAGCGTTCCCCGCGAGCTACGGCGACCGTATGGGAGCCATCCTCGACATGTCGACGATCGATCCCCCAGAGCCGCGGCAGTTCCGCCTCTCCTTGAGCGTCCTCGACGCCCAGCTGGAGACCGCCGGCCGGCGCGGCGAGGGTCTGGGCTGGCTCCTCTCCGCTCGCCGCGGCACCACCGATCTGGCCGGGCGGATCTTCGGCCAGGAGGACCCCAGCTACTGGGACCTCTTCGGCAAGGTGGACGGCCAGCTGACCCCGGGACAGTCGGTGCGCGCCAACGGCCTCCACTCCGCGGACCGGCTCGGCTTCGTCCAGGAGCGCCAGGGAGAGCTCCGGCGGCTGGATACGGAGTACGACAGCTCCTACCTCTGGCTTACCCACCAGGCGTTGCTCAGCGACCGGCTCTTCGTCGACTCCGCCCTGTCCGCCACGCGGACCAACCGCGACCGCCGGGGTGGAGAGGACGAGGAGGAAAAGGATTTCGCGGTGCGGGACGAGAGAGATCTCGAGGTCGCCGGGCTGCTGCAGTCATGGAACCTGCAGGCGAGCCCCCGACAGTTCGTGAAGGCGGGCTTCGAGCTCCGGCGTTTCCAGGCGGACTATGACTACTTCAGCGTCCGCGCGTTCGACAGCCCGTTCGCCGAGCTGCGCTCCGAGCCGCGGGACGGGATCTTCGCCTTCCGCGACCGCTTCACGGACAATTACCTCGGGGCCTATCTCTCCGACCGCTTCCATCTGCTCGAGGCCCTGACCCTGGAGCTGGGAGGGCGCCATGACCGGCATACGCTGACCGGCGACAGCGACTGGAGCCCGCGGGCCAGTCTCGCCTGGGGGCTGGGAAGCTCCAGCGTGCTGCGCCTCGGCTGGGGCGACTACCACCAGAGCCAGCGGGCCTACGAGCTGCAGATCGAGGATGGGGACACCCGCTTCTACCCGGCGGAGAGATCCGAGCACTGGGTGGCCGGCTTCGAGCACCTGTTCGCGAGCGGCGCGCCGGCCCCGCGGCTGGCCCTGCGGACAGAGGTCTACCGCCGGCGGGTGACCGATCCCCGGCCGCGCTACGAAAACCTCTTCGAGCCGTTCGAATCCTTCCCCGAAGGCGAGCTCGACCGCTTCCGGTTCGAGCCCGAACGCGGCACGGCCGAAGGCATCGAGCTGTTCCTACAGGGACGGGTGGCCCGGCTCGACTGGTGGGTCAACTACGGCTACGCCACGACCGAGGACGTGATCGACGGGAAGGAGATCCCGCGCCTGATCGATCAGCGCCATACCCTGAACGTCGACGTCGGCTTCCCTCTCAACCGTCACTGGGACCTGAATCTCGCTTGGCGCTTCCACACCGGAAGCCCGACGACGCCGGTCTCCCTGGAAGAGAGGGAGGGGGAGGACGGCGAGACCGAGCTCGCGCCCGTGCTGGGGCCGCTCGACAGCGAGCGTCTCCCCGACTACCACCGCCTCGACCTCCGGATGAGCCGCAGATGGCAGCTGGACCGCGGGCGGCTCACCTTCTTCTTCGACGCGCAGAACCTCTACAACCGGAAGAACGTCTCCGGTCTGGACCTGGAGATCGACGAAGACGCCGGGCAGATCATCACGCGCGAGGAGCACTGGCCCGGCTTCTTCGCTTCGGCGGGCATCTCCTGGGAGCTGTAGCCGCACTGACCGGCTATTCGATCAGCCGCTGCAGGATGGACTGCGGCACCAGCTCGCGGAGCTCGGGGTGTTTTTCGAGGAGCCGGGCGATGTCGGCCAGGTCCTTCTGCCGCTTGCTGGCCCGCCGGCCGGGGTCGCTGGCTGCCCAGACCTTGCCGCGCATGACGTCCTCCAGCTTCGCCACCGGCAGCCGGTGACCGAGGACCTCGCGCATCTCGGCTCGCGCAGGAAAGTCGTGGTACCGGGGATCGACCTGGAACTGGATCCGCAAGTCCGAGCCGGGAGCGGAGAGGTTCACCGAGTGCTCGAAGCGCTCCGTCCGGATCGGCGGTCCGAACAGCACCCCGAGGCGCTCGATCTCGCCGGGGGCCAGCGCGAGATCGAGGTCGAGGCTCACGACCGGCTCGGCATAGGCGTTGACCGCCTGCCCCCCGATCACACAGTACCGAGCGTCGGCCTCCTCGAGAACCTGGAGCGTCCGCTCGAGAAGATCGGCGTGGTCCATGGTCACCGTTCTCCAGAAAGTCGCTGCCTGCATGGAACACCCTCTTCGGCACTATAGCATCTGAACCGGAGCGCTCCCTCTTACCGCCCGTCCGGGACCCGGGTCCAGTCGCGGACGAACTGCGTGGCGCGCTCGGGGGTCAGCTTGTCCTGGGCGGCGAGGCGGCACCAGAGCTTGAGGGTTGCCGCGACCTCACGGTCCAGGCCGGGTGCTTCGAGAAGCCGCAGGGTCTGCTCGGCCAGGCTCTTCAGCTCCGCGGTCTGCCCCTGGCGCGCGTAGAGCGCGCCGATTTCGAGGGAGAGCAGGGCAAGATCTCGGACAACCCGGTGATCGAGCCCTGCCCGAGACTTCTCGAGGACGGCTTTCGCCTCGTCGAGACGGCCGAGGCCGGCGGCGACCCGGCCGTCCAGGCAGAGCAGGCGGTCCCTCTCCAGCGGGTAGCTCTCGGCCGCCTTCCGCACGCCGGCGGGGACCTTCTTGACCTCGGCGTGGCGGCCGAGGTCGCAGAGAGTGTTGCCGAGCTCGATCTCGAGGCGAGCCAGGAGACGCCCGTCGTTGGAGCCCTGGGCGGCGCGCTCGGCCCAGCCAAGAGCCTGGATGGCCTTGTCGGGACGGCCGAGCCGCCGGTGCAGGCGGGCCTCTTCCAGGAGGAGCGCAGGCCGGGCGGTCCCGTGATCGCCGGTCAACGAGAGCGCATGATGGATCGTCCTCAAGGCCTCGACGAGGTCTCCCCGGTCGCGATGCAGAGCGGCTTCCAGGCCAGCGAGGCGGTCGCGCAGGATCACGCTGGGCAGACTTCCCGAGATGCTCCCGAGGAAGAACTCGCCGGCCTTCTTGAAGGCTTCCTCAGCCTTCTTCAGATCCCCGCGCGCACGGAAAGCGTTTCCGAGATGCATCCAGATGTACTGCTGGATGCCGCAGAGCAGCTTCTCGTCGCCGGAGACCTTGGGCACCAGCTCCAGCGCCAGCTCCGCCAACTCGAACGCCCCGGCAGGGTCGTCGTCCGCCAGCTCGGCGCTCTCGTTGCACAGCCTTTCACAGAAGGCCCAGCGCTGAAACTCAGGGTCGCCGAGGACGCGCTCCCTCCGCGCCTTCCGATCGTCTGAAGCGAGCCGCAGCCAGAGCTTTTCCGCGCGGGCGCGCTCCTCCTCCGCTTCGGCGGCCTGCCGGTCGCGCGCCGCACCCCACTCCTCCTGCGAGCGGATCACAGCTTCGGACTGCGAGCTTTTCGACTCTCTCATGCGAGGACCTCGAGGGCTATGATACCGCGTCCTCCTCCAACTCCAGCTATCGGCGCTCGGCGGCGAGATCTCGACAGCCCCCGCTTCTAGGGCGGATCGGTTGGTCCTGGCTTCGCAGCCTCGGGCTTCTTCTTGTAGACCTTGTCGAGATATTGGCCGCTCAACGCCAACAGAGAACCGGCCACGTAGAGAACCCATGCTCCTCGCCTCACCCATGTATCCTTCCGCTTCAAGCGGGCAAGTTCCACCCGCCCTTCGGCGTGACGAGCGTTCGAGGCATCGACGATCGCTTCATAGAGCCCGGCGACCCGAGGAGCCGCATCCTCGTAAACGAATCGGACGTACTCCTCGACAGCGGGGCGAAGCGTCGCGACCTCCGGGCGGGACATCGCATTCACCTTCTCCACGGCGCGGTCACGATCCCGAGCTTGACTATATAAGCCATAGATCTCGTCGTTCAGACCTTTGATACGCCGGGCCGTTTCCGTATCGTTCTTCAAGTCAGCGGAAAAGTCGAGCGTCAAGCTGGCGAAGGCCATGAGCTCATTGACCTGGTGGGCGTACAGTCGCGCACGACTGTATTCCCGCCTCAGCCGGATCACCTTGTCCTCTGGAGACTCCCCGTCATGGTTCCTCTCTGCCGCCTCGCGGGCAGAGACTGCGTCCATTGCGGCAGAATTGAGGGAATCGCGAAGCTCGTGCAAGGTGAGATAGAGCCGGGACGTGCTCTCAGCCGTTTCGACGGACTGCTTCAAGCGTGCGTATCGTTGGCCCAGCGTGTTCGTCACCGTCCAACTGAAGAAGATCACGAGCGCACCCAGCACCGACAGGACTCCAGCGTTCGCCGACAACCACGAGTTGAAGCTGAGCTTGGACATGAGCGCCTCGTTACCATCTCTTCCGCACCGAAAAATCGAGAAACGTCGCCTCAACGGGTCTGCTATCGGCCGCGTAGGCGAAGAGAAAGACTTCTGAGACATCCGCTCCGATGACGTTCTGGAAGTCCCCGTCCCCCCGAACCGGTTTCCATCTGCCTTCCTTGGCTTTGCAGTACATGCCGATCGAATCGGCATGTTTGCTGATCTTGAGTTGGATCACAATGATGGATGCTGCCCAAGCGGGCATGTCGCCGGCTTCGTCATCTCTACGGCGCGGCCTCATCTGTGGTTCCCTCTTCCTGGGTGCGCTGGCGCGGTCTCGGGCCGGTTTTCTGAGCTGGCCACGCGGGCTGAGGAATGCCATACCTCTTTTACCTTCTACTGGTTGCACGAAGCTTAGGACGAGTGGCCAAGGCACGTCAAGCTCGGGCGGACGCCCGTACAAGAGGGCGAACAGCGTCCCTCTCGGGGCGGACGCCGGTTCTGTTGGGCGAAGGCCGGTACACTCCGGGCGGACGCCGGTACACTCCGGGCGGAAGCCATCCCTCTTGGGGACGAGCCCATCCCTCGAGGGGCGGACTCCATCCCTCCTGGGGGAGCGGCTCCCCCTCCCCTCATCGACCCAGCGAGAGCACATGGCCCACTCAGAAACCGGGGCTGTCACTGATCCAGGTTTGGAAGACGTTCCACCTTTTCTGGCCCGAGGTCCTCTCCTCGTTGACCAGCTCATTCCCTGCCGAAAAGAACAGCTTACCCTCGTACACTACATCCCCGCTCGGGGAGTACTGCGTCTCCTCGACGACCAGCATGTCGCCGCTCATCGCTACCTGTTTTGCAGTCGCCAGCAGAGTACCCGATGCCTGGTCGCGCGCCTCGGCGCCATAAATGATGCCCTCTCGCGTACGGAGAGGAGTGATGTCGACGGTGATGGTACCGCTGCTCTCGGCAGCCTCGGGCGTATCCGCGACGGGCGGGCTCGCCTCCGACGGTCCCTCGGAGGGTGTTTCAGCCGGCGTCGACTGATCGCTCGAGTTGGTTTGCAGGAGCGTGGCTTCAGGCTCGGGCGTCGTCCCCTCCTCTGCCGATTGATCAGCGGGAGTGCTGTTCCCGGCTCCACCGCAAGCACAAAGGAAGAGCGAGACGGTCGAGATTGAGGCCATCCGCCGCCAGCCACTTGTGTCCATGATTTTCTCCTTATTGCCAGCGTAGGACGACCTCCGAGACACGTCAACGAAATCGATGGAGGCGTATAAGCTTCGCTTCTGTTGCTGGCGTTGAGCCTCAGGTCACCGCCCCTTTCCTCCCTTCACCAACCCGAGGTCGACCATGGCGTCGTCGGCCATCACCACGAACGGTCTCGGCTCGATCGTGAGTCCTCCCTTGCCGTCGTGGGTGACGACCTGGACGGTGCCCATGCCGTAGCCCATCGGGCCGCGGTTGTAGTAGTTCACCCGCAGGTGGTAGGGCATGGCTTCCTTGTGGAGCGGCCCGCGAACGGTGAAGCACTCGGGACCGTAGCCCGTGGTCACGTCGTCGTAGAGCTCGCCGCCCGAGGGGAGCTCCTTGTCGTTGTAGAAGGCATGGCCGCCCTGGCGGTCCCAGATGTGGAGGTCGACGTCGTTGGCGTCGGTCTCCCAGGTGAGGACGAAGCGCAGGGATGGCTCGCTCTCGAGCTCGGCGTCGTGGGCTTCCAGACGTTCCAGCACCTCCTCACGCCGGGAGGGCTCGGCGCGCAGCCAGGCGGCGCCGAGGAGCCCCAGGTCTTCCCGGAGGATCCGGTCGGCTCCGAGGAAGCGGTCTCCGGGGTATTTCTGCTCGATCCCCTCCTCCAGCGCAGCGAAGGCTTCCGCGATGCGGCCGGCGCGCAGCAGGGCCCAGGCGAGGAGGCGGTGGCCCGAGGGATGGTCGGGCCGGTCGAGGACGGCCTTTTGATAGGTGTCGATCGCGAGGCCGAGCCCTGCCTCCCCCAGCCTTTCGAGGCGCTCGCCGGCCAGCCGCCGCAGATCGGCGCGGCTCGGGAAGAGATCGATGAGGGAGCCGTAGGCGCGCGCGGCCGCGGTGGGCTCCCCTGCAGCCTCCCAGGCTTCGCCCAGCGCCAGCAGGGCCAACACGTCCCCCGGCTCCTCGGCGCTCCAGGTCTCGGCGAGGGTGCGCGCCCGCGCCACCCGGCCAGCCGCCAGATGCGCCATGACCTCGGCGAAGCGCCCGCTGTAGGGCGCCACCTCCTGCTCTTTCTCTTCGTCGCGGTCCGCAGTTCTCCGGTCGACCTCGGGCCTGTCCTCCGTTCGGCCGCCGACGCGCAGGGGAGCCTCGTCCGCCGCGGTCGGGGCGGGCACTTCCGGATTGACCCTGGGAGAGGCCGGTATTGGAGGGGGAGCCGGCGGGGGCGGCACGTCCATCGGCGCCGTCGCAGGCACTCCACCCACGACTCCGCTCGCCACGCCGCCGGGGACCCCGCCTTCGACGCCGCCTTCCACCCCAACCTCCTCGCCGTCAGCGACTCCCTCTTCGACGTCTCCGGGGACCTCCTCCGCGCTCTCCGCGGGCGCGCTCTTCGCCGGGGGGATCTCCTCGAAGCGATCGACGTCGACCGGTCTGGAGGAGACCAGCGGCTTGCGGGCCAGCACGTCCAGGCCTCCCGGGCCGACGGTGAGGATGTCGGCGAGGGCGCGGCGGTCGAGGCCGTAGCGCTCGTAGTCGAATTCGGTTTCGAGGACCAGCAGGGCGGTGTACGGGGAGAGCACCCGGTAGCGGACGCTCAGATCGGTGACCTCCCGCACGATCGCCCGGCGCAGGTCCTCGTCGGCCGCGTGGTCGGTGTCGCGCAGATGGAGGAGCCGCTCGATGCGCGCCTGCGCCCACTCCCGTTCGAGGAGCGGCTTCTCGGCTGATGCCAGCTCGCCGAGTACCACCGGAGTGCCACCCAGGGTGAGGCGCACCGGCCGGTCTTCCGGCACGTCGGCATAGACCAGGGCCTGATCGCCGGGCTGGACGCCGTCGAGGGTCGCGGGCCAGACCCAGGCCGCTCCCTCGACCGCCACCGGGATGCCGGAGCGGCAGGCGAGGGTCAGCCGGCGCGAGATCTCGGCGAGGGACGCCGCGCCGTCGATGCGCTGGCCGTCCTGCTTGAGGTTGCCGGTCACCAGCTCGTGCAGCACGGCGTCGTCGCGCAGGCCGCCGACGGCCAGCGCGTCGAGGCGTTCGACGCCGGCCGCGCCGAGCGCCGCAACCGCGGCCTTGAGCGCCTTCGTGTCGGTGTCTCCGGCCGTGGCCACGCCGTCGGTCAAGAGGAGGACCCGCGGATACCGGCCGCGGTCCTTGGCCAGCCGTGCGGACAGCCAGGCGAGGGCGCCCTGGAGGTCCGAGGCTCCCAGGGCCCGGCGCTCGCCGAGGCGCTGCGCCTCGGCCGTGCCGAAGCCTCCCGCCGTTCCTTCGAAGACCGGAACGACCTCCTGGTCGAAGGCGGCCACGCCGACCGGTGTCCCGCTGCCCGCGCCGTCGCGCAGGCCGGCGAGCAGCTCGGTGAGCCGGCGGACCTGGGTGGCCCAGCCGAGGGCGCGCGAGGCGCTCGAATCGATGAGCACGTAGAGGCCGCCGATCTCCTGGGGCTCGGAGGCGACCTCCGGCGCGACGCGCACCAAGGCGAGATTGGCGTGGCGCAGCCCGGCACGGTTCGCGACGGCGTCCTGGCCGATCTCGAAGTCGCGGTCCGGCGTCCAGTCCCGCTTGTGCAGCTCGATGACACGGCGGTCGCTGACCTCGCCTCCGAGGTTGCTCGCCGCCGCGCCGCCGGCCGGGCGATCGCCCAAGAGGACGCGGATGTCGAGCCGGCCGATCTGCGAAAGGCCGAGGAGGGGGAGGACGTAGGGCTCGTCGCCCCGAGTCAGCGCGTGCGACCAGGAGACGATGAGCTCCTTGCGACCGCGGGCCGGGATCGGGAAGACGCGGGCGGAGAACTCGTTCCCGGCTTCCTGCTCGAGGAGCGCGGGATCCTGCCGGCGGTGGAGGAAGTCCTCGTAAGCCTGGCGGGCGCGCTGGCGCTCGACGACCTCGCCCTCCTGCCAGGAGTCGCCGATCTTCAAGGCGAAGCGGGAGAGCGCCGCGCCCGGCGGCAGGGAGATCTGGAAACGCCCCTCGATGACCTGGTCGCGCGGGTTCTCGAAGGTCAGGTGCAGCTCGGTGAAGGCGAGCGGCGGTTCGAGAACGCCGTTCGCCTCCAGGGCGACCAGGGAGAGACCCGTCCCGTCCGATGCCGTGAGCCGGACCGGCGCCCCCGTCCCGGCCGCCAGCTCATCGGCGATTGCCGGTGAGAAGCGGAACGAGGCCGGCGTGAAGCTGGCAACGGAGACGGCGGCGGGTTGGGTCGATGCGGCGGGCCGGGGACTGCCGGGGCTCGCCGTATCGCCGGCCGGTCCGGCGGTCAGACCGAGGGCGGCGAGAGCGAGCGAGCCAAGAAGCGAGGCGGTCCGGAACATGGGTGATCTCCTCCCTGAGTCGGGCTGCGGGGTCCCGCTGTTGGGACCTCTCCCTCTCTTAGACAGGAGATGCGGGAAAAAAGTAACCGGGAACCCTCACCTCCGGCCCCTCTCCCGCGAGCGGGAGAGGGGAGAGGGTTAGAAGGGATCAGAAGGGACCGGAAGTTTTTTGGGTAACCTGCACCCCTCTCCTGCTTGCGGGAGAGGGGCCGGGGGTGAGGGCCTATTTCCTCCGCTCCAGGAAGATCCGCACCACCCGGTGGATGAGGGCGGCGTCGCCGGCGGCGTCGGGGCCGAAGGCGATCCCTACCGCGTCGGGCTCGCGCCAGGTGACCACGCCGATCACCCGCAGGACCGGCGGTTCTCCGGGGACCGCGAGGCTGAAGCGGACCCCCTGCTTGAGCTGCCAGTCGGGGAGAGTGCCCGAAAGGCCGATCCCTCCCAGGGAGAGGTTCTCCAGAATGACGTCGAGCTCCGTGCCGTCGTCCAAGAGGATGCGCGCCGGAGCACCGAGGTGGATCCGCACGTCGCGCTGGCCGGCGAGTCCGAGGAGGGCGGAGACGTTCATCCCGTGACGGCGGATCACCTCCGCCCGGAACTTGAGCTCCAGCATGGGGTTGTCGGTGAGGAGCCCGATCAGGTCGTCCTTTTCGATCCGCAGGAGGACGGTGGGCATGACGGTCCGCGCCGAGGCGATCCGCCGCGCTTTGTCGTTGAGCAGCCCCATCTCGCCGAAGAAGCCGCCGGGCTCCAGCCGGGCCAGAACCTGGAGCGGCTTCCCCTTCTCCTCGCGGAACACCGTCACCAGGCCCTCCCGGACCATGTAGAAGGCGTCGACCGCATCCCCCTCCCGGAAGATGACGGTCCGGCTCGGGACCCGCTCCTCCCGGGCGATCTCCTCGAGACGCCCGAGCTGATCGGCATCCAAATCCTTGAACAGTACGATGCTGCGCAGGAACTCTCTCTGCAAACGGCCTCCAAAGAGTTATGCTTGCGTGAAAGTCAGGGGTATTGTGTGGCCTCTCGTGCCGGCGAGCAAGCCCGGTGAAATGAAAAGGTCCGTGCGGACACCTCTTGCTGGAGTATTTTCTCAACGGCCCGCACTCGAAGGAGAAATGTGCATGCGTCGATCGCTCGTCCTTTTGGCCTGGATTGCTCTGCTCCCGCTCGCCGGTGCCGCGTTCGCCATGGTGCCCAAGTCGGACCCCGGTCCGCTCGACCGGCTCGCGATGTCCGACGCGAGCCTGCGTTCCCTGGCGGTCGTGGAACCGATCGAGTCGGCCGGAACGGTCCTCTCCCCGGGGGTGGCGGACGGGTGGGTCAGCTTCCAGCAGGCGGAGGGCGGTGGATGGCAGGGGTACGCGGACCGGCGCAACGGCCTCCTCGAGGTCGCCGAGGGCTCCGGCGTCCCCTGGATCCCGGGAGCCGGAAACCAGCTCACCCATGACGATGTGGCCCCCTACCTCAACGGTGCGGAGGTCGACCTGCAGGCGCTCGAGCGCGTCGCCCGCGCCTTCCTCCCCCGCGTCGCTCCCCTGCTCGGCGTCGATCCGGCCTCGCTGCAGCTGAGCCGCGGGCGCTCCGGAGAGTCGGGCGGCTATCTCTGGCTGGTCGACTTCGACGTCCTGCGCAACGGCATGCCCATCGAGGGGGCGCGGGTGGTCTTCCGGGTCAACAACGGCAATCTCGTCCAGTTCGGCACCGAGAACCTGCCGGCCGCCGGCACCCCGGTCCCCCGCGAGCAGGTGACCCGGAAGGAGGCGCTGGCCGCGGTCGCCGCCTTCATCGGAGGGTTCAACGCCGGCGACCTTTTCGCCGACAACGGCACGCTCCATCTCCTGCCGGTCGCGCGCCTGGACGGCCATTTCAGCGACGGCTTCGCGCCGGGCAACGGGCGCGGGCTGGCCCTGGTCTGGCAGCTCACGTTCCGGCGCCGGGGGGAGACGGGCACCTGGCGGGCGCGGGTGGACGCGACCACCGGCCAGCTCCTCGAGCTCGTCGACAGCAACCTGTATGGCAAGGTGAACGGCGGCGTCTACACGCTGTCGCCGGCCGTCGGCAGCGAGGTCGTGCTCCCCATGCCTTTCGCCGACCTCTCCACGGGAGGGTTCACCGACGCGGCCGGCCAGTTCACCTTCTCCGGGTCCCCGGCCAGCTCCGCCCTGAACGGCCGTTATATAGGCATCTTTGACAGCTGCGGCTCCATCTCGCAGAGCACGAACGCCGCCGGCAAGATCGCCTTCGGCGCCTCCTCCGGGACCGACTGCACGACTCCGGGATCCGGAGGGGCGGGCAACACGCACTCCGCCCGCACCCAGTTCTACCAGCTGAACCGTGTCAAGCAGATCGGCCGCGGATGGCTGCCCGGGAACACCTGGCTGAACGCGCAGCTCCCGGCCAACGTCAACATCCCCCAGGTCTGCAACGCCTACTGGGACGGCTATTCGGTCAACTTCTTCCGCTCCGGCGGGGGGTGCGGCAATACGGGTGAGATCGCCGGGGTCTCGGTGCACGAGTACGGCCACGGATTCGACGACAACGACGGCATTCCCATCGTCGATTCCGGCACTGCCGAGAGCTACGCCGACGTCACCGCCGCTCTGATGCTCCACAACTCCTGCATGGGACCCGGCTTCTTCGGCACCTCGAACTGCGACGGCTACGGCGACAGCTGCACCTCGTGCTCCGGCGTGCGCGACGTCGACTGGGCCAAGCACGTCTCGAACACGCCGCATACGGTCGCCAACTTCACCCAGGTCCGCTGCGGCTCCGGCTTCGGGGGCGGCCCCTGCGGCGGCGAGGGACACTGCGAGTCCTACGTCCCGTCCGAGGCGATCTGGGACTTCGCGGCGCGCGATCTCCCCTCTCCCGGGACCGTCGCGGCCTGGTCGGTGGCGGAGCGGCTCTGGTATTTGAGCCGCCAGACCGCGACGACCGCGTTCACCTGCAACACCAGCGGCGCCACCTGGACCTCGGACGGCTGCAACACCGGCTCGATGTGGCGGGTGATGCGCCTCGCCGACGATGACGACGGTAACCTGGCCAACGGCACACCCCACTCCTGCCAGCTCTTCGCCGCCTTCAACCGGCACGGCCTCGCCTGCGCCTCGGATGCGGGCGCGAACGTCTGCTTCTCCCAATGTACGCCGCCTCCGGTCCCCTCGGTCACCCTCACCCCCGGCACGGGACAGATCGGAGTGAGCTGGACCTCCGCGGGCTCCGGAATGGTCTACGACGTCTACAAGAGCGATCTCGGCTGCAACGCCGGCTTCATCAAGATCGGCAGCGGCGTCGGCGGGCTGTCGTTGAACGACACCGAGGTCGTCGATGGGCTTTCCTATTCGTACCTGGTGATCGCCCACCCCTTCGGCAATGTGTCCTGCAGCGCGGCTCCTTCCACCTGCCAGTCGGCGACACCGCAGACTCCGCCGTGCAACCTGACCCCGCCGACGGGAGTGACCGCCACGGTGCAGGGCCTCAACTCGATCCTGGTGTCCTGGAACCCGGTCGCCGGGGCCACCGGGTACACCGTCTCCCGTGCGACGACGAGCGGAGGCCCGTACGCGGAAGCCGGCTCGACCACGGCGCCGGTCACGACCTTCACCGACACCGGTCTCCAGGAAGGGACGACCTATTACTACACCGTCCGGGCGGCGGCCACCTGCGAGTCGGCGGCGTCCGCCGAGGCGTCGGCGACCACGTTCGTGTGCATCCCGCAGACCATCTACAGCAACGACTTCGAGACCGGCAGCGGTCTCGCCGACTGGACGAAGGGGGTCTTCTCCGGCGGCGCCGCCACCTCCGAGTGGCAGGGGATCCAGACCTGCACCGCCCACAGCGGCAGCAAGGTCTTCCGCTTCGGCGGCAGCGCGGCCTGCGACGCCAACTACAGCGCGGGGCAATACACCTTCGCCCAGCCCATGGGGGCGAGCGGGGTCGCCATCCCGGCGGGCGTCCTGGGGACCCGCCTCTCCTTCTGGCATCGCGAGGACTTCGAGTTCGGCTACGACGGCGGCACCCTCGCCCTCTCGCTCGACGGCTCCAACTACACGTTCATTCCGGCCTCGGCGATCCTGAGCGGCGCCACCTACAACGCGCAGGTCTTCAACGACTGCGGGCCGGTGGGCACGCCCGGGCGCCCGGTGTTCACCGGACACACAACCCAGTTCGCGAACACGGTCGTCGACCTCGACGCCGCCTGCAACCTGGCGTCCGGCACCACGGACGGCTGCGCCGGCCGCACGATCCGGGTCGCCTTCGTCGCGGTCACCGACTGCGTCGTCCAGTACTCGGGTTGGTTCCTCGACGACGTGACGATCAGTGCCTGCGGCCCGAACTGCACGGCTCCGGGGACTCCCGTGATCGGGTCGGCCTCGACGCCGGCGGACAACACGATCCAGGTCACCTGGACGCAGGGCGCGCCGGCGGCGAGCCGCTTCAACGTCTATCGCGCCGCGGGCTCCTGCGCCGGGGCGGGCACGTTCACGAAGCGGGCTCAGAACCTCTCCAGCTCCCCCTATCTCGATACCCCGGTCTCCGGAGGCTCGACGTTCTCCTACCGCGTGACCGGACTCGACGCGACCGGCTTCTGCGAGTCCGCTCCATCGGCCTGCGTGAATGCGACGGCGACGGGACCCTGCCTCCTGGCCCCCTCCTTCGCGGGCCTCGACCAGGCGAGCAATACCGCGCAGCCGACCTGCGGCATCCAGCTCTCCTGGCCGGCCGCGAGCTCCAACTGCTCCAACTCGCTCAAGTACAACGTCTACCGTTCGACCTCGCCCGCCTTCCTACCGAGCCCGGCCAACCGGATCGCGGTCGACCTGACCGGGACCACCTATACCGATAGCGATGCGCTCACCAACAAGACGACCTACTACTACCTCGTGCGCGCCGTCGACGCGATCAACGGCGCCGAGGAGGGGAACACGGTGATCCAGAGCGCGTTCCCGACCGGTACGATCATTCCGATGACGATCACCGAGACGTTCGAAGGCGCCGGCGGCTTCGACAATCCGGGGTGGACCCATGCGGCCCTCTCCGGCCCCACCCTCACCCCACCTGCCGACTGGATCCTTTCCACCACCCAGGTCAAGAGCCCCACCCATTCGTGGCTCTCGCCCAGCCAGAGCAGCACGGCGGACCGGGTCCTCGTCTCGCCGTCCTTCCATGTCGCGAACGGCACCACCCTCTCGTTCTGGCACACCTACGAGATGGAGCCCTTCTACGACGGCGGGACGCTGCAGATGTCGCTCAACGGAAGCACGAGCTGGACGGTCCTGCCGGACAGCGCCTTCACGGCGGGCGGCTTCGACACGACGCTGTTTTCGACCAGCAACCCGATCGGCGGCCTCCGCGGCTGGAGCGGCGGCACCCTCGGACCCATGACCCAGGTCACGGCAGACCTCTCGACCTGGGCGGGATCCGACATGAAGCTGCGCTGGCACGGCGGGGAGGACAACTCGATCAAGTACCCGGGTTGGTACGTCGACTCGGTCACGATCGCCGACGCGGTGACGATCAACTCGTGCCAGCCGGCGGCGGTGCCGCCGCTCGACTTCAACACCGTACCTCCCTGCCGCCTGCTCGACACGCGCAACCCGGTCGGGCCGTCCGGCGGTCCGGTCCTCCAGCCGCAGACCCAGCGGGCCTTCACCGCGGCAGGCAGCTGCGGAATCCCCGTCACGGCCCGTGCCGTGGTCCTCAACGTCACTGTGGTCCAGCCGGCCGGTCCGGGATTCCTGACCTTCTTCCCTCCCGGCCTGCCTCCGCCGGTGGCCGCCACCATCACCTTCTCCACCGGCCAGATCCGGTCGAACATCGCCACCATCCCGCTGGGCCCCGGCACCGGAGCATTCGTCGTCCAGAACGGCTCCAGCGGCACGCTCCACCTGGTGGTCGACGTGAGCGGATACTACGAGTAGGAGGGGCGCCTCCGTGCCTCCGTCCCTCGCGGGGCGGAGGCCGGGGCTGCTTTTCGGCCTTCGCCGGCAGCTTTCTCGTTGAACGAGAGAGGCTTTTGGCTCAGCGGGAGACCCTTTTTGCCGAGCGAGAAAGGCTTTTTGTTGGACGAAAAGGGTCTCCCGTCGAGCGAGAGACCCTTTTTGCTCGGCCGGAGACCCTTTCGGTCGAGCGGGAGAGGCTTTTTGTCGAGCGGAAAGGGCTTTTTGCTGAGCCGAAAGGGTCTCCCGTTGAACGAGAGAGCCTTTTGGCTGGGCCGAAAGGGTTTCCCGTCGAGCGAGAGACCCTTTTTGCTGGGCGCGAGAGGCTTTTTGTCGGGCCGAAAGGGGTTTTTGCCGAGGAAAAAGGGTCTCCGGTCGAGCCGAAAGGGTCTCTCGTTGAACCGGAAACCCTGAGAGCAAGGCCGTGAGGCTCTTCGAGACGTAAAAAGGGGCTTGGCCGAAGCCACGCCCCAGTCGATGTCTGGCAAACGCCGGCCTGGATGGAGGGAGGCGGTTGGATGACCGATGGCTCAACTCCGGGTGCACAGCCAGAGGCACCCTCCGGGGCCGACGCGACCGGCCTGGACCTCGTCGAGCAGGCGGTCCGCCGGTTCCAGGCGGATGACGACCGGCCAGGGGCCTTCCGCTTCCTCTATGAAACCTACTTCCGCGCCATCGAGCGCTTCTTCGCCCGCAAAGGCCTGCCGCCGGAAGACTGCCTCGATCTAACCCAGGAGACGTTCCTCGGGATTTACAAGGGGTTGGACGGCTATGAGCACCGTCAACTCTTCTCCGCCTGGCTCTACCGCGTCGCCACGACCATCTTTCTGAAGCGGCTGCGGACGGCCGCGACGGCGAAGCGAGCGGTGGTGGAGGTGTCACGCGACGGCATGGAGAACCCCGAGGCAACCCTGGCAGTCCCGGGCCGCCAACTCGACGGCCTGCTCGACGAGGAACGCTGGCGTGCTCTGCGGACCGCGGTGGCCGAGCTGCCGGAGCAGATGCGCGATTGCCTGACGCTGCGCCTCTACCATCAGCTCTCCTACAATGAGATCGCGACGGTCAAGAAGATCTCGATCGAGACCGTGAAGGCCCATCTTTTCCGCGCCCGCAAGAAGCTCCAGGAGAAGCTGGCCGGCTTCTCCCTGGGGGATCTGGAGGTCTGATACTCCGATGAGCGAGCCACCACCGCCCTCCCCCGACTTCGATGCCCTCCTGGCGGCTCTGGCTGAAAAGGCCCGGAGCAGCGCCGGGAGCGAAGCCTCGCCGGAACCCGAGGAGCTCCTCGACTATCTGGCCGGCAGTCTCGCGCCGGAGGACGAACAGCGCGTCGCGCGGCAGCTCGCTGCTGACCCGGAGGCTTCCCGCGCCCTGCTCGACCTTGCGGACCTCGAAGCCGCAGGAGCCGCCGCCGCCGTTGCAAAAGGCCGCCCGGCCGACCTTGCAGCGCGGGCTGGCTGGCGCGACTTCCAGGCCAAGCTGCCTGATGCCACTCCACGGCCCCACCGTCCCCGTCCGCCGGCCTGGCTGTCGGGGATCGCCGCTGCGCTGCTGGTGGCCACCGTGAGCCTCGGCTCCTGGGTATGGCAGCTCAAACAGGAGGGCGGGCGCCCGATCGCGAACGTACAGAGCCTCGACCTCATCTCCGGCAGCCGCGCAGGCGACGAGCCGGTGAGAGAGCTCGCGTCCGGCACGCCGCTGCGCCTGGTGCTCGACCCGGCCGAGCGCTGCCCCGGTTATACCGTCGAGCTGGAAGGCCCACGGCCTGGAGACCGGCAGACGATCGGGGGCGTGGAGCGGGACGGGGGTGGGCAGCTCACCGTCCTGCTGCCGGCTCCCGGACCGGGACCGTACCGGTTGCTCCTGACCGGTTGCGCGCCCCGCCATGCGCTGGAGGAGCACCGGTTCCGGATCACCCGCCCCTGACTTTCTTCCTGATCGGTCGCCGCCCGTAAACATTCCCCGGGGAAAGGGATTGAACACGGGTGGATCACCGATCTCTGAGCTATCAGAGACCTCGGGACTGATCAAGGAGAAGATCATGCGAACGAAAACCATGCGAACCCTCGCCATGATACTTGCCATGGCGGGAAGTCTCTGTTCCGTGGCCGGCACGGCGATGGCCCAGTCAGATCAGGAAAAGGGAATCTTGAAAGTCTGCAAGGTGGCCGGGCCGGGCGTGCCGATCGGCACGCTGTTCACGTTCACCGTCGACAGCAAGCCGCCGTTCACGGTGCCGGCCGGACCGGGACCGGACGGTTACTGTGTGGTCGGTCCCTCGTTTCCCGTGGGATCGGTCGTGACGGTGACCGAAACCCTGACCAATGGCAACCAGGTGACTGGGATCAATGTCAACCCACCCAACCAGCTCGTGGGCATCTTCGGCAACACGGTTCACGTGAAGATCGGCAGCGGAGTTACCGAGGTGACGTTCACCAACGAGAGAACCGGCTATCTCCAGATCTGCAAGCAGACGGACCCGGCGGGAGGAACCGGGAGCTATCAGTTTTATGTCGGCGGCCTGGGGCCCTACACGGTTCCTGCCGGGGCCTGCTCGCCCGCGATCAAGTTGCCCGCCGGCCCGGTGGTCATCACCGAGGTGCAGGGACCGGGAGTCCAAATGCTGAGCTGCAGCACTCTTCCAATCCCGAGCTTACAGCTCAACTGCAACCCGGGGGCAGGGACCTCGACAGTGGATGTGAGGCCGGGCAACGTCTCCAACCAGACCATCGCGATCATCACGAACCGCCCCATGCACCACTTGCCGAACGTGGAAGACCCGACGTCGTCCACCAAAAATCAACAGCAGTAGCTCGAGCTCCGGGCGGCGCGGTCGCGAGGCCGCGCCGCCCGGCCCTTCGGCAAGCCCGGAGAGAGAAATGAAATCTCCCGCGCGGTCATATGTGGCTGGGGCATCTGCTCAATGGCCGCACCTCAAGGAGAACTGCACATGCGTCGATCGCTCCCCATTCTCGCCTGCCTGTCGCTGCTCTCGTTCGCCGGCGCGTCCTTCGCCATCGAGCCCAAGCAGGGGAACGGCTTCCTGGACCGCTTCGCCGTGTCCGATCCGCGGCTGCATCCGGCGCCGGTGACCGTGCCGATCGAGGAAGCCGGCTCCGGGCTGGCTCCCGGAGTGGCGGACGGCTGGGCCGCCTTCCGCCAGGCGCAAGAGGGTGACTGGCAGGGGTACGTAGACCGGCGCAGCGGCTTCGTGGAGACTGCGGAAGGCACGGGCGTCCCCTGGATCCCGGGCCCCGGCAACTCGCTCACGCTCCAGGACGTGGCCACCCGCCTCTCCGGCGCCGCGGTCGACCTGAGGGGCCTGGAGAGCATCGCCCGCGCCTTCCTGCCGCGCGTCTCCTCTCTGCTCGGGGTGGACCCGCAGGAGCTGGTGCTGAGCCAGGAGAGGTCGGGACGGTTCGGCGATCAGGTCTGGTACGTGGACTTCGACGTCAAGCGGGGCGGCCGGACCATCGAAGGCGCCCGCGTGGTGTTCCGGGTGAGCCAGGGCAATCTGGTGCAGTACGGGACGGAGAACCTGCCGGCCCCGGGCCAGGGCGCGCCGGCCAAGGAGAGCGTGCGCCGCGAGGAGGCGCTCGCCACGCTGGCGGCGCGCATCCGCGGCTTCACGGCTGCCGACACGTTCCTCGACGGCGGCTCGCTCCACCTCCTCCCTGTCGCTCTCGCGGATCCGCGCTTCACTGAGGGGTTCGCGGCGGGAGACGGCCGCGGGCTCGCTCTGGTCTGGGAATTCGTCTTCCGCCGCAAGAAGGAGACCGGGACGTGGCGGGCGCGGATCGACGCGGTCACCGGCGATCTTCTGGAGCTGGTGGACACCAACCGCTACGCCCGCGCTCAGGGCGGCGTCTACCCGGTGTCCTACAGCGCCAGCCCCGAGACGGTGCTGCCCATGCCGTTCGCGGATGTCTCCCCCGCCGGCTCGACGGACAGCTCCGGCTTCTATACCTATCCGGGCAGCCCGACGACGTCGCATCTCGACGGCCCGTATGCGGTGGTCTACGACTACTGCGGCTCGACCAGCTTGACCTCGGGCGGCAGCGGCCGGCTGTCCTTCGGCACCTCCGCCGGCACGGACTGCGTCACGCCGGGGGTGGGCGGCCCCGGCAACACCCACGCCACCCGCAGCCAGTTCTACTACGTCAACCGGATCAAGGAGGTCGGCCGCGGCTGGCTGCCCGCCAACACCTGGCTGCAGGCGCAGCTGCCGGCGATCGTCAACATCTTCCAGACCTGCAACGCCTACTGGGACGGCTATTCCATCAATTTCTTCCGTTCCGGCGGAGGCTGCGGCAACACCGGCGAGATCGCCGGAGTCTCGCTGCACGAGTTCGGTCACGGCCTCGACGAGCACGACGGCGGGGGAGATTCGCCAGACTACGGGACGTCCGAGGCGTATGCGGACATCACGGCCGCGCTGACCCTGCGCGACTCGTGCGTCGGTCCGGGCTTCTTCACCAGCGGCACCTGCGACGGCTTCGGCGACACCTGCACCTCCTGCTCGGCGGTGCGCGACCTCGACTGGGCGAAGCATGTCTCGAACACGCCCCACACGGTGGGCAATTTCACCCAGATCCGCTGTCCGGACTACGGCTATTACGAGGGTCCCTGCGGCCTCGAAGGGCACTGCGAGTCGGAGGTGATCACGGAAGCGCTCTGGGACCTCGGGGCGCGCGACCTGCCCGGGGCCGGGACCAGCCAGGCGTGGTTGGTCGCCGAGCGGCTCTGGTATCTCTCCCGTCCGACCGCGACCAGCGCCTTCACCTGCACCACGAGCACCAACCCGTGGACCTCGAACGGCTGCGCCACCGGGTCGCTCTGGCGGACGATGCGCGCGATCGACGACGATGACGGCAACCTGGCCAACGGCACGCCCCACTCCTGCAACCTCTACGCCGCGTTCAACCGCCATGGAATCGCCTGCACCACGGACCCCGGGGCGAACGTCTGCTTCTCGGCCTGCACGCCACCGGCGGCGCCGACGCTGTCCGCCACCGCCGGCCAGGAGCAGGTGCAGCTCGCCTGGAGCGGCGGCGGCGGCCTGGTCTACGACGTCTATGAGAGCGAGAGCGGGTGCTCCTCCGGTTGGCGGCGGATCGCCAACGACCTCAACGCGACCTCGCTCCTCGACACCACGGTCTTTCCCGGACTGCCCCATTCGTATCAGGTGATCGCTCATGCCCCCGGCGCGGAGGCCTGTGCTTCGCCCCCGTCGAGCTGCCAGTCAGCCACCCCGACCGGCCCGGCCTGTGTGCCGCCCTCGCCGCCGGCCGGCGTGACGGCCCAGGCGCTGGGCATCGATCGTATCCGGGTGAGCTGGAGCGCCGCCGCCGGAACCAGTGACTACGAGATCTGGCGCGCCCCGGCCGCCGGTGGTCCGTACGTGCGGATCGCCACGGTGGCCGCCCCGGCGACGACCTGGACGGACGCCAATCTCGCCATGGGGACAACCTATTTCTATGTCGTCCGGTCGGCGTTCGACGATTGCGCCTCCGGCGATTCGGCAGTGGCTTCGGCCACCACGGCGAGCTGCCAGAACACCACTCTGTACGTGAACGACTTCGAGACCGGGAGCGGATTGTCCGACTGGACGTCCGACGGTGCCAGCGCGGACTGGCGCGGCATCCAGACCTGCGCCGCCCACTCGGGAAGCCGGATCTTCCGCTTCGGCGGTCCCGGGTGCAGCGACTCGTATCAGGACTATCAGAGCTCCGCGGTCCAGGTCCGCGGCACGGCGGGCGTCCAGGTCCCGACCGCGGCAAGCTCCAGCCACCTCGCGTTCTGGCACCGCTGGCGCTTCGAGTCCTGCTGCGACGGCGGCTGGCTGACCCTCGCGGTCGACGGCGGCAGCCCTGTCTTCGTCCCGAGCTCGGCCTTCGTCAGCGGAGGCTATCCAAACACATATCGGTTCACCGGCACTCAGGACACCTTCGTGCGCAGCGAGGTGAATCTCGACCAGGTGTGCAACCTGGCCACCGGCGGCAGCGACGGTTGTGCGGGGCGGGCGCTGCGGATCGCGTTCGCGGTCTCCACGGATGGCAGCGTCGTCGACACGGGCTGGTTCCTCGACGACGTGACGGTGACCTCCTGCATCCTCCACGGCTGCACCGGCGCGCCGCAGATCGGCTCGGCGGTGGCTTCCGGCGACAATCAGGTGCAGGTGACCTGGAGCAATGGCTCGCCGGCTTCGTCCTCCTTCAACGTCTACCGGGCACTCGGTACCTGTGCGCAGCCCGGCTCCTTCGAGAAGGTGGCGAGCGGGGTGGCCGGCCTCTCGCGTCTCGACGCCCCCGTGTCGGGCGGAGTGTCCTGGGCCTACGAAGTGGCCGGTCTCGACGGGTCCGGTCTCTGTGAATCAGATTTCTCGGGGTGCGTCCAGGTGACGCCGACCGGCCCGTGCACCTTGCCGCCCGCCTTCGCGGGGCTCGCCTCCGCGACCAATGCCGCGACCGCGACCTGCGGCGTCGACCTCGCCTGGCCGGCGGCGGCCTCGCGCTGTGGCAACAACCCGGTGAGCTATGAGGTTTATCGCTCGACGGCGGCAGGCTTCACTCCCGGCCCCACCACCTGGATCGCCTCCGGGATCGCCGGGACGGCCTGGCGCGACGACACCAGCCTGGCGGACCGGACGACCTATCACTACATCGTCCGGGCGATCGACGCCGGCAACGGCCAGGCGGAGGGGAACAAAGTAGAGCAGAGCGCCGCGACCACGGGCGAGATCGTCCCCTGGACGTTGACCGAGAGCTTCGAGGCGGCCGGTGGCTTCGACAATCCGGGCTGGCAGCACCATGCCCTGTCCGGCCCGAACGACTGGAAATGGTCGACGCTCTGGGATCACAGCTCGATCCACTCCTGGCTCTCCCCCAGCTATGCCGGGAGCTCGGACCGCGAGCTGGTCTCCCCTCCGTTCCGCGCGACGGCGGACACTACGCTGAGCTTCTGGCACACCTACGAGCTCGACGGCTGCTATGACGGCGGCACGCTGGAGATTTCGGCCAACAACGGCGCCACCTGGAGCGTCCTTCCCGACGCCGCGTTCACCGCCGGCGGCTTCAATGGGACGATCTACGAGTACAGCAACAATCCGCTGCACGGCCTGCGCGTCTGGTGCGGAGGGACGGCCGGTGACCTGACCCAGGTGGTGGCCGGCCTCTCGGCCTGGCAGGGGCAGGACGTCCGCCTGCGCTGGCACGCCGGGGACGACAGCTATATCCGGTATCTCGGCTGGTTCGTCGACGACGTCAGGGTCGACAACGCCAGACAGATCCTGGCCTGCCAGCCCACGGCGCCCCCACCTCCCGCACCGCTCGACTTCTACTCGCTGGCGCCGTGCCGGCTGATCGACACGCGCGGGCCGGCGGGCTCTCTGGGCGCCCCGATCCTGCAGCCTCAGGGCTACCGCACCTTCAACGCAACAGGGAGTTGCGGAATCCCCGCCACGGCCCGCGCCCTGGTCCTCAACGTGACGGTGGTGCAGCCGGCCGGGCCGGGCTACGTGGCCGTCTTCCCCACCGGCGTGCCGGTTCCCCTGGTCAGCACGATCAACTTCGCCACCGGGCAGATCCGCTCGAACATCACGATCGTCCCGCTGGGGCTCGACACCGGCGCTGTCGTGGTGAAGAACGGCTCCGGCGGCGTCGTCCATTTGGTGGTCGACGTGACCGGGTATTACGAGTAAAGCCAACCGACGCCCCTCTCCCGCTCGCGGGAGAGAGGCCGGGGGTGAGGGTTCTCACCCCCCCAGCTCGCGGACCATCTCTTCGAGCTTGTCCTTCTCGGCCGGATCGACCTCCAACCGAAGCGCGGAGCGGAAACAGCGCAGCGCATTCTGCTCGTCTTCGAGATCATAGAGGTAGATGGCTCCCGCCGCCTTCCAGGCGTCGAGGCGGCTCGGCTGAATCTGGAGCAGCCGCTCGTAGAGCTGGACCGCGTCGCGCGGCTGCCCGAGACGGTAGGCGGCGTGGGCGGCGTTTTCGAGTGGCACCGGATTCGTCGGGTTGCGCCGCGCGGCATCGCGGAAATCCTTGAGAGCGTCCGGCAGCCGGTTCACCTCCGCCTCGACCAGCCCACGCTCCAGATAGACCTCGGAGGCGTGGCTGCCGGCGGCGATGGCGCCGTCGAGGATGCGCAGCGCCTCGGTGCGGTCGCCGCGTTCGCGCAGGATCTGGGCGAGGTTGCTCGCCGCCTCGGCGAGGCTCGCGTCGAGGGCCAGGGCATGCCGGTACTCCTTCTCGGCTTCCTGGCGCTTGCCCAGCTTGAGCAGGCAGCCCGCCGCGTTGGCGACCGGCACGGCCGAGATCTCGTTCTCCCGGCTCGCCCGCTGGAACAGGGCGAGCGCCGCATCGTGGCGTCCCGCTTCCTCGAGACAGGAGCCGGCCATGCTCAGGGCCGGGAAGTTGTGCGGATCCTTCTGCACGATCGCCTGGAGGCGCGGCAGGGCCTCCTTGCACTTGCCCTGCTGCACCTTTTCCACGGTGTCGTGGAGCTCCTGCGCCACATCCGCCATCGCCCGCGGGTCCGGCAGGTCGGTCCGCACCGCGCCGCCCGAGCCGCCTCCCATGTAGCCGAGGCTCGCGAGCTGGCGCCGCTGCTCGTCGGTGAGCACGTTCTCGGGGCGCACCGCCGCGTCGAGCGGCTCGCCGGCCGCCGCGAGCAGATCGCGCAGCCGCTTCTCCCAGAGATGCATCGCCGGGGGCTGCTGCGCCGCCAGGTCGGTCTTCTCGTCCGGATCGGACGGCAATTGATAAAGGCTGCTCTTCGGCGCATGGAGATAGAAGAAGCGGTCGGTCGACAGCGAGCGCAGCGGATACCACTTGTAGGCGAAGAACGGCAGGAAGCTCTCGCTGTAGCTCATGCGGTTGCAGCTGCGGCCGGGCGGCAGCAGGCTCGCGCCGTCGAGGCTCGGCGGCTTCGGCACGCCCGCCAGGTCGAGGAGCGTCGGGGCGACGTCGGCGGTACGCACCAGGCACTCCTCGGTACGGCCGGCGGGCACGCCCGGACCGGCGAGGAGCAGCGGCACCCGCCGCGCGCCGCGGTAGAGCAGGAGCCCGTGATGGAGCTCGCCGTGCTCGCCCAGCATCTCGCCATGATCGCCGGCCACGGCCACCGTCACCGTGCCGGGGAGCTTCGACAGCAGCACGCCGATCTGCTCGTCGACATAGGCGATCTCGCCATCGTAGAGCCGGCTCGGACCGGTGAGCGCATCGGCGAAGCGGGTCGGCGGCCGGTACTCCTCGTGGGGGTCGTAGTAGTGCACCCAGAGGAAGTACGGCGGCTTCAGCGTGGCGGCCGCGGCGAGCGCGGCGGCGGTGGTCGCCTCGGCCTGGCGCTCGGCCACCTCCGTGCCGGCGGCGTAGCCGGCTCCAAGGTCGTCGTCATAGATCCGGAAGCCCTGCGACAGGTTGTGGCGCCGCGCCAGCACGATCGCCGAGACGACCGCGGCCGTGTCGTAGCCGTGAGCCGACAGCCGCTCGGCGAGCGTCTCGACGTGGTCCGAGAGGACGAACGTGCCGTTGTCGCGCACGCCGGTGCGCGGCGGGAAGAGGCCCGTGAGCAGCGTGGCATGGCTCGGCAGGGTCACCGGAGCGGCGGTGTCGCAGCGCAGGAAACGGACGCCGCGGGCGGCGAGGGCGTCGAGGTTGGGCGTCCGCGCGTACTTCCAACCATAGGAGCCGAGGTGGTCGGCCCGGGTGGTGTCGAGCGTGATGAGGACCAGATTCGGCTGCGTCCGCGAGACACCCGGCGGGCGCTGCGGACCGGGTGCCGCGCCGGCGGAGATCGTGAGGGCGGCGGTGCCGAGCAGCGCGGCGGCGAGACCGGCCAGCATCCGGCGGCGGACGGCTCGTTTTGGGCGGCTTGCCGCACCTGTTAGACTTAGTGAGGTATCCCACCCCTCTCGACGCACGCTATGAAGAGTCTGTGTATCCATGGGCGGCGACGGAGTATACCAGCCGTCACACCCGCGGACCGCCGCCGACGGCGTCTGCCGGCGATTCCTCGTCTCTCTGGATTTTCCCGTTGCTTTCCCGCTGTTACCACTGTTACTGAAGTTGTTTCTCAACCTGTTCTCTTCAAGGAGGAGAGTTCGATCATGAACCGCAGATTGCATGTCCTGGCGGCTCTCTTGTTGCTGGCCGGGATCATCGCCGTCCTGCCTGGCGCAGCGACGGCCCAGGTTGCAAAGCAGGGCAATACCTCTCTCGACGGCCTGGTGTTCACCAGTCCGCGTCTCAACCCTCACGAGGACCTCGAGCCCATCGACGACGTCCAGGGCCTTCTGTCGGCAGACGTCGGCAACGGCTGGGCCAGCTTCCGGCAGGACTCCGGCGAGTGGAACGCGCTCGTCGACAAGCGCACCGGCCGTGTGGACATCGCCGAAGGCGCCGGAATCCCCTGGATTCCCGGCCACGGCAACAATCTGACCAAGGCGCTCGCGGGCAACGGCAAGGTCGACCTGACCGCCCTCGACACGATCGCGCACGGATTCATGCCGCGCGTCGCCGCCTTGCTCGGCATCAATCCCAGCAATCTGGTCCTCAACCGGAGCCGTTCCGGCATGCCGGCGGACTATCTTGCCTTCGTCGACTATGACCTGGTGATGAGCGACGGCACGCCGATCGAGGGCGCCCGTGTGGTCTTCCGCGTCAACCACGGCAACCTGATCCAGTTCGGCTCCGAGAATCTGCCTCCACTGGGCTTCGGCGTGGTGAAGGCCAAGATCAAGAGCGATGCCGCTCTCGCCGCCGTTTCGAATTACATCGGCGGCTTCACGGCGGCCGACACCTTCATCGACCGCGGCTCGGCCCACGTCCTGCCGACCGCCGAGATCGACAACCGTTTCGCCGACGGATTCGAGTTCGGCAAGGGCCGCGGCGTGGCTCCGGTCTGGCAGTTCACCTTCCACCGCGACGGCGTGATGGGCACCTGGCGCGCCCGCGTCGACGGCGTCACCGGCGAGGTCCTGGAGCTCACCGACGTCAACGACTACGCCACGGCGCAGTCCACCGGCGGCGTCTACATGAATTCCCCCACGGTCGGCGCCGAGGTCGTGCGCCCGATGCCGTTCACCAACATCTCGGCGGGCGGCTTCACCAACTCCGGGGGCAACTACAACTTCACCAGCGCGGTCACCTCGTCGCTGGCCGGCCAGTACGTGCGGATCACCGACACCTGCGGCGCCATCTCACAGGCCTCGGACGGGGCCGGCGCCATCGCCTTCGGCACTTCCACCGGCACCGACTGCACCACGCCGGGCCATGGCGGCGTGGGCAACACGCACTCCGCCCGCACCCAGTTCTACCAGGTCGACCGGATCAAGGAAGTCGGCCGGGGCTGGCTGCCGTCGAACACCTGGCTCAATGGCCAGCTGACGGTCAACGTCAACCTGAACCAGACCTGCAACGCCTACTGGAACGGCTCGACCCTGAACTTCTTCAAGTCGGGAGGCGGCTGCGCCAACACCGGCCAGATCGCGGCCGTGTCGCTCCATGAGTACGGCCACGGTCTCGACCAGAACGACGGTACCGGCACGGCGCCGGAAGGCGGCACCGGCGAGGCTTATGGCGACATCACGGCCGCCATCGCCCTCCACGACTCCTGCATCGGACCCGGCTTCCTGACCAGCAACTGCAGCGGGTACGGGAATGCCTGCACCTCCTGCACCGGCGTGCGCGACATCGACTTCGCCAAGCACTCCAGCGCGGTGGCGGCGACCGTCGCCAACCACACCCAGGTGCGCTGCTCGGCCGGCTCCGGCCCCTGCGGCAAGGAAGTCCACTGCGAGTCCTACGTCCCCTCCGAGGCGGTGTGGGACTTCGCCAACCGCGACCTGCCGAATCCGGGCAGCGGCACCGCGTGGAGCATCCTCGATCGCCTGTGGTACCTGTCGCGCGGCACCGCGACCAGCTCGTTCACCTGCACCACCGGCGGCACCTTCACCAGCAACGGCTGCGGCACGGGCAACTGGTGGAAGACGATGCGCGCGGTCGACGACGATGACGGCAACCTCTCCAACGGCACGCCGCACGGCGGAGCGCTCTTCGCGGCGTTCAACCGGCACGGTATCGCCTGCACGACCGACCCGGGCGCCAGCACGACCTTCGCCGGCTGCACGCCGCCGGCCTCTCCGTCGCTGACCCTGACCGCCGGCGCCAACTCGGCCGGCCTCACCTGGGGCAGCTCCGGCGCCGGCGCGGTCTACGACGTCTATCGCAACGAGACCGGCTGCAACGCCGGATTCATCAAGATCGCCAACGACGTCTCGGCCACCTCGTTCACCGACAACAACGTCGCCAACGGATTCACCTACTTCTACCAGATCGTCGCCCATCCGAGCGGCACCGAGGCGTGCGGCGGCACGCCGAGCACCTGCCAGTCGGTGACCCCGACGGGCGGCTCCCCGACGCCGGACTTCTCGATCTCGGCCTCGCCCAGCGCGGTCTCGATCGCCCAGGGCGCCTCCGGCAGCTCGACCATCACGACCACGGTCTCGGGCGGCTTCAACAGCGCCATCGCGCTGTCGGCGACCGGCCAGCCCTCGGGCGTGACGGTCTCCTTCAGCCCGTCGTCGATCGCGGCGCCCGGCTCGGGCTCGTCGACGATGACGATCACGGTCGCCTCGACGGCCGCGACCGGGACCTCGACGATCACGGTGACCGGCACGGGCGGCAGCATCACCCACACGACCACGGTCACCCTGACGGTGACCACGGCCGGCGGCGGTGTCACCGCGCTGACCAAAGGCGTCCCGGTCACCGGCCTTGCGGGTGCCACGGGCTCGCAGCAGTTCTTCAGCCTCGCCGTCCCGGCGGGCGCCACCAACCTGACGTTCCAGATCTCCGGCGGGACCGGTGACGCGGATCTCTACGTCCGCTTCGGCTCGCAGCCCACGACCTCGGTCTGGGATTGCCGTCCGTTCCTGAACGGCAACAACGAGACCTGCAGCTTCCCGGCTCCTCAGACCGGCACCTACTTCGTCCTCCTCAACGGCTTCGCGGCCTTCTCCGGCGTCACCCTGGTGGGCAACTACACCACCGGCGGCGGCGGCACCGAGCTGATCACCAACGGCGGCTTCGAAGGCAGCTCGTCGCCGTGGGTGCTCTCCGGCAGCTCGTTCTGGTCGACCGGCAGCTTCCCGCACAGCGGCACCGGCTATCTCATCCTCGGCACGGCCAACAGTGTGACCGCCACGACGTACCAGCAGATCGCCATCCCGTCGGGCAGCACCGCCGGTCTGACGTTCTGGCTGAACGTGACCTCCGACGAGACCACCACGACCACGCAGTTCGACAAGCTGTTCGTCGAGGTCCGCAACACCTCCGGGACGCTTCTCGCGACCCTGGCCACCTACAGCAACCTCAACAAGGGAACGGCGGGCGTCTACTCGCAGAAGGGCTCGTTCAGCCTGGCCTCGTTCGCGGGCCAGACGGTGCGGATCCAGTTCCGTGCCACGACCGACTCCTCGCTGCAGACGACGTTCCGCATCGACGACGTCTCGGTCCACTGACCGGAAACGCTCGCCGGCTCACCTCGGCCCCCTCCTTGCGGAGGGGGCTTTTTCTTACAGACGCATTGCGAGGACCCACACCAGACCTGCCACGGCGCTCGCTGCCAGGGTCGTCAGCATGCCGAGCTTCCAGCGGAAGAGGGCGAGGAAGGCGAGGACCGCGATGACCAGGGCCGCCGGATCGAGGGTGCTCCAGACAGGCACCAGCAGACGCACGCCCAGCCGATGGACTTCGTCCACCTGGCCGAAGAGGGTATGGAGGGAAAACCAGACGGCGAGGTTCAGGACCACGCCCACGACGAACCAGGACGTGGTCCCTGCCGAAGAGGGCGATCAGCGCGAGCAGCGGGAGGAACCAGAGCGTCAAGCCGACCGCGAGGATGCGGAGGGAGCGCCCCAGAGAGGGCTGGACCTGGTGCACCAGGGAATCTGCCACCGGCACGACCTCGGCGCCGTGCGAGCCTTCGGGAGCGTGCGGTTGCGCGGCAGGGAACTGCTCCGGGACCAGGCGCCCTCCGAGCCAGCCGGCGAGCCCCGCGGCGGCGACGATCATGGGAAAGGGCACGCCCAGGAAGAAGATCGCGATGAACGCGGCGCCGGCCATGGTCTGGAGGACGCGGGTCTCGAGGGTCCGCCGGCCGATCCGGAAGACGGCCTCGACGACCACGGCCATCACCGCCGGCTTCAGCCCGAAGAACAGGCCGGAGACGAACGTCGTATCCCCATAGGTGGCGTAGAGGATGGAGAGGGCCAGGATGGAGAAGAAGCCAGGGAGCACGAAGAGAATGCCGGCCGCGAGACCTCCGAGGGTCCGGTTGAGCAGCCATCCGATGTAGGTCGCGAGCTGCTGTGCCTCGGGACCGGGCAGCAGCATGCAATAGTTGAGGGCATGGAGGAAACGGCTCTCGCTCATCCACCGCTTCTCCTCGACCAGGATGCGGTGCATGACCGCGATCTGGCCGGCCGGCCCTCCGAAGCTCTGGAGGGCGACCAGCGTCCAGACCCGCAGAGCCTCCCGCATGGGGACCGGGGAGGCGGGAGACTCACGAATCCACTTCATGAAACCTCCGTGCAACGAACGCTCAAGGCGAGTGTATCACCTGTTACAATCGGACTGTGAATTGGACTGTTCGATAAGGAGGCTCACGTTGAAGCATCCGAGCTGGCTCTTGTTCCTGATTCCATTCCTTGTCCTCATCCCAAGCTCCTCCGCCTCGGCGCAGACACCGGCCCCGCAGCGTGAGGGCGGCGGGCTGGATACGGCCCGCATCGAGCAGCTGACCGGCGCCCAAGGGGCGCTGGATGCCAAAGAAGGCGTGTTCAAGGTGAGCGTGCCCCGGAAGGACCTCGCCGTGCGGGTGGGCGGAGCCCGGCTCAACCCGCGCCAGGGGCTCACCTCCTGGGCCGCCTTCCAGCGCGCCGGGGAGAGCGCGATGGTGATGGGAGACATCGTGCTGCTGGAGTCCGAAGTCGATCCCGTGATGTCGGCCGCCCTGGACGCGGGCCTCGAAGTGACGGCCCTTCACAACCACTTCCTGTGGGATGAGCCGCGGGTGATGTTCATGCACATCGGTGGGCACGGCCCGGCCGATGAGCTGGCGACGGCCGTGGGCAAGGTCTTCCGCACCCTGGAGGGAGCGCGAGGCCGGAAGGCGCAGACCGTGGACGTGGACCCCGCCCGGAGCGCGCTCAAGACGGAGGAGATCGCGGAGATCCTGGGCGCTCGCGGCGACCTGGCGGACGGCGTCTTCAAGGTGACGATCGCGAAGACGACCCGCATGCACGGCGAGACCGTGGGAGCGGCCATGGGGGTGAACACCTGGGCCGCCTTCGCCGGAGGCGAGCACGAAGCGGTGGTGGACGGTGATTTCGCGATGTACGAGGCGGAGGTGCAGGCGGTCTTGAAGGCTCTGCGCAAGGCGGGGATCTCGGTGGTCGCCCTGCACAACCACATGATCGGGGAGGAGCCGCGGGTGGTCTTTCTCCACTTCTGGGGGACCGGCCCGGCCGCCGACCTCGCCCGCGGCTTGCGCTCGGCGCTCGACGCCCAAGCGGCAGCTTCGACCTCGAAATAGCCTCGGCCTCTCCTCCCCGTCTTGCGGTAGGATCTCTTCATGCGGCCGGTATTCGCCGATCCCAAGACCGACTTCGTCTTCAAACGTATCTTTGGCAGTGAGGTCCACAAGCCGCTCTTGATCGAGCTGCTCAATGCCCTGCTGGAGCTTTCCGGCGACCACCGGATCGTCGACCTCAAG